>Ga0315289_10011061_pt1 | contig 12826 bp, 11 predicted proteins | sample YL17G11_40_MG_FD_203452 | JGI IMG/M metagenome (GOLD analysis project Ga0315289, IMG submission 203452) | Sediment microbial communities from Yellowstone Lake, YNP, Wyoming, USA - YL17G11_40 | ecosystem: Environmental > Aquatic > Freshwater > Lake > Sediment | place: USA: Wyoming | collected...
GGCTCCGTGACTTCGTCCACGCAGACCTGCAGGTCATCCATTTCGATGTGCTCGCAGTGGAGACCAAAGTAGGCTTCGAACATGGTGGGGTCGGAGTTCATGTCGAGCATGCCTTCATAGGTGTGCCCCATCAACCCAATCCGCGCCTTGCGCACCGTCGCGTACGCCCGCGCCACCTTGCACCAATCAAATATGCGCTGCCAGGCTTGCTCGTCGTCATGAAGCGTGCCCACCACCATCCCGGCCGGCTCGATATTGGCTCGACGCAGGGCACAAGAGATCTCTGGGAGGGCTGTCGCATTGTCATGCTCAAGTTGCATAACAGTCGTGCCGTTTTTGTAATCCATCGCCTTATTAGGTTGTAATGACACCATGAGTACGGGCACACCTGTTCTCTGAACAACGGGTAACACACCAGAACTTATGGCATATGTGCTCATGTAACACATCAAAAAGTCTACACCTTCACGTCGGAATAGATCGCCAACACGAGCGCCCGATTGCGAATTATCAACGATTCCTCCGGAAAGAACTTCATAGCCCCGCTCACGCAACCGGCTTTCAAAATATGTCTGGTGGCTGAGTAATTTCTCCCGCAGACCTGGGAACTGTTGCCAGTACATCCAATGCCCGCAACCGAACACACCGATCTTGGCGCTCTCATAGTTTCGCTTGAAAAGCTGCTCGAGGGTGACTTGCGCTGTGGGAATAGATGCCATGATTGAAGGCATAAGTTTCCTCCTGAGTATCAATTTGTAGAACCACTCACCGGCGTGGATTCCAGCATCTTATCCGGTTCGGTCGCCGGTAATTGACTGTAGAGCCAGCAGGCTGCGCCGCGGTTGGGATCGATTCGGAAAAGAGGCGGCGAGCTTTCCAAGCATTTGGGCATCCTGGAAGGACACCGGTTCGCAAACCTGCATCCTTGGTTGGGACGCGAGACCTGCTCCTCGGTAGTCTGTGTGATCGCGCCTCCTCCCCACCTTGACTTGGGATTTGGCAGTGGGATAGAATTCACGAGCAACTGGGTGTAGGGGTGCTTGGGCTGTTTGATCACCAAGTCCACATCGCCCACCTCCACGACGCGCCCTTGGTACAGGACCGTGATCTTATCGCTCAATTGGTATGCGGTCGTCAGATCGTGAGTGATGTAAAGGATCGAAATGCCTCGTTCGCGTTTGAGCTTCAACAAACTTTCCAAGATGGTCGCGCGCAGCGAAGCGTCGACCATCGAGACCGGCTCATCAGCGAGAATGATGCGCGGTTTGAGCACCAGAGCTCGGGCAATCATCACACGCTGACGCTGACCGCCGCTGAGTTGATGCGGATAACGCCCCAGGGTCTCTTCGGGACGCAGACCCACCGCACGCACCGCGCTCTCAATCAACTCACGCGTCGCCGTTTTCGAATCTGCGAGGTGGAACTTGGCGACCGGCGTCGTCAAAACATGGTCTACTTTGTAGAACGGATTGTAGACTTCGAAAGGGTCCTGGAAGATGGCTTGGACCTCGCGCCGAAAAATTCTCCACTCGCTACCCGACATCTGCGTCAACGACTTGCCCTGATACAAAATCTCACCCTCGGTCGGACGAATCATCCCCAGAAGCAGTCGAGCCAGAGTCGTTTTGCCACTCCCGCTCTCACCGGCGACGGCGATGATCGTTGGTTTTTCAGCCAGGATCGCCATGCCAAAATTTTCCAAAGCCACGGTCTTCTTCCGAAGAAAAAACGAGCCCGTGGTGAACTCTTTCGTCAGACCATGCGCCTCAAGTAGACTCGTCATGTCCGCACCTCAACTAGATGACATGATGTCCAGTGGCCCGGCTGGATCTCCTGCAAGGGAGGCATTTCGCTCGAGCAACGCGCCACTGCCATGCGGCAGCGCGGATGAAACGCACACCCGGGCGGTGGATTGAGCAGCGAAGGTGAGACGCCTGGGATCCCCTTGAATTGATGCTTGCCTTCAAGCGAGGGCAAACTCTCGATCAGCATCTGGGAATACGGATGCAAAGGCTCCCGGAAGATATCTTCGACCGGCCCGACCTCGACCATTCTTCCAGCGTACATGACCCCTAGACGATCGACAAACTGCGCCATCAATCCCATATCGTGCCCGACCAAGATCACCGCAGCGCCGAGGACGGCTTGGACTTGCCCCAGAGTTTCCATGACCTGTCTCTGGACAACCACATCCAAAGCGCTCGTCGGCTCATCGGCGATGATCAACTTGGGTCGCAATGTAATCGAGAGAGCAACACAGACGCGCTGCTTCATCCCCCCGCTCAATTCATGCGGGTACATTCGCGCCACCTCGCGACGCAATCCCACCTGGCCGAGCAGATCGTGCACTTTGGCATCCGCCTCTTTTTTCGCCAACCGCTGGTCATGCGCTTCCATTGTATCCACGAACTGCTCTCGAATACGCATCACCGGATTGAGGGAGTTCATCGCGCCTTGAGGGATCATAGAGACCTGGCTGAAACGAACCTGACGCATTTCTTCATCGGACAGCTTGGTCAAATCTACGGCGCCCAGTAGAATCTGCCCCCCTTCGATGCGCCCGGGAGGATTGAGCAATCGCATCAAAGCCAATGCGGTGGTTGACTTGCCTGACCCAGACTCACCCACCAGTCCCAAGCGCTTGCCCTTGGTCAGATTGAAACTGACCCCTTCGACGGCTCGCACACATCCCGAACCCGTATGATAGTAGACACGTAGATCTTTGACCTGCAGGATCGCGTCGCTCATTCTGTCCTCCGCAATCGAGTGTTCACCATTTGATCGAGCCCGGAGGAAACAAAGAACAATCCGACAAAGATCAAGACGATGACGACGATTGGAGGCGCCCACCACCACCACATGTTGCGGAGGATCGCGCTGTAGTACTGCGCCCAGTAAATCATCATTCCGAGCGTGAGGGTGTTCTGCGGACCCAGCCCGAGTGCTTCAAGCCCGATGCTCGACAGGGTTGCCTGAGACACTGTGGCGACGAAGCTGCCGGCGATATAGGGCAGCAGATTGGGCAACACCTCTTTGACGATAATCTCCAGTCCCCCCATACCGTTCAATCGCGCCACTTGGACGTAGGCCCTCTCACGCAAGGTGAGCGTCTGCGCGCGGACGGCGCGCGCCGGGTACCGCCACGCCAACGCGGCGATAATCATCGCCATCAATTCGACCGACATCATGCGCATCATGGTGGCGATCACGACCAAGAGCGCAATGCCCGGGATGGTGTTCAACACATCGGTCGTCGTGCGAATCACCGTGTCCACGATCCCAGAAAAGTAGCCGGAGACAAGGCCAAGGATGACGCCGATACCCAGACCGATGATGCCAGCGAGAACCCCGATCTTGAGCGTCTGCGGCGTCGCGTACGTGAGCGCCGCCATCACGTCGCGCCCTTGTGAATCGGTACCCAGCCAGTGATCGTTCGACGGCGGAAGCCGGGGTGGGAATGCGCCGACATTGGTCGTCTTGGGGTCAAAGAACGAAGGTCCGATCAGTCCAAAGAGCAAGACGGTCAACAAGAGGCTTATGCCGACGACCAAGGTCAAATCCAGATTCGGGAACCGGAGGCGGCGGGTTTGAGTTTTCGATTCGGTGTTCATGGTCTGTGCTTACCTCCGTTCGTATGCGATGCGTGGATCGATCAGTGGGTAGATCAGATCGAGGATGAAGAGGATGACGGCGATGGCGACGATCATCATCAAAACGATCCCCTGGATTACAAAATAATCTTTGGCGCCAATCGCCTGGAACAGTTTGTAACCAATGCCCGGGTAGGCGAAGATCACTTCGACGAGGATGGCGCCGGCGACCACATGGCTCATCGTCAGCCCCAGAGTTGTGATCTGAGGAAGCAAGGCGTTGCGCATGGCATACCAGATAAAAATTCGGTGCTGCTTCAGCCCTTTTGCCTCCGCCAGAATGATATAGTCCTCTCCCAAGATACTGACGATCATGCCACGCATGGAGAGTGCCCATGCACCAATTCCAGCCAGGATAATGGAGGCGGCGGGAAGGAAGGCGTGCTGCAGGATGCCTGACAATGTGGGGAGGTCAAATTGGAGCGTCCCGCCATAAGGGTATCCCCCTCCCGCGGGGAACAGTTTTAGGACGATGGCAAAAACAAAGACCAAGATCAGCCCTAGAAGGAAATAGGGGATAGCGGAGAGAATCATCAGGAGTGGAATGAGCCCACGAACTAGGCGAGGCACGCGCGGCCAGGCGAGCATTCCGCCCAATACCGTTCCAATCGTGAAGGAAATGAGTGTGGAGATTCCGACAAGGCCGAGCGTCCATGGTAGAGCCGAGGAAATCGAGTCGGATACTTTTTCCGGGAATCGATCGAGCGAATAACCCAGATCGAGATGGAGGAGACTCCACCAATAATTCAAATACTGATTCCACAGCGGTTGATCCAGACCGAATCTCGCCCGGTAAGACTCGATCATGGCGGTCAAGTCTCCCATCTGACCTCCCGATGTCGCGAACATTTGGTTCAGTTTTTGCTCAACCGGGTCGCCGGGGATCAACCGTGGGATCATGAAATTGATCGTGACTCCCAGAATAATGGTGAGGACCAGGAGCCCAAACCGTTTGACGACATAGTCTAAAGGCATATTCGCTCACTCCCTTGCCCCGTTGCAGCGGTGCATCAAAGTAACCTGCGAGACTAGACCAGGTCTACGATGACACCGTGCTGGCGCAGCTTTTCGACCGCCTCCGGCGGCGCGGTGTGTCCGGTGATCAGGCGACCAAATTTTCCAACCGGGGCAATCATGCCGGCGGCGACACAGCCCATTTTAGACGAGTCCGCAAGCAAGATCGCCTGCTGGGCGGCTTCAATCGCTTTGCGTTTCATGGGAATGTCTTCGAAACTTGCGTTAGTGACGCCGCCGTCGGCGGATACCGCGCTGCACGCGATGAACGCCACGTCAAAGCGCATGTTGTATGCTTGGATGCTATCTAGTGCGAGAACGCCGCCGAATGTCAAGGTGCGATGATTGAGTGTCCCGCCAATACTGATCACCGTGATCTGCTCAATTCCCGTCAATTTGGTAATGATATTCAGTCCATAGGTCACTACGGTCAGGCTTTTCTCGGCCAGGTAGGGGAGCATACATTCCGCGGTCGTTCCACCGTCGATGAAAACAGTCATCCCCGGCTTAATGAGGTGGGACGCCTGTTGCCCGATACGTTCTTTCTCGTCTTGATTGGAGACCCGCCGCTCATTAAAAGAAGCCTCGTAAGAAGGCGAGACCGGCTTGACCGCTCCTCCATACGTTCGCTGGAGCAACCCCATGTTCTGAAGCACGCGCAAGTCACGCCGAATCGACGCTTTGCTGATCGCAAAGTGTGCTGCCAAATCGGTAACGGAGACGGAAGTATCTTGGTTGAGAAACTTGAGGATTTCCTGTTGTCGCGTCGCGGCGTAGAGTAGAGACTTGTTCTGATTGGCCTTTCTTTGTTTTGGCATGAATACTCCCTCTTTATGTTCCATTATAGCACGGTTTTGTTCAATTTGCAATAGAATAGACTGAAAATGATTGACAATTGTGCAACAATGTGGTATAATTATACTATAAAATGTTCACCAAACTATTACAGTTTACGATACGCTCATGGACAAGATGGAGCAGATGTTACCTTCTCCGGATGATCCAATATACATGGACCTTGTTCGCCAAGCCACCGACATTCTGCTCAGGGATATGCCCGAGGTCATTCTGGTTCACGAATATCAGATGGTGCCCATGAACAGCACCTACTGGACTGGTTGGCCCTCGGCGAAGAATCCCTACATTGCCCCTGTGGCACCGTGGGACAGTTTCAACCAAATCATATGGCGGCTCAAACCTACTCAGTAGCCCAGACTCCGCAAGTTACATCCCAGGGCCTCTAACTGGTTCAGAGGCCTTCTGGTTTGTCCGCCTTGCATCCTGATCCGGGTGCAGGGTGGGCAGCCCCAGGTTTAAGAGTAATCCCACTACACATAAGGAGAACCCCGATGAGTGTTACTACCCCGGTTAGAAGAGCCAAAGTTGGTATCATGCACGCTGGTCACAAGGAATACTGGCCACAGTTCGCAGGCAGTCGGGATGACGTTGTGGCTGGAGCGGTCAGATTCGAGAGCATGGTTAAGGAGAACTCTGCCGATGTGGTTATGTCGGACCTGGTTGATACCGTCCAGCTGTCTTTTCAAGCGGGACGCCTTTTCGAGCAAAGTGGAATTAACCTGCTTTTCGTTTTCTTGCACACCTATGTGGCCTCGGGCCGATGGTTGCCTGGGATCATGCATCTCGACGTGCCCATTGTGCTGGTCACGCTCACGGAGGGTCTCGATTTCGATAATACCGACTATGTGACCGGCATGGGCATTCGCATCGGATCGCCCTGTCAAATGCCCGAGGCCTACAGCGCCTTGATGCGGGCGGGCAAGACCGCGGTCGACCTGATCTTCGGCTCTCCCAAAGATCCAAGAGTCAAGAAGGAGATTGCGGAATGGTGTTCCGTCGCCAACGCGCTCGCTTCTTATCGGGACTGCGTGATCGGCTACATGGGTCACTCCTATGATGGTATGCTGGATATGAACTTCGACCCGACTAGTATTACGGGCGCCTTTGGAATCTACGTCAAGATGTTGGAGATGTGCGAGCTGGTGGACTATGTACAGAGTGCTGCGGCCGCCGAAGTTCAAGCCAAGATCGAAGAAATGAAGCAAGTTTTTGACATCGAGGATCGCTCATACGATCCCGTCACCAAGCCTGTCTTGCCCGAAGATGTCGAGTGGGCAGCGCGGTGCGCTGTGGGGCTCGACAAATTGTTCGCGAACAACGGTCTCTCTGGGTTGACCTATTACTACGCCGGGCTGAACAATATCTACGAAAGGGTTGGTTCGAATCTCATTGTGGGTAATACACTTTTGACACTCAAGGGGATGTCGTTGGCTGGCGAAGCGGATATAAAAACCTGTCTGGCCATGAAGACCACTAGCGCTCTGGGAGCCGGTGGCTCTTTTGCCGAGTTCCACTCGGTCGACTTTGCAAAAGACCAAGTGTACGTCGGTCATGACGGACCGCATGACCCCAGGATTACCAGCGCTCGCCCTGTCATCCGGGGTTTGAGCATCTATCACGGCAAACGAGGATATGGCATCTCGGTGGAGTTCAGCATCAAGCAGGGCGACATGACGATGGTGTCGCTGGGTTCAGACGCAGAAAATAAGTTCAAGTTCGTCGTCGCGGAAGGCCAATCTATGCCGGGGCGCCTGCCTCATACCGGGAACACCGTGTCCAGGGGTTACTTTGGGAAGGATGTCGCTTCCTTCTTGCGCGCCTGGGCAATGACCGGCGTCCCCCATCACCAGTCGCTCTGTGTCGGTCATATCGCTTCCATGATTCAAAAACTTGGGAAAGCCATGAATATGGATGTTGAGGTCTTGTCTTGCCCAAATCGTAATGAGAGAAAATGGGGTAGGAATTAACTGAGGATCTCACCTTACGCATTTGAGTAACAAGTGGGTGTAAAATGCGAGCATGGATACCCTACTTGATCTCCAATACCTTCGCCAATTTCAAGTTTTGCCATTTTCGGACACGAAAACAGGCGTAAAAACAGCGTTGTTTTGAGCCGATTTTCGTTTTGGCGAAGGTATTGCAGGTGCAGGTTGTTTTTCCTACTCAATGGAGAGAAAGGAGGAAGAGACATCGAGATTCCCCAAACTGCATTGCTTTGCCCAAACCAACCCAATCGAATAGTTCAAAGAAAGGAGAATTGAAATGGTACATTGGTCCAAGTTTAGATTCCTTGGATTGCTCTTCGTCGTGGTATTGCTCGCGGTAAGTTGCGCGCCCGCGCAGCCAACGGTTGCCCCGACGGCTCCACCGGCTCCTACCACGGCACCGGCAGTAGCCCCGACGGCGACCTCAGCACCAACTGTTGCCGCCGCGACCAAACCGCCTGCAACGACCGCGCCCACCACCGCGCCGACGACAGCCCCCGGCACGGTGCGGACTGTTCCGCGCAACCGCACCCTGGTCAGCCAAGGGTGGGATCTCTACAATCAACTCCCGTCTCCAACCAACTTCAACCCCTATGCCGGCACACTCCTGCACCTGCGAAACGTACTCCATTATACGGTGATGGAGAATCTGTTCTACACCAACTATGCAACCGGGGAAATCATCCCATGGCAAGGGAAGAGTTGGGAATACAACAGTGACAATACCGAGGTGACTCTCAAGCTGCGCGAGGGAGTCAAGTGGAGTGATGGACAGCCCTTCACCGCGGACGATATCGTCTTTACCGTTGAGATGCTGACCAAGAATGCACCTGACATGGCCATGAGCGCAACGATCAAAGAGTGGGTCAAACAAGCGACCGCGGTTGATCCACTGACGGTCAAGTTTGTCTTGAACAAACCCGGCCCGCGCTGGGCGCGGGACGTATTCGCGACCCAGCAAAGCGCCCGATACGTCACCGTGCCTAAGCATATCTGGAAAGACGTCCCAGACACCAAGACGTTCGAGTTCTTCGATCTGAATAAGGGCTGGCCGATAGGTACGGGACCCTATCGTCTCGTCAAGACCGGTAGCGACTCGATGTTCTTTGACCGACGCGACAACTGGTGGGCAGTGGACACCAAGTTCGTAAGCACGATGCCTGCCATCGAACGCGTCGTCTACGTCGCCGCGCCGGCAGAAGCGCTAGCCAATTTGTACACCAACAATGACCTGGACGTTGGTTACTTTTTGCAGATCGGCGCCTTTGAAGCTGCCAAAGGCCGCAATCCGAAGCTGACATCCTGGAGTGGAGAAGGAAAAGTCGCCGGGTTCCCCAATGGATGCACATACCGGTTTGCCTTCAACACTCAAAAGGCACCGTTCAATGATCCCGAGATTCGTTGGGCTTTTAACTACGCGGTGAATCGCGATCAGATCGTCAATCTCGCCTATGAAGGGTCTGTGACCAAGGCGGTCTGGACATTCTCAGACTATGGCGCGGTGCAAAAGTACGCGAGCCAGATGAAAGACTTGCTCCAGAAGTACCAACCAGAGACCTTCGACGTCAAGAAGACAGCGGAGATCTTAACCCGTAAGGGTTACAAAAAAGACGCCACCGGCTTCTGGACTAAGCCCGACGGTGCCAAGTGGCCCATCACGATCTACGCGCTGCCAGGCGATCCGGTGCCGCCGGTATTGGCGCAGCAATTGAAAGATGCCGGTTTCGACGCCAAGTTCGAAACCGTCCAATCAGCGGCGTGGAACAACATGGTTTTTGCCGGCAATTTCGAGACACTCAACTGGGTACATTGCGGGAGTATCTACGATCCCTGGCAAACGCTTGAGCACTTCCACGGCAAATACTCTGCAGCCGCAGATAAGGCAACCACGAACATCCGGGCTTTTGGGCGTTACTCGAATCCTGATATGGACAAGCTGATCGACGCGATGGGGAGCATGGTTCCCTCGGCGGATAATGCACAATACATGCAACTCGTTCGCCAAGCCACGGAGATTGCGCTGAAAGACATGATCGAGATCAATTATGGCAGCGAGTTTCAGGTGGTCCCGATGAACTCCACATATTGGACCGGCTGGCCGAGTGCCAAGAACCCGTACATGAATGCCCTGCCGCCCTGGGATGGCTTTAACCTGATTATCCATCGGCTCAAGCCGACTCAGTAAGCGCACATGATCTAAGAGGCGTCACTGGTTGCGTCAAGGAGCCGAACTCAATCGAGTTCGGCTCTCATCATTTGGGAGGGATCGTACAACATGGCAGACCGACTCTTGGAAAATGCGCGGACCGTCCTCGAAGCCTCGTGCCGCGCCCGATCGGGAGAAAGCATCCTGGTGATCATAACCAGCGAAGCAATCCTGGTGCGAACTCCTGCACTCGTCGAAGCCGCGCTCGACTTGGGACTTGTGCCTGCGGCGATAGACATCCGAGCGTTCATCGCCAGTCCGGCTTACAATACGGGATGCATCCTGAACCCGTTGAAGGCTGCCATCAAGTCAGCCGATATCGTCATCAACAACATCGAGCACGTCCACAACGCAAAACGCCCAGACTATTCGCGCCTCTTGGGTGAGCCAGATGCACATGATCTTAGTCTAACGGCTGAGAGGAGATGGGTGTATCTGCAATGCGGCGGCATGGAGAAGTGGAACATAACGAAGGAAGCCGTTCGTGGAATCGCTGATCGGACACATTGGCTACTCGATCAGCTGCAGCGTGCAAAACAGGGTCGCATTACCTCCCCATCGGGCACCGATCTAACTTTTGGCCTAGGGCCAACGTCTTCGCGCACTCCAATTCTCGGCATCGTTCCTTTGTATGGCGAAGTCGCAGTCGCGCCAGCACCTCAATCTACCTCGGGCGTGTTCGTCGTAGATGGACCGACCCAGTTATACGTCCGCCCAGCGAATGAGACAGACCGCGTGCCGCTCCGCATCACCGTTGAGCGCGGGCAAGTCGTGGACATGCAAGGTGACCCAACTCAACTCGAACGACTGAAGAAATTCATCGCCAGCGGCGATCCGCCGGCTAATTCGATTGACGAAGTGGGGATTCTAACGACGCCGTTTCAGGAGAACGACTGGTTCGATTGGCCTGATGGTACTCATCACCATGATTGCGTACACGTGGCCCTGGGTAACAACACGCGGCGCGGGGAGGTTGTGCATGGACCGCGACACATGGACGGCGAGATTCGCAAACCGACCATTAGTATAGATGGCTTGGTTATCATCGAGAACGGAGTATTTCTCGACTGAGCCATGATGAACCGCCAAAGATGCCTGTGATAGCCAAAAACCATATCCGTCTACGAATTGACGCCGTGCGAAGGCAAAATATAATCCCTTGACAGGTCTTGACAGCTTCTCAAGGGATCGAGTCGCATGGACTCATTCTTCAACCGGCATCCAGTTCATCGGCTCCACCATTTCTTCTCTCGAACGTGCCTTCCTTCACGTTACCCAACCAGTTCGCCCTGTCCTTGCCAAAAACCCCATACGCTTTGGATTTGCTCCAAATCGCACCGCATGTACAATCTCTTGCTAGTCCCTCAAGGGATTTCACTACATGCCCAGCTTTCTCCAGCGACTCATCCAGTTCATCAGCCACCCCATCTCAACTCTCGAACAGGCCTTCCTCCATTTCTCTCAACCATCTCACTATTCAATTGCGCTCACCCTGGCAGCCGATCTTCCCCGAAGCAAATCCCAATTGATCGCCGAAAGCGCCTTGCTTCGCCAGCAATTCATCATCCTGTACCGTCAAGTCAAAAAACCGCGCTTCACGCATTCTGATCATCTTTGGCTTGTCCTTCTCGTCGGCCGCGTTCAACATTGGAAAGACACTCTCCTAATCCTCAAACCTGATACCCTTCTCCGTTGGCATCGCCAAGGCTTTCGCCTGTTCTGGAAATTCAAATTCCGTAACGCGGGCGGTCGTCCTAGGTTATCCACCGAAACGATCACCTTGATCTAGCAAATAGCCAAGGAAAATTTTCTATGGGGTGCAGAACGTATTCGCGACGAACTCAAGCCCAAGTCTCTCGCTTGAATCCAGACACTTGCCGCGCGAAATTGGCACAATCCTCTCGCGAATTTGAAAAGACTATTGTTTCTCCACACTCTCGCCCAATTCTGATTTTGACGTATCACGCGCAATTGTGTACAATCACGTTACACTTTCATTGGACTCTCTCCCCAACTCTTCGCACGACGGAGATGCCTTCATGCTCGCCAAGGTCACTTCTTGCGCGGTCGTTGGTCTCGACGGCGCACTCGTGGATGTCGAAGTTGATGTTTCCGGCGGTCAAATCGGTTTCACGATTGTCGGCTTGCCGGATACCGCCGTGCAAGAATCGCGCGAACGCGTGCGCGCCGCGATCAAGAATTCCGGTTTCGCCTATCCCCTCAAACGCATCACCGTCAACCTCGCGCCTGCCGATCTCCGCAAAGAAGGTCCCTCCTACGATTTGCCGATTGCCGTCGGCTTGCTGATGGCGGCGGAGCAACTCCAAGCCGATCTTTCGCGCGCACTCATCATCGGCGAATTATCGCTCGACGGCATTGTGCGCCACACGAACGGCGTCTTGCCGATGGCGGCACTCGCGCGCACCCAGCGTTTCAAAACGCTTTTCGTGCCGGCGAGCGACGCGCCCGAAGCCGCGCTCGTTCCCGATCTCGACGTGTATCCGATTGAAACCTTGTTCGCGCTCGTGATGCACTTGCAAGGCATGCAGCCGATTGCGCCGTACCGTCCCGCGCACGATTTCACACCCGAGACTGCACCCACCTACGCGACGGATTTCTCAGAGATACGCGGACAGGAACACGTCAAGCGCGCGCTTGAAGTGGCAGCGGCGGGACAACACAATGTTTTGATGATGGGACCACCGGGTGCGGGTAAGACCTTGCTCGCGCGTTCTCTGCCCTCCATCTTGCCCAATCTCGCCTTAGAAGAAGCATTGGAAGTGACGCGCATCTATTCGGTGAACGATATGCTGCCGAACGATACGCCGCTGGTGCGGCATCGTCCGTTTCGCGCGCCGCATCACACGATTTCGCACGCGGGCTTGGTTGGCGGCGGACGCTGGCCCCGCCCCGGCGAAATATCGCTGGCGCATCGCGGCGTGCTGTTTCTGGACGAACTGCCGGAGTTTGAATCGCGCTCGCTCGAAGTGATGCGCCAACCGCTCGAAGATAAGATCGTGACGATTTCGCGCGCGCAAGGGTCGCTCACCTTCCCCGCGAATTTTATGCTTGTCGCCGCGATGAACCCCTGTCCGTGCGGCTATTACAGCGAT
>Ga0315289_10011062_pt1 | contig 12825 bp, 14 predicted proteins | sample YL17G11_40_MG_FD_203452 | JGI IMG/M metagenome (GOLD analysis project Ga0315289, IMG submission 203452) | Sediment microbial communities from Yellowstone Lake, YNP, Wyoming, USA - YL17G11_40 | ecosystem: Environmental > Aquatic > Freshwater > Lake > Sediment | place: USA: Wyoming | collected...
GCCTGATCACCTTCCCCGATGTCAAGATCGGCTACTGGGTGGACATCCCGATCTCGCTGCTGGCCATGCAGAAGATCATTACCGGCTATCCTAACGGCACCTTCAAGCCCGAGGGGAATATCACCCGGGCGGAAATGTGCACTTTATTAATGAAGACCAGAGCTCAGCTTTCCAGTCCCGAGTCACGGGTCGCGAGTCTCGAGTCAACCGGCTTCAAGGACGTTGCAGTTAAACACTGGGCAGCTAACTATGTGGCGCAGGCGGCCAAGCTGGGTGTGGTCCTGGGTTATCCGGACGGGAGCTTTAAGCCTTCCGGCAACATTACCCGGGCGGAGGGGCTGGCCATGATCGCGCGCTTCGCAAAAGTATCCGAAGAGGCCTATGCCAACCAGTTCCGCGATATCGCCTCGACCCACTGGGCGGCCAGGATCATCTCCGGCGCCTACCGGGCCAGGATCCTCGAATTCCTTAAAGGCAAGCCCTTTGAGGCGAATTTTAAACTCCTGCGATCTGAAACCGTCGAGATGCTCCAGCGCACCACGACCGTTCAGGATATTCTCAATAAAGATCTGTTGAACTGGGAGAGTTATTAACGCCCTCACCCAGGCGATCGTTAAGGTTAGATAGTGAACGAAAAAGAATACTTGGATGAGGGCTGTGATAATTAACTTGGGTGAGGGATGGAGAAAAGAAATATGCTAAAAAAAATTTTACTGTTCGCTGTCATCTGTACACTGTTCACTTCCCTTGCCTGGGCAGGCGCGGACTGGAAGAAGGTGGAGCGGCCTGCTAAAGTTTCCTTATATGATGTAATGAAAGAAATCCAGGCGAACCGGCAGTCAATCCTGGTGCTCAAAGAGGAGATCAGGGAACTGAAGGGTCGGCTGGCCCGAGTTGAGATCCGGCAGCCGGCGCCGGCGGATAAGATTGACAAACTGCGCCTTGATGCCCTTGCCTCTTCCCTTTCGCTGCTGGGCGGACTCCTGGCGGCAGTTGCCCTGGTTGTTATTGGAATGGTTGGGTTTATAGTTTATAGTATGCGCGGAAGGAAAACGTAAATGGCGGAAGAAAAAGCAAAGACAAATCTGGGGTTTAAATACGAGCGCAAACGGATAAAGAGGGAAAAGCAGCTGTCCCCGCTATGTTCGGATTATGAGCCAAAGAGCGAAACCAACGACAATTGCAAATCATCGGCGTTGTGCAAGAACGCAACTTATTTTTGGAAGGATCAGGCCATGGGAGTATGTTACGGCGGGACGAAAGCCTCAGAAGTAGAAGACAGAAAAAAGAAGCTCCCGGCACACGCTTAGCGAGGTTATCAGGAGATCGGGCAATATGGCAGAGAAAGAAATTACATTAAACCAGATTGCAACCATGATTGAAGGGGTAAGGGATGATGTTAAGGCGGTAGCCGAGGGGCATCAGGTAATTCGATCAGAAATGCGGCAGATGAAAGATGAAGTAATCGAGAAAATTTCTTTCGTCGATGGCAAAGTAGAACATTTAGGCCGGGAATTTAGAGAAATGAAGCAAGACATATCGGATATTAAACAAACGCTGGACGAGCACGTAAAATTACCGGCGCACGCGTAGCAAAGCGAGGGTATCAGGAGATATGGCGATTAGGATGCTGAAGTAAACTGACGGAGGAGGCGGAAAAGAAGCATGTATAAGACAATTTCATTCACGGGAGAGATTTTTAAGGATAACGGGATGTTTGTGGCTTACTGCCCGGAACTTGATCTTTCCAGCTGCGGCAAGGATTTGGCCGAAGCCAGGAAGAATCTGCTTGAAGCAACGCGCCTCTTTATGGAAGAAGCCTTGAAAATGGGGACGCTTAAAGATATCCTGGACGAATCAGGCTATGATACCAGCAAGCCGGAATTGAAATCTCCGCTGGTTGAAACGGATAAAATGGAACTGAAAATGGAAGTGGGCGTTTAAAATTGGGGCGGAAGCTGGCGGCGAACCGCCGGAATGAGCCGGGAGAGATATTTTGAGTTGCTTGAGAAGGTTTAGAGGCCCGGATCAAGGCGCTAGCCATGAATCATATTGGTTCATGGCTGGAGGAGAAGGTTAAATAGGTTATCAGGAGATCAGGCGAATAGGAAATTAGGGACATTCCTAATATCCTAATTCCCTAATTCCCAAATCCTAACCTGCCTGCCGGTCCGAAGGACTCCGAGAGTCTTCGGACTCCTCGGAGCAGGCAGGTTTCCTGATCGCCTTATAGCCTTGAAAGAATGGCGGTTGATTTAACGAGCAACCCGGTGTAAAATTAAGTAATGTCAGGTGACAAAAGAAAGAGGGGGATGAACAAAATGGCAAAAAGAATAAGCTTCATATTAATGCTCGGTCTAATGGCGGTGGTCCTGGCGGGCGGCGTGTGGGCGGCGACGCTGGACGATGTGGCAAAGGGGGTGCAGGAGCTGCAGATTGGGCAGGCGAGGATTGAGGGGAGATTAGATGGGGTAGAGAAGCGGATAGAGCTTCTAGGAACGATCATGACCATCCTGGTCGCCCTGGTAGTAGGAACTTTTGGTTTTGTGGTCTATATTGCTCGAACCATCAAACCGGCGGAAGAACGGGTAGTCAAGGTGGAGCAAAGTTTGGAAAAGTTCAGGGAATATATAAAAGACTATTTAGCGCAGGTAAGCGACAAACTCCATCTGCCCAAGCCCATTTTGATTTTCCTCCTCTCCTTTTCAATTCTGGCGAGCTGTCTGGCGGGCGGGGTGTGGGCGGCGACGCTGGACGATGTGGCAAGAAATGTTCAGCAGCTGCAGGTTGGAATGGCGGAGGTGAAGGCAGACATCGGCTGGCTCCGCAACGTTACCGCCACCGCTTTTGTGGCATTATTTGCCGCCCTGTCCGGTCTTTTCTATTTTGTTTTTGACATATCACGAAGCTTAAGAGTTCCCAAAGAGGAAAGAGTCGCGGCGCTCGAGAAAAAAGCAGAGGAGGTGTCGAGATTGAAAGAAACCATGGAAAAAGTGAAGGATGTTATTTCCCAGGTAACTGACAAACTCCATCTTCCCAAACCCATTTTAGTTTTCCTCCTCTCCTTTTTACTTTTAGCAAGCTGCCTGATCGGCGGACAGGCGTGGGGAGCGGTGCCGCCTACAATTAATATCCAAGGAAAGTATTCGATATACTCTGGGCAAAGTGATGTCAATGCGACATTTTATGTGACGGGAAATAACAAAACCATGACTGATAACCATGGCATTTCATTCGACTCGTCTGGAATCTTTAATACCTCCATCTCCATCGGCGATCCAACTATTTTTGCTGCCGGCGATGCTGAAGTTAAAATATTCATTCCTGCTACCAACTCACCTGCAACTGATACCCCAACCGCAACTCAAACCCTCAACTCCGTCCCCTACGCCTTCCGCGCCGCGGCGGCGGACAGCTTTAATGTGGGACGATTCTTGAATATAAAAGGCATGACCTATTATGGCGGCGGTGATGATGTGGAACCATGGGGAAGATGGTATTTAGGGTATAGCGCTAAAAGAGGCGTTGATGCTAGTAACCAGGATAGCGGCTGGGTCCTTGATAGCCAAAATTGGTTTTCTGTTTTATGGAATAATAATGAGCGTTTAGAATATTATCAATATGGATCGCTTACGCCGATAGGGAAAAACACGCTTACGGACGCAGAGCTACGAACATATTACAAAGGGACAATTATTGATTCGACAGGAAGCGCAAATTATATTGGAAATCTTACTGTTGGCGGCAACGTCGGCATCGGGACGAACCTTGGGGAAAACTCGGCGACCGGCATAAGACTTGTTGTAGCCCAAACAGGTGCTGGCAATTATAACGCGGGCGCTATAAACTTAAGCGATTCGGGCAATAAAAAAGTTTGGCAAATTACAAATAGAGGAGATCAGGGCTCGGGCGGAATGACCGACAGAAACAAACTCATGATCTATCATCTGATCCCGGCAAAAGGAATGTTCGGAGACACATGGATAAACCCGCTAACAATCGATGAAAATGGCGACGTCGGCATCGGGACGAGCGATATTAGCAGGGCGAAACTAGAAGTTAAGGGATTGCCCGAATCTGGCGCTAGTGTGGCAATATTTGGACAAAAGCAGGGAATATCGATTGCGCAAAGCTGGCCGCTCATTGGTTTTAACTCTTATTATGTCCCGGGCATTGGATGGAAATCGATTTCTGACGGATATGCAGGAGCGATAGGGCTCGACTCAGGAAGCGGAGCGATTAAATTTTATAGAGGGACCAATAATACGATTGCCGATCAAGACGTAACCCTTACCGAATCGATGAGCATAACTAATGATGGCGTTATAAATATAAATAATTCAAGCGCCAGTCCTTTAGGGTTAGGTGGGGGCTTAAAAATAGGGAGTTATGGTACAACTTATAAATGGATACAGTCTTATGATTATAATCCCTTATCTATTAATCCGCTCGGCAATGGCGTAGCCATAGGGAAAACAATCCCAGTATCTGGATTCTCGCTTGATGTAAACGGCAACACACGTGTAGGTGAAACCCTTCGCATATCTGGACTAAGTGGGAATGGGACAAGATATATCGGCGTTGATAACACTGGAAATGTTATTCTTGTGGCAACTCCCGCCCCTTCCGATTTAAGGTTAAAAACAAATATAGAAACAATTTCTGACAAAATAGATGTTATAAATGCCTTAAATAAATTACGAGGAATTTACTTCAATTGGGACACAAAAAAGGAAGCAGTAAAAGACAAAGGGAATCAGAGAGAAATTGGGATGATCGCACAAGAAGTCGAACAAGTTATGCCTGAATTGGTAACAACTAACAATGATGGATATAAGAGTTTGGATTATGCAAAGATGGTAAGCTTTTTGGTAGAAGTGAATAAGGCTCAGCAAAATAAAATTAATGATCTCGAGGCCCGCATCAAGGCGCTGGAGGGGAAAGTGAAATAGGGAATGGGGGCTGAGGGACCAGGGACTGGGAACTCGTGAAGGAATATCAGATTATCAGTATACCTGCCTGCCGGCAGGCAGGTCAGAATGAGAGAATCAGAAGAGCAGGAATCAGAGGAGGCGTTTCTGATATTCTGTTTATCTGATAACTGATTTTCTATTTCTGATTTCTGATAGTCTGAGATTCTGTTAAAAATGGAGAAAAGAGAATGGCGGAAGAAACGATGTGGAATAAAACAGAAACTAAAAGATATTTAATTGATATCCTTGCTCGTATTTCTCAAGTAATTTTTACTTTGTTGGTGGTAACGCCGTTCATTTCAAATATTTTTAAGGAGGATGAATCATGAACCTGTTGGCGATTTACATACTTTTTGGAGTAGTGGCATTTCTGGTAGTGGCGGCTCTTCTGTTTTCAATTTTTACCAGCTCGGGAAAAAGACGAGTCGCGCATTAATGATGGGGCGCTGGAGGAAAAGGTTAAATGAGGTGGTTGGGTTGATAGGTGGTTAGGAAGACAAGGGAAATGGCTATAACAGATAAGGATGTAAAAAAGTTATCGGAAGTATTCGCCACAAAAGAAGATCTGAATAAGTTCGCGACCAAAGATGGCTTATCAGATTTAAAAAAAGAGATCCTAGGCGGGCTCGATAAGATTTCTGGAGAACTTGAAAAGATGAGAGAAGACAGGGTCTTCGCCCAAGGTAAAGACCGCGAGCAGGATCGAAGGCTCGATGGCCTTGAAGGACGAATGCAGAAGGTTGAGGCAAAAATAGGATGAGGCGCTGGAGGAGAAGGTAAAGTAGCTGGTTTGGTGGTTGGGTGGTTATTTGAGAAGGGAAAGATGGCGGAAGAATATAAAGCGATCGTTGACAGTTTTTTGAGCAAAATCCGCAGTGTGCGGCCGCAAATTGGGGCGATTTATCTTTTTGGTTCGCGCGCCCGCGGCCTCGCCCATCCCGCTTCGGATTACGATCTTCTAATTATCGTCCCTTCCAAAGATCGGGAGCTGAAAGACAAGCTCTATGACGCCGCTGTTGACGTTTCGCTTGAAAGCGATGTCGATGTTTCCCTTAAAGTAGTAAAACAGAGCGATTTTGAAAGGATGAAACAACTCTCCGCCCCGTTCGTTGAGAATATATTAAGGGAAGGGAAAAAAGTCTTATAAAATGAATAAATTGGGGGTTAAAATAGCCGCCAAGATTCGGGATTCGGGCTTTAATTCAGGCATTCGTTTAAGATTCGGGCATTCGGGTTGTAATAAATAGTGGTATAATAGGAGCAATGGTGCAAAAGAGAGTGTCCTTAATTTTCGCGGTTTTGCTTTTCCTGGTCGGGATGGGGTGCTTCCTCCCCTCCCCCGCGCAGGAGCTCAAATCCACCATCTCCTCCGGCGGCACGGTGGGCACGAAAATATGACGAAACCAAAATCAATCAATGAATTTTTGAGAAATATCAGGCCTTATCAAAAGGGAATACATCTGATTGAGCTTTTTGGGTCATATGCCAGAGGCGATTATCATCCGGGTTCGGATATCGATTTGCTGGTGGTTGTCAAAAACAACAAAATGAGAGATAAATTATTTGAAGCGGTTGATTCGTCAATGGGGGCCGTTGGCTATAATGAGCTTTTAAGCCCGCTGATCATGGATTTGCCCCACTATCAGAAAATAAAAAAACTAAACACGGATTTTTACTATTATCTAAGCAAAGAAGGAAAAGTGCTTTGGGAAGAATAATAAGAATAATCGATTTTGATAAATATAAAGAGAGGTCCCTGGTTGAAGTTCGGCAGCTCGATAAATTATTAAAAATGGACGCGCTTTATCTTTGCGTTTCGCGCTGCTATTATGCCGCCTATTACAGCATGAAAGCGGTTCTGGGAAGGCAAGGGATTAAAACTTCTTCTCACAAGCAGACCCAGATCGAGTTCAGGAAGAAGTTCGTAAAAGGCGGAGAAATAGATAAGAAATATAGTAAAATACTGGCGGAGCTTTTTGAAACGAGGAGCAGGGCCGATTACGATATTAATTGGGCGACCAATAAAACATTTGTCAGGCGGATAGTCAGAGATACAAAAGAATTTGTTGAAACCGTATTGAATTTATTAGGATAGACCATAAAATGTTGAGAAAATTGTTATTAATTATGATAGGAGCAGTGGTGCAAAAGAGAGCGGCCTTAATTTTCGCGGTTTTGTTTTTATTGATCGGGATAGGCTTTAATCTCCCCTGCCCCGCTCAGGAGCTTAAATCCACCATCTCCTCCGGCGGCACGGTCCAGCCGGGTTTCCAGGACATCAAGGGCGAGCCGGTGATCGGGGAATCAAACGGTCTGCAAATCGGGGGGATTTATGTGCTGGGGGGGGGGGCCGGAATAAAGATTGGCACGGCCGCGACCGGAACAGTGCCGCTATATATTGCGAGGAGTGGCTCGGATATTTTAATAACCTGGGACGCGCAGGTAACTAATCCTGATATTTATGTTTTGACCGGAGACGGTTCAGGGAAATATACCGCAGACACGGGGTGGGCGCTGGCATTAAGCGGAGGAGTTCTAAAAAATCCGAACGGAATGGGCGCTTGGTCAATAACTGGACAGCAGCTAAAACACACCGGAGAAGTGGGAGGCGGGAAAACCGAAGCGTATTATAAAGGATTACAGGCGGGTGTACCTGCAACCGATCCAAATAAAGATAATACACAAATTTCGAATTTAGCCGCAGCGCAAGCGGTAGGGAAAATAATCGTAAATGTATACGGCGGTGGGCGGGTTTTTGTTTCGGCTCCTTTTGTGACCGATTCATTAAATAATATTCTGGGAACAAACTTTACAACTAACGATCAGGCGTGTATTTGGGATAATTCGCTAGGGAAGTTTACTTCATTTCAAACATTTGGAGGAGGAAACTGGCCGGCAGGAATAAATGCTGAAATTAGTCATGGCTATTGGTTGGATATTACCGGCACGGGACCAGGGGTGCTTAAGCCGATTACTGTTATTGGCACGATATCTCTTAACCCCGTAAGTACACAAATTTACACTGGTTGGGATATGGTAGGGAACCCGATGCCAAAACAAATTGCTGACACAGGGTTTGTTGCAGGCAAGGTGGCACCCAATGACCAAATTTGGATATGGGATAATCAGCAACACAAATTTACAGGAACAATGAGTTATACGACTGCATGGGCCCCCGCGGCTTTGCTTTTGCCGGGCCTCGGCTATCGATATAATCATCTGGGAACTGGATTCACGTGGGTAGTGGGAAATTGATCAAGGAGGTAAATGTTTTATGTTAAAAGAATTATTAAAAAAATGGGGGGGTGAGGTCGGAGTTTGGATTGCTTTAATTTTCATTCTGGTATTGTTTAGTATTTATTCTAAAGCAGCTTATGCTTATGCCGGGAATATTTATGTTGACTCAGCCATAGATGGGACTCCTTATTTTCTGAAAGATAGCACCATTGTTAATACAGGTACTCAAACATTGAGAAGCGCGCACAATATGCCTGCAGGGACTAACATGGATACGACTGGGGTCGCAAATGTGACAGTTGCCGGGATAGCCGGGACTTGGACTAGATACAACGTAGTTGATACATCCGTTTCTTCAATGTATGTTTTATTTGTTAAAGCAGGTAAATATAGTCTTCAAGGATCATTTGATTTAGGATCAAGTGGCGTTGTAAAAGATCATTATATATCAAGCCCTCTAACTTATTATTCTGCCGCAACGCCGCCGGCTCCTATAGGAACAACCTTATCTCTTAATGGGCTGGCATATCCTTCGTATGATGGACAGGTTTCTTCCGCAATTGGAACATTGGCAAGCGGGTATGAGCAAAGCGGGACTAAATTTGCATTATATGAAGTGCAAGCAGGTGATACTTTAGTTGCGGTTAACCAGGCCGGAGCGAGTGGCAGTGGAACGCTATCAAGCTATCCTATAACTGGGTCAAAAGGTAAAACTTACCGGGTCAAGATGGCATATGTCAATGCCTTTACTACTACCGACGGAGAACTTTATGGGGATTCTAATAACCAATTAATACCAAGTGGCGGCGGAGGAGCAAATGTTTATGGCCTTGGGATCAAACTTCTTACCAACCCAACCAATAGCAATACAAATAGGGTTGAATTAAGTTGGTCGGCAGTTGGAGCATCAACATTTGATATTTACTGGTCTCAAACCGGAGTTTACCCTGGCAGTTACGTAAAGCTGCCATACGCTGATGGGGTAACGCCTTATACTAGCCCGGCCGCAATAGATACTACAGCTGTTCAAGCGGCATATTTTACGGTAGTGCCGTCTACAGTTTCCTCGCTGAATGACCAGCCGCGGCAAATTGTTGGTAAATACACGTTCCTGCTTAGAAAGCCGGCCGGAAAAACCGGAATAAATTCGATTGCCATGCCATTTTCATTAAACTACTCCCAAGCAACTGGAGCCGATGTTGCGGACACTCCACTTTTAAAGGCGGCCGATCTGAAAAACACGATCGCGAATTTTGAATATGTGGGAGGGTTCGACGCTAGCGCCCAACTTGATTTTGGTTACTTGGCAAATGGGACTGGAAACAATTTCGACCTTTTGCAGGGCGTTGGATATCAGGTTTCGGTAAGCGCCGATAATACATATTATACGGTTGTGGGAGTAAAATAAGCGGAACGATTGAGATAAGGCATGAAGATATTTAATTTAATAACTGTTTTTATAATTGCCGGCTTAATGTTAATAACATGTAATATTAACAGGGCGGAAGCACAATGGTTTCATACTCAACATTGGCTATCTTCTACCGTGCATGATTCAATCGACTCTACACCGGTACCAGCGGACGGGAAGGTTGGAATAGCGTTTAATAATAATGATAGCGCGAATCCACTCAACCCCAGCGCCGCGGTAATAACAAATACTCTAATGGTTAATGCGGTTTCGTTGCCGGGCGGTTGGACAGTAGGAAATCCGGTCAGGATGCAAATACCGCAAACATCTGGCGGTTATGGAGCAGGGCCAGTGCCGCCATTATCTGCCAATGCCTTTGTAACCACAACCGCCGGATTTGATTATGTTGGAGAAATGACGATAGAATCGGTTGTGCCGGTTATCGGCGGGCCTCAACTATATATCAAAGCATTTTTACAAGGATATTATTCGCCCAGCGCCACCGCGCCGACATCGAGACCAGCAGTAATCGCAGTCGAAGCATATAATAATGGGGCATCTCCAGGGCATCCAGGATCGTTAGTAGCCCAAACCTTAATTGCTTTAGATTCAACAGGGACAGGGCATAATGGACTATCCTCGGACGGCACAGCAACCGGAACGTTAATAACGCCAGGTGATTATATTTTAATAATAAGACATAAACTGCCTGGGTATGCTGCCGGGCCCAATCATATGCCGGTAATAACTTCGGTTACAGTCACTATACCAACGGCTGTCATCACAGTCCCATTCGATATTACAACCAATCCGATTGATACACTAATATGGAGAGCGAGTTCAACCGACAATCGTTATAAATATCCGATGTTCCCCGAAACCGACGGAGCATATTCATTGAAGGCCGGTTTTTCTCAGGGATATGACGCAGCTACCGGCCAAGGGAGCATAGGATTATCAGACCAACAAATCATGGCTAATCCAACCACCTGGACCAAAACTATTGCCATAGGAGCAGACGCAAGGGCGGATTTAGACGGGGACGGGACGGTTGGATTAGCGGACCAGCAATTTATGGCTAATCCTAAAAATTGGTTAACATTTACATCGGCACCAGCGCATCCATGAGGAGGTAAAAATGAGAAAGATAATTATTTATTTGTTTCTATTCTTAATTTTAGGAGGTGCGGCTTTCGCGGCGCAAGACTTTGTTTACAGTATATCGCCAGTCCTGCCAAGCGGAGCTGCGTGGACCTATCCGGCAAAATGGGAACGAGGAAGCACCTTGATGAGATTACAGACCATAATGAGCTCGGCAGCGGGCGCGCAGGTTACCGGGTTTGAATCAAATTTGGGACCAGCGCCAAATACCGGATTTGATAATTCTTTATTTTCAAATGTTGTCCTTTCTCCTTTAATACAAGGATCATGGAACGTAGCTTTTTCCGTTAACACGGTGAGTGCGGGCAATGTAACTTTTGTGCGAGGTGCCGCAACGGGTGGGGGATTAGCGGTTGGCGCAGGCGGTTCAGCCGCAATGTATCAATTGTCTTTTACCTTAAATGATGGGGCGGCTGCAACATCCAGTAATGTATATTTCAACCAAATGGGATTAACGCAGAATGCCGTTTTTGCGGACTTTAACGGTTCGACCAACCAGCTAAACAGCCAGAATAATTACGCCTATAATATTCAAGAAGCGCGCCCACCGCAAGGATGGGCAGTGCAAGGGAATTTATCAGCCACTTCTACCGATAAAGGAAATACATTGAATGTAACTTGGACAGCCCTGCCAAATACGGTAACAGATGGAACGGCGGCAGGAGATATGACACCGCCAATTTTATATGATTTATATATTGGCGGGTCGGCTTCTTTTACACCAGCTGACGGAACAAACAGGGCATTAAAAAATATAGCGCCATATGGATTTAACGTCGCGGGCGGAGCCGCCACAGCTAATGCCGGTCCGAATACGGGAGTCCCAACCGGAGCAATTACGAATCAGGGAGAAAATTGGCAAGCCCTAAATGATAATCAAGCATATTATTTAACTATGAGGGCAAAAGACAGCACGACCAATCCGGATTCGACTACTAGCCCGCAACATAAAACAACTAATACAGATAGCCAAGTTGTAGGGCCCTTTGTTCCGCATGATTATACGCCGCCAGAATGGGGCGGTACACCGGCGGCTGCTGTTAATCCGACGAGTGAAGTGATAATAGTAAGTTGGAGCAAACCAACACAGAACGCTGCTGATTTAGGGGGATTTGTCGTTTTAAAGCAAGGTCCGTTTGATACACAGCAAACCGGTTTAACTTACCCGCCTCTGGGTCACGCGTCCGGAACTAGCAATGGACCTGATTATACCGTAGCGCAAACGGGAGGGTTGCTTGGGGCATGGAAGGTCTGGAAGGTAGTTGATGATCAGGCAGGGAATACTACATCATTTGCTAATACCGGATTAACTAATGGTAAATGGTACTATTATGCAGTTTATGCCTTTGATCAATATGGCAATGTGGGCGGAGCCATACAGCAAGGTAAAAACTATTCAACTGTCCCGGCAAAAGGCGCTGGATCGCCGGGTGTCAGACCAGATGCGATCAGCAATTTTTATGCCATATCCCGAACCAATCAAAACGAGATTACATTACACTGGGATAATTCTCCCGATTATTCTTCTAAACCACAAGGCGGAACAGTTGTTTGGTATACAACGGATATCAGTAAATGGTCTCAAATATCAGACGATAGTTCGACTTGGATAAACAACGCCTCTAATGGGATTAATCTTATGACAATTGAACCTAGAGTAGACGCGAGCGAAACACAGGAAACAATCGTGCTTATAAAAGATGCGGCAGGGACGGCGTTATCGACCCTGGAAACATATTTCTTAAAAGCTTTCGCTTATAATTTAACCGGAACGCCAATAACACCGGCAGACTTGGCGGATGCAAATAAATTAGCTTCATACCGATTTGCGGCCGGTGTTATGGCGGCGGCGGCACCAACTGTTGGCGGCGGTACCGGCGGCGCGGGAGGTCCGGTCACCATCTCTCTCACCAAAGTCTCCGGCGGCATGGGCGTGAATTCGGTCGGAATCCCGGCCAATTTCCCGCTCCTTTTTGACGACCTGGCGGGACACACTTCTACCCTGAACAACCTTCAGGACCTGATCGCAGCCATCAATAGCTC
>Ga0315289_10011063_pt1 | contig 12825 bp, 19 predicted proteins | sample YL17G11_40_MG_FD_203452 | JGI IMG/M metagenome (GOLD analysis project Ga0315289, IMG submission 203452) | Sediment microbial communities from Yellowstone Lake, YNP, Wyoming, USA - YL17G11_40 | ecosystem: Environmental > Aquatic > Freshwater > Lake > Sediment | place: USA: Wyoming | collected...
CTGGTATCTCATCGTGTAAGATCATGCGTATTCTAGTTTCTTTTTTTAAGCACTTTGGACAATGTAGAGTTAGATAATAGCCACTTGGATATGCGATTTAGTATCCGTGTTCATCACATTTAAAGAGGTAAAATGGTAGTTTTCCCTTCCACCCATACATTAGAAAACGGCCAATTTCAACCGAACCCTGGAGCTTAAGAATTATTTTTTTAGTAGTGGAAAGGTTGGAGACGATCCTTGACGTTAAATCTTCATCAATTTCTTCGAGGGTCTAAATATCTCCTATGTCTATTTCTTTAGAATATGCATTATACCTCTTAGTATCATTTCAAACACAATGCGCGCCGGCTTGTCCCTAAAATGGTTTTAAATGGTCTTAATTCCTCTCGCCGGATTTAAGGGCAATCTCGGGCATTAAATAAACTCCTCATCTTCTCGCAGAACCCACTCTTCTCAAATCTGCATATCTGGCTGTCTGTTTAAACTCAAAGAGACCACACCTGTCGACGGTTTAGACGCGTCTCAGAGACCTATCTGGAACCGAGAGGCATCTAGTACGTGAATCATGGCCTCCTAGACACCTTCACGGGCTGCTTGTCCTTAACGATCAGGCTCTTTTCTACAATCGAGTCTAGGTGGGTCCCTCAGCTGGTTCATGAACTTCCCCTTGATAGAGTCCATTAATTGACTGTAAACGGGAATGCGGATTTAAAACCATTTTACACCAATAAAGGGACAAGCCAGCGCGCATTATTAAAAGAACTGATTTCAGCGAAATTTTAACTATTGGTTATTTACAAGAAAAAATTGACAATAAAATTAAAAACGATATAACAAATTATTTAAAGCAATTTAACTTATATTCAGATATTTATGAGGGCTGTGCTTGTGTTATGAAATTTAATGCTGAATTTTATGCTACTCAATGGATACCTAAAAGTTTAGAAAATCATCCTATAGATAGATTATTATGTGATGATATACTTTTAAAACAGTATTTAGAGGGAAATTACTTATCAGCCAATTGGCTAAGAGAGAATCATAACGATAAATATTACATCATTATAAAATATTTAGATGAAAGTGAGGGCAAAAAAAATTGGATGAATTCTTTAAAGAATTTAATAATGTAATATTAAACGATATGATAATAAAAAGATTTAGAAAGGAAAAAAGTAAATTAATAAATATTTCAGCGCGCGCGGGGAAGTCCCTCATGAGGGATTCAATTATCGTCTTGGCCAAGTACTGTTTGTATTGCTGTTCGTCCATAGCCGGACTGTAGATCCAGCGGTGCCCGCCCTTCCCCGTCTTCTCGACTCCCTTGAGGACGCCGGCCTCTCTCATTGCCTCGAGGAAGTTGATGACGCTGGCGCGGCTGATGGTCTCGCCCTTGAGCCCCGCGTTAACCCGATCCCACACCGCCCTGGAGCCGAGGCCCTCCGGGCTCGCCCAGATCCCTGTGAAGAGCCGCGAAGACGGGAGATGGCGGGGGTAGTCTCAGACCTGAGCCTCCTCAGGAGGATGCTCCCCTCATCCGACTTGAGGGTGAAGGTGGGCTCCCTCGCCGAGTTTAACCGTATGAGGATTAGAGACGCCGGGGTGATCGAGGGAGTCGCTGACTGCCCTATGGATTCGCTGCTCGGTGTGGTTGCTCAGATGCTGGTGCACTTTTATGCTGTTCTTCTCACCGACGATTTTGGGGAGGTGAGGGGGATAATCACTAGAGCCGATATGCTCAAGCTATTATGTAAAAACGATTCATAACGATGTGCATGCGCTAATCGCTCGTGCTCGATTGGCTTTCTTCCTTTTATTAGCAGGTGTTCTTATCGAGTGTAGAGTTTTGAATTATGTTCTGTAGAACGAAATCCTTTGCTCTTAAAAATCCTTGATCTAAATAGATCGCTGCACATAACGCTTCTAAAGCTCCAGAGAGGATGGCTTCCTCCGATGCTGGATTCCTCGATTCTCCTACACCGAGTCGTATATGAGGCCTTAATCCAAGCTCCAATGCTCTCATGTGTAGATACGAGTTCTCAACGATCTCTTTCTTTTTAGTTGTCAGAAAATTTACATCATCATCCAGATTCTTATAGAGGTACTCCCGAACCACAAGCTCGATAACGGCGTCTCCTAGAAACTCAAGACGCTCATTATCCCCTACTTGGGCATTGGGGTCCTTATCAATAGTCTCCTTTATGAATGATCTCGAAGTCAACGCTGCCTGTAGCAAGCCTTTATCAATGAAACATAACCCGAGTTTGTCTTCCAATTCCTGAAAAGAGAGAAAGCTATCATCATACATGATACTGTTTGATAAGGAACCCTCATTTATCGATGACGAAGGCACAAGCGTCCATTGCGCGCGCAATGGAGGGGGTGGAGGAGATAAAGGTCTTCGCGAGGAGGCTAGCCTGGCTGGCCAAGAAGGTCAACGCCTAACTAGAATGTTCTCTGTCTGACACTCGTTTTCGTTCAACTCGTTATCCTGTCTATTGCAGCGTGAAGTGTACCTTCACGCCGTGTCAAGTTTATAAACCGATCCCTGGCGCGCACCTTCGGTGGATTAAGTGGGAAGCGCGCGAGCGCCGGACAAGAAGCTAGAGATCTATGCTAGGCTACTCAATGTCGAGGACCCCAAGAAGCTGGATACCAAGGCTTTCGCTGAAAGCATGGGTATAACCCCCAAAGCTGCAATTTTCAGTTATATTCCTCCCTACTGGTCCATGGTATGGAGCGTTTTAGATAGGAGACGCTTTTGTCGCGTTATGATCGCCTTTGTTTGCGGTTAGCGCGCGCACTTTACCTAAAAAGGAAAGTTATAAAAGAAGGTATCATTTGAAGATGACACTTGAGGAACTGTAAACTCTTGATTCGTGACAGACTCGATTCGTGATAGAACTGATATCAGGGAAAGATAAGGGATAAAATATCTTTTATATTTTGAATATCCTTATGAATATAGTTCAACTCTCACTCATACCATTCTTTTCGCCTTGCTCACGAATAATTACGCAGCATCAGTATCAGCTAATGTATAAAACCATTCTGAGATGTCCGGAAGAACCCCCGAGTCAGTTAAATTATATAAAATAAGTCTGGTACTATAAATCTTTGATATTTTGTATATTTTATTCAGTGAAATAAAACTTAGTCTTTTTAATAAAGCAATATTTTTCTGAATGTTTGGAAACCAACAATGAACACAATAGGCTTTATTCTCCTTAGCAATTTTAATAGAAATATCGACGAGTTTAATCATAGCTTTATCTTCATTAGGTAAAGTAACTAAGTCAATAATCGATAAGATATTTTCTCTAATTATTAATACCATATATCCAATTATATTGTTTTCTGGAATTGAACGTGCTAAGAAAATTCGATAATATCCAAATTGTTTTGCAAATCTCCAATTAAGAAATGTGTCCGTACGCTCGAGAATAATTTTATAATTTTCTTTAACTTTTATATAAAAATCGTTAATCTCAACAGGAAATGCATCAATTTCCTGTAGGATAAGATCATTGCCTTTTATTTCAATAAATGAAAATATTGTTGATAAATAACTTAGTATATTTATTATCTTTATAAATATTTTTCCTGTCCAAGAAAAAAATTTACTTTTGAATTTACCTCCTATTAATTCATCATAATTTATAATCTTAATATATTGAGGTATAATAAAATCTTTCCAACCTACACGAATAAAGCTTTTATAAGCCATTTCTGAAGGAAAACCATATATAAATTGATAACGATTTTTTACATCTGAATATACTTTATTGGCCAATGTTGTAAATATCCCTAATTTTCTATAATTTGGATGTGTTGCAGTATCTACTGATTGAGCTATTTTTATTATTTTCGAATTAATTTTAATTGTTTCAGGTATGACTGCATAATGACCAATTATTTTATTGTCTATTTTTGCTATCCATATATCTCCATCTTCTCCAAAAAAACCATTAGGATTAAGTTCATATTTCCATTTCCACCATTCCCTTGTAAAATTGTGATTCATTACAATAGATAATAATTGTAGTACATCATCTATATCAGTATATTTAAATTTTCTTATTATTATATTATTTTTATTTTCCATATTTATTCCTCATTTTATAAAATTATATATATATCGTATCATTATTAAAATATTTAGTTGCAGATAACATTGTTTCAAATCTTAAAATATTATTATCTTCTTTTTCTTTAGCATATTTAAATAATGGATAAAATAAATTTGATAATATATTTATAATTTCATCTTTTGTATTTCCATAATTCCATGCATGAAACCATAAATGAAGTGGAAGTCTATTTTCTATTGCTATGTCCACTATTTTTATCAAATATTTATCTATTTTTTTTAATTCACCTAAAAATAGACTAGGATGTATATCATATAAATTTCCTTTTTTATTTATATACATACCATCATTTATATTACCCCCTTCACCTCTATAACATACATATCCATATTTCTGGAGTAAATTTAAATATTTTACACCATTTTGAGGAAAAATAAAACTTTTTGGGTTGATACTAAATATTTTCATTCCCTCACGAATCATATATAATTCATTTTCTACTTCTTCATAAGATAAATTTTTAAAATTTTTATGATAATAACCATGTGCACCTATATCATGTTTAGATTTACATAAAAATCCTAGAATATTTGAATTTACTTCTACTAATTGACCTCTTATAGCAATTGTTATAGGTATTGATAAATTATCAAAAAAATTAATAAATAATGGAAGGGACATCTCTTCAATTTTTCCAATATATCTTTCACTTAAAGTTAAATTTACATTTCTATCATTACGCCCTCTATTTAATATACCTATTTTTTCACTTCCTACATCTACATCAATTGATACAATCATTATCCCTTTTTTAAATTTAACATGAGTTTTATGAAAATTAAAAAGAATTATATGTGACAGTAAATATAAATTGTCTTTAAAAATTTGATATAACGAGATAGAATTAAAGCTCCTTTTTATTGAAAATTCATTTCTTGACAAGACTGTCGAATTTTCCTTTTCTTGTATTAAGTTCTCATCCTACTTTAAAGGTTTTCGCGCGCGTTCCTTTTCCCTATATTTGATTTCATTTAGTTTATAATGGTTTTAAACGCGTTTTTATAAGTTTAAGCTCAAGGTGAGTCCGTATTACGAGTGAATTATAGCGGGCTCTGAAGAACAGAAGGGCCGCGGATCTCTAGAGGATATTGTGGGTAAGCTCATAAATTCTAAAGAGGAAAGGATAAAATGGGAAGAATGGACAAGTTTAAATTGCAAGATCATGGCGGTTGGAATGTGGAAATAGTTGCTTTGTGGACTAATGTTTAGAGGTTGAACACCTCCACCAACCCCACATCATCTCTCCATCCAAGCCTCACATGTTGACAAGCATATTATACAAAGCCACCTTACCCGCCAACTCCCTCGCGATGTTCTCAAAGCTCCTAGCGAGGCTATGCTCCCCAAACAGCCGCTTAAACGTCGAGTAAGCCGTCTCCACAGCCCACATCCTCCCGTAGCCCGTGAATAAAAACGCAGTATGTATTTAGCTCATGAAATTGATTCTCCCATATTTGGTGCTCTTTCAGTGAAATAAGCCTGAAATCTGGAGCTTTCCCCATCCTCATTGAACGTGTAATCCGAGCCAAAAAAGGCCCCTTTTCACGTTTTAAGCCTATTTCTAAGTTATTGATAAATATGAGCTAAATACATAGAATTGGGAGACGGGGCGCCATGAGTGATCAGCCCAAGGGAGTGGAGAAGACGCGTATCAGCGTGACCCTGACCAGGCCCTACCTGGACGCCCTGGACCGCCTGGTCACGGAGGGCGTCTACCTGAGCCGGGGCGAGGCAATCCTGGAGGCGCTCAGGCCCCACTTAAGACGCCTTAAGATAGAGCCTTTTTGTATGGCTTTGACCGAGGAAGCCGAGATCGAGCTAGATGATATGAATCGGTAAACGGTATCTTCAATTCATAAAGGTTAAGCGGAGCCTCGGACGCCTCGAATATCCTGCGCAGGTGTAACCGTTAATGGAGAAACTGGAGATATCACTCACCCTCGAGCTCATGAGGAGGGTGGACGAAATCGTCGAGCTCCTCAGCTTCGGGAGCCGGGAGGAGTTCCTGATGGCCGCCGTCCGTAGGCTGGTGGATCACTACCTCATAATCTCTGAAAGCATCGCGAGGACGAGTTAGGAACCATATCCTCCAGGGGTCTGGTGGCGGGGCTGCCGCCGGCGGCGAGATCCGCCCTGATATAGGTGGCCGTCCTAAACCTAATCTTCTCCGAAGGAGCCTTCATGCTGGAGTGGAGGGGAGCCTTCCTCGCCTTCTACAGGCTATCATACCTAGGCGGACCTAGGATGGCCATGGCCCTCTCGGGGGCTGTCTTGGTGGCGGGGAGCCTCGGGGACATAATTCTCCTAGGGGGGATGACGCCCCTAAACTGGACCATGGCCAACTACATGGTGTTCGTGAACGCCATCCTCGGCTCCTTCGCCGGCCGAATGAGGAAGGAGTTTAAAGTCGGTAAGTGATAAATAGAGGCTCCATTCAGACACACTCCAGAGCGGGAACGATGTAGCTCTCACATCGTCCACTAATATAGTTACTTTTTTGTCCCCGCCCATCATTGCATCACCTTTGTGAGACATTCTTTGCATTTCCGTGTCAATCATCGCCAGAAAAAGGTGTCCAGAGGCATCCATTTTGACACGGCTCCCTAAAGTTATACCACCCATAAATGATATATGGTATATAATACGTATTTGTGGTACATATCGGTGGTTCATCAGTTGAGCGATAATCAAAAGTGGACCTCCGTCGCCTTCCCGAGGGAGATAGTCGAAGCCATCAGGGAGCTGATAGAGGAGATGAAGTACTGGCCGAGCGTCAGCTCCTTCTGCCGCGAGGCCGTCCTCGAGAAGATCGACAAGGAAAGGCGAAAGCTGAAGAGGCTGAGGGGGGACGAGAGGCAGGCCCGCGCTGATGAATTCCTGCGACTAGCATACAAAGACCAAGGTGAAACCGCCTCTAAACGAACGAGGCCGGATGAAGTGATCGACAAGGAAAGGCGAAAGCTGAAGGAGCTCAAGGCCGAGAGGAGGGAGCCGGGGGTGGGAGCTTGTTAGCTGAAGTAGGTAACAGTCTTATTGAACCACCTTCAGAATTATGGTTACTTGTATATACAAATATAAGTAGGTTCACATGGTGCATAACACCATCACTGGGTGGGACGTATTTATGGTGACAAGCCCAGGGGCGTCGTCGATGCTTGAGGGTTGGGAGCAGGTCCGTGAGCTGAGGCGGGAGCTGAAGGCCGAGTGGGACGAGCTTTGGTGGACGAAGTACGACGACGAAGTTAGGGCTGAAATGGTCGCCAGCAACCAGTATGAACTTCTCTTCGTCGAAAAGGGAGAGGTGATCGTTGCCACCAGAGACTTCAAACCCCTCTCATTCAGTGAGATCCTTGAGGCGCAACTCGGCTCCGATGTGGCGGGGAGGGTTGAACCCGACCCGGCGGTTGGTGGCTGGAGTAAGTTCATCAAAGAAAAAATCCCCAAGCCAAACTCAGCGAAGAAGAGGGAGAGGCCCAAGGTGAAGGTGGACCTGACACAGCACCAGAGGAAGGGGGGCTATCTGAACAAGGCCAGAATATGGAGGAGGATAAGGGAAAATAGGTCTGATATCTGACATCTGTCCCGATTAGGGTTACTGGTCCGCCGCGTCACGTGGGGACCTTGATAGATGTCTCTATAGATTTCAAGAATTTGATTTCGTGTCAAACTTGTTGGTTGTTTTTTATGTCCGTGTTTGAGTCTCGTAGAAAGGTGCAGGTCTTCGGGGGGAGCCTGATCCTCACCCTGCCCGCGCACGCGGGCGACCTCATCCACTTCCTCATCGATGAGGGTGAACGTGTGGAGGCCTATCAGACGGATGCTTTCTGGTACGATGTCGGCTCGACGGAGAAGTATGAGAAGCTTGACAACGGCCTCGTTGATAGGCTGTTCAAGGTGTGAGGGTTGAGAGGGTTGTCGAGAAGACGACTGCATCTCCCTATGCTGCTCTTGATGATCATAGCAGCATTCTCTTTACACAGCCTCTGTCCGGTCTGGGCTGGGGAGATGGAAGCTGTATCGGAGATTTCTCGGGCTGAAGATTCCCTGAAGTCTGCTTATCTCTTCGTTCTAGATGCCGAGAGGGCTGGTGGAGACATCTCAGAGCTTGTCGCACATCTAAACACGGCTCTGGAGTACTTTTCCGAGGCGGAGAGGGCTTTCGGTTCGGGGGAATATGATTCGGCGGTTCTTCTTGCCGAGAAGGTGGCTGAGGCCTCGAACGGAATCCTGGAGGAAGCCGTCAGATTGAGGGGTGTTGCGGAGCTTCAGGGCGAAGTCGCATTTAGGAATCAGCTGATTATCTCCTTCGGAGCCGTCTGTTCAATAGTTGCGTTTGGTTTCTTGGGCTGGAGGCGGTTCAAGGACTATTATGTTCGGAGGATGATGGGGTTGAGGCCGGAGGTCGTTGTTGATGAGTCTTGATGACTGGCATCTCGTCTTTGTATCCGTCTGCCTTGTTCTGGTGCTGGCTTCCTGCGCCCCGGTTGCCATAGCCTATCTGCCGAGGAGGGGGGAGCCTTTCATGGCGTTGGCTGTGCTGGGGGAGAAGGGGATGGCCGAGAAGTATTATCCTGGTGACGATCCGAGCATCGGGGTCGGCGAGGAGGTTCACTGGACCCTGTATCTGTACAATCATATGGGGGAGGTCCGGTATGTGGCCGTTCGGGTGAAGCTACTCAACTCGACGATGTCGGGTCCGGACTCAACTTCCAGTACCCCTAGCCTAGCTCCGGTGGTTTATGAGGTTCGGCGCGTCATTTTGGATAATGAGACCTGGCTCTATCCTTTGGTTTGGAGTCTTCTGAAGGCTGGTGAAGACGGCGAATTGGTTTCGATTGAAGGTTTGATGATTAATGGACGAATTTTTCAAACGGGTGTGGAGGCTGTTCACGGGTACAATTTTCGGGTGGTTATTGAGCTATGGGTATACGATGAGGCATCAGAAAATTTCATCTTCGGATGGATGTCAGGCCCAGAATCCAGTTATGCCTGGAACCAGATATGGTTTAACGTAACATCAGCTGGTTAGCTTGCGAGTCATTTCGGGCGCTATTTGATTGTTTGAGGCGATATTTTTTGAAATCAAGTGGAATTAGTGATGCTAGGTTGTCTCAAGAACTAGGAAATATAGATTTATTTAAGGGTATAAAAATGTTAAAGCCCGAAGTTGAAGTTATTATACCCACTTTAAATGAGGAAAAAACTATCGGTTCAGTTATTGAACGGACTATGTTTTATGCTGATAAGGTTCTTGTGATTGATGGGAGGTCAAAGGATAGTACTGTAGAGTTCGCAGAGGAGAAGGGCGCACGAATTAAGTTCCAAAACGGCAGAGGTAAAGGCGCTGCATTAAAGGAAGCTTTTGATCATGTTGATAATGAAATAATCATTATGTTGGATGGAGATGGGTCTATGAGACCTGAGGAGATACCAATGTTTTTGAAAGGAATATATTCCGGAGCAGACATCGTTAAGGGTTCTCGGTTCATAGGCGGCGGAGGTTCTGAAGATCTTAGCTTGTTACGCAGATTCGGTAACACTCTCTTTGTTGTCTTAGTTAATACGATATGGGGATCAAACTTCACTGATCTATGTTACGGCTTTATGGCTTTTAGAAAAGATGCAGCCAAGAAATTGTGTCCAATTCTACGTTCTAAAGGCTTCAATATAGAAACAGAGATATTAATTAAAGCTAAGAAAATGGGTCTGATAATAATTGAGGTGCCAAGTTTAGAGTTGAAGCGATTGTTTGGGAAGTCGAAACTCAACACCTTTAGAGATGGATTTAAAATCTTATTGACGATTCTGAGGGAGATCGTTACATAAATCGTGCATGAGGGAATGGAGGAATTTCTTTTTATGTTGAGAGTAGGTGTCGCCGGCATCGGTCATATGGGCGCGCGCCAGCTTGTAACGTTAATCATGGAAGGTTGACCGGTCAGATGTTGCGTCTTACGTAGGCCTCAGTTTCAGCCAGCTTTGGATGTACATCAGCCGTGTACTCCGGCACTCTCCTTGCCTCAACCCTTGCTCCGCATAGGCTCCATACCATCCAGCTATCCATGGCCCGCTTCCATGAACTCCTCTACGAGTTCATCCGCCGTCAATCCTCTAACACTTACCAGTTCTCTGCCGTTCTAGCAGTCTTATGTCTGACCGTCAGCGAGCACAAACCGATTCGGGCATGAATCCGTGTCTAGCGAACAAGTCTCATAGATTTGACCGGTCAATTACGTTACAAGCTGGCGCGCGCAAGTCGGGTGTGGATGTCGTTAAGGGATCAAGGTTTTTACCTGGGGGCTACTCTAAGGATATAAGCTTTGTTCGCAGAACAGGGAACAGAATTCTTCTCTCCATCGTTAATCTAATCTGGTCGACAAATTATACAGATTTATGTTATGGTTTTATGGGATTTAACAGAAATGGCTTGAAGGAAATCTCACCTTACCTAAGTTCTCAGAATTTCGAAATCGAAACGGAGATCTGCATCAAGGCTAAGAAAAAGGGATTAAAAGTTTTAGAGATTCCTAGTGTTGAGTATGCGAGACGCTATGGAAAATCTAACTTGAAAACTTTTTGGGATGGATTTCTAATTTTTAAGGAAATTCTAAGAGAGTTATTTGAAATTTGATATTAGATATTAATGTTCAAGGTGAGTTAAGTGGAAAATGTGGTCGTTATATGAAAAAATTATAACACCTTTAGAAAAGTTAAGGATCCATTTACAAATTTGTATTTGGTTTCATCATGTATAAGATGGAGGATTTAAAAAGTTTTAATGTTTTTTTTCTTAAAAAAATCAAGCTGAGACAGAAACCTGTGTTAAAACGAAGAAAAATGGCCTTAAGATCATGGAGGTTATTAGTATAGAGCTTGGTGGATCCTAAGGAAAATCACACTTAAGAACCTTAAAAGATGGATTCTGAATCTTAATGAGATTTCAAAGTAGAATTTGAACCTTTTTAATTACTGTGAGGAGTCATTATTGAAAATCTGCCTTATTACTCCCGAGTTTTTTCCAACATGGGGTGGGGTTGGGACATATTGTATAGAATTGGTAAAAGCCATCTGTGATAAAGTTGAGGTTCACGTGGTAACATTATTAAGGGAAGGAGGTAATGAAAGATATAGCATAGAAGAGATCAGTAATTTTTTTGATGGGAAAATAAATCTGCATATCTTAACAAAAGCTCCGGTTAACGATACTTTCTTCTACAATTCTAAATTACAGATAGCTGTTTTCAGAAAACTATCAAAGAAAATCGCAGTTAATCGGGTTGACATTATTCATAGTAACTTTCCAGCTATGCCAGACTTACTTTATAGATTGGGCTGGAAGAAAACTCTCCCATCGGTTACAACAGTTCATACTTCCATTGAAATGTTGAGAGATGGAACAAAAAGGTCGAGGAAGAACATAAAAGATTGGGAGGGTTCTGAAAAGATGACTTACCTTTTGACACCATTCTTATATCTTTGTCAGAAAATGTATCTTTCCCGTTCTAGAAACATAATATTTGTTTCGGATTATGTGAAGAACATGGTGTGTTCAAAGTACAATTTGAGTTCAAATATCAATTTAATACATATGGGTGTTGATACCGATGAATTTTCCCCCAAAAAATCAAGGGAATTAAATGATTTCTTTCCTCGACTGTCAGATGTTAGCCCAATTGTGCTATTTGCGGGTAGGCTTACTGCCCTCAAGGGAATATATGTATTAGCTAAAGCCATGAGAGAGATTGTTTTGAGAAATAGTGAGGTACACTTTGTCTTTGCTGGGTCTGGTAACATCGATCTGAGTAGAATAATGAAGAGTGAAGCAATTCCAAATAACAGATATTCAGTGCTTGGCAACATAGATAGAAAAAGATTACCGAGTTTATTTGCAAGTTCAAGCATTTTTGTATTACCTAGTTTCATTGAGAGCTGCCCTCTAAGTGTGTTGGAGGCAATGAGTTCTGAAGCATTGGTAATTGCAAGTAACGTTGGAGGGGTTCCTGAGATAATAGATAACGAATTTAATGGAATACTCTTGCCACCTGGTGATCATAAGAGATTGGCGGAAAAGTTGCTTTTCTTTCTTGAGAACGAAAGGTGCAAAAAAATGATCGGGAGAAATGCAAGGAGAAAAATCAAGGATAGTTTTACGATTGAGCAAATGGCTGGAAAAACTATGAGGGTCTATCAGGATATTTTGGATCAAAATCATGAGGCTTTATACAATTGACAAATAATGTCACGCTGAAGCGAATTAATTGTTTTTAGATATATATTCTCTTATGTTGAGGGTTCTCCTTCCCCGTTCTCTTCTTCATTCGTCCTCCCTTTAACCCTTCCCCGACCCGAGGCACACCAAGCGGCATTCTCTTATCCGCGGTCCACATCCGTGCCCGCACCATGGCTCTCCGCCTATACGCACCCCAATCTAAAAGACGCGGTCAAACCGCAAGATCAAGGTCGGGGTCACACCTCTTCCAGATTCACCTACTCAACGCCGGCTCGAACCCACCCGAATGGTAAGGCTCCCCGTCGCGCAGCATCCAGAACATCACCTTAAGCATCTTCCTCGCAGCAGCCACGATGGCTTCCTGCTTGGTCTTCCGGTCCGCCAGCCGCCGATAGAAACGACTCAGCTCGGAATCTTCATCCCAGCGGACGTGAACGAGAACAG
>Ga0315289_10011064_pt1 | contig 12824 bp, 19 predicted proteins | sample YL17G11_40_MG_FD_203452 | JGI IMG/M metagenome (GOLD analysis project Ga0315289, IMG submission 203452) | Sediment microbial communities from Yellowstone Lake, YNP, Wyoming, USA - YL17G11_40 | ecosystem: Environmental > Aquatic > Freshwater > Lake > Sediment | place: USA: Wyoming | collected...
TTTGCCGCATCCTTATAGGTTTTAACCGGAGCAGAAGAACCCTGTTTTTTTGCCTCCTGTAAAAGGAGGACCTTTACGATCATTCCTTCAAGAAATTTATTGGGTTCTTCCCTATACATTTCCTGCAAAGGGTTTTCCATCTTTGCCAGCTCTCTGTTGAACTGTTCTACGGTGATTTTTTCATCGTTCACCTGCGCAAGGGTTTGTCGACTGGGATTCTCGAGATAAAAAAAGTAAAAAAGAAAACCTCCTGCTATGACTACAATAGCAATGGCTCCAATGAGAATGGCTTTTCGTTTCATTCTTCCTCCATTTGATTAACTTTTATCCTCCCTTTTAACAAATTTTTATGATCATTTCCAGAAATTTCGGGAATTCTTCCTCAATCTGAAGATCCTTTGAATTTCTTCATTTTTAGATTCTGCTCATCCGTTATGATGATCTCAGTTACCAAATCATCGAGCATTCTCTCCAATTCTTGAATGACTTCTTTTTCCTTAGGGGGAATATCAATTTTTCGGTGAAGTTTTTCATTCATCAGGATAACTCCGATATTCCTAATGCCTCTTGGGAAGAAAGACCTATCCGATCATACTCAAAAAAGATGAGTCTAATAATTTCTTCAGCTGTTGGAAGATTCAAAGCCTTATTGACGACAGACTTTAAATGTTCATAAGAGATTGAACGGACGATCTTCTTCGCCTCGAGAAGGGAATTGGGGTTCATACTCAAATCTTCAAGTCCCATCCCAATGAGCAGAGGGATGTATCTTGGGTCCCCTGCCATTTCGCCGCAGAGAGCTACTGGCTTTTTAGCATCCCGAGCTACCTCAGTCACATTCTGAATTAATCGAAGAACGGCTGGATTGAGAGGTTGATAAAGGGAATTCACCAGGTCATTATCACGATCTACAGCCAGGGTATATTGGATTAAATCATTCGTTCCGATGCTCATAAAATCCACTTCCTTCACTATCTGGTCTGCTACAATCGCCACCGAAGGGACCTCGATCATAATTCCGAAAGGAATTCTTTCATCAAAGGGAATTCCTTCCTTTCGAAGCTCCATTTTAGTTGACTCGAATAATTCCCGGACCTGCCGGATCTCCTCGATGCTTGATATCATCGGGATAAGGATCTTGACATTGCCATAGGCGCTTGCTCTTAAAATGGCCTGAAGTTGCTGTTTGAAGAGGTGGTTCTCCCTCAAGAAAACCCTTATCGAACGATAACCCAAAAAGGGATTTTTTTCTTTTGGACTTCTTCCATCCTCGAAAAATTTGTCACCTCCAAAATCGAGGGTCCGAATCGTTACCTCCCTGCCCCCAGCCTGAGTTACTACTTTCTTGTAAAGAGAAAACTGCTCGTCTTCTGAAAGAAACCGTCTCCACACAAGAAAGGGAAGCTCTGTCCGAAAGAGTCCTATGCCATGGGCTCCGAAATGTAAAGCATATTCAAGATCGACCAGACTTCCGATATTCGCCCACAGACGGACTTCATGGCCATCCAGGGTTTCAGAAGGTAAGGGAATAACTTTCTGTAACTCCGTTCGATAGGATTCCCGTGTCTTCTGGAGATTCCGGTAATTTTGGATCACTTCCTCAGGCGGGTTAATGACGACCATGCCCATATCGCCATCCACTACGAGGAGATCTCCTTTTTTGACTTTTGAAACCAATCCTTCAAGGCCAACGACCGCCGGGATCCCAAAAGAACGGGCCAGAATTGCGGCATGGGACTCTTTCCCTCCCGACTCTGTAGCAAAGGCAAGGACCTTTCTCCTATCGAGTCTGATTGTGTCCGAGGGGGTCAATTCTGAGGCCACGACAATGATCGGTTCTTCCAAATCGCAGATGTTGTCCTCGGAAGGCATCAGTTTTTGGATTACCCTTCTTCCGATATCACTGAGGTCCTGAGATCTTGTTTTGATATAGGGATCATCCATCTTCTCGAAAACTTTTTTGAACTCATCAATCTGCCTTAGGACCGAAGCCTCAGCATTAATACCGTTTTCACGAATATCCTGAAAGATCTGTGAGATAAAGTAAGGGTCTTCAAGAATGGCCACATGGGCAAGAAAGATTTCCGCCTCCCTCTTTCCGATTTCTTGAGAAACGCGGAGATTGTCCTGAATCAGTTCGTCAGTCACCTGCCGGATGGCTTGCTTGAGGTGGACGATTTCCTGTTCAGCATGTCCTTCTTCGACATTGCGTCTTTCCACAAGATAGAGGATATCCTGAAAGACACAGGCCTTTCCAATGACGATTCCCGGAGAGGCCGGGATTCCTTTTAAGAAACGCTTAGCAATCTCTTTTTCCATGTTGCACTCACATATGTTTAGTCGGTTTCTCACCGACCCAATCCATTAATATCCCCATCACAAAGGCAAAAAGAATAATGAAGGAGAGTCGAACTAGGGCAAAGGGCCATCCCAGGAACTTTGTCTCAAGGGGTAGTAGCGGGGCCTTCCCTCCCCATGCTGTGATGAATGACGCAATAGCCCCTGTTCTTGCACCTTTATCCTTTAAAGTTTTGAGGAGCGGAAAGACTGTAAATAACGAACCCCCCATTAAAATAGGAAATGTGCAGACAAGGATGAACCCTTTTAGCCCTGATCCTTTTCCAAGCAGTTTTACAATGGTTGCAGGTTTGACCCATACCTGGAAGAGACCGATGAAGATCGAGACGGCTATGATAATATCAAGAACCTCGATAAAAGTATTGTAGACTGTTCTACCAATGATTGCTCCCTTTTCGGCATTTAATCCATATATGAATAGAGTAATGACGAAACTCAGGAAAAGGAATTGAAATGCATCATTCTTTAGCAATTTTTTCATCTCAGGACCACCTCCATCAGAAGAGCAATGAAAAAGGCAAGAACAAAGGTAAAAATATTTCGGAAGATGGTGAACCTTTTCCCCAGGAGCTTGAATTCAAGGGGCAGGGTGGTGATACCGATCAGGATCGCTGTAAAAATAAATCCCGCAATCGAGCCATAGCTTGCCCCGTTCTTAAGGAGGTAGCCCCCAAAGGGAAAGACGGCAGGGGGCATAAAGAGCGCCACTGAACCAACAATTTCTGCATAAAGGATCCCGAGGATACCGCTTTTCTGACCCAGGATGGAAACAATCGTTTCCCTTGAGATATAGGCCTCGATGAGGCCCATCAGAACAAAGACAAAGATCAAGACCGGTAAAACGACATAGAAGATCTTGAAGGTGGCCTTCAGGGCTTCCCTTGCCCTCTGCTTATCTTTGAGGAATGAAATCCCAAACAATACAATGGCAATGATAAGATAAATTTGGCCTGCTCTCATAATCAAATTGCTCCTTCGATAAATTCAATGGCGATTGGACCAGGCAGAAAGATATTGGCTGCTACCTCCAAGCCTTTCAAGATGGCGGCTGGAATGACACAGCTACTCCGACAGAGATGTTTTGATGCAAGGATATAGGTAGTCGTCAAATTCATTGGTCGATCCATTTCCTCACCAATGTTCAGTTCCTTCAACTCTTCGGAAAGTTTCTGCACGTGTTCGCAGGTTGTTTGAAAAGTGATCGAAACTCTGGTCGGGTTGATTTTCCTTACTTCAATTGTCGTCTCCTGTCCGCAAATCCCTGCCTTCACCCAAAGTACGGGCATCATTCCCCTCCTAAATCAGTGTATTTATCTGTTCTCTCGACCCAATTCATATTTCTCACGCCATTATGTGGTTATTCGAATTTCCTGAACTAGTCGAGATCGCAAATTTCGTCTCAATGTTTTTCTCATCTTTGATTGGGTTGATTTAAGGCCATTCTCTTCGTCCGGGGATGAATTTGACTCTCCATGACTGGAAGTCCATTACTTCACAATGTGTTTGCCACTTCCTCATTTCGTTGTCCATCCCTCTGGGATAAGATAATTACCTCCGACCGGAGTGTCAGGCCGGGTGAAGCGACGGGCTTCTTGAGGGGTCATCAAATAGTGATATTTCTGAAAAATGGCCTTGCCTTCCCGGGTTAAGAGGAAGTCAATGAACTTCTGGGCCGACGACCTGTCCCTTGTATATTTTGAAATGGCAATCGGAAGATAGCCTATTCTGGGAATCTCATCCGGCTTTAAATAGATCGTTTCGATGCGGTCAGGGTCCCAATAATGAAAGACTTCCCATCCGAGGACAGCATCTACAGCCTTAAGAGAAATGGCTACCGCCGTTTTTTCACAGCTTTCCGTGTAATTGACTAAGTTCCTTCTAAACTTTTCCTTATCAGCGGGTGCGAGATTTTTCTCGATGATTTCAACGGCATAAAGTCCGACACAGACCATTTCGGGATTGGCAATGGCCACCCGGATTCCATCCCGGGTTAAATCTTTGAGAGAATGGATCCCCTTAGGATTGCCTTTCTGAACGTTGATCGAAGGAACGAGATAGACAACCAATTTTTCCGATTCAGGGAAGACCAAGGCCTCCTTCTTTGCTTTTTCCATAAAATCAGATGATCCTGGGAAATAGAGATCACCTTTTTTCCCCAATTTCATCTGGGAAAGGACGAATCCAGATCCCCCAAAGATAACATCGACATGTATTCCCGTCTTTTCCTGGAAAACTCTTACAACCTCTTCGGTCGGAGGTTTACTTGCGGAACCAGCGAAGATCAAAATCCCTTCGGAGGAAGATTGGGTATTTGGGATGGCGACAAATATAAGAAATATTGGAATTAAAAAAATGGTCTTTTTCATTTTTATTCCTTCCTGGTATGATTTTTCGATTCATTTGTGAAACTCGATCTTGGAATGCTTGGAATGGAATTCATAAGTGACAGCCAGCTAATTATTTGATACGTTCGACGGCGCCAAACGCCGATTTTTAAATCGGGGTAAAAAGCGCCCCTCAGTATCAACCCTGAGCATACCCCGGGCTTCAGACCGGGGAGTCGAATGGGTTGATTTCCTGAATCACTTTAGTTCTACATAAGCCTTCAATAAAGCCTCCTTCATTTGTTACACAGTACATCCATTCCGCAGAGATTCCGGGTTTCTGCTTGGATGACCGTGTGATGGATATGATAATTCTGCTGAAGCATCTCGTTGATGTTCTGGATAATCCTGTCCGTGTCTCCTTTTCCATCACTTTCTTCCATGCAGACATGACAGGAAAGAAAGACATCGGATGAATCAATTGACCAGATGTGAAGGCCGTGTACGCTGCTGATCCCTGGCACCTTCAAAATATCCTGAAGGATCCTGTCAAATTCGAGATGTTCGGGAACCCCCTGCATGAAAATATGGATCGTTCTTTTAATCACTCCGAGGCCGCTCCATAAAACCAAGCCGGCAATCAGTAAACTAACTGCCAGATCCAGTATGACCCAACCCGTTAGGAAGATGAGGAGGCCTGAGCCAATTACCGCCACGGAAGAAATCGCATCATAAAAGAGATGGAGGTAGGCCGCCTTGACGTTCAGATTGCTTTCCCTTTTCCCCAGGATGAGCATGGAAAAGAGATTTCCAATGAGCCCGATTGTCGCGATGCTCAGCATTAACCCTAAGGACAACTCTGGTGGTGCTGATATTCTCTTCAGGGCCTCCACCACGATAAAAAAGGCAATGCCTACGAGTGACAAAGAGTTGATCAGAGCCGTGAAGATCTCTGTTCGTTTAAACCCAAAGGTATGTCTTCGCGTGGGTTTCTGGTTGGAAAGCTTCTCTCCCACGAAGCTCAATCCCAGGGAGATCACATCAGCAAGGTTGTGTCCGGCGTCTGAAAGGAGGGCGAGACTTCCAGAAAGTGTTCCACCAATCGCTTCGGTGAGAGTAATGCCAATGTTGATCAGTACCGCCCATCCAATATTTTTACCATTGCTGTCATGTCCATGGTCAAGCATTCGACCTCTTTCCTCCCTCCGATCCCTCGCACTAAGAAAATGTAGTCGCCATTAGCGTTCGTAGCCCGAGCACGGATTGCAGAGATGCATGTCACCCACCACGCGAAGATAAGCACGGGCTGTCAACTCGCTTCGCATCATCTCCCTACTTTCACACTGCTCCGTCAACAAACTCAATGGCAATTGAGGACGGGAGAAATATATTGGCCGCCGCCTCCACTCCCTTTAGGATGGCCGCTGGTATGACGCAGCTATTCCGGCAGAGATGTTTTGAAGCCACGATATAAGTGGTGGTCAAATTCATCGGTCGATCCATTTCCTCACCAACATTCAACTCTTTCAACTCAAAGGCCAATTTTTGAACATGTTCACAGGTCGTCTGAAAGGAGACCGATACTTTGGTTTGACTAATCTTTCTCACCTCGATGGTCGTCTCCTGCCCGCAAATCCCTGCCTTTACCCAGATAATTGGCATGATCTCCTCCTATCATAATAGGGTCGGATTTCAGCGTGATCATTTTAACAATTACGATTCCTTCTCATCGCATATCTTTATAATCCCCTCAACTGCTTTCTTAAGTTCTTCCTCTGTATAGCTAAATGGTTTGAAGGGCCCTCTTTTTTCGATGGACAGGTCTTTTACGAGGTTGACGGCTCTGTCTACTTTGAAACCGGCCTTTTCAATAATTTTGCTCGTACATCGGTTTGAGCAACCATTGATGGCAATGATTTTCTTTGCTGCCTGAGTGGTTTTCTTATGTTTTGGTACATCGACCGCCAGGGCAGAGCTACAAAAGATTCCCGTCTTTTTCGGATCCAACCTCTTCATCGCCTCAAGCACTGCAATGCCTGTAAGCGTCCCCGAACTCGACATAGCTCCAAAACAGACAAAGAGCGCGTTCCCAGGTATTTCTTCATGATTGGCCATCGTTTTTCTCCTTCATTACCCCTTATTTCTTTGATAAATTCTTTTGAAAGAATCGATAAAAGCTTGCGGCGGTCAGCATCTGAAAGGCCGCACCAACGGCAATGGGTAGTGCGACCATACCTTTGAAAGACATCACAGCGATTCCAATCGCGATTGGAAGATTTTTCATTATCTCTCCTTTTCAGTTCGGCGGAATAGCTGGTAAAAAGTAACCGCGGTCAACATCTGGAAAGCAAAGCCCACTGCCACCGGCAGCATCTCCAACTTCCCGAAACTCATGGCGGCTATACCGATAGCAATAGGCAGGTTCTTCATCCCTGATGAGTAGGTAATGGCTATGTTCTTGCCCTTGGAAAAGAGCTTAATGCTCACCAGGTAGGCTACCACGAATAAAGCAGGGAAAATCAGGACAGTGGATATCACCAGGGGTGCTATCAGCCTTATGTTTTTCATGATTGGCGAGATGTTTGTGTTGATAGCCATGAACATCAACAATACAGCCATAGTAGCCGAGATGGCCGGCATAACCGGCAGGTACTTCTGAACATTAACCTGCCTTTCTAGAAGCTCTCTTAAGGCGATACCACCCAGCACCGGCAGAAGCACAGTATAAATTAGCTGCCGGAACATCCCCCACGTGTTAACGGTGACAAATGTGCCGGCAAACAATGACATAAGCAATGGTATGAGGAAAGGTGCTAGGATCATAGTGGCTGCATTGATGACAGTGGCCAGTGGGACATCGCCTTTAAGGAGACCAGCCCAGACCAAAGCCATACCAGCGCAGGGGACCACACCGATTAGAATCAGGCCAGTGGCTAGATCAGAATGTCCAGATAGGAACAGTAAGGCTAGAAGCCAACACAAGAAAGGAGCAAAAAGGAAGTTTAGCACCAGCCCGAAAGAGAACCCTCTCCAGTCCTTAGTTGCTGCTCCCAGGCTCTTGAAGGTGATGGTAAAGCCCATGGCTGCTATCATGATTATGATGAGCGGGGTATTAAACTGGCGAATATAGACCCCGGGGCTGGGGGTGAAAAGTCCGACTATCACTCCTATAATCAGTGTGGTTATGATTATGTGGGTGTAGTACTCCCTGACAAACTTGGCATAATTCATTATTGCCTTCATTTATCTAACCTCCGCATTTTCCCGCCAGCACGATGCAGCTATTGCAGCACAGATGCTTGGTAGCCGGCTTAGATGTTTTGGTCGCATTTATCGGTTTTGGTATCTCACTGACAACGCCCATGTCTACGAGTTTCTCTCAGAATGCCTGCATACGCTCTCTACTCGCCTGCAGCTTGCTTTGGATAATAGGGGCACTCTTCACCCGAACACTCACTATTTGCCGAGAAAAATTTGCATTCAATCTTATCTAAAGGTAATATGTAGCCTTGTGAAGAGAGATATTTTACCGCATTTTCAATCCCGTTGAGGTTGCTTCTTTTGCAGCAGCGTCTTCCGAATTTGGAGATATCAACGAGGGTGTGTGCAGCGACGGCCAGTATATTGCCACGCTCGTCATGCATTGGTGTAATTCTATTGATTATGCTGGCAACAATCCCTACACTATGCGCTGCCCCAGAAATTCCCGTAAAGCCGCAAGAATGAGCCGCCAACTTTGACCCTCTAATCATCCCCTCTTCAATGTCTCTATCTGTTATCTCATATCCATTGTTTCGCATGCAGGATAAAATAACCCCAGGAATGATGTAGTGATGGAAACCGCCACCCATGGGGGGAAGGGAACACTTAGACTCCAGATTCTCTCAATTTCATCGAATACAGAATAGAACATTTTTAGTGGCTCCTTTTCCTTCGATGTGAGAATAAACTGTTTGATGGCAGGGGCCAGGTTATCTAAATCTTCATCCGACATGCCCTTGATTTTGTTTGTAATCGCATGAAAATCATCCCAAAAGTAGGTCTTCTTTGCTTCTTCCTTCATTTCTGCCTTGTTCATTTCAATACCTCCCCTATGTAGTTGCAAAAGTGGGCCTCATTTCTTCCCTTGTTTTAACCCACCGCGCTAATCTTACTGTCAGTTTTAGGTTCCCAATCCGGTCAAGTAGTTGCTACGCTTCACCGGCCATGCAAAAAGCAAGATATCCGTCGACATTTTTTTCTAAACTCTTACTTTGCATCTACATCTCCTGTCTCTGCCTTTACTTTCTTCAATTTCCCTTTGTCTCGCTCCAATGAACGCCACCCCGACGCACGGAACCACACCAATAAGGATCAACCCCGTGGCCAGTTGGGGTTGATTTCGCAGTAAGAGGAGGGCAAGAATCCAGCAGAGCGCCGGAGCTAAAACAAAGTTGAGAAAGAGGCCGAATAGGAAGGATTTTACATCTTTCAACGCTGTTCCAAAGCTCTTGAAAGTGATGGTAAACCCCATCGCTCCGATCATCACAATAACCAGGGGGATGGTGAATTTTTGAATATACAATCCAGGGGAGGGGGTGAAGATTCCAATGATAATCCCGATAATGAGTGTGGATATGATGATAGAGGCATACTTTTCCCGTATGAAATCGGCTAATTTTGTCACCATTATCCCTCCGGACCCCTTGTAACCCTTCTAAAGCGTCACAAGGGGCCAATCTCATTCAAGGTGGGTGAAATCACTATTCCAGTATGGTCTTCACGATAAGGTCTTTTGCCCGTTTCACGTCATCCATAGATACGTAATCCATCATTCCTTTCATGTCCTGACCGATATCCTCGTGAAGGGCTTTCTTTTTCATCCCGATGTCTCTGACCAGGACAATACTTTTGGTTGGTGTGAACCCGGACTGTTCAACAGTCTTCTTGGCGCATTCAAATGGACAGCCATCCACGGTCACAACCTTTTTGGCGGCTTTTGTCTTTCCTATGACCGGAGCTACTTTTAACGGTAGCGCCCCAAGGCATCCAATGGCAACCTTCTCCAATCCTAACTCTTTAACCGCTTCGAGACTGGCTAAAGCACTTGTGATTCCTGTGTTGGAAAGCCCTCCAAAACAGGAAAAAATAATGTTCTCATGAGTCTTCATTCCTTCTTGCCAATGTTTCTCTTCTGCCATCTTCGTTTCTCCTTTCTCTTTGTTTTTCTCTTCCAGTAGTTCTTTCACCGTCTTTTTCAATAGCGAAAGATCGGAAGATTTTAGTATGAAGGCACCTGCCAGTGATGCTGTAGATTGATTCCTGTATTCGGGATAGGCAGTATGAAGGATAACCGGAATTTTCTTATATCGGCTCGCAATCTTCCCCAATGCTTCAATGCCATCCATCTCCGGCATACGAATATCCAATAAAATCAGATCAAATAACGATTCCTCCAGAGATTTCAAAGCCTCCCTTCCATTCTTTGCCAAAACGACCTCATAACCTTCCTCTTGAAGTTCTTCCTGATAGAGGAGCCGCTGAGCCTCATCGTCTTCTACAATCAGGAGCTTAGCCATAAAGAATTCAGCTCTATCGTGTCAAGATAAACTTCTTAATCTCATCCAACGGAGGGAGAGGAAGTCCACTGTGAGCCACCTTGCCTTCGATCAACAAAATAGGTGGATCCCCTCTGTATTTTGATATTTCTTTATCCTCCACTCTCTTCACTATTTTGGCCTCACATCCAGTCTCTTTTAAGGCCTGGGCAACCAAGAGCTCAAGCTTCAGGCAATTAACACAGGCAGGTCCTAAAATCCTGATTTCCATAAGGCACCTCCCATCTTAAAGTGCTTTCACTATTTGGCTATCTGAACTTCTTTTCCCCTGCACGAATTTCAATGTTCAGCCGGTTTTCCTCCAATGGCAGTACACAAACAAATTTCTCGTTATATACGCAGGAGGGATTGTAAGCATAGTTAAAGTCAATCAATAAACGATACCCGGGCATCAAGATCTCCGCATCTAAATAGCGGCCTCCTTCATAAGTTTTTTTGCCGTTGGTCTTATCGTAGAATGGGATAAAGATAGCATCGCTTCCAATTGACTTATAGAGTTCCAGGGTCAAATCTTTTCCTTCCAACGTAAATCGAAACTTCCCATATCGCACATATCGTTTTCTTGGTCCCTTGTTGGTTAAGAAGGTGGCGTAATATTTTGGATCGTTAATGTTGATAATATACCGTTCTATCTTCCCTTCAAAACGGTACATCAGACCGATGGGATAATAATGGAGGCCTTTGAAATTGTGCTTATCTGACTCCTTGAGAGGAGAATTGGGAGCATTTTTGAAGAAATGGTCTCTCTCCTTTCGAAATAATTGAATGGCCTGAATGATTTCATCCTGCGACTCGGGTTCGCGGGAGTAAGCCGGCCCAAGGGATCCCATCAAAAATAGCAAAGTGATCCCAAAGAAAAAAGCTCCTTTGACCATTATCTTTTTGAGGATGGATTCCATCTCTATCCAGCTAATCTCCACTGCCGGGGAAGATTTCCGATAATCTCAGACGATTTGCCTCAAATTCTTCTGTCAGGAGCAAGGGGCATTGTTTCCACTCGAGTTCGTTATTAATCAGTTTGAAGGCAAAAGCAAAGCAGGTCGGCACTCCACACTCTTTACAATTCTTTCCTGGAAGCAGTTTAAAAATATCAGTAGGCCGTGGAACTGACTTTGAAATATAGGTTGGTTTGATATGATTTTTATTCTCATAAGTTTCGTTTACAACCTGTTTTAATTCTTCCATCACTTCCCTTGCTTCTTTCTCGTCTTCCAGTTTGGTGATAGCGATTTGTCGAGGTCGAAATGTAATAAGTCGTCCTTTCCTCTTTACAGTTAATATCTTTTCATCATCACTATATTGAAACCCTTTTAGTACGGTATTGAGATATGGAAGCACCTCGCTAATATCCTCAGAAAGTTCGACAAGAGCATTCACTTTCTCGGATGAAGGGTTACACTCAGCAAGTACGATCCTTAAAATATAGTTGTGAACCAACATCCTATCCTCCTATTTGCTACAGTTGTCTCGAAAAGGTTTTCCATCACGGCCCCTTTCTCTCACTTCATTCAGATTCGAAGAACTCCGGGGGGACTTTAAGCCCGGCATTCTTAAGAATTTCAAGCAGCACCCTTCGTTTCTCTTTAAATTGATCTAAGAAAAGAGGAAGACATTTGACAACCTCTATCTTCTGATCGACTAATTTGAAGGCGAAAGCAAGGCAACTCCGGAACCCGCATTCTTTACAATTCGTCCCCGGAAGAAGCTTCTGAATATCCGATGGTTTTAAATGGTCCCCCTCCGAGTAGTTGGGCTCAATTTGGTCCTTGTTCTGGTAGGTTTGGTTAATCAAATCTTTTAACCAATCCAGGATTTCCAGGGCCTCCTTTTCATCTTCAATCAATGTCATGGTTACATGCTTGGTATGGAGAGTGATCAGCTTTTCTTCGTTCCTTATGGTTAAAGTGAGAGCAGGGTGATTGTAAATACACCCTTTAAGAACGGCATTGAGATAGGGAAAGACCTCGTGGATTTCACCGGATACCTCTGCAATGACCCGTATTTTTTCAGGATCAGCAATGCAAGGAAGGATGCGTGTGATTTTATATGAATGAAGAAGCATTATTCCTCCTTATATGAAGCTCACCATTAATATTCCTGCTAAGGCGAAGAAGAAGATGGCGGTGAGGAGTTTAATCGTAGAGGCCCTTTTTTGGAGAAAGATGGAGAGTTGTTCTGAAGTGACTCCCCAATAGACGATACCAAAGATAACCAATAAAGGGAGAATATATATTAAATTATATATAATGAGGTAAAAAACTGCACTTCCTCTGAGTGAAGGGATATTCGTGATAAAAAGGAGGGTGGGTAGATAGACCTGGCTTGTACAGGTAGATTGTAAGAGGGTGACGATGAAACCGATGAAGATCGCAATGATTAAGAGGCGAGCCAATTGAGTTTCCTCATTGCCCTCAAATCCACTACTTCTTGTTCGAATGATACGGTGAATCCTTTTCTTTAAAAAATCTGGAACCTGAAGTCTCATTTTGGAAGGTCGCCCCTTCTTCAATTGGATATAATCGTAAAGGCTAAAAATCCCTAAGAA
>Ga0315289_10011066_pt1 | contig 12823 bp, 12 predicted proteins | sample YL17G11_40_MG_FD_203452 | JGI IMG/M metagenome (GOLD analysis project Ga0315289, IMG submission 203452) | Sediment microbial communities from Yellowstone Lake, YNP, Wyoming, USA - YL17G11_40 | ecosystem: Environmental > Aquatic > Freshwater > Lake > Sediment | place: USA: Wyoming | collected...
TTGCTTCCACATAGAGCAAGCCTTCATAGTGAGCCTGGGACCAGCCGCCATCGTCGTGGGGGCCGATCAATACCATACCCACATTGAATTTGCCTGATTCAACCTCGGGGATCTGGAGGCCACCCACTGCCTCGGTCGGCGCTTCGGTCGGTGCAACAGTCGGCGCTTCGGTCGGTGCAACAGTCGGCGCTTCAGTCACGACGACCGGTGGCTCGGTTACGACCGGAGGTTCAGTAGGTTTCGGTCCGCAAGCGGACACGATGAGCATGAAAGCCATGGCGAGAAAGGCGAGGTGCAAAATTTTGTTGCGCATAAGATGCTTCTCCTTCTTTGAAATTTGAATTACGGGAATTGACCGGATAGAACGACGTAATGGCTTTTGTAAATTTGGGGTAAAGCCTCCTTTCCTCAAATATATGTTTGAACTATTCTAACATAATCTGACAGAAGGTCGGTACGTAGTGGCTTAAATCACAAATTCCATCAAGGTATAATCCAGGTGCCGGTTTCGCCTTTCAGCGCGCGGCCTATGTTCTCGGGGTTGGTGATGAGCGCTTTGGCGTCGGGATTGACTTCCAGGAACCAAATGACCGCCTGGATCTTGGGCGCCATCGAGCCTTTGGCAAAGTGCGTGCCTTCGGCGAGGTATTGCTTGGCTTCGGCCAGGGTCATCTTATCCAGCCACTGCGAGTCCGGCTTGCCAAAGTTGATGGCAACTTTTTCAACCGCGGTGGAGATTAAGAACAGATCAGCATTGATGAGCTGGGCTAGCAGGCTGGAGGCGTAATCCTTGTCAATGACTGCAGGGATGCCCTTATATTGACCTTCACCCGAGTCAATGACCGGGATGCCGCCGCCGCCCACCGTGATGACCACCACGCCAGCGCCCAGTAGGGTTTTTACCGACTCAAGCTCCACCACTTCCTTCGGGATTGGCGAGGCGACCACGCGCCGCCAGCCGCGCCCAGCATCTTCGACCACGTTCCAATCCATGTCTGTCTGGCGCCGTTTCGCCTCGGGCTCATCCATGAAACTGCCGATAGGCTTGGATGGGTTCTTGAAAGCCGGATCGTTCTTGTCCACGAGAACCTGCGTGATGATGGTAACAACCGGCTTTTGGATGCCACGTTGGTAAAGTTCATTCTGCAACGTTTGCTGCAAAGCGTAACCGATCGCGCCCTGACTATCTGCGCCGCACACGTCCAACGGGACCTCGTGCATTCCCTCCACTTTCGCGGCGATTTCGGACCGCCGCAAGATAAACCCGACCTGCGGCCCGTTGCCGTGACCGATTGCCACGTCCCAACCGGCCTCGATCATGTCGGCGATGTGGAAGGTGGTCTCTTTGGCAGCCTGGTACTGATCTTCGACGGTCTTGTGCTTTTCGTCCTTGATGAGCGAGTTGCCGCCGATGGCGACGACGGCGAGTTTACGATTGGTCATGTATCCTCCTACCCCATCGTCAGTGCCATCACCGCCTTTTGCGCGTGCAGGCGGTTTTCGGCTTCGTCGTAAACGACCGACTGCGGCCCGTCCATCACGCCGTCGGTAACTTCGATGTTGCGGTCAGCGGGCAACGGGTGCATGTAAATGGCGTCTGGCTTGGCGAGGGCCATCTTTTTCTCGTCAGCGATCCAGTGCGGATATTTCTTGATGATTTTCGCGCCCTTTTCCGGGTCCGGCGTGTGCACCATCGCGCCCCAGGATTTGGCGTAGACGATGTCAGCGTCCTTGAAAGCGGCTTCCATGTCGTCCACTACTTCGAAGCCAGCGCCGAATTTCTTAGCCTGTTCCTTCGCCTGTTCCATTATTTCGAGCATCAGTTTAAACTCCGGTGGATGTGCCAGGACCACATCCATACCGAAGCGCGGTAATTGCAGGATGAGCGATTGCGGGACGGACATTGGCTTCTGGTACGAGGCTGCATACGCCCACGAGACAACGATCTTCTTGCGGCGCAGATCACGGCCTTTCTTCTCGACGATGGTCATCAGGTCAGCCAGACACTGGAAAGGATGGTAGATATCACATTGCATGTTCAGTACCGGCACGCGAGAGTATCTAGCGACGGTGTTCAGGTAACCGTTGCCGATGCCCCAGTCCACGTGGCGGATGGCGATGCCGTCGAAGTAACGGCCAAAAATTTCACCGATCTCCTTGGGCGTATCGCCGTGGGCGATCTGGGTGGTCTTGCTCTCGATGAACGCGCCGTGTCCGCCCAGTTGGGCCATGCCGGCCTCGAACGAGCCGCGCGTGCGTGTGGATGAAAAGAAGAACAGCATCGCCAACACCTTGTCGCTCAGATAGGGATGTGGCTGATTCAGGGCGCGCTTGCGCTTAAGGTCGAAGGCCACATCCAGAACGGTTTCGACTTCTTCTTTCGTAAAATCCAGGTCGCTGATCAAGTCGCGACCATGTAAAAAAGTTTGCATTGTTTCTCTCCTTAAAAGGATAATTGTTCCTGAAATTTATGCCGGGATAGCTCCTCTCGGAGCATCCTGCGGGCATGCCATCCCGACAGGGTATCAGAGCCCAATCTGCAATGACTGAATCTAGACAGTTTCGTACAGTTTGTTGAAGCGCGTCAGGATTTCGGGATTTTCGAGCGCCTCTGCAAATTGCGAAAGCCAGTCGCGTCGGCATCGTTGATTGCCCGATATTCCGCTGCCCACTCCTTGATATTCATTTAAGGCATGGTTCAAAGCCTCGAAGCAATATAACACATAGGGCACGAAGGTACAAAGAATCCTTCTTGAAACTTCGTGTCCTTCGTAGTGATATTACTCCATTGCGCCGAGAACTAAGGCCAGCAGTGCCATGCGCATCACGACGCCATTGAAGGCCTCCTGCCAGTAGCGCGACCAGCGAGTAATATCTACATCTACTGGAACCTCGTCCATGCGCGGCAGAGAGTGCAGCAGAATGGCATCCGACTTGGCCTTCGTCTCCAGCAGTTCGCGGGTGATCTTGTAGTTGGCGGGGGTCAGGCCCACCTCTTTTCCAGCACGCTCGTCACGGGACTTGGTGTAGTCGGGCTGGACGACCGGCTCGACAAGGATCACGTCCGCATCAGCGATGGCCTGTTCGACATGCTCGGCTTCCTTGAAATTGACGCTGAATTGCTTGAGTTCGGCTTTGAACTCCTCGGTCAGCGACATATCCGGTGGAGAGACGAAGGTGATCGGGCAGTCGAACTGGCTCAAGGCGTAGCCGAGCGAGTGCATCGTCCTCATGCGCATGTCGCCCACCGCCAGCCAGGTCAGGCCATCAATGGTGCCTTTTTCTTTCAGCACGGTGTAAAGGTCGGTCAGGATCTGGGTGGGATGTTCGCCCCAGCCGTCGCCGCCGTTGATGATCGGAATACTGGCCCATTTGGCCGCCTCGTGCGGCGCGCCCTGCTGGAAGTGGCGCATGACGATCACGTCGCCGTAGAACTCCAGCATCTTGACCGTATCCTTGATGGACTCCTGGTAGAAGTCTCCGGCGCGGGTCATCTTGGCATCCACGAAACCGGTCACGTGACCGCCCAGGCGGTGCATGGCGGCTTCATGCGCCAGGCGTGTGCGCGTGGACGGTTGGTAGAAGGCCGTCACCAGCGTCTTTTCGGCGAGCATATCGTCGTTGCGACGGCTGACGGCAATCGGCTCCAGCTCCGCTGCCACATCGAAGACGTGGAAAAATTCCTGACGTTCAAACTCTTTAAGGGACAGAATGTCCCGGCCAGCAAAACTACGCATTTTTACCTCCGAGATCAGAGATTAGAGATTAGTCAACGTGACACTTGAAACGTGACACTTGATACGGTTAACCTACCCGCCGCACCACATGGAAGCGGAAATAACCGGGTAGGAAATAACTGAATGAATAATCCACCACGCGGCCCGAGGTCGTATAAAGAGAGGCTACGAAGTGGAGCAGAACGTCATCGCGCTGGACTTGAAGCTTACGCGCCACCTCCGGGGAAGCGCCGATGGCTTTGATGTCGGTGCGAGAGTAGGCCAATGATGGGGTACCGCGACGCAGTAACAGGTCCAGCACCGAACCTGAAAAATTGTCGTGCAGTTCATCAACGGAGAGCACATCACCAGGCAAAGTATCCACCAGGTAGGCGACCGGGTGGCTGTCGGTATAGATCACGCGCGAGATACGCGTCAACTGCAAGCCGACTGAAATCCCTAAAGCCGTAGCACAATCCTCGCCAGCCGACAGTTCTTCAATTTGCAACTCCCCCACTGAGACGGCCAATCCGATGCGTTGGGCCAGCTTCTGGATGCTTTCCAGGAGCTCCAGCCCGCTATCAATGACCGGCACCTGACCGACGACGAACGTCCCCACGCCCTGACGGCGGCGGATCAGCCCCTGACCCTCGAACGAGCGCATGGCCTCCCGCAAGGTGGCCCGCGAGACTCTCAACTGGTGCGCCAGGGCAGGCTCAGATGGCAGCTTGCTTTCAGGAGGCAAGGAGGCGATCAGATCAGCCAGGTCAGACTGCAAACGTCGAAATGGGTAATGAGCCATATTTACACACCTTCTATACCGAAGGGCCTTGCACAACCGGCAGGAACTCAAAGCGGGTCACATCCACCAGGCCCTTGTCCGAAATGCGCAGCTCCGGGATAACCACCAGCGCCAGCAGGCTTAGGGGCATGTTGGGATTGTTGAGCTGACAGCCACAGGCGCGGAAACCCTCTAAGATCGAAACAGCCTTCTTTGCGACTTGATCGGCACGCTCGGTCGACATCAGGCCAGCGATCTTCAACTCCACCAGGCCGATGACTTTGCCGTCCTTGACCACCACCTGCCCGCCGCCGACCTCGGCCAGCCTATTGGCCGCCAGCGCCATATTGCCCTCGTCTGTGCCGACGACCAGCATGTGATGGCTGTCATGCGCGACGGTGGAGGCGACGGCGCACGACTCAGTGAAACCAAATCCCTGCACCAGCCCCACCGTCACACCACCAGTAGCGCAATGGCGTTCAACAAGAGCAACCTTGGCAAGATCGCGGCTTATCTCCACATGAACCGCAGCATCGTTGACCGGCACATCCAGCCGAATATGCCTCGTAGGCGCCTTGTTCTCAATAACGCCAATTGCATTAACCACAACCTTCTCAACCTTTTCGAACCGCCCACCCACGCCCAGGCGGAAATCTTCGGCAGTCAGTTTGCCCTTCAAATGAACGGAATTGACCACCCATTCCGGGTAATCAAACGCCGGCAAGTCAACCAGCAATCTATCGTTTTGGGCAATTACCTGGCCTTTGGCGATGACCATTTCAGCGTGGAAGTCGTTCAAGTCGTTTACCAGCAGAATGTCAGCCCAGCGACCAGGGGCGATCATGCCCATGTCGCGGCTGAGGCCGAAATGCTCGGCAGTATTAACGGTCGCCATCTGGATGGCCGTCATCGGCGGTAGATCCTGCGAAATGGCATGGCGCAGGACACGATCCATGTGCCCTTCCTGCGACAAAGTTGCAGCGTGGGAATCATCCGTGCACAGGATGAAACAGCGCGGGTCGAGGCCCAGCTTCGTGATCGCGGCCACCTGGGCAGCCACATCATGCCAGGCCGAACCATAACGCAACATGACCTTCATCCCCTGGCGGGCACGGGCGATGGCATCCTCCAGTGTGGTGCCTTCATGGTCATCTTCTGCGCCTCCAGCAACGTAAGCGTGGAACGGCCTGCCCAGGTCTTGCGAGGCGTAATGACCGCCGATGACCTTGCCCGCCTTACGCGTCGCATCCATTTCGGCCAGCATTTTTCCATCGCCACGCGCAACGCCGGGATAATTCATCATCTCGCCCAGGCCAATGATACCCTCCCACTTCATCGCCTCGGCCACTTCCTGCGGTCCGACCTGCGCGCCAGGCGTCTCGAAACCCGGTGCGGACGGTATACAGGAAGGCATCTGCACCCATACGTGGATCGGCTGGAGTGCGGCTTCATCCACCATCATCTTGACGCCCTTCAAACCAAAGATATTGGCGATCTCGTGCGGGTCCACAAACATGCCGGTCGTCCCATGCGGGATCACGGCGCGTACGAACTCAGTCACGGTCAACATGCCCGATTCAATGTGAATGTGCCCGTCCAACAGACCTGGGACCAGGTACTTGTTGCCCGCGTCCACCACCAACGTTCCCTTATAAACGGTGTGCGAGGCATCCGGCCCGACGTAGGCAATGCGTCCATCCTTGATGGCAATGTCGGTATCCGGCACGATTTCGCCCGACTGCACGCACACCCAAGTCCCGTGGCGGATGACCAAGTCAGCAGGGGTGCGACCCATGGCAACATCTATGAGGGTTTTAGTGGAAGAAACAGAAGGAGGCATGGAGGCTCCGAGAAAGGGAAAGTTACAGAATAGGCTTTAGCATTGGAGGCATCATGTTATCATACGCCTCGTCGAAGTAGCGGAGAAATTCTATTGCGTGATAACGATATAGGCCAACCCGGCACTGATAAGGATGATCGGTGAGAGCAGAAGCCAGGCAAAGTTGGTTTTATCCTTATGGATAGAATAGGCCGCGCTGCCAGTCAGAATCGGCAGCAGGATGGCGGCTGAACGGATGGCCTGGTAACCGTTTAAATACCAGGCAAACGGTATACAAACTACCGCGCCGATGATCAGCATGACCGGTTTTCGCCATAGGATGCCGGCGGCGGAAAGCGCCAGCGAGGTGATGATCGCCGGCCAGCCAAAAATGATCTGTACCAATATATCAGACATTCAACCTTCCACTAGCCGTTTGGCGGCCTTGTTGTGTTTCTCGATCAATTTACCGATTTCCGAATTTACCAAGCTGCCATCTTTTACTACGAACCTGCCGCCGACAACGGTATAGTCGGCGCGCACCGACTGGCAGAAGACCACCGCCGCGAGCGGGTCGTGCAGCGCACCAGCATAGTCGAGACGGTTGAGGTTGATGGCAATAAAATCCGCGCATTTGCCGGGTTCGAGCGAGCCAATATCCGTGCGGCCCAATACTGCCGCTCCTCCGCGTGTGGCAAGACGAAGGGCGTCACGGGCGGTCATTAGCCCCACCCCCATCCCTTCCCCATTTCCCGTGGAAATGGGGAGGGATGCAGGGGAGGGCCGGGTGAGGGAGAAACCAGTAATTCCTTCTTTCAGCCGCGCCAAAAGCATCGCCTGGCGGACTTCACCCAGCATGTGTGAACCATCGTTGCTGGCTGAACCGTCCACGCCGAGACCGACCTTCACACCCATAGCCAGAAATTCGCGGATTGGGGCAATTCCGGAGGCCAAGCGCATGTTGGAAGTGGGACAGTGCGCCACGCCGCAACCGTGTTTTGCAAATATTTTGACTTCGGCTTCGTTCACGTAAACAGCGTGGGCGAACCAGACATCTTCCCCCACCCAATCAATAGCCTGCATGTAACCCACCGGGCGGTGGCCGAACTTTTGCAGGCAGAAGGCTTCCTCATCTTCTGTCTCGGCCAGGTGCGTGTGCAGATGGACGCCATATTCGCGTGCCAGTTTCGCCGATTCGCGCATCAGCTCGCCAGTCACCGAGAAGGGCGAGCACGGCGCAAGGACAATCTGTACCATTGCGCCGGGGCTGGCATCGTGATATTGCTGGATAAGCCGCTGGCTGTCTTTCAGGATTTTATCTTCCGGGTCCACCACCGAATCGGGCGGCAGGCCGCCTTTGGATTCGCCCAGCGACATCGAGCCACGCGAGGCCTGGATTCGGACTCCTATCTCTCTTGCGGCAGCAATCTCATCATCCAGTCGCGAGCCGTTCGGAAAGAGATAAAGATGATCGGATGCGGTCGTGCAGCCGGAAAGGGCTAATTCGGACAGAGCCAACTGCGTCGAGATAAAGATATCATCCGGCGTCATGCGCGCCCAGATGGGATAGAGCGTCTTCAGCCAGTTGAACAAGTTGGAGTTCTGGGCGGCCGGGATGGCGCGCGTCAGCGTCTGGTAGAAGTGGTGATGGATATTGATCAGCCCGGGCAAAACAATGTAGCCGCTTAAATCGAGGATTTCATCGGCAGTGGTGGGCAACTCGCTCGTTGGACCAACCTGCTCGATGAAGCCATCCCGAATGAAAAGACCACCCTCGGGGATCTCCCGCTGGTGGTCGTCCATGATGACGAGGTGGGCGTGCTTGATGAGGAGGGTGGGCATGGTCTTGTGGTCGGATAGGCTACTGTTCTGATAATCTCATAGTCTGACCATTTGACAATTAGACTACGTGACCATCAGATTAACTAAAGTTGTCTGACAACCTACCTATAGTGTAGCAAAAAAGAAGGAGGATGTCAATTGCCCGACGAACTTGCTCCCATTGAGACCAAGTACAATTCCGCAGTAAGGCCAGCAATTATTCGCTTGTCGCTGCGCTATACTAAGTTCGACGACAGAACAGTTTCTTTGCCAAAGGAGTAATCTGATGCTTGCCTTGACAGGGCTCGAACTTAACACCCCAAGGCAGATTTTTCCAAATGGAGCGCTGCTCATCGAGGGGGGTAAAATCGTCACTGCCGGACCTGTAGCCTGCACGCCAATCCCAGGCCAGGCACGCCGCCTGAGCCTACCCGGGCGAAAAGCCTTCCCCGGCTTAATTGACCTGCATACTCACGGCTTGCTTGGCAAGAATGCCTTCAGCCGCGACCTGGCTGATGTCATCCGGCTGCTGCCGCGATACGGCGTGACCTCCTTCCTGGCGACCACCATAACCCTGCCAAGGGAAAGTGTATACGCCCGTTTACGAGAGATGGCTGATATGTTGCAAAAACCTCCCGCGGGGGCGCGCTGCCTGGGCATCCACATCGAAGGCCCGCATCTCTCGCCAAAGCGCACCGGCATGGCCAACGCTGCCTGGTGCCATCCGCTGACCCGCGCAGAATTCGACAAGTTACAAGAGGCCGCCGCTGGCCATATCAAAATGATCACACTTGCGCCCGAGCAGGGCGATTCCCTGAAATTGATCCCCTATCTCTTGGAGCAAGGCGTCATCCCTTCCATCGGCCACTCGGACGCCAGTTACGAGCAGGTCGCCGAGGCCGTGCGCCTGGGCCTGGAGCACGCCACGCACACCTTCAACGCCATGCCTCCATTCCATCACCGTGAGCCGGGCGTGATCGGTGCTGTGCTGGCTTTCCCGCAGATCACCGCCCAACTCATCGCCGACGGCCACCACGTACACGCCGGGGCGATGCGCGCCCTGCTCAATGCCAAAGGTGCAGAGGGTGTTTGCTTGGTTTCGGATTCCGCTCCCTTGGCTGGTTTACCTGCCGGACAATATGAATGGGAAGGCTACTCCATCATCCTGGACGGCCAAACCTGCCGCACTCCGGAGGGCAATCTGGCTGGAGCTTATGTGTTTCTGGATACAGGTTTCCGAACGTTGATTCACAGCCTCGGTTTGACCCCCTCGGCGGCATCGATTTGCACCAGCGAAGTACCTTCCCGCGCGCTTGACTCCCCTTTCCTTCCAGGAGCCCCGCAGGGGTGCTTCGTGACGGAGCCGGGGGTGAGGTCCAAAGGTCTCCTACTACCCAGCTATGACGCGGACGTAGTAGTAATGGATGAAGAATTTCGAGTGGAAATGACAATTGTGGGGGGAGAGGTCGTTTACCAATAGCATCGACCCTAAAGGTTTCAGAGCCTTTTAGGGTCTGGGGCTTCCCACCTCGCATACACCGCTTGCGAAAGCAACCTCCCACCGCTCTTCTCCTGGATGACCAGCTCTCCACAGTCCAGCTTGCCCCCAAATCCATTTACCATCTCTTCCAGCGCATAATACAAATGCACCGCTGAAGCCTTGACGGCGTATACCGTAATGACCACGAACAGAGGCTGGTCGCTCATCACTGACCGGCAAGCCTGCAACAGCAGCGGCAGGGACTTGTATACCTCCCATACTTCGCCCTTCGGCCCGCGCCCGAACTTGGGCGGGTCGAGCAAAATCCCATCATATTTCACGCCCCGCCTCGCCTCACGCTGGACGAACTTGAGCGCGTCGTCCACGAGCCAACGAACGGGCTTATCCTGCAAGCCGGAGAGGGCCGCATTCTCGCGCGCCCAGGCGACGGCCTTCTTCGAGGCGTCTACATGCGTGACCTTCGCCCCAGCAGCCGCTGCCGCCAGGGTCGCCAAGCCGGTGTAGCCAAAGAGATTAAGAACATTCACCACAGAGTACACAGAGAGATCGTTTAACTTTTCTCCGTGCTCTCTATGTTTTCTGTGGTGATGGGCGGCATTACTAATAAACACGCTGATCCAATCCCAGTGCGCCGCGCCTTCCGGGAAGACACCGAGATGTCTGCCGGGCGTATTCATAGCATAAAACCTCAACCCCCCTCCCCTTCTATGAGAGGGGCTGGGGGTGAGGTTCAGGGCATACCCCATCTCCCATTTCTCGGCGACTCGTTTCCTGAATTCCCAATGCCCGCCGCTCTCCTCCACCGTCGGTTGGAAGACTGCATGTGCTGTCTCCCAGCGCGCGGCTGGCAGGGACTTACGCCACAACGCCTGCACCTCCGGGCGGACAAAGATATATTCACCGAAGCGCTCCAGTTTCTGACCATCACCGCTATCCAGCAGCTCGTAATCTTTCCAAGCCTGAGAAGCCAGCAGGGAAATTCCAGGGAAAGGGGACATCGCGAGGCCTCCAACCGCAGCCGTAGACAAGATGGCATCTTGTCCCATATGTGTTCATGCGCTATAGCACTTAGCCGCCAGGGGTGGCGGCTAACATTCTCTTAACACCTACATTTGCTACTTGATTTTTATGGAAACTTTTGCTACAATAGTGTCACAAGTGGATAAAAGTGGTAAATTGTGGAGGACGCCGGCATTCCCGGCGTTCACTGCTTTTTAGGAGATATTAGAACTAATGTTCCTCTTGCAAAAGTTCCTGGGCACCTATCAACACTCGCTAGACGAAAAAGGTCGGCTCACAATCCCGGCGCGCTTCCGAGATCTGTTAGCAGGGGGTGCTTTCATCACTCAGGGCTTCGACCGCTGTTTGATGGTTTCAACAACGGCGTACTTCGAAGAGGTCTATCAACGCCTGGATACGATGAACCTTGCAGATCCGAAAGTCCGCTTGTTGCGTCGCCAGATCCTGGCTACGGCTTATTCGGTCGAGGCCGACAAGCTCGGGCGTATCCTGGTACCTCAAAGCCTGCGGGCTTTCATTGATCTGAATAACGAAGCCTTCGTCGTCGGCCAGGGAGATTACTTCGAAATCTGGACGCCGCAATTGTGGAACGAGCAGATTGTTCAAATCCAGGATACGGAGGCCAACACGCAACGCCTGGCTACTCTCGATCTCTCAAGCCATAAGAATGGCTGAAGCACACCAACCTGTTCTTTACCATGACATTATACTCGCTTTGAACCCGAAAAGCGGAGGGCGTTACATAGATGGGACGCTCGGCGGGGGGGGGCACGCAGCTGGGATTTTGGCCGCCAGCTCACCCGATGGTCTGTTGCTCGGTCTGGATGTGGATCCCCAGGCGCTCGAACTGGCTCGCCAGAGACTTGCTCCCTTCGGGGAGCGTGCCTGTCTGATACAGGCCTCGTACACCACCCTTGGCGATCAACTGAATGTCCTCGATTGGCCCCCTGTAGACGGCATCCTTCTCGACTTGGGAGCTTCCTCGATGGCGTTCGATACGCCAGAGCGCGGCTTTTCCTTCCAGGCAGATGGCCCGCTCGATATGCGCTTCAACCCGGCAAACCCCCTCACCGCCTCCGAGCTGGTCAACGGCCTGCCCGAAGTTGAGCTAGCCAGCATGATCTACCGCTATGGGGAGGAACCTGCCGCTCGGCGAATAGCGCAGGCCATCGTGAGCGCCCGACCAGTAAGCGGCACCCAGGCGCTGGCCGATATCATCGTAAAAGCCAGCGGCGGGAAGCGCGGTCGCATCCATCCAGCCACACGAACTTTCCAAGCCCTGCGCATCGCCGTCAATCAGGAACTCAAGTCCATCGAAGCCGTCCTGCCGCAAGCCGTGCGGGCTCTCAAACCGGGTGGACGGCTGGCGGTCATCGCCTTCCACTCGCTGGAAGACCGCATCGTAAAGGAATTCTACCGCCAAGAGAGTCGGGACTGCATCTGCCCTCCCCGCCAGCCGATCTGCACCTGTGGGCACAAAGCCAGTATCCGTGAAGTCACCCGCCGCCCAATCCAACCGGCAGCTGATGAAATCCAGCAGAACCCGCGCGCACGCAGCGCTAAGTTGAGAATAGCAGAGAAATTGTCATTAATCAGTAGTCAGGTATCAGTTATCAGTGAACAATGATTAATATCTCGCATTTCGTCCAGAAATACCGACAGGCCTCATGGCGAGTCCAGCTCCAGTGGCTCGTCATGTTCGTGCTTGGGTTGGTAGCGATTGCCCTGGTAGCCGGACTTTACTTGAGCGTCTCAGCACGCGCTGCCCTAACGGGACGTAAGATCCAAAGCCTTGAGGCGGCGATCCGCAGTGGCGAGCACGTCAATGCCAACCTGGAGTCTCAACTGGCCGCGCTGACCTCGACTCAAGAGATGAAGAATCTGGCAATCGCGATCGGCTTCTATCCGGTGGACCCGGCCGAGATCACTTACGTGCCGGTGAGTGGGTACGCCCCCCCGCCAGCCATCAACAATGCTCCCCAAGAGACTCATCCATCTGCACCGGTCATCCCATTGGAATACACACGGTCGCTCTTTGATTGGTTCATTGAAAGGATGCCATCCGCTCCCTCAGCACCAGGAGGTCAGCCTTGAAAAATCCGCACACGTGGCGTTACGTGACCGTGCAGATCATGCTGGTCGTTTTCGGTTTCAGCATCTTGGCT
>Ga0315289_10011067_pt1 | contig 12823 bp, 10 predicted proteins | sample YL17G11_40_MG_FD_203452 | JGI IMG/M metagenome (GOLD analysis project Ga0315289, IMG submission 203452) | Sediment microbial communities from Yellowstone Lake, YNP, Wyoming, USA - YL17G11_40 | ecosystem: Environmental > Aquatic > Freshwater > Lake > Sediment | place: USA: Wyoming | collected...
CGCACGTATTCCTCTAGATTATCCAGGCGTTGGATAACGATCAGAGCTCCCTGTCTCTGGTCGGAAAGGCGTACAGCGGCGTTGACAACCGCTATGATTGTGTTTTGAACCTCCGAGGAGGCCCTGCCGCTCGGTCGGATAACGCCGGCGCGGCCCAGCCTCTCCAGGGCACGGCGGATTTCAGGGGCGAAAATAACAGGGATCGCCAGCACCAGGGCTGGCAGCGTGGTCCTGACGAGCCATGAGAAAGCTGGCAGTACTTCCAGGCTGGTCAGCACGCCGAACAGCACCATTAGCAGCAGGATGCCGCGCAGCAGCACTATGGCCTGGGTGTCGCGCAGCAAGAGCAGAATGCTGAAGAAGATGAAGGTGACCAATGCCAGGTCGATCACGCTCAGCCAATCCAAGCGCTCGAAGACAAAGATGAGGTTATCAATCAGATTTGTAGCGAAACCTTCCACAGCCTTCTAATCCATTAAGAGAGCGGTTTTAAGAGCGGTCTTAAGAGCGTTGTTAGCCATTTATTTTCCTAGCTCCCCCTGCTTTGATATCTTCGGATCTACAAGGCGCTGCCATCACACCGGCCGCAGGACCCGGTCCTTGCGCAGCTGCTTGAAGAGCATCACGGTCCCGCGCGAGGCATTCTCCTGGGCTGCCTCTTGCCAGGCGCGCACTCCCAGGCTCTGCACCGTGCGTGGCTCATAGCCGAGGCCGTTCCACACATCCGCGTGACGAGCCAGATAGGGGGGCAAAAACAATAAAGAGGCCTCACATTGCAAATCTCGTGAAGTTCGTTCCACCTCTTCCATAATGTGTTTCATCGCGATCTGCAGAGAAAGGTGCGGGTCCAGATAAACATCATCGGTCCGTGCGACCAGGTTTTCGACCTGCCAGCCAACCAACCCGACGGGTTTATTATCGACCTTCAAGAAGAGGAACGCTTTTTCGCCGAAAGCAGCCATAATATCATCGTGGTTCAGGCGGCGCTGGCCTCCGCTGATCGTATTAATAAACATCGCAATGTCCGAAGCCTGGCGTGGGCGAGCTCGCTCCACCGTCATTTCACCTTTGGCAACAACTGCCGGTTTTGCAAGGGCTGGTTCAACTGCAGCAAATTTTTCTTGCCAGATGGCGGCAACCTGTTTCCAGGTTTCTTCAAATGAACCGTCATTACGAATGAGGACATCCGCGGCCGCGATTTTTTCTTCCTGGGAGGGCTGGGCTTTAATCCGCTGGTGAGCGGTCTCCTCATCCATCCCCCGCTTCTGCATCAACCGGGTAAGCTGGACGTCAGGTGGGGCATAGGTGACCCAGATGGCGTCGCAGCTGTGGCGGATTGGGGATTCCAGGAGCTTGATGGCCTCGATAACGATGACGGATTGCTTCGAACGGCGCACCATCAAGGACACGGCCTCTCTCACCAGGGGATGGACGATGGCCTCGAGCTGTGCCAGGGCATCCGCATCGCTGAAGACAATGCGCGCCAGCTTGGAGCGGTCGACCTGTCCATCCGGCCCCAGGATCCACTTGCCGAACGTCTCTACGACCGGCTTGTATCCAGGAGCATCCTTGGCGATGGCGCGATGCCCAAGTGCATCGGCGTCGATCCCGTAGGCTCCCAGGTGCTCGAGCATTTTGCGGACGACGCTTTTGCCTGTCGCAATGTTTCCGGTCAGCCCAATAACATATTTGCCCGGCCAGGCACTCATTCTACCTCCAGCCACGATGAAATATCCTCATCAGGATTGTGCTATCATTTTAGCTTTACTATGGCAGAATGTCAAAGGGGCTTGGGGAGTCTACTTGTATTCGAGCAGGTCACAAGCTGCCCAGTGGTCCTTTTTTATTTCTCGCCATTCAGGGACTTTGTGGGCACATGCTTCAATTGCGATTGGACAGCGCGTGTGAAACAGGCACCCGGCAGGTGGGTTGGCAGAGCTGGGCAATTCACCCCTCAGGATAATGCGCTTGCGCTGCGCTTCTACCTTGGGATCAGGCACAGGGACTGCCGATAGCAAGGCCCGCGTATAAGGGTGCAACGGATTTTGGTATATCTCATTCCGGTTCGATAGTTCAACGAGCTTACCCAGGTACATCACACCCACCCGATTGGATATGTGCCGGACCATGCTCAAGTCGTGGGCGATGAATAAATAGGTGAGCCCCATGTCTTTCTGAAGAAATTTAAGGAGATTAACCACCTGGGCCTGAACGGATACGTCCAGAGCTGAGATAGGTTCGTCGCACACGATTAACTCGGGCTTGAGTGCCAAAGCCCGGGCAATCCCCACGCGCTGGCGTTGACCACCGGAACACTCGTGAGGGTAACGGTCGGCAAAATAAGGATGCAGGCCCACCTTCACTAATAATTCCTTGATTGCCTCAGCCTTCTCTTTTCCCCGCGCCACGCCATGTTCTTCCATCGGCTCCCCGATGATATTGCCGATCGACATTCGAGGGTCCAGCGAAGCATAAGGGTCCTGGAAGATCATTTGCATTTTCCTGCGCATTCGGCGCAAAGCCTCACCTTTTAAGGCGGTCAGGTCCTCATTTTCAAAATAAACGGATCCGGATGTTGGAGGGTAAAGCTGTAGAATGGTGCGTCCGGCGGTGGTTTTACCGCAGCCGGATTCACCCACTAAGCTGAAGGTTTCACCTTGGTAGATTTCGAAGCTGATCCCATCGACGGCTTTGACCTGACCAACTTGCCTCTGGATCAAGATACCGCGTGTGATCGGAAAATACTTCTTAAGGTTATCGACCTTAAGGAGGACTTTTGGGTTATATTCAGCAATCGAATGGTTAACGACCATAACGGGGTTTATGTCTATCGATATCCCACCAGCAGGCTAATTCGTGACCATTTTTAAGCTCATCTAGCACAGGATTTTCCTCCCTACAGCGGGATAAAACATATTGGCAACGCGGGGCAAAAGGACAGCCTACCGGTTTGGTCAGCAAATCCGGAGGCATTCCTTCTATATTGACCAAATCTTTGTCACTCTCAGCATCCACACGCGGCAGCGAACCAAGCAAACCACGGGTGTATGGATGCGATGGATGCTCGTATAGGTCCTCAACCATAGCTCGTTCCACGACATAGCCGGCATACATGACCATCACTCGGTGGGCTAAACCCGCAATAATACCGAGGTCATGAGTGATCCAAATAATAGCCATGCCCAGTTCCTTGCGTAGATCTTTAACCAGCTCAATAATTTGCGCCTGGATGGTCATGTCCAGGGCAGTGGTCGGCTCATCGGCGATTAAAATCGTGGGGGAACAGGCTAGAGCCATGGCAATCATGACGCGTTGTCGCATACCACCGGAAAACTGGAACGGGTAATCATCCAGATGAGACGCGCCATCCGTTATACCGACAAGATTGAGCAACTCTATTGCCCTTTGTTTTGACTGCGCCGCGACCATATTGAGATGCTCCTCTAGCGGCTCCCGAATTTGATCTCCGATGGTCAGAACCGGGTTAAGCGAAGTCATCGGGTCTTGAAAGATCATGCTGATTTGAGAGCCGCGAATCATGCGGATTTCCTCTTCCGCCATTTTGAGCAGATCCCGACCCAGGAAGAATGCCTGTCCACCTGCAATAACACCGGGCGGCGTTGGAATCAACCCCAACAATGAAAGCATCGTGACACTCTTCCCGCATCCACTTTCGCCGACAATGCCAAGAGTTTCGCCTTCATCCAGTTGAAAAGATACGCCGTTCACTGCATAGACCGTGCCCTCATGCGTCTCGAAACGGGTTTCGAGATTTCTTACCTCCAAAACGGTTGACATTTTCGGCAAATCCTCCACCAGGAGTCAGGATGCTAAAGGCTATTCGCGCATCTGAGGGTCTAAAGCATCACGCAGACCGTCGCCCAGCAGGTTAAAGCCCAATACGGTAAGCATGATGGCCATGCCGGGGATGAAAACCATATGGGGCGTCTGGCGCAAGAAAGGAACGCCGTCGCCGATCATTGCTCCCCATTCTGGCGCAGGTGGCTGGGCGCCCAGACCTAAGAAGCCCAGGGCGGCGGCGGTGAGGATTGCGCCGCCAATCCCCATGGTGGCAGACACGATTATGGGTGACAGGCTGTTCGGTAAAACATGCCGCAGGATGATCACAGGCGTCCGCACACCCACCATATGGGAGGCCAGGATGTACTCTCGTTCTCGAATCGAAAGCACCATGGAACGAACCAGGCGTGCGTAGTTGGGGATGCCGACCACGCTGATGGCGATAATGGTATTGAAAAGGCCGGTGCCGCGGACGGCGACAATCGCAATCGCCAGCAGCATGGATGGGAAAGCCATCATAATATCCATGATGCGCATGATCACCATATCGGTTGCGCCCCCAAAATAACCGCTGACCAGACCCAGGATGGTGCCAGCAATCCCTGCAGTTGCCACAGCCACCACGCCCACACTCAGCGAGAGGCTGGCGCCATGCACAATGCGCCTGAAAATATCGCGTCCCAATCGGTCGGTACCAAAGATGTGCTGCGCGGATGGCGGTTGGCGAGAGATATCCAGGTTTGAGTCAAGCTTGGGGTTATAAGGATCCACAATGGGGGCCAAGATCGCAGTAAGGACAATGATCGCCGCAATCACCATGCCTATCCGGGCCGTAATACTATAGCGCAATCGCCTCCAGGCATCGCCCCACAGGCTGCGAGGTTTTCGAGCCAGAATCCCCTGTTGGGCGAGCATTTCGATATCGGTAGTCGTGGCCATGGTTTGTTCTTTCTTAGTTATAACGGATGCGCGGGTCGAGAACGGCATACAGGATATCCACGGCAAGGTTCACAAAGACAAAGATGGTCGCACTAACCAGCACACTTGCTTGAACAATCGGGTAATCACGGCCCAGGATGGCCTGGTAAGCCCAGGTACCCATGCCGGGCCAGGAAAAGATCGTTTCGGTCAGGATCGCCCCGCCCAACAACCCGCCTAACTGCCCGCCAATGATGGTAATCACGGGCAGCAAGGCATTCTTCAGGGCGTGCTTGATGACGACCACCCGTTCCGCCAGGCCCTTGGCGCGGGCCGTGCGAACATAATCCTGGTTTAGAACGTCCAGCATACAGGCGCGTGTGATACGCGCCAGGGGAGGCATGATCACCGTGCTCAATACCGCCACAGGTAGGATGAGATGCCAGATTACGTTGAGGGTCGCCTGGATATCGCCCATGAGCAGCGTATCCAGGAACAAAAAACCGGTCTTGCGGTCAACGAACATTTCTACATTAATACGCCCGCTGGGCGGTAATATTTTGTTATTGACTGCCAGCGCATAAATCAGGACCAGGGCTAGCCAGAATATGGGCATGGATACGCCGAGCAGTGCGCCGATCATCCCGACAATGTCGAAGACAGAATTCCGTTTGACCGCCGATACCACACCCACCGACACGCCTACCAAAACACCCAGCATGAGAGCCCAAGTGACCATTTCGATGGTGGCAGGTAGGCGGTATTTCAACTCATCAACGACCTGGGTATGGTGGATGATCGATTTGCCCAGGTTGCCCTGCAGCAACTGCCCCATGAAACTAAAGTACTGCAGGTGCAGCGGTTTGTTGAACCCCAACTCTTCCCGAACCCGCGCCACATCCTCCGCGCTGGCCCGGTCGCCCAACATGACCACCACCGGATCGCCTGGGATGAGGCGGATGAGGAAGAAGACCAGGAATGAAACTCCGAAGAGGACAGGGATAAGGCCTAAGATACGCCGGATGATATAGTTGGTCAATTAACAACTCTTCATAATAATAAGGTTAGGTGTGTTGCGGCGTCACACACCGCAACACACCTGGAAATCAGTTTTGCTGGATCAGCTCACGCTACTTGGTAACGGAGAGTTTTTCGTACCAGGAGCGGAAGACAACGGGTGTGTAGCCCTGGACGTTGCTGCGGAAGAAGACTCGACCCGCTACCCAGGCTACCGGCAGGCGAGGCATATCGTCATGGACGATTTGCTCAGCATCCTGGTAAATTTTCTCGCGCTTGGCAATGTCCGGTTCTTTGGCGCCGTCGATCAGCAACTGCGAAAGCTTGTCGTTGCTGTAGCAGTCTTCTTCTTTCGGCTGCCCGACCGGGTGGCTGAAGTGCCAGCCGATGTAGTTATCGGGGTCGCCGTTATCGGAACCCCAGCCCAGCATCCACATGGGGAACTTGCCTTTGTTGCGGTCTTCCAGGTAAGCGCCCCAGTCTTCCGTCTTCAGCTCAACCTTGATGCCGATCTTGGCCAGGTCGACCGAGATGGCCTCGGCAATGGCCTTGGAATCGGGGAAGTAGCCGCGGATCACCGGGATGTACCAGAATTCGGTCGAAAAGCCATTCGGGAAGCCTGCGTCCGTGAGTTCCTGCTTGGCCTTGTCGGGATTGTATTCGATGGCCGGCAGTTTCGGGTTGCTCCCCAGGATCGCCTTAGGCATGAAGCCCGTGGCAAGGGAATCTTGCTTGGTGTAGAAGGTTTTGATCAGTGCTTCGCGGTTGATGGCGTGCGCAATCGCCAGGCGAACTTTCGGATTGTCAAAGGGTTTAGTGCACTGCTGGAAGGCAATATAGCCAGTGCTCATGGCAGGCAGGGTATAGTTCTTAATGTTTGGATCTGCTTCAGCCGTGGCCATATCGGTCTGGGCCAGGTCTGCCTGGTGGACGGTGCCGGCTAATAATTCGGCCAACCGGGCGGAGTTATCGGGGATGGAACGGAAGATCAGGCTGTCCAGCTTGGGGCCATCTCCCCACCAGTTGGGGTTGCGCACCAGCGTGATATGATCGTTCGGTATCCATTCCTTGAACATGAATGGGCCGGAACCCACCGCCGTGCCGGCCTGGGTGCCGTACTTATCGCCTTCCTTTTGAACGGCGGTCGGGCTGGCAATGCTGAAGGAAGCCAACGGAAGCTTATAGAGCAGTACCGCCGTGGGATTCTCGAGGGTGAGCTGGAAAGTGTACTGATCGACCGCTTTGGTATCGACTACCGCGAAGCCGGCTTTGCCGAACTCGGCGTCGTAGTACTCGAAGGTGCGCCCAAACTTCCACTGGCTGTTAGGGTCGCGCCAGCGGTCGAAGTTCCACTTCACCGCAGCCGCATCGACCGGGGTGCCGTCGTGGAATTTGACGCCTTTGCGAATCTTGAAGGTCCAGGTCTTGCTGTCGGTGGTCGACCAGGATTCTGCCAGCCAGGGGATGACCTTCGTGCTGGTGCCTTCTAGCTTGGTCAAGGTATCAACGACTTCGAAGATCACGCGCCATGACTCGCCGTCGGTGACTGCGGCTCCATCCAACATCACGGAATCGCCGCCGCGTCCGACGATCAATGTGCCGCCGCCGCCGCTGGATTTCTTGGCGCCGGGTGCGCAGGCGCCCAGCATGGACACGATCGTGACGATCGCGAGCAATAGGTAAAACTTTCTGTGTTTAACCATTTCTTTCCTCTCCTTGAGAAAACTGATGACTGGTTGGGTGAATGAGTGGGTTTCCTTGGTTAATATAGTATCTGTTTGCCTCCTTTCGATCGATCGGGAAATCTGAAGAATTTTCGAGAGCCTGCTGACGATCAATAGCCAGTTCTCTCGTGAATAGGGAGAAGGTTGCAGGAAGGGAAAAAGAGATGTCTTAAAACTTAAAGAGTCATTAACCTATTTTAGTGTGTTTATCGAAATTGTCAATATAGAAATTGTCTAAAAAGGCCATTTTCCACTGGCGCGCAGGGCCTTGTCGAACCCGGCTTCTGCCAGTATTTTCTGGACCTCTTCCGGCAGCTTGCGCCCGCGCGGCAGATGGGTCGGGTCCACCGCCATGCGCAGCAGCAGGCGGCTGGCAGCGCCGGCAGTCTGGCGCAAGGTGCGCAGTTCTAACTTATCCAGGGTATCCGCCATGGAATGTCCCCACCCGGTGCCGGAGGGTGGATGCGAGGCAACTGCCCATACCGCAGAAATTCCGGCCAGTGAGAAGGGGAAATGATCTGAATTCATAATGAAAGACTTAGGACCATCGTTTACGGCAATGTCCAATTCTTTGAGGGGCAGGCCGCGCAAATAAGCGGCGAGCTCGGGGCTTGCTTGAGTTTGCAGCACCAATGGCATGGCCATGCCGGCCACATCCATATTGAAGACCAGGCGGATCTGGTCAAGCTGCTCGGCGTGGCCTCGGGCATAGGCGTACGAACCGAATAAACCGAGTTCCTCGCCAGAGAAAAAGACGAAGCGGATACCGACCTTCAGGTGAGCCCGCAGGGGGGAGAGAAGGCGGGCGGCTTCCATCAAAATAACCGTGCCGGCCGCGTTATCTTGGGCTCCCTGGGCAATATCGTGTCCGTCGTAATGCCCTCCCGCCAGGATCCAGCCTTCTCCCGGCTCGGAACCGGGGAGCTCAGCCACAAGGTTGCGGGCAATCACGGTTTGGACTCGGGCGGCTATGGAGAGACGGGCGCGCACCGCGCCAGTTGCCAGCAATCGCTGGATGCGCGCGGCGTACTCATATGCCAGGCCGATGGCAGGCAAATCCTTGTCAATGCTACCGGTCGGTGCTAGCATGCCGGGTTGTACATGACTGTAGATAAAGGCAGAAGCCCCCGCTTCGATGGCCCCCTGGTATTTTTCACCGCGCGAGGGTCCATCGGAGGGGGTGAGCACGATTTTGCCTGCCACTGCTGGGCCGAGGCGCTGATAGTCGGCAGCAGCGCCTTGTCCCGCATCGATGATCTCTGCTTCCAGATTGCACCCTTGCGTGCCTGGGAGGGCCAGGCAGGGCAACGCAATCTCCTCGTTACCCTCCAATAGGGTGAAGTGGGTTTCACCGCGTTCCCAACCGCGCATCTCAAATGATTCGGCGGCAATATTCTCCAGCCCATACTTCTCAAGGCGGTCCATGATAAAATCCCCGGCCCGGTGCTCATCCTCTGTCCCGGCAAAGCGCCCGTTGCAGGTATCGCACAGATAAGTGAGGTTGTCCCAAAGATCGGGTGAAACCCACACATCTCCCAGCATTTTACGGTCTAGCTGCATGATATCCATCAAGGTCTCCTTCGAGCTAATGGACTACCCAACGCCGGTCAGCTCCCGCGGCATGCCGCTGAGGCTTTCCGCCCCGTTGGACGTGATCAATACATCATCCTCAACACGCGCCCCACCCTGCCCTGGAAGGTAAATGCCGGGCTCAACTGTGAAAACCATCCCGGGGTCCAGGGGCAGCTCGTTTTCGGCGTAGATATAGGGTGGCTCATAGGGCTCTGCGCCCAGGTCATGGTCATGCTGGCCTATGCCATCAGTGTTGTGGTGGGTGAAGCCATCCGCGATGTGCAATACGCTCAGGTTGATCCAGATGATTTGAACCTGCTGACTGTCCCGGCAGTCGAAAAATCTTCCCGCTGGTATTTGTTTTCAGGCCCTTTCTTATTGCTCAAGCAGCGCTACCGCTTGGGTAGGCGCATCCTGAGATGGATTGTCGCGGCAGCTTTACAGATCTTCGCCCACCTGATTTTCGCTAATGTCCGATCTCTTGTCCGAACCTGAGGGAGCCTGAAGTAAAACCAGGAAAAATTATGCGTTCTTCTGTGACATGCGCGGGTCAAGCGCATCGCGCAGGCCGTCGCCCAAAAGGTTTATACACAGGATCGTAAATACAATAAAGGCGCTTGGGAAAACCCACATCCACCATGCCCCCCTTTGAATGAAGGATTGAGCGCTGGTTAGGATGTTACCCCAGGAGGCGGTCGGCGGCTGCACGCCAAGCCCCAGGAATGAGACATAGGCTTCAGAGAGAATAGCGCTGGCTAAGCCCAGGGTAGCGGAGACAATAATTGCGCTGAGGGTGTTAGGGACCAGGTGAGCTAAAAAGATACGCAAATTACTTGCTCCCAGGGCTATGGAAGCGGAAATATAATCCATTTCCTTCAACGAAAGGACGTTGGCGCGCACAATCCGCGCCAGGTACATCCAGGAGGTCAGGCCAATCACCAGGATCACGATACCCACGCTGCCGCTGAAGGAGCGGCCGAAGATATTGATCGTCTGTACATCCCGCCCCAGGAATTTACCCAGGACAATCAACAAGAAAAGAGAAGGGATCGAAAGCATGGCCTCGGTAAAGCGCATCAGCACCACATCGAGCCAACCGCCAAAATAGGCGGCGAACCCGCCAATTAGCGTTCCTAAAGTTACCGACAGCGCAACTGCCATGACACCGATGACGAGCGAAATTTGCCCGCCGTAGATCACCCGGCTGAAGATATCCCGGCCGGTGCTGTCCGTCCCCATCCAATACACAGCATCGGGACCCTGCAGGCGGGCCCGCAGGTCAACCTCGTTGGCCTTCGTCTCGGGAACAACGATCGAGCCGATAATGATAAAGGAAAGCAGCAGGAAAATGCCAATGCCGCCCCACAAAGCGATACGATGCCGGCGGAAGCGGCGCCAGACCAGCTGCTGGTAGGTGAGCGCGGGAGTGGAGCGTTCCATGTTTAATATTGACACTGGTGTTTGACTTGTGACATCCGCTTCCATGACTGCGCCATATCTTTCAGCCGAGACGAATCCGAGGATCAACAAAGGTATACAGCATATCGGTCACGATTGTAAAAAAAACCACTGCCACCGACACCAGCAACAAGACGCCAAGGACAACTGGGAAATCGCCGCGCTGAGCGTACTCCCAGAACAGGCGCCCCATGCCCGGCCAGGCGAAAACCGACTCGGTCACCAGAGCTCCACCGATCAGGTACGGGATATCCAGACCAACGATCGTAACAAACGGCAGGGCCGCATTCCGCAGTGCGTGTTTGAACAACACCGCCCGTTCGTTCAAGCCCTTGGCGCGCGCCGTGCGAACATAATCCAACCCCAGGACTTCCAGGATGCTGGAACGCAGAAAGCGGCTGTAGCCGGCGGTCTGGATGATCACCAGGCACGAAACCGGCAAGACGAGATGGCGCGCCAGCTCGAGCGGGTTCTTCGGATTCCAGATGTCGGCTCCGGTCGGTAAATAGGGTAAGCCCCAGGCTTTAAACTGGACGGCAAAGATCAGCATTAAGCCCAGGGCGACAAAGAAAATGGGCATAGAATAGCCAATGAAAGAGAGCGAGGTGACCAGATTATCAATCCAGGTATATTTTTTAACCGCCGATAGAAGCCCTAAGAATAGAGAAATCAGGATCGTAATTATCTCAGCTACAAACATCAGGATGAGCGTCAAGGGCAGACGCTGCGCAATCATTAGAGAAACCGGCTGGCGGGAGAAGAAGGAGTCTCCCAATTGGCCTTGCATGGCCAACTTCAGCCAGCTAACATATTGCACGGGCAGGGGTCGGTCCAGTCCCAGGTTATGGCGGATGCGGTCTCTGTCTGCCTCGGTCAGGCCCTGTCGATTGGCATACTGCGCCATGGGGTCGGCGGACAGGCGGGTCAGGATCCAGCAAACCATTGTAATAATTATTAAAGTTAAAAGCGCTTGGATAATCCGGCGGGCAATATAAGACCACATGGCTGGCTCAACCTCTCGTAAGACTTATAGGAACTGCTTAACCGTGAACGGATAGTACCGGGGAAGGGTGTGCGTGGGAGTGTATGTACATCACGCACACCCTTTCTCTGGGATTCTCTTCTGGATAAATAATTTATGGAATGGAGAGGCGGGCTTGCCCCGCCTCTCCTGAGGCCGAACGGATTTACTTTACATCCCAGACTTCAGCGTTCCAGTCCATGTTGCTGAAGAAGCCGAAGGGGCCGGGAACGAAGCGGTCGACGATCCCATACACGTTGGCACGGGCGTACATCATGGCGACAAGGGAGTTGTCATAGATGTATTTCTGCACTGCGTCTAGAGCAACCTTGCGGGCAGCCGGGTCAGCCGTGGCATTGACCGCGGCAAACAGCTCGTCGAGCTTGGGATCGCAGTCGTGATAATTGTTGAGGCCGCCTGTATTCTCCTTACTGGGGATATTGCACAACCAGTCGCCGCCGGATGGGAAAGGATCCGGATAGTAGCCGGTAGTGTAGCCAGCCATATCATACTTGCCGTGCGGCATATCGCCACCGTCTGTGTAAGTCGCGAAGAACGTTCCAGCCGGGAGATGGTTGGGCTTGAACTCGATGCCGATCTTCTTCAAGTCCGACTGGGCAGCCAGGGCAATATCGACGCGGATTTGCTTGGTCGTGGTCTCGAAGCTGAAGGAAAGCTTGGTCTGCTTGCCATCGCAGGTGCCCCCACGGATACCTCCAGGCCCTTCCTTGTAGCCGGCCTCATCCAGCAGCGCCTTGGCTTGCTCAGGATCGTAGGGTTCCGGTGTCAGGCTTGTGTTGGTCCAGGATGAGTTAGGCCACTGGGTAGCCGGAACGGTGGTCTTGCCTTCGAGCAGGTGATCCACCATCGCCTGGCGGTCGATGCCCAGGATGATAGCCTTGCGGACGCGAACGTTTTTGAACGGGCAGAAACCATCTTCGTCACTCACGCTCTTTGGAATTACGTTACCACTGGCATCTTTCACGCCAGCTTTAACACCCATATTGAAGAAGTAATGCTCAAAATCCGAGCCAGGCACGACCTTCAGGTGGATATCAGGCTCGAGAGCACCGACGGTGGCAATATCCGACTCGGAAAAGTCCGGATACCAGTCGATATCGCCGGTCTTGAGCGCAGCCAGGGCCACCTCAGGATCGGGGATGAACTTGATCTGGATTCCATCCAGCTTTGGCCGGCCTTTGTAGAAGTTCGGGTTTGCCAGCAAGGTCATGTGATCGCCGGGCACCCACTCGGTGATGATAAATGGGCCAGAGCTGACGTTGGGGTTGTGGACAAATGGATCTTTCTCGAG
>Ga0315289_10011068_pt1 | contig 12821 bp, 16 predicted proteins | sample YL17G11_40_MG_FD_203452 | JGI IMG/M metagenome (GOLD analysis project Ga0315289, IMG submission 203452) | Sediment microbial communities from Yellowstone Lake, YNP, Wyoming, USA - YL17G11_40 | ecosystem: Environmental > Aquatic > Freshwater > Lake > Sediment | place: USA: Wyoming | collected...
TGTAGAGTCCTGACCATTCAGATGGATATCCTATTGATTTACCATTCAGTACAACTTCCGCAAAGACTCGAATCCTCACCGGGTAATCGGCGCAGTTATCGAGGTTAAATACAACGCTCGGCAGATCGCGCCTTACTCCGTTCGATTGCATTTGAGTAACCTCATAGACAAGGGGAGGAATTGGACGACTTTTCGGAGGCTCAAGTTGTGGTGTCGTTGGAGCGGCCTCCGTAGTCGGCGCAAGCGCAAAGGATTCGCTAGCCTGCGCAACGGTCATCCTGTTTAGGCCTGTGCCTCGCGTTCCTTGCGTCGACCGCACATCGTTTTTCTTCTGGATCACGACTTCTAGTATGGCATCTACGACAGCATCCAGTCCATCTTGCGTAGAGACGGCTAGTTTGTCTGCCAAAGTCGGGGAATATTCGAGAACATCCTCACGACGCACCTGATGCCAAATCGGAAGAATGACTTTCTGTCTTCCATCTTCCTTTGATACTAGGCCATCCAGTTCCTTTTGCGGCCAGTCCTTCTTGAAGAAGTTGGGACTTAGTATTACTATGCCATATCGCGATCTTGTGAGACCAGAGTCTATTGATCTTCTCAGACTGTCACCGAGAGTTAAGGTGTAATCATCATACCACACTTTCATACCCTTAGTTCTGAGGGCTTCGGCCAAAGGTCGAGCAACTTCATTTTTGTCTTCACTTGCATGACATATGAACAGGTCCCATATGGGTTCTTGGCCTTTCTTCAATTCTCGCTCTCTAGTTCCTGCTCTAGGCCTGGCAGAGTTCGGTTCCGTATCGACGGACGGAACCTTCCAACTAGACAAGACTTGTTCCACCAGTGGAATCAGTTCCGGTTCTATGTTCCTCTCCCCTGGTCTTCTTCCGCTTCCACGTTTTTCAATGATCCCCTCTACCTCTAGGCCAATTAGAGCCTGTTTCCATCCTTTTCCTGCGAGTTCCTTTGCTCGGTAAGCAAGTTTGTTGTAGTCGCACGCGCTCCATGTTGGATAATCTTCCCGGAGCTCCAAGTAGGCCTTCAGGACAGCGTAGGTCGCTTTTCCGTGCTTTTGGAACTGAACTTCAAGCTGTCTCGCGATGGAACTCCATGAACCTTCAAGTTTCAATTCCCTCAATTTAGCAACATAAGTGTGATTTCTACCGCGAAAATCACGATACGATTTGAGCTTGTCCTTGTACTTCTGAGAGAAGACCAGAAGTTGCCTGTCATCTTGAATGGCATCTGCAACAGAAGCCGCTGCTTCGTTTTCGTCATAGAATCTGTAATCCTTGTCATATCCAGATTCGTTGAACTTCATACAATACGGGTCGCAGAGCTCTCTTCCTATGGCAAGAATTGTCTGCCCATCGAAGATTTTCCGGAGCAGGAGCGATAGTTCAGCTCTCCCCTCCTGAACGTCTGGCGGGATTGTTGTCTGAGATCGCAATGCTACGTCGTATTTGCGAAGTGTATCCTCAAGTTTCGACAGTTCAGTGCGAAGAAGCATCCAGAGATCGTTTTTCCGAAAACTAGCGTCTACCCGGCTGCGGAGGAGGTCGTTCTCCTCGTTTATTGACGAATAGATCTTATGGATGGCCTCTGCCAAGTCGCTAGGCAACAACCAAAACTCATGTTCGAACTTGCCAAGAACCGAGGCCTCGAGAAATGTCGGTTCATGGGATTGATACACGACACGGAGATTATGTTCAGTTTCCCCAAGGATGCTCCTACAAACCTCCTGTCTCTTTCGGAGTTGCTCCACAAATCACAACTCCAGCTTCCAGCTCACGGTACGACATAACCTGAAGGGCCGAGCACTCCTCGCTTTTTTGCGTAAATAATGAAGCGTGCTTTTCGCGATTCCAAGTTTCCTAGCTTCCGACTGAGTAAGGCTGAGGATCCGTCTACGAAGTTTCACGTTATCTGTTCTAGTCAGCTTAGGAGAGGGCTCGAAATCGAGTGAATTGGATCGATCGACAAGATAGTGACCAAGCTCGGCCGTCTTCCGTTCTATGAGTGTGTCCCACTTGAGATTGCGGCCCTTGTATCTGACGCCAACATTGAATCGTTCTCGGAGAAGGTCGAGAAAGCGACGTTTGGCCTGAGTCTCGAAACGGTATCTGTAGTCGTCACCTGTGAAGTAGAAATCCGGCAGATCCAACACTCCGGATTCAAAGGCCTCCATCACCGCCACATCAGCTATCCAACGGAACGGCTCCTGCAGATCATAGACGAGTGACTGTTTCGTCTGGTAGTCGCTGGGCTCGTGTAGGAATCCTATGGATGGTTCTAGGCCCGCGGTGTTGATTGCGGCTCGACACTCGCCTTCCAAGACGCCATACGCATAATTCAACGCCAAATTAACAGGGTCAGACGCGTTATTCTGGTGACTCGTAGTCATTCGTCCGTGGAAGTCGAAGCATTCAGGAATCACAGAAGAGTATGCCTGCCAGTACCTTAATGCAACTCGGCCTTCAACGGTTCGAAGATCCAGAACACTACGGGCTCTGTCAAGTCGCAACGCTTCACCCTTCGTTAGTCGAACCTGCTTCTCGATGTCGTAGCGTTGGGCAAGCCAATCGAGAACTTGTAAGCTCCTAGCAACCTTTGCTCGAACAATCGCATCTGCTATCGAGAATTTTCTCTTCGCATCTTCGCTTGCTTTGATCTGTGCTGCACGCAAATCCGCCTTGACTGGACTGGGTGGTAGTATGCTGCTGATCATTGAGCCGTCATAGTCTAGTATGAAGACTGGAACCTTATTCCGTGACAGCCAATGGAAGGCCTGTAGACTGATGTAGCCGCTATGACCGTCGATGATGATTGAATCGTGGGGTATGCGTCTGGGTCGAAACGTGTACGTCGCTTGTTGTTGATCGAAGTTGTCTCGACCGTCAGTCACGTGAAGGTCTGAACGTGAACGCATATTCTTGACTTTGATCTTGACACCGTAGCCCGAGAGATGGAGCGGATTCATCTCAGCGCCTCCGAGACCTCCGGCCACGTTCTCATAATGTGTGAATATGTTTCCTCCCGGAACCTTCGGCGAATGCCGTCAATGATCATCTTCCTGTCCCTCCACAACTTCGCAAGCCCCTTCTCTGATCCAAAATCCTCGATATGCTGCTGAATCAGACCAGACAGAAGTTTCTTCAGACGACGCACATTTCCTGGAATTCTAATCCAAAGAGCGAAGTCAGGTGACCGCAGCAAGTGAAGCACCTCTCCCGATACCAGAAGCACACGCTTCGCTATCGTGGGATTGGAGCGTGCGACCTCAATAAAGCCCGAAGCGCCTTGCCTTAGGTCAGCGATATCTTCGCTAGGGGCGGAAGCGAGCCAATCGACGAATTGCTCTGCCATCTTGAAGAGAAGAACCTCCTCGGGACTGGTGGATAGTCTTTCTTCAGCGTGAAGCAGGTTTTCTGTCAGGGCTTCTTCAGAGACATTCTCGACATTGAGTCCTAATTCTGACGACGCGAAGCGCAGAACCTCCAGCAAGTGATTCCTGCCGCCTTTACCTATAGAATCAGCATCGTATAGAGTCAGCATCGTGTGGGCAAGAGGCACATTCGTGACGCAATTCTTGATCAGCGAGACATACAGATACGACTTCAAGATACGCGGAAAGGCTGCGCAAAGAACCACGCCCTTGTCAGATAATTGATATACGAACTTTTTGCCTCCCCTTTCGCTTTTTTCTTCGGAGCGGGTTAGCAATCCGCGATCGAGGAGACGGGGTAGGAGTCTATGTCTGCTGTCTCCTCCGACGCCGTACTTACTCAACTCGTTCTCGTTCACATAGCCGTCCTCAGCAGCTACTAGTAGTGTGCGAAGAGCCGTCTTCAAACCCTTCCTGACTTGAAGACCGAATGTGCCTCCCTGAAAGTCCATACAGGGGAAGAGGCAAAGTACTTTCGAGTCTGCAGCATCAACATCTTCGAGGAGCTTCTTGAATTTCCTCCGTTTCTCCGCAAGGCTCATAGTGCGATTTCTGTCAGGACTCATTTATGTCAGCTGACAGGATACTGTCCGTGCTTCATGGTTATAACTTATCCCATCGCAGAGCATGGTGATTTCAAATGGATATCCAGGAAGAAACACCCCCTACCCGATGGGTCATTTCTCGTCCAGAAACCATCCCCCCCATGGGAGGATTCTGATCGACCATGAAGGATCTTGAGCCGCTAGTCGACATGATCAAGCTAACCCTATACACGGCATACATCCAGAACGTACCCAAACCAAACAGTCTACTCATCATTGCAAAACCAGAGTCAGGCAAAACAGAGGTCCTGAAGAAATTCATCCCGAACAAGAACATCGCCTACCTCAGCGATGCCACAGCCTATGGTATTGAACGCGACTACCTGTCCAAGATTGAGGCCGGCGAAGTCCGACACATCATAATCCCTGACCTGCTGAAGCCCCTATCACGGAAGGAATCTACTGTCAAGGCTTTCGTCACATCGCTGAATGCGTTGATCGAGGAAGGACTTGCCTCCGCTTCAACCTATGCAATCCAGAGAACCTCTCAGAAGCATGTGAAATGCGGGATAGTCACGGCGATCACAGGAGAAGTACTGCAGGATCAACGTCACAACTGGGGACGGCTCGGCTTCCTCTCACGAATCGTACCGTTCAGTTACAAGTACGGAATCGAGACCGTGAAGAAAGTCTTCGACTACATACTCGGACTAGACTACCTGAAAGAACACGACATTGAACTGAAACGCATACCGAAACAAAACAAAGAGATCAAGCTTCCGCGCAGATATGCTCAAGCCATCCTGCCGTCCACAACAACCATCGCCCAAGCCCAAAAGACGTACGGTTTTCGCCTACAGAAACAATTCCAAGCGCTGCTGCAAGCGTCCGCGTTGGAGAGAGCCCGCAGATCGGTGGCCTCACCAGACGTGGATCGCGTTCTGCATCTCATGAGCTGGGTGAACTTTGACGAGAAGCCAATGAGCTTGAGCAGGAGGCCTCCAGTGTGACAGCCATTCGAACATACAGAATGACCGTCGCCACTGTCTGGTACGACAGGACCGTCAGGGCCCAACGAGAATACGAGGCTCATTTTAGTGTCGCAAGACGTGGGAGGATTCGAACGATACGGAGACGCCTCGCCAAGCGAGGAGCACCCTACTTTCAGCGGCTAGTTTACCGTTGGTTTCGAAGGTGGATTCCGAAGAGCAGGCTCAGGATCAGTTTTGAACGCGAGGAACCTGCAAGGAAAGCCCAGCGCGAGATTACGATTGAACTGAGGGGCATGCAGTACAGAGGCAGAAAGTGGCAGGCAACTCCACTCCCATCAAAGGTGCTGCGCTATGCGAAGAGGAGAAGAAAGCGTAGATCTTCCTAAGCAAGACGTGCTGAAGATCGACAAAGACTGTTACGTCGATGCGCGGCTAAACGGACAGTACGTCGAAACCATACTCGACACCTGCAAGAAGCACAGCGTCACGGTGCTGTCGGTCAAGTCCACCAAAACTCGGCACGGCAGACATTTCTACATCAAGATAGACCCGCCTGTCGACGCTCGAACGGCGAACAACCTGCAATACTTGCTCGGCGATGATGCAAACCGAGTTGATTTCAACAGGGCGCGCATCGAGTCAGGCCTTGTCGGATGGAACAAGCTCTTCGAAGCCGTCGGTAGAAGACTGAAGACCCTCTATCTCCGCAGGGAAACAAGGCTGAGAGGTAACGTTCCCGCATCCCGTTTTTTTGAACCTGATCCCATGCCTCGCGATGAAGACGCGAGACCTGAGAAGTAGGGAAAGGGAGGTGAATCTGGAATGGAGAAGGGTAAGAATGGAGAGGAAATGACTCATGCAGTCGGAGAGCTGCTAGAAGTGTGTCGGAACTGCAAGCTCTATCCGGCACTGATTCCTATCCTTTCCCGAATACTCGCGATCCTGCAAGAGGAGAACCCTTGAGCACGTCCACCAGATTGTCTAGTGGAGATGTCAAGTGAGCGTGGGCATTGGTCAATGTCTGGTTTGCATACTCATCTGCGAAAGCTGACGATTCTTTCTACCCATTTCTCTTGATCATTTCTTCGCGCTCGACTTCCTCTTGCATGCTTCTCTTCCAACTCCAAGGGTCTTGCAGGGCCGATCGTAACCTTCGGCTGCGACAACCCGTTTTTGAAGGAGACTTCAATACGGTGCCTATTCGTCTGTCCCACGCCAGAAGCTCTCGACGGGTCATACGGAGCAGCATCCTGTATTTTGCAGGCACGCAGCCTCGATACGCACTAATATCCTTCCAATTGGACCATGCTCGATGGACGAATCCACATCCCATCTTCATCTCATAGTATGGATTGCCAAGTTTCTCGCAATTCTCTAGAACGGTATCGCCCAAAGCAAGCAAGTGTTGTGCTCTTGTCAGACGGTTAGAGATGTTTCTAATGCTCAGAACCAAATCCTTGAGAACTCTGGACTTGGTGAAAACTCCCACATCTTGAAGGCAGTCAAGGAAAAACTCATCTTCGTGTGAGAATTCAGTGAAGGAGTGCAGGCCTATTTGGGATCGAAGATAGAAGAACCTGCCCAGCGCTGTAGGGCGATAGTTCACGACTAATATTCCGGATTTTCACCTTCTCTCTCTGCCGGGCACAGGTTCGATTGCCTTCTTCCCGAGAAGACCGACAACGGCACGTCGAACCTGCGTGTACCCCAGTCTTTTCGTTCTCTTCCTCACCTCATTCATGGTCCTCTCTCCCCTTTCGCCCGTCGGATGGCTGAGCCTCCATTTGGTGAGCGGTTTTTCGGAATCGAACAGTCTGAAGAGGACCTCTTGTTCATTTGGACGCAAGTAGCGTCTTCGGGTCGTCCTGCCCATCTCAAGTTCGTGCAAAAACCACGCACCCGGCCTGTCACCAAGCTTGGACCATAACTCGCCGAGGATCGTGGTGAGAACATGGTACGTTGCGAATCGAAGAGCGATCTCTTCCATCTCTCTTCTTTGTCTCTTCATCTCTCTCGAAAGCTCAAGCATATGACACACTCTTCCCTGCCGGCATAGTTGTGTTACATTGGCTTTTAGGCGGAGCTCCCATCAGCAGGCTGAACTCCCATGGGCAGATCAGTGGAATGTTGAATGACGGCGGTACGTAGAAAGCGAAGCGAGAAAGAGTCATCGCAGCTGCAACTGACGACGTTCTCGGAGAACAGCCCAACCGAGTCTTCTGAGAAGAGTACGGCAAAACCCAAAGGCAGAGTGGTTGGTGCTGTCGTTCTCAGCGCACCACCCTATCTCCTTGACTCCCGACATGCTCGCTTGACTCAGATGGATCTACTTCTCAATGACATACGGGTGGAAATCCACAGATTACCTGTTGACTTGCGCTATATCGCTCGCTTGATCCTTGACGCTCTTCTTGAAATTCGAGAAGCGCTTCCGCAAGAATGTGAATAGATGTCCAGGGTTCAGTCAGACGCTTGACTATTTTCTGACCCGCGTTCTGAATAGAGGTGGAGAACGTATGTGCGCACCAATGGTCTCCCCCACCAGAACAATGCTAGACCAAATGCCGTCAAGGCTCAGACCCACACGCCAATCGCGGCGTGAGTAAACGTCCAAGTCATGTACAGAAAAAGCAACACTACTGCGCTAACTGCCGCGTACCCAACTATTCCAGCTCTTGAAAGATCAACAGGATGCGGAATGAATACTCCAACCTCTCCAATCGTACAACTAATGCATACTAGAAATAGAGAAAGAACCGGAATTACGATAAACGGATGACTTGGAATCATCAGCCCAATGAAGTCCGTCAAATGCGGTATGATTTCGATAACCGACAAGACAGTACCACCACCGACCAGAATCCTCACGAGTCGATGCCGTTTCGCCGTCCACGAGTATAACGAAAACAATGGAACCAACATCATCGACATCATCATAGTGGAAAATACGGCTAGGCTGTTCGATGAGGCCACATAACCATGAATCAACACCACAAGTCCAAGGAACATTAGAAAGTTACGAACTACTCGCGAGCAGCAACCCTTCAGGGACCAATTCTCCACGTACTTAAGCGGTTCGGGAACCGCGACTGCTACGTTGAACGATACTAGTCCCAGAGTAACTGATAGCAGGACAATCATGCCTGATGCAAACGGGAAGGGGATCGATTGGAAATAGACAATGTCATAACTTTCGGCGAAGCGTTCGAAGATGAATGGTGGCGCAACTCCGAGAACCAGACATAAAGCCACAACCTCGATAGCGGCGAGGCTGAGAATTCCCGAAACAGGAACTCTGTCGAGTACCCACTTGCGCCCAACTACTGGTAATAATGCGAGTAAGCAGGTTGGGACACACGCGAGAACGCTATATCTCCACAACCCGGATGCGCCACAAGACGAACAGTAGTTCGTTGACAGGATCAGCCAAGCAAATGCTCCTAAGAAGAAGAGTATGCTGATGGCTGCACATCGCTGAAGATTCTTCCTGTTTACCACTAGCACGCTCGGAGTCCTCGCACATCTCGATGAAGCTTTATCTGGTATTCTAGAAACCTCCAAGAAGCGATGACTAGTCTCCCTACCGAGTTCTGACGATTTGCTGCACGGCAATGAATCCGTGACTACGAAAGATCCAAAGCTCGTTTTCGTCCCGAAAGGGTTTCCTCAGAACATGGGTGACCTGATCAGGTGTCTTGAATGAAGCAGTAACGTAGAATGTTGATCCATTCTTCACGGCTGAATAATAGCCATGAAATGGCCTAATCCCACTTGTCCTCGCCAGTTCTAGGAACTCCTCATGATCGGCGTGGACGACTTCCAACTGTTCTTGCACCCCAATCCTCAGTGAAAGCCACAACCCGACTTATATTGCACAATGCACATCCACTCTGCAGCTCGAGCGTGTCATATGTCAACGAAATCGACTTCGCAATCTGAAGACTCTTTTCTGTACCATGTAGTTGGGAGGCTGATCCAGCTTCTTCATGCAGAGCAGCGACAAATCAGTCATCTTCCCATGTTCAAGGCTGGAACTCACTACTGCGGATACTGGGACACAGCGCTAGGATTTGTTTCACAGCGCAAGATGTATCTTAGGTCAGATGAGTTGGCGATTCTATATCAGCTATCAAATTCAGACCCTCTGAACAAATACCAACTGATGAAGAAATGCAAAATGCACCAGACCCAGGTTGTCCGCGGAGTAAAGCGGCTCCACGGTAGACAAGCGCTAATAGTTGCTGACAAGAAAAGATGGCGCACTGGCAAGATAAGTTCTTCATACAGCCTTACCTCAGCAGGTCGCTTCTTTCTACTGTTTGATGAGAGAGAGAAGAGGACAACCTTGGATCTCTTGAAAGGCATCGAAGATTATGCAGCGTACTACAAGTCTTCCGCCATTGTAGATCTTGCGAATAGCATCAAGAGAATCGAAGATGAGAAGGTCAGAAGTAGCCACACGAGAATACTGTTATCCCTCGCATTCGAGCTTCAAGAAAGGCTGTCGGAAGCTGACTGGCAATTAGCCGCAGTTTACGAATTCGTCAGACGTGCTTGGGGGAGTGTGGGCGATATTGTTGCCTATCTGGGTAACTTCTCGAAAGAATGCCGATGGTTGCTGAAGCTAACCAAAGAGGATCTTGTCCAAGACGCAAGACGAATCGACTTCCTGCTAACGCAAAGAAAAATCTCGGAATACACCTAGCAGGTTGGCTAGTTGATGCTGCTTTGCTCTGGGGTCGTCACATTTCTTCATGCGCGTCGTTATTTGTGTGTCTGCGCACCAAGGGACCCACACACAGATCAACGTTTTAAATTACGACACACGCACCAAGTGATACACACACTTTCAACTGAACGAAGACCAACGATGAGCGCAGAATGCGGAGTCTCATTGCAGACATGATGAGGTTAGTCTGGACGGTCAGAGATTAGAAGAGATCGTGACATCCAGACCTATGTCTTCACCTTGAGCACTCTGACCCCTTCGGGTGACCTCAACTTGTACTGAGCGATGGTCTTGGCAAGTATATCGACCCGTTTTTCTGGATACAGCGGACTGCGCGCCACTCTGATTGTAAGGCGATGACCCGTGTCAGCATCAGGCTCGCTCACCCATTCGCCTACCGCACTATCGAATATCACAAAGTCATCCAGAGGAACATAGATGTTTGACCAGAACAGCTTCAGTTGCGTGTTGGGTTGAACATTAACGATGGCGCTGAATGGGCCATCTCTTGGGTATGGCCAAGTGATTGCTCTTGGGTCCTTCTTAATCCAGTCAAGATGGACACGCATGTAGTATTTGATCGGCGCGAACATCACATCGGGCGTCCAACCCTGATCTCTCAGATCACTAACGACCACTCCTAGTTTCTCCATTTGCAGCTCATCGTCTGCAACCTCGACTTGTACGCCGCGGTTGAGAAGATCTCTATTGATGAAATTCCACTCGCCCAAAGCGACCCCTTTCCCAATGTTGTCGACAATGGCAAAGACAGGAGGGCTAACGTTCGCTAGGAAACCATCAACCGGAAAGAGCAGACGTACGCCGATCTGGGTGAGGTCCTCGCGTCGATCAAGCATCGGGTCGAATTTCCTGATCCTTGAGACATGAGGTACGATGGTTTCAGCTTCATAGGTTCTTAGAATCGAGTCTTCTGCGTTCCGGACCTTTGTAGGATCAAGGCCAGATGTGTCCCCCAGTATTTCCTTGGATGGTTGTGAAGCTAGGACAGGCGGTGCCACTGGCTGGTTCTGAGCAGTCGCATGTCTTGCTATCCCAAGCATATGCTTCCTGTGTTCTTCTATGATGCTTTCAAACCGCTGGGCTATTTTGCTGCACTCAATGCGGAGTTCATTCTCATTGGAGAACCTGCTATGCTTAGGCCCATAAAGTATGTGAAGTATCTTTGATTCATCATGTTTCAGGGTCACAACAGGCTTTCTCAGATTCAATGCAGTATTGAGCTCAAGTCTTACGCCGTACGAGTCGTAGGTCCGAGAGGTTCCAATCAATATGAAGATGTGACAACGATCAATCTCCTCTCCGATTATGATCCAAGCCGGGCTTCCACGCTGGACATCGTGTTTTTCGAGGAATGCGCTAATGCCAAGGGTCTCGAGGGCTTGTTTTGCAAGGACTGCATAGTCTAGACCATCCTCTGTGGCATAGCTAATGAACACCTTTCGGTCTGGCAAGACGAATCATCTGCCTCAGAGACTCGTGTGAGACCGTGAATCTCGTAAAGCCATTGGACTATGTTGGTCGTTCGGAATTTGAGACTTTGGATGCTTTTTGGCATGAGAGGAGTGTGTGTGGCTAGACTGGTGCGGCCGTCGTAATTTGAACCCTCATGGGACACGAGTGTGTGCACCATGAAACCCACAGACTGCTTTTCAATTAGCACTGCGACTTGAGAGAATCCTCGGAGTATCGTTTGTTCCATAGGTTAATGATCATGTTGACAAGATGCCCAACAATCAACAGATCAAGTGGTGATAATGCATGAAGAAAAATGAGCTGATAATCGGGGCAGTGATTCTTGTATTGACACTTCCTATCACGCTAACTTGGAATGTTTTCTTAGGGGTGCATCTTGATAGTCAGGCAATCTATGGCGGTACACTCGGAGCCCTCATAGGAATAGGCTTAGATCGTTTGGTTACCGGAATCATCGGGAGCAAGTAAGTGTGTGTGTGTGCGCACCATGAGACCCACACACACCACACGAGAACGATGGTATTGCGTGCTCCTATAAGAAAAAGGGAGGAGTGTGGTCGCTTAGACCACTATGGCCCGTATCCTGTTGGGTTTGCATGTGCAAACCAGAGATGTCCGACACCGTAGCTGGGATCAAAACCTTGATCCATCAGTACTTCGAACTGTCCCCAGATGCAGTACCCACCGTCCGTTGGAGTTACCCCCGCTGCACACACGGAAGACCAGACAATCTTGTAGTGCCAGACTGCGCCCGAACCTCCGGGAAATGCACCGTTCCACTCATTGTTTTCCCATGCTGCATATGGTCCGTTTGTCCATCCCTCAGCGTTGCCTCTGTCCCATTCTGCATTCCATTTCATTACTAGTTGGTCGTGTGCATATATTCCCAAGTAGTCCGCAGGTAAACCCTGTTGGAGGCTCCATGATTCACCCGTTCCGACAAAGATGCGAGCCTTACGGTTGTAACCATACTGATCGAACCCGTTCGATGTCGGTTGTGTAGCCATAGCGGATGGAACAGCTATGAGAAGAGGAATGAGCAGCAAAACCGCTAAGATTCCAATTGTTTGTTTCATTGTCTCACCTCCTTTGTGAATTGGGTATTGTTTGTCATCTGGGCCCCTCACAGTCAGTCAATGAGTTCCAGAGAGCGACTAGTTCTCCGCGCCGTTCAGCATTTCAGGCTTTGCATCCTGACACTGACTACTTCGCGACTTGTTCAGCTATCGTCATGAATTGAACCGTTAGGAGTAGTTGTTTTTGTGTGTGTGTGCGCACCAAAAGAACCATACACACTTGGCGTCGAGATTATGTCCGCTCGGCTCGTGATTTGTGGAAATGAAACTGCGATGGTTGACTATATGGAGGGACTCTTGCTGTACGGATTCGAGACATCTATCCTTGTTGTGGCGGTGATTCTATGATCCAAGGGAACTCCGGATATGTTTCTAGCCCGTCGTCGTGCGCTCCGGAAAGATATGAAAAGGAGTAGCTCCCATCTCCATTGCTGGACCACTTGAGGTTGCTGGACGTTTCAGCGGAGGTTAGGGGCGAACTTATCACGTTCTGGTGAACGGTAGTGCCAGAGAGCCAACTGCTGATACCGCTAAACT
>Ga0315289_10011069_pt1 | contig 12821 bp, 10 predicted proteins | sample YL17G11_40_MG_FD_203452 | JGI IMG/M metagenome (GOLD analysis project Ga0315289, IMG submission 203452) | Sediment microbial communities from Yellowstone Lake, YNP, Wyoming, USA - YL17G11_40 | ecosystem: Environmental > Aquatic > Freshwater > Lake > Sediment | place: USA: Wyoming | collected...
TTTGATTTTTTCAAATAGTTTATCAGCTTTTACTCTATTGAAATTAAAACCCAAATCCTTTTTATCAAAACCGAAGGCAAGTCCTAAAAGTTGTGGATAATATAACACAGGAAGATTATAAGTGACATTATAAGTTGATTCTATCTTCTTCTGGTTCGATTCATACATAATGCTACAAAATGGACATACAAGAACAATCGCATCCGCTTCTGCATCTTTGATATTATCGAGTTTTTCCTTTGTGATACTCATCGCAAGTGACTCATCCACCGCTAAAACTGCACCACCACAACATTTCCTTTTACCATGATATCTTAAACTCTTAGCACCTGTTAGCTCTATCAATTTATCAAGGCTTTGTGGATTTTCTGCAGAATCAAAATGCTCATATATCTCCGTCGGTTTCAAATAGTGGCATCCATAATGAGCACACACCTTTATCTCTGACAAATCAGCTTTTATATTTTCTTTAATTTTCTCTTTGGAAATATCATCAAGTAAAATCCTCGCAAGATGTTTTACCTCAACTGTGCCTTTATACTCCTTATCTGTCTCAGCCAATTTCCTGTTTATCTCTTCACGCAATTCGGGATTGTTCTTAAGCTCAATACTTGCTTCGGTCAGAATTCCTGTGCAGGCACTACAAATCGTGCAGATATTTAGTCCTCTTTCTTCAGCTTCAGCTAAATTCCTCACTGCAATTAATAAAGATTCATCAGCATCAACTGATTTTATGGGAAATCCACAACAACTAAAGTTGGGAACATCCACGAATTCAATACCGAGAACTTCTCCGATTTTTCTCGTAGCAAGCTCATAATTCTGAGCCCTCACAGGAATTGTGCATCCTAAAAAAAGTGCATACTTCATATTTTCATCTCGAATTTTAATTTATGTGTATTCCTAACATATTAAAGAGAACACAGATGACACGGATTAAGCAGATTTACACAGATTAAAAATATTTATCAGCGTGCATCCGTTTCTATCCGCGTAAATCCGCGTTCTATTTTTCTTTTAAATAACTTCATTTTTTCAAAAATTTCACTTCTTGAGTAACTTTGACAAATCCACCTTTGTCTCTAATTTAGCTAATCCCATCTTCTCTCTTTTTTTATTATCAAACTCTTCTATCTCATAAACTCTTCCAAATTTTTCAATTGCCTCCAATTGCATTTTCACCCCTTGCGGTACATACCCTTCTTTTGCTGCAATGTTTCTCAAAATCCGCATTATTTCTGTGCATTTCACATCTTGAGGGCATCGCTCATAACAATTGTAACAAACCGAACACAACCAGATATAATCCGATTTCAATACCTCTTCTCTTAATCCCAATTTAATCATCCTGATAATTTTTCTTGGATTAAAATTCTCATTCTTCTCGTGGACGGGGCAACCAGCAGAGCAAGTTCCACAAGCAATACACCTTAAAATATTCTCCCCACCAGGATAACTCATTATTTCCTTTATAAAATCATTTGTTTGTTTAACTTTTATCAAATTTCTTATCTCCAGAATATTCAAAATTAATAACCAAAATCTTTAAGAGAAACTAAAGGGGGAATTATCATCTTTCATATCTTCATATATTGTTTGGTTAAGTAAATATTAATACCTTTAGTTGTCAACAAAAAAGCTTAAATCATAACCAAGACCTAATAAACCAATTTTATTGACTCATTTCCAAGATATATAATATCTTGATTCATCAAAATAAAAGTTATGTGCCTTACATATTTTGTAGTGCAACATTTATGTCGCATTGTTCTGTCATGCTGAACTTGTTTCAGCATCTACTTTATTAAGTACCTTTTGTTTTCGTCACTAATTAGATTCCGAAACAAGTTCGGAATGACACAGCGTTGCTTGTTAGTTTTTCAGAGATCTCAAATTATAAACTTACCTGATAAACCAATTTTATTGACTCATTTCTAAGATATATAATATCTTGATTCATCAAAATAAAAGTTATGTGCCTTACATATTTTGTAGTGCGACATTTATGTCGCATTGTTCTGTCATGCTGAACTTGTTTCAGCATCTACTTTATTAAGTACCTTTTGTTTTCGTCATTAATTAGATTCCGAAACAAGTTCGGAATGACATCCGATTAAATCGGGAATCACCCCACAATACAAAAAGATTTGATAAGGTTTTAAGTGCAGAAAATTATGTCTAAAAAAAGAATCTTAGTAGCAATGAGCGGTGGTGTCGATAGTTCACTCACTGCTGTCTTGCTCAAAAAACAGGGTTATGATGTAATTGGTGTAACGATGCGTTTGTGGTCCACTGATAAACCTGAACTTTTATCGCAGAGATACAATACCTGCTGTTCCCCCGCAGATGTTGAAGATGCACGAAAAATTGCTGAACAATATAATTTCCCCTATTATCTAATGGATTGCGAAGGCGATTTTGAAAAAGAAGTCATCGATTATTTCTGCAATGAATATGCAACGGGCAGAACGCCAAATCCTTGTATTCTCTGCAATAGTCAAATCAAATTAGGCACTCTCCTCAAAAAAGCAAAGGCAATGAATGCCGAATATATTGCTACAGGTCACTATGCCAGAGTCGATTATGATAATAAATTACACCGATTTCTCCTTAAAAAATCCCTGGATAAAAACAAAGACCAGACTTATTACCTTTTCAATCTTACACAAGAACAATTATCGCATTTCATAACACCATTAGGCGAATACACCAAAAATGAAGTTAGAAAAATGGCAAAAGAATTCGGATTAAAAGTTGCGGACAAGCCCGAAAGTCAGGAGATATGTTTTGTTGCAGATAACAAATATGAAAATTTTTTGAAGAATCATTTTGACAAAAAATTTTTTAAACAAGGAAATATTATAAACACAAGAGGAGAGATTTTGGGGAAACACAAAGGTGTCCCATTTTACACCATTGGACAAAGAAAAGGACTTGGAATTTCTCACCCAACTCCTTTATATGTCTTAAAAATCGACACAGAAAAAAATCAGATTATTGTTGGGAAAAATGAAGAGACATATTCTTCCTCATTAATCGCTGAAAAAATAAACCTTATCAGTCTTCCTGAAATAAACAAACCAATACGAGCAAAAGCAAAGATTCGCTATCGCTCTCCTGAAGCACAAGCTACAATTGAACCTCTACTAAATAACAGAGCAAAAGTAATCTTCGATGAACCACAAAGGGCAATAACTCCCGGGCAAGCTGTTGTGTTTTACGATGATGACATAATTATTGGTGGGGGCTGGATTGAATTGGACAATTCCACTCCATAACTCGACAATTTGCCACGAAAGAAAATAAAATAAACAGGCATACACAGGTATTCGGGTTAAGAACAAAAATGTTAAACCAATAATTTAATTGACACTTGTAACATAATGGCATAATAATTATTTAACAAAGTAAAATGAAAGGAGGAAGACAGAAAAATGAAGAAATTGATTATCACCTTTTTTATTATGTTGTTTATTGCCACATTAGTTTTTTCTCAGAGTGAGGCTACTCGCTTCTACAACGTTAATAATACCTCAACTCCGCCAACAATCGACGGGGTAATAAGCCCGGGCGAATATGCAGATGCCGACCCAGCACAGGGTGAATTCAAATTATTAAGAACACCATATCCCGGTACTCTTGCCACGGAAAATATTCAATTCCAGGCTATGCAGGATGCTCAAAATCTCTATATTGTTATTACAACTGATGATAATGACTTCTCTCAAGCTGCTGCATCAGCTGATGATGGCATTACTTTTAATGATGATACAGAACTATTCTTTGACCCCGGGGACATCAATGAAAACAAAGGGGGAAATACCGAAGACGACAGTTATCAATTTGCTATACCAATGATTTCAGGTATCAGAGCTTTAAATTCAGCTGGACCTCCCTACTACTCTTCAGCGGCAAGATATGACAGCTTATTTGGTGGCACAAATTATAATCCACCCAATCCAGCATTTGCAGTTAATGCAACTCCAGGAAATGCAGTAGTAGAAATTGCTATTCCTTTCAGCATATTAAGTATTAACACTTATGGGGGAACACAAAGTGGAACGGAAAGCGATATGGAACACATTTCATCACCTCCTGCTGGTGAAAGATGGGCTTTTAATATATGTAGAACTTCAGGAACAAGTAGTGAATTACCTTTGTGGAATTATCATACCGGAGATGGAGCCACTGCATATTTTGCCGAAAAACCATTTGGTGAGTTTATATTCGAAGGTGCAGCAAAGACAAAGACATACGAGTTTTATGAATAGTTTCAAATAATAGCATATAAAAATTAAAGGGCGTGATTTTTATCACGCCCTTCTTCTCTCTTAAATCTTTTATATAATCTTCAAAGGTGTATTTGTTTACTTATCCCACCAACACGTTTTCCTTAACAAAAAATGATGATACAAGTTTATTTAAAATTAGTTATATCATCAACATCTTTTCCAAAACTACTAAAGGAGGAGGTATCTGTCGTTCTATTTGTTCCAAAGGATATAATCTGGAATGTCTTTGGATTATAATAGGTTTCTGTGGCAAAATAAGGATCAGTTGCCGGCAATGTTGTTGCAGAATAAAAAACATAACCGTAAACCCCACTAACATAATCACTACTGATATACTCATAAGGACTTCCCCACGGGTCAAGAAATTCCTGAGCAATAGCTAATGCGGTTGTTCCCTGTGTTGTTGTAATATTAATACCCTCGTCTGCTTGAACATAAGGACCACTCCACTTAATACTTGACGGAGCATAAGCATTACCACTCGTAGAATGCAGTAAACACAAGGCAAGATAGCCATTTCCTCGTCTGGAAAATGGGACAGAAAAAGTACCAATGCCATTTGTCATGGGATAGACCCCTACATCAATCGCATATCTATGTGCGGCTATTTCAAGTGTTTTAATATCCGAGCGCGCCGCTGCCACTCGTGCCCTTTCCGACTGTCCGGTTAACACCTGTAGCAATAAAGTCGAAAGTATACCAATAATGAGAACCACAACTAATAATTCAATTAACGTCACACCTTTGAACCCTTTTCTTAACATAATTCTTAAACCCTTTCTTTAATTTATTTATCATTTAATCAAATTGATTCCAAAATGTTGTTTGTAGCGGTCGGATTTATTCCCTCTCCCAATGGGAGAGGGAAGGGTGAGGGGTGCAATAAATCGCACCGCTACTTTATTTTCATCGTCTAATTAAAATCTCCTTACAAAATAATTTGTCTCATGAACAACTAATCCAAAAGCATGAACAATATCATCATTGTTAACATCAGTTGGATAATTTATTTCCTGATTTCTTCCAAAACTTACAATCATCCATCTTCCACTATAGCGATCATTCAAATTTAATGTAACATAACCATCACTAAAACCAGAATTATTAAATATATTAGTTAGATTTTTTTCAGTGGTATTTGCGTTATTTCCTATTATACCTATCGGTGAAAAAAATCTATATGGTATATCCCAAGGATCCAGTGGATAATCTCTCCTTGAAAAAGGTCTTGGGTCAACATCAACAAATTTCAATATGGTCTTAACAAAGCTGGTATAAGGACCGTACCATTGGGTAAATATTTTGTGATTATAATTACTTCGATTAAATATTTCTTGATTTGTTCCAGGTTGATTATAACCCGATGCCTTTATATAAACATAAAATGGATCAATTAAATATCTAACCTCTGTTTCGTAATTTAACGAATCATCCCTGGCTTCATTAGATAATTTAATATTGTCTAATAATTGAAGTGGTACATAATATCCTGTTGTTATGGCACAAGAATCCTCTGCCATAGCAAGTTCTTTGACTTCTTGCCTGGCAGTTGCTACACGTGCATTCTCTGTTCTCTGGGTAATGGCTGGAATTAATGCTAAGGATATAATACCGATTATTGCCACAACCACTAATAATTCAGTTAACGTTAATCCTATTTTTCTTTGCATTAGTTTTATCAACATAATCTCCAATCCTCAAAAGATGCTTAATGCAGTGGTGCGAGATTTAGTTTGTAGTACCTGCTTTAGCAGGGACAATCAACATTGTAGTGGCACGTTGCACGTGCCCAATAATTTCAGGGCATATGCAATATGCCCCTACAAGTGGGGACTACAAACAAACATAAATGTCGCACCACACTTATATGCTTACGGATGGATCAATAAATCATCTCCTTCACCAAATCTATCATCATCAACATTCCCATCTCCAATCATACTATCAGGACCAAGACTCAATATCGTGAGTCTATCAAATATCGAAGTCTCTGGTGTAGCTAATATCTGCCCATCTCCGTTCACAGCAAGAGTCGCAGTCGGTCCATTGAGTAATTCAAATTGAGTAGATGTAAACTCATCTACAAGTCCTTTCTTTGTAAACAATAGATATGGGCTATTCCACGGGTCTAAGGGTATATCCATTAAATCCGAAGTATCATTATCAGGAATAACTCTCATTTCCCTTCGGTAATTTATATAAGGTCCTGTATATCTCGTCTCGTCAATAAAATTATAAGAATTAGCAACTAATAAACCGTCATTAGTATCAAGCGGATCCTGAGCAATATAAATAAAATAATTCTGACTTTCCGGATTCGGAATAGTTCCTGCTTCAACATTAGTTGGGTCTTCATCCGCGATTCCATCAATTCTATCTTTCGGAGTCACTGAAACGTAACCATTAGCAATTCGGTCTCCACCCGCCACATCATCCAGCATATACAATCTCCCATAGTATCCATAGTCAATCTCAAGTCTTCTTTCTGCTTCAGCTAATTCCTTCAATTCACTCAAACAAGCATTAATCTTAGCCTGTTTTGTTCTATTTGAAATCCTCGGTATTATAATCATTACAAGTATTCCCAAAATAATCACAGCTATCAATAGTTCTATGATTGTGAAACCCAATTTATCCCTGCATTTATTATGCATCTTTTCCTCCCATAATTTGTAGCGGTCGGATTTATCCGACTATGCATCATTGCGAGCAGTCTCATCATAAAGCAATCTCGTTTTTTAGAATACGAGATTCTTCGCTTTGCTCAGAATGACAAAACTATGAGACAAATCACACCGCTACATTACAACAAAATCCATAACTGTTTTATCTCAAAATTAAAATCTATAGACCAGGTCATCTCCTGTTCCTAATGGACTGGTTGACCACTTCTCAGGTCTCTGAAAATTATCCGCATTAGTCGGATCCTCACCATCCCCGGGTAATCCATCGGGTCCAAGACAATAAATCACATTGGATAATACGACTTTACGATTGTTAATAATCGTTTCTTCTTCCGCATGATAAATAAATGGTCCTTTCCAGGGGTCAACAGGATACCTATCATTATTATTATATGTTTTCCCATCATAAGGAACCGGTCCAAGCAAACCTGAACCAGCACCTATATCTATAGAAAACATTCTAAATCCGGCATTATACAAATCATTCACATACAAATAGCTATTATGTGCCGCATAAGGACCTTTCCAATTTCTTGCCAATGTCATTCTTTCTGCATTTGCATTTATCTGAGCATCAGACGCCGTCGGGGCTTCAAAAAATCTGTTCCATGCCGCTATAGGTAAAATGGTATCGTAATCCAAAGTCCCTGCTTTCTCGTATGTTGATGTATTATCAAGGTCTTGAGGTCTCAAATATATATTACATTCGGCAAAAACCAATTGTTCAGCCTTTCCTATACTCTGCATATCATCATAAGCGGCGGCAATCTTAGCTTGTTTTGACCTTTCCCTGAACAATGGTATAACAAGTAATGAAAGAATAGCAATGATCGTCGCAACCACCGCAATCTCTATTGCCGTAAAACCTCTGTTTTCTTTGCCTTTAATCATCTATCATAAACCCCCTGTGTATCTGTCGAATTTATCCAACTTTGTGTTATTGCAAACAGTCTTATCGTGAAGCAATCTTGTATTTATAGAATGAGATTGCTTCGTCACTTCAGTTCCCTCGTTTCACTCGGGACTTCGCCTCACCGCAATGACACCCAAAATGTGCGATAAATCGAACCGCTACATTTCAATTATTTATTAAAATTCCAATATTATATCATCCGAACCAGACTGACTAACTAAATCTCTATAGGCTAAAGACCTCGTGTAGCCACCATATATAGTCGGACTATTTAATTCATCTATCGTTAATAATTGATAATCGGCTCCTGGGATAGTCGATTCTGTATAAAGTCTTAATGCTCTTCTATCCTGTGTTAGAATTGGTGTCGGTCCCAATTCCTCTCTGCTTCCTCCGGGCTGTTTATCAGGTCCATAACTAACAAGAGCAGTAATCATTCTCGCGCTCTGCCTTGGACTCGTTATAAATACAGGATTATACCTTGTCACATACGGTATATCTAAAATATACATCACATAAGGATTACCATAAGGGTCAGCGGGCCAATCTTTATATATTTCTCGTATCGTTGGGTCATACATTCGTACTGAGCCTCCACGAGCCATTGCACCCACACCACGACGCGTTGCTGCAAGACCTATATACCCTTCACTTTTCCATTTCAATACTACAATTCGTGCTAATTCACCTGCTACTTCTGTTCCATAAATATCCATAAAGTTCGGAATAGACCCTGGCGGAACTGGTGGCTCCAAATCATCCCATAACATTCGTAATCCATTATTTAAGTAATTCAATTTCGGATAAAACTCCAAATCATCATAAGCAAATGCTATACCTGTCCTCAGCTGATACAACTCACCAACCGCGGCTTTTCTCAAATTATCCTCATAAGCTCTTCTCGCATTAAACAACGCTATCGTAGAAAATATTGATATCAGTATCCCTACGATTAGAAGCTCAACAAGTGTAAATCCCGCGTATTTATAGTTTACTCTATTCACCAAATTCCCTTCAATGTAGCGATCGGATTTATCCGACTTTGTGTCATTACGAACAGTCTTATCGTATTTAATGATGCGACATTTATGTCGCAACGTTCATCGCAATGACACTTAAAAAATGCGATAAATCACACCACTACTTTATTTGTTATCTAATGTCATTGTTTCGTATATCACTTAAATATTTATCTGTCAACTCAATCTTATAAAAATTTTTCTCACAAACGTTTAACAAAATGTTCAGTATCTTTTCTATTTTCTTACCCTTGTATTATATTCATTTTTTAATATTATCGGCTTAACAAAATAATCTGATAACCTTAAATCATAAATAAACCTATTTCCATTCTCATACCCAATCATTGCTAAAACGAATGTCTTAGACAGCGGTTTATTCCCTGTCTCTGCAAAATCAAACCCTTCTGATTTTATAGAACATACATTCGACCTGACAGTTAACAAGTTATAAATCTTTGAAAATGAATCAATCCTCTCCGAATTTTTCATATTACCCCAAATGTCATCTTTCCTTAACAAATCACTAACTCTCTCGAAAGGAACACTCAGATTATTTTCCGTAAGAACAGCATACTTGAGTATATCATCACTCAATCTATCTGTCAACCCCGGTAATGCCTTAAAAACATAATTATTAGCAGTATTAATATTTATCAATCCTACCAATATGTCAACTTTATCCCAATCTACCTCATTGTTCCCGCTGGAAATAGCCACAGATGAGACCCGTCTATCCCCATTTATCCCACTTATCCTTACAAAATGAGATTCTTCACTTCGTCTTGAACTATTAATGGTATATCCTTCAATAGTCTTAAATAAATCAATAACATTAGATGATATGTGAGAACTACTTTCTCTAATTTGTGGATAATCTGAGATTTCTACTGCCTCCGCCCCTCTTTGCGATGAAACATAGCCTGCATAAACTTTCATTAATTCTACAGGAGACAAAAATGCCTTATCCATCTTCTCTCTGTCAGCTAACATCTCTTTATAAGATTCTGGTGGATTGAAATCACTATTGTTAGAATATGGAGTACATTCTACTAATTCACAATATCTTAATCTCGGATCATTCCTTTGAAAACTCTTGTATCCAAATGAATTCTCTCCACCCCTATATTTAAAAATATCAATTAGATTCCCTTTGGCATCTTCAAGAGTCACAGTCCCCGATTTATTATCTATATCGAAAAACGGGAACTCTATCATTCGTTTCAGATTCTCATCAGGCACTATCCCAAAAATATCAAAGAAACTCCCATAAGCATTCTCATCATCTTCAGGATGAGGATCTTGCTGCTCATCATAATCATCCGTCACAATCAAATATCCACCTGCCTTTATTTTCCCTGATAGATAAACCCTATTTAACGCTGTCAATACCCATCCTGTAACATCTATATCTCTACTATATGGATTATAAATTTCAACATATTGTCCATCATCTCCCTCTTCATCAAAACTTTTCGAATCAGCATAGACCTCATCAATATATGGAGTTATTTCAATCCCCAATATTGTTTCGCCATTATACTTATAAACTGTAGGTATTAAATCTTTATCACGGGCATCCACACAATTTATGGTATATTGGATTAACATCTCTTCATCAGCATCCTGATAAATAATTTTCAGTTGCTTCAATATCTTATCAACAGATGCCTTATTAATATTCAAAGGTGCAATGGATTCCCCATTAATATAGACCAGATTATCTGTAGAAGAAAATACTGTCACATAGGGTGCAATCGCCTGGATGACTCCCTTATCTACCCCTTTGATATTGAACAAATCATTTAGATACTTAAAAGGTCTGTCATCGCCATTAGGAGTCATTCTGGGATCGCAGATGAATTCATCAGGCTCGTCAATCTCTCCATCACCATCATCATCATAATTAGCCTGACCCGGCTTACCATCAGGACCATACCGATACTTAATTATTGCTTCAGCTAAAACTCCCCCTGTACTCGGATTAATACCTGGCAATTCATTTTTAATAACTTCTTCGAGATACTTAGCAAGATCTACATCAAATGTTGATGTTTCGGATAGTGTGGCATCTTTTTTCTGAGAATCCAACATACCCGCCGCATTAATATTGATTCGTGATGACTCATCATCTATAAAAATGTTATCTTTAGATCTATTATTCCCCCTGAGAATATCCAAACTTATAGCATCTAAATCTCTTATTTTTTCTCCTCCACTATTACTGGGTTCTACCCTTTTAGAAGGAAGATTTGCACCGGGTAAATCCTTAATATTATAAGTACTTCGTGCCCATCTTTGATTCAAAGCAGTATATTGTTTATTCTCAAAAAACATATCTTCAGCCACAGGTAAACCACCCAGAGCAGCGAACTTCGCTTTTACACCTGATGAAAAATTCGCTGCAGAAATATTCTCAAGCGTGGAAATATAATAAGTAGTAGACGCAAGAATAGTAAGCACAGTCAGAATTGCTAATACAATTATCAGCGTATTCCCACGAGTTTTTAATGTTATGTTCCTGAACTTACTCATATTTAGAAACTATTTTTTAACAGGATTTACAGGATTCATTCAGCTCTTTAATTAAAAAGCTGAATGACCAAAATATAAATTTAAAAATTCATCCTGTATATCCTGTCTATCCCTGTTAATTTTTCTTCTTATGAATTCAATACTAACTCTAAATTTATTATTGTATGAACCGTAATTGGTTCTAAACCAGGATAATCTGGTTGAACAGTTATTTCAGCATATATCGATGTCGGTGCATCGCCATTAAGACTTGTTACCCATCCCGGATTTAATGGGTTATTATTCCATGCTAAAATGTTAAATGAAAGCACATCAAATGCAATAGGACCTATTATCGGAGGTGTCGAATTAATTGTCCTCAATAATACATCGTTCTCATCTTGAAATAACGCAATCTTATAATTAATACCAAAACTCGCACCTACAGGTGATGCTACCCGGAATGTTAATTCATCTCTACTATATTTCACATCCTCATCAACTCTATCATCGCCTAAATCAGGTATTCCATAGCCGAATTCAGTGGCTCCAGTGGGAAATCTATAATCCCTATCATCTCTGCCTCCAACCCGATCGCCATCATTATCCAGACCATCTGCCAATTCCTCATCAATCCTTCCATCGCCATCATTATCTATTTTATCTCCATAAGAAAGATTTTTATCTACTAACAAGAAATAATTCGGTCGGGCATCTTTTATCTCATTTGTAAGAAAATCCAGTGCCGCTCTCGCATTCTGATACGCTTCCATTCTTGCGTTGGAAATCTTCACAGATTTCTCTATCTGAATATAAACAGTTACAAGACTACCCAAAAATATCAAACTTATTGCAACAGCAACAAGATATTCCAGAAGTGTAAAACCAAATAATCCTTTGTAGGGAACGGTTTTAAACCGTTCCCTACTCAAAAGGGAATTATATAGAGACGCAATATATTGCGTCTTTACTTTAATTTTCTTAATGTCGTTAATCTTTCGAACTCTCATAATAAATACTTACTTAACAACGTAACGCGAGATTTATCTCGCATTTTATTACGACATAAATGTCGTGTTACAATTTATTTATCGAATCTCATTTCAAAAATCTTTTTTCCATTATTCCAAACAATAATGACCCGAGGAACATTCGGGTCATCATCAGGATTATTCGGGTCATTAATTCCGCTCTTATAAATTTGCGACCTTCCGCAAAAAGTATATTTAAAATCAGGGTCCTGCGGAAAAGGTATTGCCTTATCAATTGGCGGTTGAGGCGTTACTAAAGCCCTGATTGTATCTATCAAAGGATTAGTCAAATCATTATTATCTCTTCTCAACTCCTCAATCTTTTGCTGGGCAAGAAAAGTTGCGGTTATTAAATCCTGTCCATCCTT
>Ga0315289_10011072_pt1 | contig 12820 bp, 16 predicted proteins | sample YL17G11_40_MG_FD_203452 | JGI IMG/M metagenome (GOLD analysis project Ga0315289, IMG submission 203452) | Sediment microbial communities from Yellowstone Lake, YNP, Wyoming, USA - YL17G11_40 | ecosystem: Environmental > Aquatic > Freshwater > Lake > Sediment | place: USA: Wyoming | collected...
CCGTTACTGCAGGAGCGGATGGTCAGGCTCAGGGAGAAGTTCAGGAACACGCTGAAGGACGAGGGGAGGAGAAGCGCGTTCGACGCTCTGTGGCCGGCTTGGGCGGACGAGCAGGGCGCTATGATTAACAGCGACATCGTATCCGCCCTCGACCTCCTGCTGCTCACGGCCGTCGTCGACAACCGGCGCGAGATAGAGAAGCTGAAGCGCGGCGGGGAGCGTGGAATGGGTGAGGGTTGACGGCTGGCTCCTGGACGTCGGCTTCGAGGATAACCAGGCCGTGCTCTGGGTCAGGGACCCGGAGCTGGGGAGGATCAAGCTGAACGAGCCCTATTATCCGGAGCTCTACGCCGAGCCGAAGGGGGCCGCAGCCGAGGAGCTGAAGGCGATCATAGAGGAGCACCCCGACATCCGGAGCGTAGCCGTCGTTAAGCGGGTGTCCACCATTCGGCGGAACGCGGAGTCGACTGTGCTGAGGATAGGGACGCGGGGAGTCGACGCCTTCCGCGACGTGGCACGGCTCGTGGAACGTCTCCCGCTCGTGGCGCAGGTCTACGACGCGGACCTGAGCCACGAGCTCAAGTACCTGAGCGGGAGAGGCCTGACGCCGTTTGGAGCCATCGCAGTCGAATCCGACGGCGAGGGAGTGATAAAGTCGATCCGCGCCGCTGAGCTGGGCCTAGACGCCCATCCGCCGCCGATACATGTGCTCAGCTTCGAGGCCGACACGTCGAGGGATCACGGCTCAGTCACCGTGCTCGACCGCTTCATGAAGCCCACGTACACCTTCGAGGGCGAAACGGAGGGGGTCGTCCGCGGCTTCCTCGACTACTTCGCCGACGAGGACCCCGACGTGGTATGCGCGGGCAACGCGTCGCTCAGGCTGATCATGCGCCTCGGACACGTATACGGGGGCAGCCGCTTCGGGCGGCTTGCGGGCTCGGAGGTCGAACCGTTCGGCGGAAGGATACACATCGAGCCACACGCATGGGAGAGGCTCGGCTTCGCGGGGCTGGTGGAGCGGTCGATGTTCACCAGGGTCCCGCTCAGGCTGTGCGCGGACTGGGCGGCGGGGAAGTGCATCGACGCGAGGCAGTGCTACGAGGCGCGGAGGCGCGGCATACTTGTGCCGAGGGCCGCCGACTACCAGCCCGTGATGAGCCTGGGGAAGCTGCTGGAGCAGGACAAGGGAGGACTCATACTCGCGCCAACGGTCGGGCTGCACGAGAACGTGGCTCTGCTCGACTTCGAGAGCATGTTCCCAAACATCATCGTCCGCCGCAACGTGAGCTACGAGACCACCGGCGTGGCAGGAGACGTGGAGGGCTTCATAGACGGTTTCACCCGCGACGCCCTGACGAGAAGGCTCCACTTCAAGCACAGGCGCCGTGAACTGGTGAAGGGCTCGGAGGAGTGGCTGTGGTGCGAGGAGCGGCAGACGGCGTTGAAGGAGAGCCTCGTGGTCATATACGGCTACAGCGGCTGCTTCGCGAACCGCTTCGGCAGCATGGACACCTATATGGAGATCAACCGGCAGGCGCGTCAGTCCTTGACCGTGGCCATGACGGTCGCGAACGAACGTGGGTTCAGTGTATTGTACGGCAACTCTGACAGTCTCTTTCTGACGCGTCTAGGTGCAACGGGGGAGGATTACGAGGCGCTGGCGGCGGAGATCGCGCGGGTAACTGGGCTGCCGATGGCTGTCGAGCACGTGTTCAGGTACCTTGTGCTGCTTCCCCAGAAGGCTGGAGCCAGGGTTGGGGCGGTGAACCGTTATTACGGGATCACCGCTGCGGGCGAGCTTGAATGTCGTGGCATAGAGCTGAGACGGCGTGACACCCCGCCCTTTGTGGGCCGCGTCCAGAGGCAGGTGATGGAGGCGCTGCTCACATGCATGTCTCGGAAGGAAATGCTTGCCGTCGGCAAGGAAAGGGCTAGAGAGATTGTGGATGATGCGTGCAGGCGGATCGGGGAGGGCGATGTGCCCGCTGAGGAGCTTAGGATCTCTAAGGCGCTTAGCAGGGATGTCGGCGAGTACGTCTCCCACGGCGGCCACGTGACGGCGGCGAAGGCGCTCAGCATGAACCGTCTGAGGGTCGGGTCGGGGGACCTCGTCGACTACCTCTACGTGGACGCGGGGAACGCGAATCCGTTCCGCCGGGTCGCGCCGATGAGGCTCGGCGAGGCGAAGCCGGACGCGGCGAGGTACCAGAGCCTGGTCAGGCAGGCCGCTGAGACTGTTCTTAGTGGCCTTAATTAGTTATGAGTTTAGCTGATTTTAGATATAGCAGTCCGTGTCTCCTCGGGGAAGTCGCGCATCAGGCTTTCCAGCAGCGTTTTGACGATGAACCGTTTGAACTGCTCCTCGTTCATCCCCATCCTGTAGACGAACTGGTGTCCGCCCTTGCCTGTGCGGTCGTAAGCGTCCAGTACGCCCGTCTTGCGCATGTGCTCAAGGAAATTAATGATGCTTGCGCGTGAGATCGTCTCTCCGCCGAGCATCTGGTTCACTTTTACCCAAACAGTGCGACTGTTCGCGCCTTCTTGGCTGTTCCATATTACTCGAAGAGCTAATTCTTGATAATCCTTCAATACAGCTCTGAAGCCGGTCTGCGATACGTCGTATTCGATTCGAGCCATACGTATACCTCACTATGCTCGATACAAATCTTCAATCAGCATTGAAAAACATTGCCTCATAGGGCAAGTGAAATCTCAGGTATTCCTTTCATGTATTTAGCCTATGGAGGTAAATGGTATGTGTGCCTGCATGCAAAAATTCTCTTCAAAATATTGCTACCAATTTCTATACGATAATTTAATAACTAAAAAGATGTTTTTTCCTGCAGTGGAAACAATGAGCGACATATCGTTCAACCTTATAGAAATTGAGAGTAAACCTCACAGAAAGTACAGGAAAGGAAGCAAGTACGACCCGATAATCGACAAGTTCTGCGAGGGCAAATCCGATCTCGTCAAGGTCGACGTCCCAGGCAGGGAAGCTAACTACCTGAGGATGCAATTGAAAAAGAGAATCGACGCGCGCGAACTGGACAAGCAGATTGAAGTATCGGTTGTGAACAACATCGCTTACCTGGAGAAAAAATAGTTTTATAATTTCACTATTATCCAAGAATATCTTTTTAAGAACGCTTAATCTTTTTCTCACCAAATGGGCAAATGGAGTTGGGTTGGACCCGCGATTGCGGGTGTTGCTGGTGGAATTATAATCGGGGCAATAATATTTTCTCCTAAGAAAAAAAATTATCCAAGTATAGAAGGGAGGATAACTCCCCATGATCCTGAGGTCAGGAATAAAGCGATTCAAATAGTCAAAGAAAGTGGAGATAAAATCATCTCGCAATTATTTGACATATTTGATTATATGCGGGGTCTCAAATACGTATCTGACCCACTTCCTGAACACGTAGCCCTTCCTTGCGACACACTGAAAGCAGGCGGGGGAGACTGTGACGATTTTGCGGTAACTACTGCAAGCCTAATTAAAGCGGTTGGCAGAGAAGCAAGAGTTGTAAAAGTAACAAATAATGAAATTGGTCACGCATTCTGCGAAGTATTAATTGACAATGTAAATAACATGAACGAAGTTCTGGCTGAGATTAAAAACCGATACGGGGGAAATTACACAATCGGATGGGAATCCGACCTAAAAGGCAACTGGCTATTATTTGATACTCTATTACCCGCACCAGGTTACTTAATTTCAAATTTCATCTCCTCACAAAACGGCTCATGGAAATTTATTAATTCGCCTCAATACTATTACTAAACTAGGTTTTTTAGTCTTCATTTGTAATCCTTCACTTGATCGGTTAGCTTGTTCTCCTTTTTTTTAGTGGTTCGAGAGATGAGATCTGTTTAAAGTTGTTTTGCATAAAATTTTTCTTGTAATTAAAAATATTGATCATTTGCAAACATTCAAAGTGAATAAATTTTAAGAGAAAGGTCAATGTTTTGTAAAAACAATGGATGATCCATTAAGTAAGAAAGTAGAAGAACTCGATCACGCTTTTGAAATTATCTTAGTGATTATTACAATTGTATCAGGTTTTTTCGCTGACTCAGCATACTCAAATTTTTCGACTAATCAAGCCCCAATATCGTTCCTGATCAGGTTTCTGGTTTTTCCAGTCATTATAATGGTATTTGGCTGGCTGTTAAAAACCACGACAAGAAAAGGAAGTAATTGGGAATACTACTATCGACTTTTCTGTTGGATCTGGGGATTTTCATTCCTAGTTTTTTGGTTGTTTCTGCTTTCAATTATTGGTTCCTATTACGACCCATGGAAAAGAGAGATTTCACCTAGTGCAACTGTTGGTTCGTTAACTTTATGGTTTACATTAGCAGGTCTATCTATCTACCTTTTCCGTTACATACATCGAACTTATAAAACCGTTGTTAAAAGAACTATATCCAGAGATCGAGTAAAATTAGTGCTTATTTGGTTCACTTTTCTAATTTTCTTTGGATGGATCATATATACGATGTATGTGTAAAATAAATTTCTATTTTTCTACAATATTATTGATTCAATAATTACATTTAAACATCTCACACATCTCGAATGAATGTTAGTAAAAACGGATAAAACATTAAGCTTTCCTACCTAATCAACACTTTTTTTTCACCTTTCAACTGTTCTACTTCTCTTCTAAATACTCGAATAAATTCAAAATCTTCCTCAGTTAATTGAATTCCTTTAATGGGGTGCATTACAGAATTTCTTATCTGATTCAATCGTTTCAAGCGTGCTAAAAGCTGCTTCCGATTTGATGACATCTTGTCTGGTAGTTTTTCTTTAAAAATATTCCATTGATGCTCCAATATTTTTCCTATCTGAATAAAAGTCGTATAACAAAATGGCTCAGAAGCAGGTTCATTGTCTATTTCAAATAAACGAGTACAATCGACTCTTATTTCTTCTGGCACTCCTTTTCTCCACCAATCTTTATCTCCGTATTCTGAGACAAGAAAATTTTTAATGAATGTATGAAAGTCGAGCTCGATGTCTCGAATGTATTCATACATATCACCCCAAACAAATCGAGCGTCACGAAAATTCAGATAACCTTCTATTGTCTCTCTAGTTAATAGAAGATTTTCTTTCCGAACCTCTTTAAATATAATGGATTTATCTATACTATTCATTTTCATAGAAATAGATTCAATTGTATTTCGCGTATTAAGATCGTAAGAGAAGACTATGTCGGATCTTCTAATCAGGCCTTCACCTATCCCCCACGAGAGATACTGGAAAATCGTGTTTCGATTAAGTCCAAGTTTTGAAATTATTTCTGTCGGAGAGAGTCCTTGTTTTAGAAGATTAACAGCTTCAAGTCTTCTCGTCAAAATCCATCAAGTTGTAGTTTAAATTAAATTTTATATTGTTTTCGGAGTCTTAACACATATTATTCTCACGATGAAAAATGAGATAGTTTCCACATTACTTTTTCATGGTTGGCCCGCTCATTCTAACTCTTCCCACCTCTAGGGTCGTTGTGGTTAAGAGCAAAATATTAAATCCCCTTTCACAGAGTATTTTTAATGGAAGTTTAACTTTGAATAACGATGAAAAACTTGTAAGTAAATTTATCGAATGGTTTAAAAAACAAAAACCAGAATACGAATCATGGAATGTAAAATATTACAGCCCGTTATTTAGAATGAAGTTATCTATACCCGAAGGATTGGATCTCGATAAAAAATATAAGTTATCGAAAATCATTGGATTATCTTTTCTCCAACCAGAATTCAAGGAGATCATTAAACCATTTAAAAATAGAGACGATAATGACACACAAAGAGACATCCATCCACTTTTTTCGGAAAATTTATGGTGGGTTGACGAAGAAAAAAAACATCAACTTATAGTCGGATACATTTTTAGAGAAGTAAAAACGGTTATTATTTTACATTTTTGGTTGAGTAAAGAAGGCATGTATGATATAATTAATAGCTCACCAATAGGAGTCTTACTTTTCCCAATACAAAAAAAAGATGAAAAAAAACAAGCTACCGAAAAATTGTATAAAATACTTCAAACAGGAGTTGGCGATCACCAGTTAATAGTTGCAGATTTAGATCCTTTCAAAGATGTTAGCCCACTGCATCTATAAGATTAAATCAATTGATCATTTTTCCAACCTCTTTCCCTCCTGGTCGGCCCCTCATTTTCCTCTTTCTTTTCGAGGTCCTTTGATCGAAGGAATAAATTAAGCTGAGAAACACGAACACTTTATTTTTCACATAATCTATTAAAACAGAGATTGACTGTTTGACTACTCCCGATGATCTATATAAGATATTAAAAAATCCCGACAAGGAACATCTTCGAATCGAATTAAAGGAACGAGCAGCGTTAATAACCAAACCAGAAGAACTTGGTTATGGACTAATTGCGTTAGCTAACCGATATGGTGGTAAGTTAATAATAGGAGTAACAAACGACGGAAAATTTGAAGGAAAAGGAATTTTTAATGTAGACGAAGACAAAGGTCGCATAGACAATATTTGCAATAACAATTGCAGTCCCAAGATTGAGTATCAGACTGAATTTATTCAATGCCCTGACGGTGACGTACTAATTATAAATGTAAATAAGAGAAGGGATATTCCGCATGCTTACATCCACAAAACTCAGGACGAGATAAAAGAAAGAATATACTACGTTAGAACCGGTCATGGAAAAAGAAGGGTTACAGATTTACAACTGGAATGGATGTTCAGAAACAGCGAAGACCCGAGCTTTCAAAAATCCTACTCGATTCAAATACCATACTATCGAAAGGACTTGAAAATTCCACTATTTAGAAATGTGCCGTCTGGAAACTTAGTATTTAACCGACTATTGATAAGATTTTTTAATCAACTTACGGATGAGGATAAAAAATACCTTTTTTCAGATGAGGTTAATAGATTATCGGAATTATTTTTAGAACTAATACCGTTTATCGTATTATTCGAACTTAAAACATATTTTCATTCTCATTGGAGCGTAAATATAGAAAAACGAGCGGGTTCAACTAGCATTAGTCCTCGAAAACCAGAATTAAGAAAACAAGTAATAGATTTTTCGAGTGTTTATAAACAAGCTAATCGAGTTTTATCAAATCTATCGGTTGATCTCAGAAAGATAGCTAGGGAATGTTTTTTTGAATTAGCAATGCCTGAAGGAGTTACATTAACGATAACACCTAACATTGATCCGAATCTTGGCGTCACTTCTATGAAACTGATTTTTATTTGTGATAATTTGTATGAAGTTTCAGTTGAGTTTCGACGTAGTGCGTGGAGTGTCAATCTTCCATCGCATCATCCAATTTTATCGATGTTAAAAGACGAAGAATACATAGAATACGAGAATCAATTTGCTACTGTGACTCTAGATTGCACCTTTGTTGCCTCTTTTAACTTCTTTGACGCAGATATTCCTGATTTTTTCGAAATTATGAGATGGGTTAAAGATATGGAGAATCTTTTAGAAGAAAAGTTAAGTTGGGAGAGATTTGTCATGGGATTGCCTGATGGGATTCTTTATAGAATAGATCGGAATATCCAGGATCTTCTCGGTAAATTGAAAAATATTGACTTGAAATCATAGACGAATTTTAAATCGTGAATTCACAGTATTTCCTGTTTTCCTCTCCTTGGTCGGCCCGCTCATTCTTCTCTCCCCTGAAGAGCAGATGGCAGGCCTCCCGCAATTACCCCATGAGAGGTGATATGCATGCAGGTGTTGAACGGGAAGGAGAGGGAAGTCGTTGAGATGCTGCGCAACTACGGTCTGAACGGCTACGAGGCCAAGGCATATTTCGCCCTGCTCGTGGCGGGCGAGTCGAAAGCCGGACAGCTAGCTAGAAAGTCATTGGTGCCGCAGTCCAAAATATACGAGGTTCTTGAAAGCCTGAACGATAAAGGGTTCGCGGAACTCATGGAGGACTAGAGGCCTGTGGTCTACAGGGCGGTAAGCCTGAAAGACGCTACGGAGAAAGCAATCGTCGCGAAGAACAAGGACATAAAACAGCTTCAGAAGAACGTAGAGAAGTTGAGCTGTGTGCTCGAAGCCTTAGCTCCCATTCACAGGCAGTATGAGGCGTACCGGCTGTTCATGCCGAGGTACAGGACGTGGAAGAAGGCCGAATTACAAATTGTAGATGGCGATGATACAATGTCTGAGAATAGCTTGCCTTACAACGCTCGTAAGAAACAGTTTTGATACCGTGAGATGTGGCATGGTTCGTTCTCGGGAAGCGTTAGAAGAAATGAATTATTATAGAAAACACTTATGCTAATTATGTCGAAGTCGAAGGCGGACGTGAAGAAGTTCGACCTTAACATCGAGAAGATACTCGAAGACTGGGAAGTCTACAACGCGATTAGGGAAATCATCGCCAACGCCATGGACGAAGGGCTTCTGACCGGCAAAGACAAGCTGGATATATTCAAAGATAAAGAAAGCAAGTGGCACATCAGGGACTACGGGCGCGGTCTCAGGTACGAACACCTCACTCAAAAAGAGGACGAGGAAAAGCTGCGTAACCCCAACGTCATCGGGAAATTCGGCATCGGTCTTAAGGACGCGCTCGCTACGTTTGACCGAAAAAGGGTAAAGGTTCTCATCAAGTCAAGGTACGGAGATATAACACTCGGAAAAGCGGTAAAGCATGATTTCGAAGACGTTACTACTCTGCACGCTTACATCTCCCCGCCTTCCGACCCCGCTCTTGTAGGTACAGAGATTATCTTGGACAATTGCAAGGACAAGAACATAGAGAAGGCCAAAGACCTTTTCCTGAGATTCTCGGGCGAGGAAATCTTGGAGCAAACGGAGTTCGGAGAAATACTAGGGAAGAAGGAGAAGATGGCGCGGATATACATAAACGGCGTAAAATGCGCCGATGAAGAGAACTTCCTCTTCTCTTACAACATAACATCGCTCACAAAGGCCATCAGAAAATCCCTTAACAGGGAAAGGACGAACGTCGGCAGGACTGCGTACTCCGATCGTGTGAAATCGATACTTCTCTCATGCAATGACAAGGACATCGCGAAAGCGCTCGTCGAAGACCTGAAGGGATTCATGGACGGGACGCTTCACGATGAACTCAAGTGGGAAGACGTCAGTGTCCACGCATGCAAACTGCTGAATGCGCTTGAGAAGGTCGTATTCTTCACGCCTCTTGAGCTCACACTAGCCACGGATATGGTGGACAAGGCCAAGGCGGACGGGTACGAAATAGTTACAATCCCCTCAAACATCAAGGATAAGATCAAGGGGCAGTTGGATGCTTCGGGTAATCCCATCAGAGTCCTGGACCAGTACCTGCTTGAATGGAATGATAGTTTCAAGTTCAAGTTCATCGACGAGAAGGACTTGACAGCCAAGGAGAAGGAGGTTTTCAGGCAGACTCCTAGAATACTCGATTTCGTGGGTGGAAAGCCTAGGGAGGTGAAAGAAATCAAAATATCCGAAACCATGCGGGTCGAAACTTATTCTTTCAACGAAGCATGCGGCCTTTGGGACGCCTCTGAGGGTCAAATCGTCATCAAGAGAGACCAGCTAAAGAATCTGCGTGACTATGCAGGGACACTCGTGCATGAGATTGCTCATGTCAAGAGCGGCGCATCAGATGTAAGCAGCGATTTTGAGCAACAGCTAACTCTACTAATCGGAATGATGATATCAAAATCGTTAAAATCTTAATATTTTCGAATTATAAAATTTAAATCTCCGAGAGAGTTTTCCTTCATAGAGCAAATTATGGTTTATAATAAATCGGTGGATGAGTTAAACGAAATGCGAATAATGCTTACTAAAAGACTAAAACAACATAACTTAACAATTGGGAAAAAAGTAAATACTTACAAACTTATATCCGAAACAGAGATTAATAATATTTTAAAATCGAACATATCAAAAAAGGATATGAAAAACATTCTCTTGGCAGAAATAGGCCTAATCAGAATTAATCTATTTGAAACAATGTCAGATGATATACAAAGTCATGAAAAAAACAACCAACTTGATCATAACGTCGAAATAATGAAAACTTACCTGGTTGATATAGCAATTCCTTTCATTTCAGAAGGAAAATCTTCTTCATTAATAAGACATTTCATTTCTTTATTTTCAACAAACACGTTAGACTTACCTTTAAACCACATCAAGGAATGGGAACGAAATTATAAATCGTGGAAAAACATCCAGACAGACGGAGTCCTTCCACAGGATAAAAATACTCTATATTTAGAACTTGTGAAAGATTACCAGCTTTTATATGCACTCTCATTCTCAAACGAGAATTTTCCTCCAATGCCAACCATTGTTATTTTGAAGTAATATTTTCTTTGAAAGCACTTTTAACCATATATTAAACGAATTATAATTATGAGAATTTGGACAGAAATTTGTCTGGAACCCTCAGGTGTTCAAACAATTAATGAAAAATATACCATCGTTCTATATCTTTCTGAGAAAAAAAAAGTTTTGAACGCAAAGACACGTCTTGGAGTAGTTAAATCTCTTTTGAAATCGGATCTTCAAGTTTTTGGAGCGTGTGCCCCTGTTAACGAACTTGTAGTTAAAACAATAAAAGACTTGGACGGTAAAAAATTAAATCAAAACATATTAGATAGATTGGAAAGAAAAAATAGGAAATATACTCCTTTCAGATATTCTAGAGATTATCAACTGATTATAAAATGGCTGACTTTTGAACTTGAAGACAAACGGATTGAAAAATCAACTTTTAGAAGAGAAATAAGATCCAAACGTTTGACGTAAATTTCAACGTTTTTCATGCGTGTTATTATTAGATTTATTGTTCAAACGATTTTATGTTTTGAAGCTGAACAGCCTTCAAGTCTTGTTCGGTTACCTTTTCATGGAATGCTCTAAGAGATTGAACCACAGCATCGGTATAACTTGTAATAAGCCCGCGCTGCTTCCACTCTTCAAGCCATTCAGCCGGCTCTCCTTCAATTCTGGTGTTGATTCGTATACCTTTGATTGTGGTGGTCTTCATAATGGTTCGCCCTCCTCTTCCGCCTCCTCAATGTCAGGCTCAAGCTTCGTAACTGGGTCGATTATGTCAGCCAGAGGCGGCTCGGGTGGCGGTGAGGCACGATGAGCGGATGAGGGGCTTCTGCGAGAGGGTTAAGCTCAGGAGGGGAAGCGGGAAGGCCGTCGTGGCGGTGGCGTGTGAGATGCTGAAGGTGATATGGTTCATATTGTCTAGGAGGGAGCCGTACCAGTCGAGGAATGAGGGGAGGTATGGTGTAAAGCTTAAGTCGCTTGTGAGATGATTTATGGTTGCTGGCTTCGGGTAGTCTCAGGGTCACCAGCCAAGAGAACATCTTTCATGAGTGTGGAATAAAAATCCGTGTTAATTCTGAATGCCCTCCTAAAACTATTAGCGCATAAATTTAACACGACCACGTAAAAATCCATAAGTACAGTCTCTATAATCCACAAAGCATTTAATAGATTAAACAAATATCTGAATCATGATTAATTTTGATCCAAAATTCACCGAAACGGTCTTTCTGGACATAGAATGCTATGTCCCGATTGAAAACAGACAGCAGAGCAAGAGTTCAATGATTTACAATCCGGCCATAGCTGATAACTTCGTCTTTGGCGGAGTATTTCGCCGCGGGTTTCCTCTTCAAAACAAAATGGAGCCACCTTGGCAAGTCTGGAACTGGAGACGTGAGGATGAGAAAACCACTCTAAAGCAAATCTACGATTACTTCAAGGAGTCTTGGAGGTTGATTGAAGGGAAGACTGCTGATCATCCTGATTTAATTCTCGTCGGTACAGGGATTTCACGGCTTGATATACCAACACTTTACGTAAGATCAGCTCTTCACCGAATCGATACTGAAGCGGCACTGTACGAGACTTACTTCAAGACTAAGATTGTGGATTTAGGTGATGTGGGAATAGGCTTGTTCAGGAAAAACCCCATGATATACTCCATCTACCCTAAGACGACTAATGCTCTGACATCTAGACTAGGAATTCAAAGTCGCAAGACATCAGGTAAGTCTGTGTGGGACTTGTACGAATCACAGGATTTCGACGCAATCAAGGAGCGAACGCTTTCTGAAGTTGAAAATGCGGTGGAAATAGCGACAAGAATTGCATCTGGAAAATTCTGATGGACAGCGGTTAGAATTTATCACATCCTCCCCCCGATCCTTCTCAGTCAGGGCGTAGGCTAGAGCCTCGACCTCTCCACGACCAAACCGTGGGTAACGCGCAGAGAGGTTTTTGCACAAGGCGTCCGACGCCACGCACCGATTCACCACACTGTCCTCGACTAGCTGCTCAACCGCCGAGCCCTCCGGCATCCTGGCAGTCGCCTCTAAGTAGACCGCCTCCGGAAGATAGTAGCACCAATCCATCGGCGTAATTGCCCGCCTCATAATGGGTGATTATCTCTGAGCTGGGGCACGTGGCTGATTGGGTTCCTAGGGGCTGGACGCAGTCGCGGAGGCCGAGGCCCTTGAAGTAGAGGTTGTTGTTTGGGAGGAGGCACTGGAGTGTGTCGATGGGGTAGGGGTCAAAGAGGAGGCTGGCTGTGGGTCGGGTCAGGGAGCTGGCGAGGACTAAGGATCTTACGGTAGATCAGCTCATAAATGAGCTTATGACGGTGACTGAGGAATATGGATGGCCTACATGCGATTTGTTTTGAACCAGAGTAAGAGCAAGAAACATGCCAGAGCACATGGCCAGAATACACCCAATATCGACTAGTTAGAGGCGAGTATCGAGAACCAAGTTTGACCGGTC
>Ga0315289_10011075_pt1 | contig 12818 bp, 9 predicted proteins | sample YL17G11_40_MG_FD_203452 | JGI IMG/M metagenome (GOLD analysis project Ga0315289, IMG submission 203452) | Sediment microbial communities from Yellowstone Lake, YNP, Wyoming, USA - YL17G11_40 | ecosystem: Environmental > Aquatic > Freshwater > Lake > Sediment | place: USA: Wyoming | collected...
CCTTTAGCCTCGTGCTGCTCAACCTTTTGAGTTTGATAGCTCAACAGCATCTTATCGGGCGGAATCCTTTCGTTAAGCATCCTGAAAAGCTTGACCCTTTCCGGCGAAAAGTGTCTAACGCTGTAATAATAGTTCACCCCCCTCACGCACGCTATCGTGATAACGCCCACCAGAGCCGTTGTACATATTTTAGCTATTGCCGGACGAGCCTTGTCCAGAATATCGGCAAGGGTCATTATCCCAAGTGCCCCGGCGATTGCGACCAGAGGCGAAAAGGGACGCTCCCAATAATGGTGCATCCAGAGTGCGCCTCTGAGCAGAAACAACTGAAAAAAGCCCGGCAGGAAAAGAAGCCAGAATTGTGGGAATCGCCTGGAGACAGCCTGCGAGTCCTTCTGCGGAGCAGGGCCGGTCAGTACGAATAGCTGGCCAAAGGTCAAATAGGCAACAGCAATAATCAGAGCCGGCAGGCTGAAGTTCATCCCGGCAAACTCCCAGAACTTGGCGAACCATTTGCCCCAGTCAAATTCCGCCATTTCGCCTTTCGCCGCCCGCCATTTATACAGGTCAATAATCTTGCTGAAATTCCATCCGTAGCCTGCCGCCATGACAAGAAGATTCAGAGCCAGACTCGACAACGGTGCGATTATCAGTATTGTTAATAAGGTTTTTTCCGGAACTTGGCGGCGGCGGATACAGCGGCAGAGATAATGTACGCCGATGGCCAGGGCGTAGAAAAAACCCTCCCAGCTAAATTGCAGGGCCAAAAATAGACCGGCTGCCAAGGCCCATTTATGCATCCGTCCGGGTTCAGGCCCATCCTTCAGTCCTTTAATCAGTATAAGATAATACCAGACAGCCGCCAGGCCCATCAATGTAACCCAGTATCCGCAGCCGAAATAGCCGTTAATAGGGAACAAGACGTAGATAAGGCCCGCCAAAAGAGCGGTTTTATCGTCCAGCAGCCCTTTAAGGATTCTTAGCACAACCAGCAAAATCAGCACCGACGCGATACAATTGACAAGTCGATAGCTCCATTCGCTGACGCCTAAGACCGACATAAATAGCGCCAGCGTAAGGACGGAAAGCTGCGGATGGTCGTAGTATCTTGTTGGATTTTTCGTCGGCGGATTTCCCACCGCCCACGTGGAGACGCCTTTTGTATAGGCGAGGCCGTATTTTACGTGGGCTCTTGCCGCCCAGGCGCCGCTTGCCTCGCCCCAGCTATGCAGGCCGGTGAAGGGCCGACCGATGTCCCGAGCCAGTATCGACACAAGCAAAATGCAGAGCAGGCCGCCGAAAAGCCAGAAGTCACGATGCAAGAGACGGTCTTGCTCCTGAACAATCTTCTTCATGCCGGTTTCCTTAAACTCGAAGAAAACCACCAAATAAATCTGGCGGCTAAATATTTAGCCCCGCAATCCTTCGACCGGGCTCAGGACGGGTTTATTGCGGGGTTCCGCGAGGCGCGCCGCTAACTTGCCATCTCGGCGAATAAATATACGGAAAAAAGGCTGGCCGTACAAAACCCCTCGGTCCGGATTGCCGGGCAGAGGTATGTATTGTTTTTGTGCCCACTCTACCACCGGATGGTCCGGCGGGACCTGGGCTTGGAGTCTGTTAATCACGAATATTTCCGGCTTTTCCCGCTCCAGGTCCGCCAGAGCTCGTCTGGTGTGCTCCTGCGCCAATGGGTTGTTTGCCAGGTCGGTTGACCATATTACGCCGGTCGGCGGCCGACGCCCGGACCAGAAATAAAAACCAGGGTCTATACCCAGCACATAAAGTTTCTCTTCTGGCGTGAGCAGTGCATCAAGCTCCTTCGCGACTCTCTTGGCAATAATATATTGCGGACCTTGTTTTTGTGCTGACCACTCATCGGCAGAAAATTTGTATTGTGGCAGGACAAAGCATAGCAAAATAATCAGCCCTACCACCCCCACGGCAGGGCGAACCAGCCAAGAAAAATTTGAGATTTGAGATTTGAGATTTGAAATTCCGACTGCCCAGCCTGCACCCACCACCAGAGGGACGAGCCAGAGCTGGTAGTAGTGGTTGTAGTATCTGCCTGGAAGGGCTACCGCAAAGTACGCCGCGCTGAGAAACCCAATTAGCAGCAGCCAGCTCCGAGCTTCATTCGTAGTGCGTCGTGCGTCCTGCGTGATGCGTCGTCCGTTATACGCACCGCGCACTACGCAATACGCAATACGCAATAGCCCCGCAGCGGCAAGAACAATGAGCACGGGCGTACTTTTCATCGCTCGGGCAAAGAATTCGTATTTCAGTCCCGCGAGAATGTTGGTGAGAAAATTGCCGCCCCTGCTCTGGGCGTAGTAGCCGGCATATTTGAAGATCGTGTCATAGAAAGTGCTGAAACGGTGGGTGGCGGCGAAATATGCGAAAACCGCCGCCCAGGCCGCCACACCCACTGCCGCCACGATACAAATCTGTAGAAATGCGAGCTTCAGCTTCCTTCGGTCTCGCAGCGAAGCTAACAGATAAAAAAGCCCCAGAAAAACTGGAAACGTGATTGCGACAGTTTTATAGAGGGTCGCAAGGGCGAAAAGTCCCCCAATAGCCAGCCATCTCAAAATTGAGAATCCTTCGGCCTTGCTCAGGACAGGCTTTGGATTTCCGTCTTCAGTCTTCTGTCTTCTGTCTCCTGTCTGCTGTCTCCTGCATTCTGTTAACATAAGGGCAAAAGCCCAAACAAGGCACGCGTTCATCGGCACTTCGATGTTAGGTTGATTAGCCCAAAGCCAGAGGTCGTTGCAGATAATAGCCCAGAAGGCTGCGGCCCACAGGCCGCCGGTGACGCCGCCGTATGCCGAGCCGGCCCAGTAACAGCCGAGCAGCGTTATTACCGCTGCGGCGACGCCGATAAAATAAACCTCTGCCGGGCCGTAGCCGACCAGGGCGTCCGCCAATGCGTAGGTCACAAAGATAGCGGGCGGCTTGCTGTCCCAGAGGTCCGAATACAAGGCACGCCCGGCGAGCATTTCGTGCGCAATCACCGCGTGGCTTGTAATATCCCTCTCGAAAGGTTCGTTGTAGGTGTGCAGCCGCAGAGCAGCAATCAAAACAGCCAGAGCTACAAGAACGATCAGCGGCAGATGCCGCCATCCGGCCGAAGAAGCGACGGTAATACTCGGGCTGGTTCCTTCGGCTCGGCTCAGGACAGGCCTCGGCGGACGTACAATCTTTCGCCTCTTCATAAAGCATGCTTATACATCATTTGCCGAGGCAAAGAAAGCCCCCAAAACGCTATCGGCTGAAAAATGCCCTTGCATATTGTAAATAGTCTACTATAATAAAAAGGTTGGGTGCAGTGACACTCCTGCGTTTACCGAGCAAGAAGACGCTCGGCAGTCTGTTGAAACTGTACCGCTCTGAAGGAGGTAGGGATAACTAACTTGCGGACCAATCTTCGATTCGTGACGATTTTTGCCCTTGTAGTTTCGTATGGGTCTGCAAGGGCCGTACAGGTCCTTGACCAGCAGTGGACGACGCCGGCGCCGCTAACACAGGTCAATAGCGATTCTGCGGAGGAGTGGTCGCCGTTTTTGTCGTTCGACGGGTTGACGCTTTATTTCGCCAGGGTGCGGAGCGAAGCCTTCTACTATGGGCGAATATTTGAGGCGACGCGTCAGCAACCTTTCGGACCATTTACAGAGGTTCGAGAAGTAGACGGCCCACTCAACTCCTCGGGCGGGCACAATCTGCTGCCGTGGGTTTCGCCGGACAATCTGCGGATGTACTATCACAACGAGTCCGGCGGTCGATTCGCGTTGATGCTTACTGAGCGAACGTCGGCTGCCGAGCCCTGGCCGCAAGGTACAAGCATCCTCGAACTGAACGGGCTGGGCGGCCAAATTCAAGCACCCAAACTCACGCCAGACGAGCTGACTATCTTCTTCAATGCGTATGAGGTGCCTGGCGGAAAGGGAGCCTATGATCTCTGGATGGCCAGCCGCGATGATCGGAATTCGCCCTTCGGTCAGGTCAGAAACCTGTCGGAACTTAACACAACGACAAGTGAATGGGCTCCAAGCGTGACGCCTGACGGTCTTACGTTGTACTTCGCTTCTAATCGCAACGGCAGCAGCCAGTTGTTCACAGCAACAAGAACGTCATCGGACAGTACTTTTGGTCCCGCTGAACATCTGGCATTCCTTGACACGCCGGGCTGGCAGAACAATCATCCATACCTGAGCAGTGATGGTACTGCATTTTATTTTGTGAGACAACTGGGAGACGACCGGACTACGCAGGATATTTACGTCTCGTATATACCAGAGCCAGCTACGCTCTTGCTTGTCGGCCTGGGAATGGTAATGCTCAGAAGAAAACGCCGCTAAGTCCGCCGGACAAACGGCCTAACGCATCGGGAAGTTGCTGCACAGTTCTTCCACCTTCTGCTTTGTTTTATCCTGGAAGGACTGGTTTATTCTGTACTCTGTGTCAGTTTCTATTTCCACTGTGCGGAGCACGGCATCAATTAACTGCGCTATGCTGCGCATTTCTTGGGGTCCCATCCCATTTTTGGTGACGATGGGCGTGCCCAGCCTGATGCCGCTGGTAATCGTGGCGGCTTTTTTGTCGTAGGGGAGCCGGTTCATATTGACAACGATGCCGCAATCCTCAAGGCATTTTTGTGCCATGACGCCGGTCAGGCCCTCGCGGAAATTCGCAACGTTCACCAGAATCATGTGGTTGTCCGTGCCGCCGGTTACAACATCGTGACCCAGCTCCAGCAGGCTCGCGGCGAGCGCCTTGGCATTTTCTATGATTTTGAATTGTCTTTGCTTGTATTCTTCACAAAGCGTTTCTTTGAAGAAGACCGCTTTGGCGGCGATGTTATTTAGATAGGGCGTTCCCTGCACGCCGGGAAATGTTGTCCTTTCGATGTGCTCCCACAAGGGCATAGATTTTGTCCCCACCATTATTTTCCGGTCGTAATCTTTGCCCATTATTATCAGGCCGCCCCGCGGCCCGCCCGGCTTGTACGTGCTGCTGGTTGAAAAATGGGCATAATCGACAGACGAGGGATGAGCACCGGCAATTACCAGGCCCGCGATGTGCGAAATATCCGCTAAAAGATACGCCCCAGCTTCATCGGCAATCTCTCTGAACTTTTTGAAATCTATCGTTCGGCAGTACGCGCTTGCGCCGCAGATAATCAGTTTTGGCTTGACGTTGCGTGCTTTATCCCCGATCGCCTCGTAGTCCAGCAGAAAGGTCCGCCTGTCAACGTAATAGTTTTCCACGTTGAAGAATTTGCCGGTGAATGAGACCCTTGCCCCATGTGAAAGGTGCCCGCCCTGGTCGAGTCCGAGACTGAGTATCTTATCATCTCTTTGCAGAAGCGCGGTCAGAACGATCTGGTTGGCGGCGGTGCCGGAATGAGGCTGCACATTGGCGTACTTTGCGCCAAAAGCATCTTTAGCCCTCTTGACGGCCAATTCTTCGACCCGGTCGACAACCTGGCAGCCTCCGTGGAACCTGGCGCCGACAAAGCCTTCGGTGGTCTTATTCTGAATCACCGACCCCAGAGCCGCCAGGACTGCCGGCGAGCATTGATTCTCGGCGGCGATAAGCTGTAGAGTGTTTTGCCGCCTCTGGTACTCTCCGGCTATAAGCTGATAAACCTCCTGGTCCGCCCGTTCGAGGGCGTCAAATATGGTTTTGTGATACTGTTCGCCCGTTTGCGGCGAGCGAGTTTTCAATTTACAGTTGTCAATTGTCAATCGTACCTCCCGACCTGCGGGAAAACATCAGTAAGGAAAACCCCCAAATAAATTCGGGGGCTAAATATAATTAGCCCCGCAATCCTTCGACCTGGCTCAGGCCCGCCCCGAGCAAGGCCGAGGGGACGGGTTTATTGCGGGTTTCGTGCCGCGTTTACGCGGGGCTTAGCCAAAAAAACTTCTGACGATATCGTTGAATGTCACGTATACAAGAAGCGTTCCTATAAGCGCCCAGCCGGCATAAACAATCACGCCTTGGGTCCGCTCACTTAAGGCCGACCCTTTGACCTTCTCAACCAGCATTAGCACAATCAGCCCTCCATCAAGCGGCGGCAAGGGCACTAAATTAAATACCGCGATTACGGCGCTTATCAGGCCTAGAAGATAGATGTAATAAATCAGCGGCTGCTCGGCAACAACACGGTAGCTGAATGCGATAATGCCCACCGGGCCCATAAGATGTTTCGGACTAACGGCCCCCCCAATCAGCCGCTTTAATGTCACGTAAGCCTGGGCAATAAACACGACCGTTCTTCTATATCCCATGGTGACGGCCTGGATGGGCCCACTCGCCTGGTAGAGCCGCTCCATACGGTTGAAAGGAATAAACTCAGCAAAATCAGCTTTAACTGTAGTACACTCTTCGGCGATACCTGCATCCAAAGAAACTGTACCCGGTTTCTCATCAAGACAGTAATCAATGGTGACAGGTTTCCCGGCATTTTGTCTGATTTCTGTGATTATATCGTAAAAGTTTGACACCCTCTTACCGCCAACAGCCGTAATCACAGCACCGCGTTCAATCTTCAACTTTGGCGGCCCATTCTCCACAGCGATAGTGTCGGCAACAACCGGATGCTCAAAATCAAAGTCGGGCAAAAATGCAATTCCTATCCTTGCTTCGTTAGTGCCTTTGTATCGCTTTGGTCTGACACTAATTATATGCCGGCTTTCGATACCATTGGCGTCCGTTCGGAGCACCTTTATCGGCAATTCTTTATCCTCATTTTTCCTTACCTCATCCCGGAACTCCTCGGATGTAGGGCATGCAGCTTCACCGATACTCAAAATAACATCGCCGCTCTGCAAAAATGGTTTCTCCTTCAAATTCCCTTTAATGCCGATTCTCTGCAATACTTGACGCATCTTAGCAGCAATTTTCATCCGAAGTGACTTTTCAATTTCGATATTTTGCATCCGAAAGCGCGGCACCATAGAGTAGATATGTCCGGTGCTGGGCGAAATCAACCGCAGTCTGATTTTGCTCTCAACCAGCTTCAACCTCTTATCCTTGTCGGTTCGCTCAGCCAACAATGTCACCTCAGGAGCAAGCGTGTTTCCCACTATTTCGGCCAATTCCCAGTCTCTTTGTACATATTTACCATTAACAGCTTTTATGCGGTCGCCCGGAAGCAAGCCCGTTTTTTTGAGCAAATCGTTAACGTCGGCAACCTCTGCTACGGTCAGACTCATAGCTGGGACGATGCCAAAATCTCTCAACTGCGCTCCCGGCAGCCAGTCGGCAACAAGATTGAAACCATCTTCAGAGCCGTTTTCGTGCCTGACTCGCAGCGCAACCTCTTGACCTTCTTTTGACAAAGCTGCGGCTATTAAAACATTGCTAAAGTCAAGGTTCTTGCTCTTGCCGGCAATCTTGATAATCTCGTCGCCAGGCTTGATGCCCGCCTTGGCGGCCGGCGAATTCGGCACCACCGCCCCTACCACCGCGGGCGGCAATTTTATGCCGATGAGAAAAACTATCATAAAAATAATTACCGCGCTAACGACGTTGAAGATGACGCCTGCCGCTATAACCGGCACGCGGGTGCTCACCGGTTTGTTGGAGAACGAACGCGGGTCATCACCGGCCTCAGCCGGGCTGGTGTCGTCCTGGCCCAGGAGCTTGACAAAACCGCCGAATGGAATAAGACCGATGCGATACTCGGTTTCTCCTGCCTTGCCTTTTTTCCCGACCGTAAAGCTCAGCGAACCTTCGCCGGCCTCGTCATTGTCTTTGGGAAAGAATTTTGGCAGTATCCGAACCCGAAAGCCGTCTTGCGTCCTGCGCAGCCCCAGCAGAATTGGGGGCATAAAAATAGAAAAGGCCTCAACATGGATATCCGACAGCTTGGCGACCACGAAATGACCGAACTCATGAACCAGAACCACCATTCCGAATCCAAGCAGCACTACAAGGACGTTGCCAAAAACATGGATGTTGCGGATAGTTATGTAAACAACCGCGGCAAGAATAAAAACCCACAGAAAACCTCGAAGATTCTTACCAAACGAACTTTTTGATTCAGACATTATTGATTCCTGTCTCGCGAACGAGTCAAATCGTGATTTGGATTTGACCGTCGCCGTGGCGGCGACGGCTGAACGCTTTTTGCTTTAGACTGTTTCTGACCTCTTTTCTTGCCCAGGCATCGACCTCAAGCAGCTCCTCAAGGGCGACCTGTCTTTTAACAGTATGTTTATCCAAACAGCGCTCGATCAGCTCCACTATATTAACAAATTCAATGGCGCCTGCCAGAAACTCCTGCACGGCAGCCTCATTTGCAGCATTGAAAACTACCGGCGCCGTGCCGCCCGTCCGCGCGACTTCGTACCCTAACGGCAGCGCACGAAACGTCTGGAAATCCGGCCTCTCGAACGTGAGCGTGCCGATTTCTTCCAGCCGCAGAGGCTTGCCGATCCCTGCGACACGCGCAGGATACGTCAGAGCATACTGAATCGGCAGACACATATCGGGCTGGCCCATTTGCGCGATTACCGAGCCATCCACAAATTCGACCAGCGAGTGAACTATCGACTCCGGGTGGACCAGAACCTCTATCTTTTCCACCGGCATATCAAAGAGCCAGTGGGCCTCGATAACCTCGAATGCCTTATTCATCATTGTCGCCGAGTCGATAGTAATTTTCGGCCCCATGTCCCATACTGGATGAGCCAGCGCCTGCTCCAGCGTTACATACTGCAAATCCTCGATGCCGGCTTTTCTAAATGGCCCGCCCGAAGCAGTCAAAATAATTCTACTAACTTCCCGGCGCGAGCCCGACCGCATAGCCTGACAAATCGCCGAATGTTCGCTATCGACCGGCAAGATTGTGCCGCCGTTCTCTCTGGCGGTTTTTGTAAGCAGCTCACCTGCAATAACCAGCGGCTCTTTGTTGGCGATAGCAAGTTTTTTACCCTTCTTGGCAGCCGATAAAGCCGAGGGCAAACCCGCAGCGCCGACAACCGCGGTAAGGACAATATCGACCTCTTCAAGCTCCGCAATCTGAACCAGACTTTCCGGCCCGGTGAAAACCTCAATGCCCATGTCGCGGACCAAATCGCTAACCTTCGCCGCATGCTTGGCATCTGTAACGGCGACGTATTTCGGCCTGTAACGCCTGGCCTGCTCAGCCAAAAGCTCAACGCTTGTGTGAGCGCTCAATGCGATAATCACGTACTCAGGGCCAAGTGCATCTATTACCCGCAGTGCCTTTCTGCCCACCGAACCAGTCGAACCTAAAATGGCGATACGTTTTGTCATAAATGCTAACGCCCAATAGCGGGTTTTTCTCCAAGATGAATAAGCAGACTGACTTCACCAGTTGTAATTATCGTTTTGAATACAAGTGTGCCTATCAAAAGGGCTACAAAAAAACCAAATATAGTGTTAAGCGGCCACGGCAGAAAATCAGGAATGCCAAAGCTGGTTCCCTCCCGAGCACTTAAAATATGTCCTCCTCCGACAAGCCCTGCCACGGGGATGAGGATACAAAAAGAAGCTGTCGGCAGGCTGGTATAAATAGATACCAAAAACGATGCCGTCAAAGCTCTGCGTGCCGATGTCCGGCTGCGCAGCCATAAGCCGAAAATGATGCCCCAGACAAAAGCAAGCCCTATGCTAAAGACCTGCGTGCACATCCCGGCAGAAAAGGCAACGCACTCCACAAAATATATCCCGATAAGAACTGCCAGGCAGCGAAGAATTCTGCCCGGCTGACCGCTTATACCGGCGAGCAGCCTGGCGATGGGAACTGCAAAACCAAACCCGGCTGCCAGGTTCACCGCCACCAGCAGAATGATCAGCATCTTTTCGCCCACAATTGCGATAGTACGGTATGTGCTGCAAACTGTCAAGATGCCGACCCAGAAGCCCCCGATCAAGTCGGGGCACATAAAATTTTCAAATTTCAATCTTCAATTGGTAATTTTGAGTGAAATCGCCTTACTAATATGACGATAACTTGACCGACAAACGTATTAGGAAACACTCGTTTGTGGGGGTCATAGCCTGGGGGTGAGCGGAGCGAAATTGAAAACTGACAATTGAAAATCTTCAATTTCACTGCGAGTCCATCCCCGCCTGCGCGGGGACCAAGCTGAACTATACAGGGAGCTTATGATGAACAAGCGTATCTCTGTTTTGGTAGTTGAGGACGAAGAACATATCCGTAGGGTCTTGCAATACAACCTACAGATGGACGGCTTTGAGGTACATCAGGCTGATAACGGGGCCCGTGCTCTGGAAATCGCCGCCGAGCTGATGCCCGACTTGATTCTGCTGGATTGGATGATGCCTGGAACGGACGGATTGCAGGTGCTCTCTAAGCTCAAGCAGGATAAAAAGACAGAGAACATACCGGTCTTCATGTTGACGGCTAAGGGAATGATGGCTGATGTAGGCCGGGCGTTGTATGAGGGTGCGGACGATTACATAACAAAGCCTTTTGATCCAACACAGTTAGGCAGAACCCTGCGGAAAAAAATGGAAAAGTACGTCAATACCGAAGGCAGGTAAAAACCGCTCCTGTTGATTCTCATCTTCAAAGGAGCTGGCCAGCTATATGGGGGTGTGCGCGTGTACAAATGCGTGCTGTTCGTTTCCCATTTTCGATTCTTTTGCAACTATAGATGCGTGACGGAGCGTTCTTAACTGCCGACAGATAGCACCGCTGCCCGAGTCTATACTTGCTGGAGCCATCACCCTTTAGCAGCTACGGCCAGCAGGTACTATCTACCCCGCCACACTTATAGTAAGAAGAGAGGGGCCAAAAATGCCAAACGCCAAACCAATACTACTGGTCGAAGCTTACCGAGCGGATGCAGTGACTGTTGAGCGTGCACTCAAGGATTTAAAGGTCACAAACCAATTGGTAGATATACCTGACGCCAAAAAGGCGTCGGCATATCTAAGAACCAAAGGTGGCAAAAAACCATGCCTTATCCTTCTGGATTTGACCACACCAGAAACCAACGGCATCGAATTTCTGAAAACCATAAAGGCTCATAAATCGCTGGCAAAAATTCCCGTTGTTGCGATGGTCGGCTCCGAACAAGAAGGCGATGTAGTTGAAAGTCTTCAGGTCGGCATAGCTGGATATATACTCAAGCCTGTAACCTACATAAAGTTTGTCGGGGCAGTCAGGATAATTGAGCTCTACTGGACTTTAAGTGAGCGGCCAAATGGAGATTGAGAGCGCCGAAAATTTCAAATGCAGAATCTTGCTGATCGAAGACGATAAGGTCGATCAGGCAGCATTTGCGCGATTGGTCAAAGAGCAGGGGCTTGCGTATGATTACACTATAGCCGGCTCTCTCGCACAGGCAAAGAGCATCCTGACCTGCGACAAGTTCGACCTGGCAGTTGTTGATTATCTTCTTGGCGACGGGACGGCCTTTGATGTTTTGCAGCTGACAGACGATATGCCCGTGATTTTTGCCACCGGAGTCGGAGACGAAGAAATCGCTATCAAAGCAATGAAGGCGGGGGCTTACGACTACATTATAAAGGATATACAGCGCAACTATTTGAAAGTCCTGCCGCAGGTAGTAGAAAAAGCCCTGGCACACAAAAAGGCCACGGATGCACTTGAACAGTACCACAATAACCTTGAGGCGCTGGTCAAAGAACGAACAGAACAACTCGCAGAAGAAAAAGAGCTTCTGGCGGTAACTCTGTGCAGTATGAGTGACGGGGTCATTGCGGTGGACGTGGGAAAGAGAATCGTTCTATTCAACAAAGTAGCTGAAAATCTGACCAAATGGAAGTGCCGTGAAGTCCAGGGCAGAATAGTCGATGAAATTCTCCATCCCATTGACGAGAAGACGAAGAAGCTGGGCGAGAGTCCTATCGACAAGGTGCTGACTTCCGGCCAGACAGAAAACGGCAGCGACCGTGACGCTCTTATCACCAGAAACGGCAGCGAATGTCCTATTTCGGCTACGGCAGCACCCATCCGCAAGAATGACGGGACGATGGTGGGCATCGTTATGGTACTGCGTGACGTATCACGACAGCGTGAAATCGACCGGATGAAAAACGACTTCATCTCTTCAGTAACACACGAGCTGCGTACGCCGCTGACGGCAATTAAGGCCTATATCACGACCATACTGCGCGACCCGGATATGCCTGAGCAGACCAAGCACGAGTTTTTGAACGTCATCGATGAAGAATCAGACCTTCTAAAGAACTTGATTGAAGCGATTCTGGAAGTGTCGCGGATTGAGTCCGGGACGGTCAAATTTTCGCGGGAGCCTGTGGATATTACCGCCGTCATAGAGCAGGTCCTCTCAGCGGTCCAGCACTTAGCCGGCAAAAAAAATATCCGGCTAAAAGCAGATATTGCCGACCAATTAGGTGTGCTGCATGGTGACGAGGGCAAGATTCAGTCAATGGTTATGAACCTTGTCTCTAACGCAATCAAGTTTACGCCTGAAAATGGTCGCGTCACTATCTCGGCCCGGCGCCGGACTTCGGCGACCGCCGCCGTCGCGGGGGGGACGTCATTGCTGCAAAAGCAGGAATCAGTCGAGCCGAGCCAAGAATTGGTCATAAGCGTCAGCGATACGGGCATTGGCATACCCAAAGAAGCGCTTCCGAAAATCTTCGACCGATTCTACCGTGTGCACCGCCCAGGCAAGCAGATCAAGGGCACAGGATTGGGCCTGGCTATTGTTAAGGAAATCGTAAATATGCACGGCGGCAGAATCGAGGTCCAAAGCGAATTGGACAAAGGCTCCACCTTCACCGTCTTCTTGCCCTTGAACACTCAAACCGCATTATACGTCTAG
>Ga0315289_10011076_pt1 | contig 12818 bp, 12 predicted proteins | sample YL17G11_40_MG_FD_203452 | JGI IMG/M metagenome (GOLD analysis project Ga0315289, IMG submission 203452) | Sediment microbial communities from Yellowstone Lake, YNP, Wyoming, USA - YL17G11_40 | ecosystem: Environmental > Aquatic > Freshwater > Lake > Sediment | place: USA: Wyoming | collected...
CCGTCAACCCAATGAGCTACGTGGTTGATGCCGTCAGAGGATTGATGATTACTGGAGACCTATCCAATCTTCTGATTGATGTGGCAGCGATAGCGGTTTTCGACGTAGTGATGTTTGTTGCAGCATCGATAAACTTCAGACGAATCATAGAATAATTCAGCGTTCTCCAAGAAGCCTCAGGAATATTGTTTTTGCCGAATATAGCCTATTCTCGCTTTGCTCGTATATGACTGATTTCGGGTTTTCTATGATGTCAGCGGTTATCTCGTATCCTCTGTGGATGGGCATGTCGTGCATAACGTAAGCGTTGCTTCCTTTGAGTAGCCCTTTGTTCAGTTGGTAGGGCATCATGAGTTTGACGCGCTTGTCCCTTTCCGCCGCGAATTTCGGATCGGTGAAGAACTCCATGTCGACCCAAGTATCCGTGTACATGAAATCTGCATCTTTCACGGCAGCCTTAACGTCCAATGTGGTCTCCCAGAGGCCAGTCTTCTTAGCTTCCTTCAGAAGCTCATCGTCTCTGGTCGGTTCGTTGAAGATAGGCGTGACCGTAACTATTTTGATGCCTGTTTTTGTGCAACCTTCAACGAGCGAATTGCACACGTTGTTGTGGATGCCGACGTAAACCAGTTTCACGCCTTTCAGCTTGCCCTTCTTTTCCTTGACCGTGATCAAATCGGCGATGGCTTGGCTGGGATGATACTTCTCGTCGCAGCCATTAATCACAGGCACCCGTGAGGCATCAGCCATCTTCTGAAGATCGGCGTTTTTCATTAATCTGGCCATTATGCAATCAACATTCCGCGACAAATATTGAACTTCATCGGAGATATCTGCCAAAGCGAAGTTGGTAGTTCTCCAATCGATGAAGAGTGCGTGCCCACCAAGCTGGGTCATGGCAACTTCAAAGGAAACCCTAGTACGCGTGGAAGTTTTCTGGAAAATCAGCGCTGCAGACTTTCCTTCGAGTGTTCTTTCATGCTTTTTGGGGTTGTTTTTGATTTCTATTCCTTTGTCAATGATTTCTGTCAGTTGTTGACCTGTTAATTCCTTAAAGTTGAGTAAATGCATGTTCTCACCGTTTCCAGTCAAACGCTGAACTCTCATGCTATAAAGCTTTTTCCGCGAGTTGAGACGACTTCGATACAAGCTTCTCATATTACTTGGATGCGCCACAAACCACATCTCGGCATGCTCATCCTCGTCAAATTCTCCTTCAGACGGTCCAGAATGCACTGCTTTTATCTGAAAACCGCTGCCAGTCAACAGTTTTTTCATTCTTGAAAGCTCGAACCAGCGCAGTTTGTGTTGCCTTATCTGCAGGTCAACCTTGCCATTTTCTTTCATTAGATAGATGGGATTCCAGACTATGATGTTTGGGTCTTGAGGGTCTCGGTAATTCTGCGTCAATATGGCCAGCTGCAATTTGTCCTCACTTATCACGTGGTCTAAACGGAGCTTGTTCAAGTACTCCTCGTTGATCTGCTTAGCGTTTCTGGCGCTGAACACGAAGAGCCCATCCTTGTTCAGTATCTTGCGGAGTTCCTTGAGAAAGAAACGCACTTCTTTGTCCGTATAGAGATGTGATGAGACTTGCCCAAGCGAGATTGCTGCGTCAAATCTCTCAGTTTTTGCGATGATCAAGCTGAGCTGTTTCATGTCACCTTGTCTGAACCTTGTTCTTTTCTGCTTGTCCTTGTTTCTCGCGATCTTCAGCATGGTTGGGCTTATGTCAACCCCAGTCACTTCGTATCCTAGCTTGCTCAATTTCAAAGCGTGGTTTCCTGTCCCGCATCCGACATCAATGACGCTGCGGCAGGCATGTTCTTTGAATAGCTTGTTCAGAAACTTCACGTCGGAATCGTAACTGTATTTTCCCCAGATCCTGTCATAAACCTTGGCTTCCAAGTCGTATTCATCTTTCATTCAGCGGTTCTCCTATAGCTACGCCATCAAGCGTTATGGGCTCGTTGCAAAAGTGAAGGTATTTATCACTTTATCGCCGAATCATAGGCCGTGACAAAACATGATTCTGCTCGTGGCCTCGAACAAGGATATTGCAAGCCTCAACATCAAGCAGCAAATTCTAAGCTGCTATTCGTTTGAGAAGATGAGCGAGAGCTTTCAGGGAAATCAGGTTTACAAGGCCAACTTTGATCATAAAGAGGCTAGGCTTGTCACGCTAGATCAGGAATCAGTCTATGCACAAAATCTTCCAGATCAGTTCAGCGATCTAGAGCTTGTGGTTTTCGTATCGAGGCACAGCAGTGAGAGCGGAACACCGACGCTTTCAGTGCATACTCCGGGAAACTTGGGCCAAGCGGAATTAGGCGGTCTTCCGGGCAAGGTTTCGGTTTCGCCTGCAAACGCCATGCGAGCGGCTCTGAAAGCCATGGAACGGCTCAAGCAGCAGAAGCAGCTCGGCTATGAAGTTTCCTATGAATGCACTCACCACGGGCCTTCGCTGGATGTGCCAACCATGTTTGCTGAACTGGGGAGCTCTCTTGCCCAATGGAATGATCTGGAAGCGGCTGGAGTGGTTGCACATGCCGCGATGGAAGCAGTCTCTAGTTTAGGTAGTAATCCAGTCCCAGCAGTGCTCGGGATCGGCGGTACTCACTATAATGCCAAGTTTACTCGAATAGCCTTTGAAAAGGAACTGGCTTTCGGTCACATGATTCCCAAGTACGCTATTCCAAACGTGGATTCTGAGATGATCAGGCAATGCATCGAAAGGACAATGGAAACGGTGGATCATGCCGTTCTGGATTGGAAAGGAATCAAAGGTGAAAACAAGCAGTTGCTGACCAGCATGCTTGATGAAACTGGCATACGCTTTGAAAAAGTCTAGCTTCCATCAGAGGAGAGAAAGGTTAATAGAAATGTGTGGGCTACTCTTTCAGCGTCTGCAACTACAGCAACGTTTAAATCCGATGCGAAATGTTGAGTGTGCGATAGACCATGGGTTTAAGATCATTCCTGACTCAATGCGGAAGAACACTGAAGCTTGCCATGAAGCCGGGAAAGGACGAGCTGTGGCTATCAATAAAGATCTGCATCTTGGGCGTAGGCGCGGTTGGAATAATAGGATTCGTTATCAAGCTTCTGTCTTCTGTTCTCCAGCCGGGCGGCACATCGACAGGCTAGAAGGAAGAAAATCTATGGAGAAGCCTGAAGAGTCCGCGACCAAGATTTTTGCCGTGAAGACAACGACAGGGCAGGAGAAGAACGTGGCTAGGCTTGTTGCTGCAAAGGTTGAGATGACCAAGGTACCGATCAAAGCAATCCTTGTTCCAGAAGCACTCAAGGGATACGTGTTCCTAGAGGCTGAAGGACCCCACTTCGTGGAGGAAGCCATTTCAGGCATCAAACACGTACGATCAAGAATCCCAGGCATAGTGAGCTTCTCCGAAATCGAAAGATACATCGTAAGAAAACCAGTCATCGAAGAACTGCACGAGAACGACATAGTTGAAGTGACGGGCGGACCTTTCAAGGGAATGCGCGCGAAAATAACTCGCATCGACAAATCCAAAGCCGAAGTCACGTTAGAATTGCTGGAAGCAACGTTCACTCTGCCCATAACGGTCAATTCTGACTATGTCAAGCTGGTAGAGAAAGCAAAAGAAGAAAGCGGTGAAACCGAAAATGACTGAAAAGAAAGTAGTAGAGCTGCTCGTAGCTGGAGGACAGGCGAACGCTGGGCCGCCGCTGGGACCTGCTTTGGGTCCTTTAGGCGTCAACGTCATGATGATCGTGAACAAGATCAACGAGCTCACGAAGGATTACGCTGGAATGAAAGTTCCAGTCAAGGTGATCGTTGATCCTGACACGAAAGACTTCGAAGTTACTGTTGGAACACCTACAACGTCAGCTTTGATAGTGAGCGAGCTGAAGATCGAGAAGGGTTCGGCGACTCCGCACACTGCTAAGGTTGGAAACCTTAGCATGGATCAGGTTGTGCGCATAGCCAAGATGAAGCGTCCTGAACTTCTTTCAAAGGATCTCAAAGACGCTGCCAAGGAGGTCTTGGGTTCCTGTGTAAGCATGGGTGTTACAGCCGAGGGTAAGGACCCGCGCGAAGTTCAGAAAGAAATCGATGAAGGCAAGCACGACGCGATATTCAGCAAAGCCTAGAACGTAAGAGAATATTTTTATAACTGCGTTCCATTCCCTCATTGGTACGAGGCCTAGAAAGATGCCCTTAGACGAAAAAACCATACTCGGAGCGGTAAAAGAAGCGAAAGAAAAATCCGCAAAGAGAAACTTCAACCAGTCCATAGAGCTGGTTCTGCGCCTCAAAGACATCGATATGAAGTCGGCTGAGGGCAAAATCCAAGAAATCGTAGAATTACCCCACTCGCCTGCAAAACAAAACAAGATCTGCGTAATTGCCTCCGGCGAGCTAGCCTTGAAAGCAAGAAAGGCAGGCGCTGACATGGTCATCGAGAGACCCGAACTTGAGGGCTTGGCTGGCAAGAAACGCGACCTGCGCAAGATAGCCAATGACCATGACTTCTTCATAGCTGAGGCCCCAGCAATGCAGCTGGTCGGCAAGGTTCTGGGTCCGATCTTGGGCCCTAGGGGAAAGATGCCTATTCCGGTTCCGCCTTCTGCAGACATAGCCACGCTGGTCAACAAGCATCACAAAACAATCATCGTCAGAACACGCGCTCAGCCCATAATACAGTGTCGCATCGGAACAGAGAACATGAAGGAAGAAGAGTTAGCTGAGAACATCCAGACGGTTTTGAGGACTTTGGAAGGGAAGCTTAAGAAAGGAATGAAAAACATCCGTTCTGCCAGCATAAAGACTACCATGGGGCCGCCTGTGAAGGTTAAGCCTTAGGAGAGCAGGGAAGAGATGCCGTCTGAACAGGTTTTGCAGGAAAAGATGGATGAAGTCGAAGAGATCACCCAACTGATAAGCGGGCACAAGATTGTTGGGATTGCCAGTCTGCAAAAGGTCAGAGCGGCTCAGCTTCAGGCGTTCAAGAAGAACCTTCTCGACAAGGTGTACATGCGCGTTATAAAGAACACGCTCATGAAGATGGCGATCGAAAACTGTAAGGACAAGCCGGACCTGAAGAAGCTTGAGGAACACTTGACAGGTTCAAACGTTTACCTGTTTACAGACCTAAACCCGTTCAACCTTGCTTTAACGTTGGAACGAGGAAAAGTGAAAACAACCGCCAAATCTGGCGACATAGCCGCTTTTGACGTCGTGGTTCCAGCTGGCAACACTGGACAGGCGCCCGGTCCGATTATCAGTCAGCTTAACGCTGTCGGCTTGCCAACTCGCATCGAGTCTGGAAGCGTCTGGGTCAGCAAGGACACGCTGGTCGTCAGAAAAGGCGAAGCAATAGATGAAAGGCTGGCAAGCGTTCTATCGAAGCTTGGAATCAAGCCTGTCGAGAGCGGGCTTGCCATGAGTTTCGTCTATGATGAAGGCCTGATAATAACGCAGGAACAACTCAGGATAGATGTCGACGGAACCAAGCAGTCCATCGGAGCGGCTCAGGCTGAAGCCTTTGCACTATCACTGAGTGTAGCTTATCCAACGAATGAGACCATGGTTTCGCTTCTGCAGGTTGCCCATCGGGAAGCCTGCTCACTTTCCATCGGCGCCGCAATACCTACGAAGGAAACCATAGAAGACCTAATCAGGAAAGCACATGCCCAAATGCTAGGTTTAAGTAGTAGATTGCCTACGATAGAGGAAAAGCCCGCTCAGGCCGAACAAAAAACTGAAAAAGGTTAAAATAGATGATTTGAGAGGTGAAAAGGTATGGAATACATTTACGCTGCAATGCTCCTTCACAAAGCAGGCAAAGAAATCAACGAGCAAAACATAACTCAGGTTCTAACATCGGCAGGCATAAACGCTGACACGGTAAGAGTCAAAGCACTGATAGCTTCTCTAGCCGAAGTCAAAATCGACGAGGCAATAAAGTCAGCACCCACAATGATGGCAGCCCCAGCAACAGCACCAGCGGCAGGCGCAGCTCCAGCAGTCGAGGCAAAGCCCAAAGAAGAGGACAAGAAGAAGAAAGAAGAAGACGAAAAGAAAAAGGAAGAAGCAGCACTCGAAGGACTAGGCGCACTCTTCGGATAAGCTCTCCCTCATTTCCTTATTCTGACTATTCCTGTTTGGACATGCATGCTATTGTGTTGGAATAATCATACTGGATTTATGTGTTTTCTGTCTTTTATTATCCTGAATGTCGCAAGCGGTAGCCATCCGCAGATGATCATCAGCGTACCAGGAAAAGGTATTTTCCAGTAGGTCAAGTTAATTGCTTCGAAGATAGAGAATGATAACGTCATTGTTGCAAGGCACACTAGCGTGAAACGTTTTCCATATTTCTTGTAAGTCTGTATTGCTAGCAGTCCCGCAAAGAAGAAGTCACCTAAGCCTAGTCCCATTCTTAGCAAGCGCCCTCCGCCCATCACGATTAACGGAATCAGCGGCAATTCCACGATTACTGGTAGGCTCAAACCGGCTGTGGCTTCGGCGGCTTGTACCATCCATCCTGTGACGAGCACCATGACGATATCTACGATCGTCAGCAGGCCAGTGAAGATGAGCGTGGATTTCCATGAGAACAGGTTCGCAATGTAGAGCGTGATCAGGATAGCGAATATGACTCCGTAGACGTTGACTAGTCCTTCGGACCATATGTCGGTTGTTCTGAAGAAGATATAGGGCAACACGAAGATTGCTGGGGGCAGTATGGCCAGATACCAGCGTTTGTTCGAGAATATGTAGGTGAACATGAAAAGCAGCATAGAATATGAGAACAAGAACAATATCATTAGGGGAGCCACTGCCTGTCGAAGGAAAGCGATGACGGAAATCATGACAACCATCAAACCGACAAGCAAGGCGCCGTCCTTCGCTTTGAGCTCCTTTCCTTCTAAGGTGCTTTTCAGCTTGCCCTCAGTCTTCTGATTCAGGAAGATTGACACCAGAGTAACGCAGACAAGTGCCAACGGCATCGTGACATCAAAGATAAATTTGTTGTTGAAGTACCCATCATAAGTCACATGGGACAATGAAGAACCTACGGAATCGTACAATTCCAACTCGTCCAGATGGATTGCGGTCTCGCCCGTGTTCTTCACCCGAAACGTCAGCCCAAGTAAGGTGTCGTTGCCGCTTGCCATTGCCTCAGGCGACGTGAGATTCACTGAAGTCTCGATGTTGCCTGAAGTGTTGTTGACCGTCTGAGTCATGACTGTGGAATTAAAAGCCTGCAGCAACATGCCTTCCTGCACTGCTACACATTCAAGCAGATTTGCGTCGAACGTCAGCCTTAATCTGAAGCCGTGAAGGTTTATGGCGTTGAACGCGGTGACGTTCACGCTGAACTGCTCGTTCGCACCTAGCGAGTAGTTGAACACGGCAAGAGGCTTCACCGCTATCTTTGCAGCACCTTCGGTTTCGCCCGCCGAATTGACTACCTTGGCCGATGAAAGAATGAACAACGAAATTGCCGCGAGTACGATCATTCCAAGAATCTTTGGTTTCTTGTTCTCAGACATTCTCCTCATCCCTATTGATCCAAATCGCGAAACAGGCTCTAGAGCCAACCATCATGCGAAGCGCTTATGCAGGCACATAGGTCGTGACATACATTTAAACATTAGACACACAAGCTCGCAAGACGGCTAGAGAAGCAATCAATGCTTCTTCGGTTCTCACTGTTTCGGTTCCCTGAAAAGGAATCGTGTTGACCACAAAATCAACCACTTCAGGCAGGCTCAGTCCCTCGGTCTTGACTATTTCGTGAAGCCCCCTCGCTGGAGATCCGAACGCCACAAAAATATTGCTTGACTTTTCCCATTCTCCCTTCATCTCCTTAGCCACCTGAGCAAAGGGGATGCCATATCGAGAAGTGGCAATAGCAAGGTCAAAGGTTTTATCCTCAAGAATCTTGCCCAGAGGTCGTCTTTCTATTGTGGCGGAGTAGCCCCAATACTCCTGCGTTTCTTCACGGCCTGCGACTTCAGCCTCAACTTCCTTACCGACCTTCGCGATTCTCACTGTAATCCGCTTATTCATCGACATCTCGACATCACAAACGAGTGCTGGGCGTTCAACGCCTATGTCCACAAGCGTGCCTTGGTCAGTTTTGGAAACGGTCGCGCCTTCGCGATATTCTCCAACTTCCAGGTTCTGCGCCTTTGCATTTAATGGATGGTGAGGCGTTCGCAATGGCGAAAGAATGCCCGCGAACTGCAATTCGGGTTGCAGCTTGAAGAGCCTTTTTCGCAAATACTGCGGTGTTTCCATGTATGAAAGCAGCAGCCTGATCAGATTCATCTCCTTTCCTTGGTCAGTCTTCGGATTGTCTGGATATATTACAATCTGGTCGACTCCAAAGATGGCAGCTGCTCTTCCGATGAGTCCTATTTTTGAGGTTTTTTCGCGCAGATGAGGCGTATCTGCTACGACAGAAGCAGGTATGGCTATTGAAACCTTCTTTCGTTGCAAGCCCTTTTCTCCGTCTTCCAAATCCTCGATGACTGTTTCCGGACGTTCTGCTTAAAAGCTGAGAGTGCAATATAAGACTTGCAATGGATCAAACTGTGTGGGGTAGAATTGCCCAAAGTCACCGTTTTGGATGATATTGCAGCCATCAAAAAAATCGACAAGAGCGATATGCTTTCCTTTTGCACTGACGCGCCCAAACACTACAAAAGAGCCGCAACACTTGCCAAGAAGGCTTCAGCCAAGCTTCGCAAACCGGAGACGATAATTGTTGCGGGAATGGGCGGATCGGCAATAGGCGGTGAACTGCTTAAGGACTGGGCAAGAGACAGAATAAAGGTGCCGATCGAAGTCTGCAGAGATTATTCACTACCAGCATACGCTGACAAGAACACGCTTGTGTTTGTCACAAGCTATTCTGGCGAAACAGAAGAATCACTGAGTGCTTTTCTCGATGCTGTCAAGCGAAAATGCATGACCGTGTGCTTAAGCTCCGGTGGAAAGCTCCGAGAATACGCTGACAAGTTTGGTTTCTCGCACTTGCTTGTTCCTCCAGGCATGGCGCCGAGGGCCACGCTGCCGTATTTGTTTATGCCGTTGCCTGTTCTGTTGGAGCAGATGGGACTGGTTTCTGGAGTGAGATCCGAGGTTTCTGAAACAGTTAGGATACTGGAACAGGTAAGCTCTGATAACTCGCCGAAGAAGCCGGTCGGCGAGAATTTCTCCAAGACGTTGGCTTCAGAAGTCTGCGGGACTATTCCAGTGGTTTATGGCTTCGGCATCTATCGCGCTGCGGCTCAGCGTTTCAAGACGCAGTTTAACGAGAATAGCAAGGTTCCCGCAAAATGGGAGTTTTTCCCAGAGCTGAATCATAACGAGATTGTCGGTTGGGAAGGAGTCAAGCAGCTGGCTAAGTGCTTCTCAGTAATTCTGATTCGAGACGACAACGAAACAGTAGCGATAAAAAAGAGAATCGAAGTCACGAATGAACTGATGCACAAGGAATCGTTGAAGATTCATGAGGTCATGGCAAAGGGAAAGAGCACGATGGCGAAAATGGCTTCGATAATCTGCACCGGCGACTTCACAAGCGTCTATCTGGCCGTCCTACGGGGAATAGATCCGACACCTGTGAAAACGATCAGCTTTCTAAAAGAGAGACTTGAGCAGACAGGCGCAAAAGAGAAGATAATCCGTGAATTGGAGAAGCTCGTCTAGCCTATGAACTGAGCGAACATCTCTTCCGCCTTTTCCAACGGCATCTGTTTCGGCGGATGCTTGAACGCATACGCGCAGATCGGTTCTATTGCTCCTTTAAGGCCTCTGCCTTTCGCGATTTTCACGGCTCTTATGACGTCAAACAGCACGGAGCCGGCGTTGGGTGCGTCAATTGTTGACAGTTTCAGGTCTATTTGCATGGGAGTGTTGCAGAAGTGAACTCCTCTTATCCAGAAGTAGCTGTCGCGGCGGTTCTGCAGGAAATCCACGTAATCGGTTGAGCCGGCCACCACCTCAGCCTTGTAGGGCAAGGCAGATTTCACGGACTCAGTTTTAACGGTTCGTTTGATGTCTTTTGTTCGATCTAAGGTATCCAGCGATTCGGTGCCTCCACCGACATCAAGTTGATAGGTCTGCGTTATGCGAACACCACTCATCGACAGCAGTCTCAGCAAGGTCTTGTGCAGTGTGGTTGAGCCCACTTGGTCGATCAGATCGTCGCCTACAAGCGGGATTTCAGCCATCTCAAAACGTCTAATCCAGGCCTCGTCGCTGGCGATGAAGCTTGGAGTGACATTGACGAAAGCGCAACCTGCGGTTAAAGCCTGCTCAGCATAGTGATGTGAAGCTTCTGTGGCTCCGCTTGGAAGCAGGTTAAGCACGATTTCGGCATCGTTTTCCTTCAGTACCCTTGCTATGTTTTCTTCTGGGTTGCTGCTTACGTGAACGACGTGTCGCGTGTATTCGCCCACGCCATCCAGAACTGGACCTTTATGCACAATGACGTTGGACAGTGCCACATCGACCAGTTTGGGCGTATTGTTCGGCTGTGCGAAAATGGCCTCTGAAAGGTCTTTCCCCGCCTTTCGGTTATCAATGTCAAAGGCCGCGACTATCTGAATGTCTTTCGGATGAAAACCGCCCAGAAGCAAGCTGCGAATTCCGACACATTCCTCCCCCTTTTCGCAATGGCTATAATACTGCAAACCTTGAACGAATGCTGAGGCACAATTTCCAACACCTATGATAGCAACTCTTATGTCTGGCAAGTCATGACACCTTGTTGGCTTTTCCTTAGTTAGTGTAGCCTCTTATAAAATGCTATGTCAAACCATCTACTTTTCATGAGATCAGGAAAACTCCACGCTGGATGCTCGATTTGTGCTGGCGTACTACATGATGGCTTTCATGCGGCCTGAATATCGGTTCAGCGTACAGACCAAACGTTGGTCCAATCTATATATGATGGCGGTGTAGACGCCTCGAGACGTCAGATCACGAAAACTGCTAGCATATTTGAACCCTAATAGAGAGCCCTAGAAACCGTTGCACGCACATACTCTCTCGAACGATATTTATCCTAGTTAGTAAGATTAAAGTCTCTAAACCATCCTATTCAAACGAGTAGGCTGAACAAAAAATGGCAAACGAACCCAAAACCCCAGACAAGCTAACTCTAATCAATGAGCTAGCCCGCCGAAGAGGCTTCTTCTGGCAATCCTATGAGATATACGGTGGCGTAAGCGGCTTCGTGACCTATGGCGCTTTAGGCGCAAGGCTGAAACAGAACATAGAGAATAAGCTTCGGGATATGTTCGTGAGAAGGCTAGGAATACTCGAAGTGGAGTCGCCAATCATCGCGCCAGGCCAGGTTTTCGAAGCGTCGGGCCACGTAGCTCACTTCAAAGAACCTATGGTAGAATGCTTGAAATGCAAGAAGAAGTTCCGCGCAGACCATTTGCTGAGGGAAACCGCGAAAATCAGCGAGGCTGAAGTTGAGAAAATGAGCCTCAAGGAACTGCAAGAGGCCATGGAAAAACATGATGTACAGTGTCCAGAATGCCAAGGCACGTTCGGCGAGCCGAAACAGTTCTTCACCATGTTCACAACAACCATAGGTCCCTACTCGGACGCAGTCGGCTACGGCAGACCTGAAGCCGCTCAAGGCATTTTCGTAGAATTCAACCGCCTCTATTCGATGGCTCGCGAGAAGCTTCCGTTCGGGGCCCTGCAGATTGGCCATGCCTTAAGGAATGAAATCTCCCCGAGACAGGGCCTGATCAGGCTCAGAGAGTTCACGATTGCAGATTTGGAGTTCTTCTTTGACCCTGAAGAGCCAGATTGCCATATCCTTGAAGACGTTGGAAACGAGAAGCTGAGGCTGCTTTTGGCCGAAACCAGACAGAAAGACCCGGAAGAAATAACCGAAGTAACAGTCAAGGAGGCTTTGAAGAAGGGCCTAATCAAGTCAGAGTGGCAAGCGGCTTTCATGGCCATGGCCAAAAGACTACTCGTTGATCTTGGCGTTCCAGCGGACAAGCAGCGCCTCATCGAGAAGCTTCCATGGGAACGAGCACACTATTCGATTCAGAGCTTCGATCAAGAAGTGTGGCTTGACAGGTGGGGTTGGACTGAGGTGTCGGGCCATGCGAACAGGTCAGATTATGATTTAAAGAGTCACATGCAGGCCACAGGCTCAGACATGACGCTGTTTAAAGAAAGCGAGAAGTCGATCGAAAAGAAGCGGGTCGTTAAGCCGAACATGGCGAAGCTCGGTCCAGCCTTCAAAAAAGAGGCCGGAAAGGTTGGCGAACTGCTTTCCAAGGCTGACCCAGACGAGGTTGAGGTCTCTTTCAAGAAAAGCGGCTGCTTCACGCTTGGCGAGTACAAGATATTGCCTGAATACGTGACTACCATCGCCAGCATAAAAGCTGAACTCGGCAAACGTTTTGTTCCTAATGTGGTTGAGCCCAGTTTCGGTTCGGACAGACTCTTCTACGTGACACTTGAGTACGCTTATTCTGTCAAAGAGGATCGAGTAGTGTTGAGTCTGCCGCGGGATGTTGTGCCGATACAGGTTGGCGTCTATCCGCTCATGGGCAAGGATGGTTTGCCTGAGAAAACTATGGAATTGCATGGGATTTTGCTTGATGCGGGCTTCTCAGTTGAATATGATGAGGCTGGCTCAATTGGCAGACGCTACGCACGTGCAGACGAAATCGGCATTCCTTTGGGTATAACCGTGGACTATGACACGCTTAAGGATGGCACAGTTACCATTAGAGATCGTGATTCGTGGAAGCAGGTCAGAGCAAAAATCAAGGAT
>Ga0315289_10011077_pt1 | contig 12818 bp, 11 predicted proteins | sample YL17G11_40_MG_FD_203452 | JGI IMG/M metagenome (GOLD analysis project Ga0315289, IMG submission 203452) | Sediment microbial communities from Yellowstone Lake, YNP, Wyoming, USA - YL17G11_40 | ecosystem: Environmental > Aquatic > Freshwater > Lake > Sediment | place: USA: Wyoming | collected...
CGGTGTTCTCGCTAGTTCGATTTTGCCCATGATAAGTTTTTATCTAGGGCACGCCAATGATCTTTCGCATTTCGGTGGCTGCAGAACTCTACTCCTGCATTTTAGAGCAAGAGTATCAGACAGCTTCGCCATCCCCGTTTTGTCGCTTCGCTCCACGGGGATTCCCTCAATGCTCAAGCTCCATTGGCTAAAATCGAACATCCGCTCGAACACCGCCAGGTGCAGCTTTAGCGATAATCTTTCATCTGGCGGATGGCTTGGCTTAGTTCGAGCAACATCTTAGAGAATTCGAGCGGACATAAAAATAAAAAGTTGTTTTTGATGGTGAAAGATTGCTGAAGTAAAAGAACTTAGGTAAGGAGGAAGGATGGTTTTGAATCCTAGAAAAGGCTCATTTAAAGTTTGGGAAGAGAAGAATTTTGTGAAAGGTGAGGTGCGTTTAATCCGTTTTGACTATAAGACTATTTTTAACTTTCGCGATACTTTAATTAAATACTTACAAGAAGGGAGAAATTTATTTCTTTTAAAAAGAGAAGACCGCCCTACTGAACTTGATACTGAATATATGCTTTTTGAAAAGGATATCTTTGAAAAAGCACAGAATCAAATAAAAAACTTTGAAGAAGAGGGGAAGGTTAACCATCCAAGTATTCCTAATCCGTTATCGTTTATTTTTAACACAAAAAAAGCTCAACAGTACAATGAATGGGAAATGAAAATGGGTGCGAAATGGGAGAATAATGTATTAGCCTTGACCTCTTTCGTGGTTGAAACAAACCATGACTATCCATATGTTGAATGCTCCAGTAGAATTTATAACAAGGAGCAGCTTATAACTGAGCTTCAAAAAGTTGCTCAGGAGTTTAATATTGAATTAGAGTTTCTTGCTTAAAAATAAAGGAACAGTTCAAGTTTTAGTGGGTGGCTTGGACTGATTTCGAGCGGGGCGTCCGAGGAACCGAGCGGGCATGGATCGCCCGCAATAAAATTCAGGCGAGAGCGAGGTCCGCAGGCCGAGCGAAGTTTTGCCTCGCAGGGGCAAAACGAGCGTCCCCGCGAGAAACAGTCCAAGGCAGGACCCGCTAAAACAGAGAAAGAGTAATGGAAAAATATATCGAGAAATTTATCCGTTACCTGGAGATCGAAAAGAATTATTCCCCCCATACCATCCTCAATTACAGGCTTGACCTGGAAGGCTTCAGGAAATTTATCGGCGAAGTCGGCCTTGAGAAAATCGACTACCTTGCCCTCAGAAAATATCTCGCATACCTCAAGGAAAATAATCTAGGCAACCGCAGCATCGGCCGTCATCTTTCGACATTGCGCAGTTTCTTCAGATTCCTAACGCGTGAAGGATATATCAAGGCCAATCCCATCATCATCCTCTCAAGCCCGAAGCTCGACAAGCACCTGCCGCAATTCATGACGGAGGAAGAGACCGCGAAATTGATCGAATCCGCATTCCCTAAAGACGATAAAGATGAAAGGGGCCTGCGCGACCGGGCGATCCTGGAAACATTTTATTCTTGCGGCATACGGATCTCCGAGCTCGTCGGGTTAAGTCAGCAGGATGTCGATTTTATCGGCGGTATTGTCAAGGTGTTTGGCAAGGGCAAGAAAGAGCGGATCGTCCCCATTGGCGAGACAGCGCTTGGCGCTATCAGAAAATACCTGCATAGAAGAAAAAAGCAGAACGACGCGGTATTCCTGAATAAGAATGGATCGCGTATCACTACCCGTGGCGTGCGCGATATCGTCGAGAAATATATCAAGGTTGCCGGGATAAGGCAGGGAATCTCAGCGCATACGCTGCGGCATTCTTTTGCCACGCATTTATTGAACCGCGGTGCTGATTTAAGGACCGTGCAGGAACTCCTGGGCCACGCGAACTTATCCACGACGCAGATATACACGCACCTGACCACAGAGCGGTTAAAGACCGTTTACGATAAAGCGCATCCGCACGCGTAAATATGTTTATCATTTATAATTTAATATTCTTAATTTTCGTAATTATTTATTTACCGGTATATTTATTCCGGGGTAAATTTCATAAAGGATTTTCCGCGCGTTTCGTAAGACCACCCGATAATTTAAATCTGGATAAGCCGATCTGGGTGCACGCGGTAAGCGTAGGTGAGGCGCTGGCGGTAGCCGGCCTCATTGAAGAACTGCGCAAAACTTACCCGCAGAAGAAATTCGTCATCTCTACCATTACCCCCACCGGAAATAAGATCGCCCAAAAAATTGCCAAAGGCGGGGATTTAGTCACATATCTTCCGTTAGATTTAAGCTGGATAGTCCGCAAGGCCATCGACAGGATCGATCCTTCGATATTCGTCATTGCCGAAACAGAGATCTGGCCGAATCTTATCCGCTATCTGCATAAGAGAAATATTCCCGTCATTACGGTAAACGGCAGGATCTCCGATAAGTCTTTTAAGGGTTATTTGGGAATAAAGTCTTTACTGAAGCCGACCCTGGAGGGTTTCAACCTTTTCTGTGTACAGACAGAGCGCGATGCGCAAAGATTCAGGTCTCTTGGAGTGGCTGCGGAGAAAGTCAAAGTGACCGGAAATATGAAGTTTGACAACGCCGATAAGGTTGATGCGGGGAGCGCGGATAAATATAGGTCGATGCTGGGATTAAAAGCGGATGAATTACTTTTTGTCGCCGGCAGCACGCATCCCGGCGAGGAAGGGATCATTCTGGGAATTTATGAAGAATTGTTAAATAAATCTTTTAATTTAAGGCTTTTAATCGCGCCGCGTCATCCGCAGCGGGGCCATGAGATATTCGGTTTGATAAAGAAATCGGGATTTGAGTCTTTGAGGATCTCCCGGTTAAACGAGGAAGCGCCCAGGGGCGCTAGAACAGTATTTATTCTGGATACCATAGGACAGCTCCTGAACTTTTATAATATTGCCGATATCGTCTTTGTCGGCGGAAGCCTGATCAAGAAGGGCGGGCATAATATCCTTGAGCCGGCAGCATTATCTAAGCCTGTACTTTTCGGGCCCCACATGTTTAATTTCCGGGATATCACTGACCTGTTTTTGCGCAACAATGCCGCGATAATGGTCCGTAATGCAGATCAATTACAGGGTAATATCGAAGGCCTATTGAATGATCCCGCAAAGGCAAAAGAATTAGGCGAGCGCGCCAGGAAGCTTATCCAGGAGAATCAGGGGGCAACTATTAGAAATGCCCAGCAGATAAAAGCGTTGTTTATTTAACAGTATATGTTAATATTTAAGGCATGTTAGAGATACGCGCAAGGCAAAGAGAAGGCGTGATCATCCTGGATCTGGCCGGCCGTGTGGATGTGGATTCAGCACACCTGGTTGAGATGGTCGGCCAGTGTGTGCGCGACGGTTATCTGGATTTACTCCTCAATTTCGAGGAGGTCGATTTCATTGATTACCTGGGAGTCTCCGCGATAGTCCTGGCATACAAGGAAGTGACCAATAATAGCGGCAGGATGAAATTCGCGAGTATCCCTACGCACCTTAAAGGGGTTTTTTCTGTATCCGGCCTTGACCGGGTGATCGAGTTATATATCACCGAGGACCTGGCGGTGAACAGCTTTAAGGAAGACAAGGTCATCGAGAATATAAAAAGGATGCAGCTTCGCCGTCGCTTTAAGCGCCTCCCTATTGATATCAAGGTGGAATTAAAAGCCAAGTACGAAAGGCCTCCGACATCCCATAAGCTGGATATCATCAATTTAAGCGCGATCGGCGCCTATATTTTCGGCTGCGATAAGTTTAAGCTTGGCGATGAGGTGATCATCAAAATGAAGCTTCCTCCTAAAGATGAGGAGATGGAGCTTGAGGCAAAGGTAGTCTGGTTGCCGGATAAACAGGTCCAGCCGCATGCTTACCCGGGTTTGGGTGTCGAATTCGTGAATATCCCCTCTGGCATCCAGCAGAAAATCATCGATTTTATTGACCGAAATTTCTCTTTCATGTCCCAGGATTACTGATTTCCTTCCCGCGGCAAGAAATTTCCTATCTTATTGTGTAATAAAGACTTTCTAACCTGATTCATCACGCCTTTGCGAAGAAAATATTAATCTCTTGCAAAGAAAGGGCGGGATAAAACCTGTTGCCGAGGTTCATGCCTTGTGATAAAATAATTAGTTAAAATGTAGCTGAATAAAGGGGGTCACTTATGGATTGGAAAGTCTTTTTAGCCACCTTTGGCGCGGTTTTTGTCGCGGAATTAGCGGATAAGACGCAGTTGGTCGGGATCAGCATGGTATCTAAGTCAGGGAAACCCGTATCTGTTTGGCTGGGGTCAGTAGCCGGCTATATGGTTGTAACTGTTGTCTCTATCTTGATCGGCCTGGCAGTGAGCAAATTCATTAAGCCTGAACTGGTCAGGTATCTCGCAGCAGGGCTGTTTATCATCATGGGGTTGCTGATGATGTTTGACGTACTTTAAGAGCGGTTTTAAAAAAATGCTAAAATTTCTTTATGATATAGCTACGGATAAGCGCAGAGGATTGATCCCCGGAATAATCAAGGCCTTTCTTTTTATCCTTTCCCTGGTCTATGGCTTGATCATCAGGGCAGCAATTTTCTTCAACCGGATTTCACTTTGCTCATTTTCCTGCAAAGTGATCAGTGTCGGTAATATCACGCTGGGAGGAACGGGTAAGACGACAGTAGTGGAATATATCGCGCGCTATCTAAAAAGTAAGGGGCGAAAAATAGCGGTGATCAGCAGGGGGTATAAAAGGGCGTCAGCGTGCCGGAGTGCCAGGGTGTCAGAGTGCCGGTCGATGGGCGATGAGCCGTATATGCTTTCTAAGAAATTAGAGGGTATCCCCGTGATCGTGGATGCGGACAGGATAAGGGGAATAAAAAAAGCGATAAAAGATTTTGGTGTTGATACCGTGATCTTAGACGATGCCTTTCAGCAGTGGAGAATAAATAAGGATTTAGAAATAGTGACGATTGATGCCGCCGATCCTTTTGGTAACAGGCATATGTTGCCGCGCGGCATATTGCGCGAGCCGCTCTGCGCATTAAAGCGCGCGGATATATTTATGCTGACTAAGGCCAATCTGCATCCGGATACAGAAAGCGCGAAAGCCACCTTAAAGAGTATAAATCCTTCGGCGGGAATTTTCGAATCATACCATCTCCCTGCCGGTTTCTATGATATCGAGGAGCCGGCGCGGCCTTTGCCTGCCGATAGCTTAAAAGGAAAAAGCGCTGGGGTATTTTGCGGGATAGGGGATCCGGCCTCATTTGAGGATCTCATCGAGAGCCTCGGCGTGCATATCGCTAGAACATTCAGATTCACCGACCACCACAATTACTCTCCGAAAGACCTGGAGAAGATTATTAAGAGCTGCAAAGAAATGAATATCGATACGATCATCACTACGGAAAAAGATGCGGTAAGGATTTCAGGTGTCAGGTTGGAGGGAAGAGGCTGGAAATTTCTGGTTTTAAAGATCGAGCTTGGATTAAAAGATGAACAAGGATTCTCTGACAGATTACTTAAGCTGTATTCTCTTTAGGGCGCTTGGGCCGGTCCTAAGAGTTCTTCCGGTCGGCGCCAGCCTGTTTTTAGGGAGAAGGCTGGGCGATTTATTATATTGCCTGGATATAAGGCACAGGGCGATCGCCTACGCCAATATAAAGCGGGCGCTAGAGAAAGAGTCGGGCCATATTGGAATACGCAGGCTTACTAAATCATCTTACCGGGCTTTCGGCCAGAATTTTATCGAGATATTTCTTATACCGCAAGTTAGCAAAGAATATTTATCGAAATACATCTCCGTAGAGGGGGGTGAGAATATTGACGCGGCTTTTAAGAAAGGCAAGGGCGTGATATTATTGGCTATGCACGCCGGCAGCTGGGAGCTTTCCAATGTGATCTGCTCAAACCTCGGGTTTCCTTTCAATTTTCTAGTGCGGGAGCAAAGGCATCCTCGCTTAAACGAGCTGCTCAACTATTATCGCAGCTTAAGAGGCTGCAAGATAATCCACCGCTCAAACCAGACGCGGGAATTGATCGAGGCCTTAAAGCGCAATGAATCCATCGGCGTGACCGTTGACCAGGGCGGGAAAGAGGGGGTCCCGGTGAAATTTTTCGGCAAAGATGCCTCCATGGCCACGGGCGCGGTGAAGTTGGCCTTAAAATACGGTTCGGTCATTTTGCCGGCTTATCATACAAGAGTAAACGGGCCGTATGCAAAGGTGATCATAAGGCCTCCTTTTGAGCTTACTAAAACACAAGATATGGAGAAAGATGTGCGGGAAAACCTGCAAAGGCTCATCCCGGTATATGAGCAGCTTATCCGCAAGTACCCGGCTGAGTACATGTGGACTTATAAAATCTGGAAATACGCTAAGGAGAAGAATGTCCTGATCTTAAGCGACGGCAAGGCCGGGCATCTTCGGCAGTCGCAGGCTGTGGCAGATTTAACGCGCGAATGTTTAGAGGAAAACGGAATTAAAGCGGATATCGAAACCCGGGAAATAAAATTTAGAAACGCCTTCTCTAAGAGCCTCTTAGCTTTAAGCAGCCTTCTCTCAGGAAAATACGTGTGCCAGGGCTGCCTTCTTTGTCTTAAGAAAACTCTGGATGAGGAAACTCAGGCTTTCTTGATGAGCAAGAATCCCGACGTAATTATTTCAGGCGGCTCTGCCCTTGCGCCGATTAACTATTTACTTTCACGGCAGAACCTGGCGCGCTCTATTGTGATCATGCGCCCGGGGCTGCTGAGTTTCAAAAAATTCAATCTGGTGATCATACCCAGGCACGATGAACCTGTGAAAAGCAAGAATGTCCTGGTGACTGAAGGCGCGATCAACTCAATCGATGAGAAGTATCTAAGAGAGCAATCTGAGAGGCTCGCTCATCTCTTGGCCCTGCGCCTTAAGCCCCTGGCTTTATATATCGGCTTGCTGATCGGCGGGGATTCAAAGAAATTTATTCTAGCCAAAGAAAGAGTGGCTGAAGCGATAAAGCAGGTAAAATCGGCTGCGGAAAAACTTAACGCGGATATTTTAATTACTACCTCCCGCCGCACCTCAAAAGAAGTCGAGGCAGTGGTCAAGGAGGGGTTCCGGGGTTATCCGCGGGCAAAATTGGTCATTATCGCCAATGAAAAAAATATTCCTGAGGCAGTGGGCGGAATATTAGGTTTAAGCTCGATGGTGGTGAGCTCCCCGGAAAGCATCTCCATGATTTCCGAGGCGGTAAGCAGTAATAAATATGTTTTAGTCTTTAAGGCGGCCGGATTAAGCCAGAAGCACCAAAGATTCCTGGATAATTTCGCCAGGAATAAATATATCTATTTAACGCAAGCCGGTGGCCTGGGCAATAAAATTGAAGAGATCTGGCATGGCAAGCCAAAGGTCTTTGCGCCTAAGGACAGACAGATAATCAAGCAAGCAATAAAGGCCCTATTATAAAAAAATATGAATATCTTACAAATTCTGCCAGAATTAAACGTTGGCGGTGTAGAGACCGGTACTGTGGATCTATCGCGGTATTTGATAAAATACGGCCATAAGTCAGCGGTGGTTTCTAACGGCGGTGAGTTGGTAGGCGACCTGGAATCATCCGGGGCAATACATTACAGGCTTCCCGTGCATAAGAAGTCGATCTTTGCGATAATGAAGATGGTCCCCCGCCTTGAGGAAATCATCAAGAAGGAGAAGATCGACATTGTGCATGCGCGTTCGCGCGTTCCTGCGTGGGCCGCTTATTTTGCCTGCCGAAGGACCGGGGCTGTTTTTATCACTACCTGTCACGGATATTATACCAAGCATCCATTCAGCTACTGTATGGGCTGGGCAAAGAGAGTGATCGTCTTAAGCAATTGTATTGGCCGGCACATGATCGATGATTTCAGCGTTCCCTATGAGCGGATAAAGCTTGTGCCGCGCAGCGTAGACCTCGAGAAATTCAAATACCAGGCTCCCGATAAAAAAAGAAAAGAGGAATTTAACGTGGGGATAATCGGAAGGATCACCCCGCTTAAAGGGCACCTGCATTTTATCAAGGCAATGGCGCGCGTGGCTAGAGTTGTGCCGAAATTAAAGATCTGGATAGTCGGAGACGCGCCCTCAACGCGCGAAGCCTACAAGGAGCAGATCCAGGTCTTAGTGAGGAGGCTGGGCCTTTCGCATTGCACCGAATTCTTAGGCACCCAGAGGGATATCCCGGCAATAATGTCGTATCTGGACTTAGTCGTCCTTGCCACAACGACGCATGAAGCATTCGGAAGGGTGATTGTGGAGGCGCAGGCAGCGGGCGTGCCGGTGGTAGCCACCGAAGTGGGCGGCGTTGTCGATATTATTGAAAATGGGGTTAACGGCCTGCTTGTCCCTCCCGCAGATCCGGTAAGCATGGCTGAAGCGATCATCAAGATATTCAAGGATAAGGAACTCGCTCGCTCGCTCGCGGAGCGTGCCTATGAAAAAGTGAAAATTGAATATAATGTGGAGCTCATGGTAAAGAATACCATCGATGTCTATAAAGATGCCCTGAACAATTTCAAGATATTGATCATTAAGTTCGGTTCGTTAGGCGACGTGATACTTTCTACGGCCGCGATAAAAGCGATAAGGGAAAAATTTTCCAGGAATTATAAGATCACATTTCTGGTGGGCGAGGAATCAAAGGATGTGCTTTTGCGCTGTCCGTATATAGATGAGCTGGTGGTGGTCGAGCTTAAGGGTAAAGATAAGGGCATAAAGGGAGCCTTGGATCTTGGGCGCGTACTGAGAAAGAAAAACTTTGACCTGGTGGTCGACCTGCAGAATAATCGTAAGTCCCATCTGCTTAGTTTTTTAAGCGCCTGCGTAAACCGCTACGGATACGATAACAAGAAATACGGTTTTCTCCTTAATCATCGCATCAAGGATGACTCGCCATTCATTGACCCGGTGACGCATCAGTTCAGGATATTGAACATGCTGGGGATAGAATTGAAAAACAATCATCTTGAGCTTTGGCCGGCGGAAGAGGACCGCAAATATATCGATGAGTTACTCGGCGGGGAATGGTTAAGCGCAAATCAAAAGATCGTGGGGATCAATATCAGCGCAAGTTCGCGCTGGGAGACTAAGGCGTGGCCGCTGGAACATATTGTGAAACTCTGCGAGTCGTTAAAACATAGGGATATCCGCGCGGTGGTTACCGGGACCGAAAAGGACCTGCCGCAGGTGAATAAATTATTGAATTTGGCCAAGGATATCAAGCCGATCAATGCCTGCGGCAAGACTACCGTGAATCAGCTGGCCTGTTTAATCAAGAAATGCGCATGTTTTATTTCCGCGGATTCTTCGCCCCTGCATATTGCTGCTGCAATGAATACGCCGATTGTCGCGCTATTTGGGCCGACTGACTACCGAAGGCACCTGCCTGCGGTAAAGAATTGTGTTGTGCTAAAGAAGGATCTGCCTTGTAGCCCATGCTATAAATCGAAGTGTAAGGATAAGAAGTGTATGAAGCAGATAACGCCGGATGAGGTATTGAGGGCGGTTGAAAAATTATTAAAATGAACATCCTCTACATTACGAATCATTTGAACATCGGCGGGATAACCAGCTACGTTCTGACTTTAGGCACAGGCCTAAGGAATAGGGGCCATAATATATATGTTGCCTCAAGCGGCGGCGTAATGTTCTCTAAATTTATCGAAGAAGGGATGATCTTTATCCCCATACCGATAAAGACAAAAAAAGAAATCAGCCCCAAGATCATTATGAGTGAATTTACATTATCAGCTGCGATACAAAGATTCAATATCGATCTCATACATTCCCATAGCCGCACCACGCAGGTTTTAGCGCAGCTTCTAGCCAGGAAGACAGGCCTGCCGCATGTTTATACCTGCCACGGTTTCTTTAAAAGAAGGATATTACGCAGGCTTTTTCCCTGCTGGGGGGATAAAATTATCGCTATCAGCCAGCAGGTAAAAGAGCACCTGGTGCAGGATTTTAAGGTGGATGAAAAAAAGATAGTCGTGATCCACAACGGGATTGACGTAAATAAGTTTTTATTTCAGCCTGCGGGTTTGGCGCTGGAAGCCAGGAAGAAATTAGGCTTAAAGGGTGGGCCGGTGGTGGGGATAGTAGCCAGGCTTTCGGAAGTCAAAGGCCATAAATATCTGATCCAAGCGATGAAGGATGTTTTGAGGGAGATTCCCGATGCGCAACTACTCATTTGCGGCGACGGGAAAGAAAAAGAGGGCCTGGTAAAATTAGTCAATCATCTGGGGATTGACAGGAGCGTAAATTTTTCTGGGCAGGCGCGGGGCACAAAGGAAATCTTATCCGCCATGGACGTATTTGTCATGCCTTCCCTTAAGGAAGGCCTGGGATTAGCGCTGATGGAGGCAATGGCAGCAGGATTGCCGGTCATTGGCTCGGATATCGGCGGAATAAAAACCCTGATCCATGATGGCACCAATGGTTTATTGGTCAGGCCCGCCGGTGTGGAGGAATTATCCCGGGCAATAATAACCTTGCTTAAGGATCACGATAAGGCAAATCTATTCGGAAAGAAAGCGCAGGATTTTATCCGCGAGAATTTCTCCCGGGAGAAAATGGCTGAAGAAACAGAAAGGGTGTATCAGGAATGTCTAAGAGCAAAAAGGTAATCATTGTTTTCGTTCTTTTTGCGGCAGCGGTGTCTTCATTAGTTTTCGCGGGGATAGCGGTTCTGTCAAGGCATTACGCCTTACCGATTCTCATGTATCATTCGGTGAATCCTCTGGCAGAAAAAAGGAATAAATTAGCCATAACCCCGGATCTCTTTGAGCGCCAGATGCGTTTCTTAAAAGTCCACAACTATAATGTAGTGCCTTTAGAATCTTTGGTTGTGTTGCTAAAAGAAAAGAAAAAGGCCCCCCCCGGGACTGTGGCGATAACCTTTGATGACGGCTATAAGGATAATTACATTTACGCTTATCCGATATTGAAAAAGTATCAGCTGCCTGCTACGATATTTATTATTATCCAGGAGGTGGGAAGGCCTCGTAACGACTGCCTCAGCTGGGACGGGATCAAAGAGATGCGCGATTCTGGCTTGATCTCTTTTGGGAGCCACGCTGTCGGCCCGGACCCCCTCTACAAAATGAAGACCGAGGAAGAACTGCGCAGGCAGATATTTGATTCTAAGAAAATGCTGGAAGAAAAAATAGGGGCTCAAGTATTTGCCTTTAGTTATCCGGAAGGGATGTTTGATGAGCATATCAAAGAGCTGGTAAAAGAAGCAGGATATAAAATGGCCGTGGCGACTCACCCGGGAAGGAAATTCGCCAATGATGATTTATTCGCCCTAAAAAGGCAGCGCATATCCTGGAATTCCGGTTCGGGAATGGTTTTCTGGGCGCAGGCAAGCGGTTACTATCAATTTTTTAAAGATAAAAAACGTAAAAAATGATCAAGGATAAGAAGCGCATACTGATTTTTAATGTCAATTGGCTGGGGGACGTGTTATTTTCCACAGCCGCCATCAGGAATATCCGCAGGAATTTCCCGGATAGCTTCATCGTCTGCGCGATACCGAGCAGGTGCTATCAGATCTTAAAAGGAAATCCCCACCTGGATGAAATCATTATTTTTGATGAGAAGGACAGGCACAAGGGGCTTATGGAAAAGCTGTCCTTTATCCGGCTCCTGAAGGCCAAGGATTTTGATACCGTATTTCTTCTGCACCGCTCATTCAGCCGCGCGCTCATTTGCCGCCTGGCGGATATTCCGCAGAGGCTGGGCCACTACACTAAGAAAAGAGGGTTCCTCTTGACCAAAAAGATCAAGCCGCCCAAAAGAGATTCCATACACCGCATAGATTATTACCTGCATATTCTGGAAAAGGCCGGGCTTAAGGTGGAAGACAGGTACCTGGAGTTTTTTTATAGCGATGAAGATGAGAAATTTGTGGATGAATTTCTGCATAAGAATGCGATTAAGAAATATGATTTTCTGGTGGCGCTTAATCCGGGAGGTAACTGGCTGCCCAAGCGCTGGCCAAAGGAATTCTGGGCTGACTTAGCGGATAGGCTGATCAGCGGCCTTGGCGCAAAAGTCATTATTACCGGAAGCGTTTCTGATACGACACTGGCAGGCGAGATCAAGAGCCTTATGGAGGAAAAACCGGTGCTCGCCTGCGGCACGCTAAACATCAAACAGCTGGGCGCTTTGTGCAAGCGCCTCGATGTTTTTGTTACCGCTGATACCGGGCCGTTACATATCGCAAATGCAGTCGGCACAAAAAAGATCATCGCCCTTTTTGGCCCGACTTCACCGCAGATAACCGGGCCGTTCCCGGAAAAAAATGTTATAATCCTTCGTAAGGATGTGGGTTGCGCCATTCCCTGTTACCAGGTACACTGTAAAGATAACCGCTGCATGAAGGCGATTACTCCGGAGGAAGTGCTTAAACATATAAAGTTATAATATGGTCAGTAAAATCCTGTTTATTACACTTAGCAATATCGGCGACGTCATCCTGACACTGCCGGCGCTGGATGCCTTGCACCAGAATTTTCCTGAGGCCCAGATTACGGTGATGGCCGGAGAGCGCCCCAGAGAAATATTCGAAAATAACCCGAATATCAACAGGCTCATTATTTACAACAAACGCGCTTGCCTTAAAGAGAAAAAGGCGTTATTCAAGGAGCTAAAAAAAGAAGATTTTGATCTGGTCGTTGACCTGCGCAATACTTTTTACGGCGCGTTTCTGCCGGCTAAATACAGGACATCGCTCTTCCTGAAGACCCCTAAGGGTGTAATACATATGCGGGATAAACATCTTTATAAAATCCTGAACTCTAAACTCGA
>Ga0315289_10011079_pt1 | contig 12817 bp, 13 predicted proteins | sample YL17G11_40_MG_FD_203452 | JGI IMG/M metagenome (GOLD analysis project Ga0315289, IMG submission 203452) | Sediment microbial communities from Yellowstone Lake, YNP, Wyoming, USA - YL17G11_40 | ecosystem: Environmental > Aquatic > Freshwater > Lake > Sediment | place: USA: Wyoming | collected...
GCGTGGCGGGCGACCGCTATTTCGGCGGCGTGCTGGGTCTCCTGGTCCGCGAGGCGACCGGCCACGAGATACCCGCCGAGGTGGACCGGACCCGGGATCTTGGTTTTCGCGTCCGGGTGCTCGAGCGCGACGCCGCGGGCATTTCCGCGCTGCGCTTCGAATTCCAGCGCCCGCCGGTGCATCCTGGCATACACTTATTCTGGGCCTCGCGGGTGCGCTGGGCCTACGAAGCGAAGCCCTGAGGTCGCATGGGCACCGATCACAAGCTGCCGGCCTTGCGCCCCATCGAGATTCTGCCCTTTCGGCGGTCCGATGGCGAAGTGTACTTCGCCTTGCACGACCCGGCGCAGCTTGCACCACAAACGATCGCCGTTTCGGCGGCGGGCTACTTCGTCCTGACGCACCTTGACGGCGCGCACTCGCCGGGGGCCGTCCAGGCCGCGTTTCGCCGCCAGACCGGGATGGAGCTGCCCGAAGACGAAATCCTGAAGCTGGTCAGTGTGCTGGACGAGGGGTTGTTCATCCGCGGCGAGCGGGCCACGCGAGCGTTTGCGGCGCGCCGCGCGGCATATCGGGCGGCGCCAGCGCGGGACAACCGCGACAGCTACCCGGACGCTGCGGCGCTCCGCCGCGAGGTCGGGAAGCTGCTGGCAGCCGGCGTGGCGGCGCCGGTCCGCGAGGTGCGTGGGCTCGTCGCTCCCCATTTGGATTACGCCCGCGGCGCACCCTGCTATGCGGACGCGTACGCGACCCTGGCCGCTGCTCCGCCGGCCGAGCGATATGTCATCCTCGGTGCCAACCACGCGGGCCAGTCGGCCTCCGTGGTGGCGACCACGAAGGACTTCTGGACGCCCTTGGGCGTTGTGCCAACGGACAGGGATTTCATTGACGGGCTGGAGGAGCGGCTGGGGTGGCCGCTTTGCGGGAGCGAGGAGGATCACCTCTACGAGCACTCGGTAGAGCTGCAGGTCCATATGGTGCAGGGATGCACGGGGGGCGCGCGCTTTGCGATAGTGCCCGTCCTGTGCCCGGATGTCTGCGGGCCGAGCGGAACAGCACCCCAGGACGGCGCGGGGCCGGACTTGCGCGATTTCGCCGCAGCGCTGGGGGAGGAAATCGCGGAGTCGGACCGGCGGACGGTGGTCATCGCCGCTGCGGACCTGAGTCATGTCGGGCAGCGGTTTGGCGACCCGGCTCCGACGACGCCAGAGTTCCTGGAAGCGGTGGCGCGCTCGGACCGCGGACTGCTAACGCTGTTGGAAGCACGGCAGGAAGAGGAGTTTGTGAGGGAACTCAGCGCCAGTGGCAACGAGACAAGGATTTGTAGCACCGGTTGCCTGTTTGCCATGCTCCGTGCGCTGCCGGGCAGACCGTTCCGCGTGCTGAGCTATCATCAGGCCGTGGACAGGGCGACCGAAACGCACGTCACCTGCGCCGCGGGGGTGGTCACGTAGCGCGCCGGGCTGCGCCCGGTGGCCGGCCATCAGAGCTTGAGCTCGCTGCTTCGGTCGCCGCGGCCGGCGGCCAGCGTCAGCCGGTGCAGGCGCTGGACGGAGCTCGCCAGGCGCTGCAGGACCAGCCGGCCGTCCACCGTCAGCTCCAGGCCGACGAACTGTATGGCAGCGCTCAGCCCCCCGGGCTCGTCGCTGCGCGCGCCGCGGAACAGGGCGTCGACCAGGATCGGCGTGCGCCCGTCGGGCAATTGCAATTCGACGCCCAGGGTCTGATCGGGGGCCCAATCGGGTGGGCCGGGTTGATGCAGCCGGACCAGCGCCCCGCCGCAGGACACGTCGGACAACTGGCCGGTGGCCACGCGCAAGGCAGACGTTTGGGCGTCGCCGCGGGCCCGCAGGCCGCCCGGCCACAGGCTGACGAGCAGGGTCATGTCGTCGCGGACGGGCGTGCGGTAATAGGCGCGCCGCTGGAGCTCGGTGATCGTGTCGGGCCAGCGGTAGCGCACGGCGGGGACGCTGGTCTTCTGGTCGAGGATGAAGTTACCTTTGGCCTCGACCACGGTGGCGAACAGGAGCTTGCGGCTCTTCTGGCGGAAGCTGATGCCGAGATACTGCCCGGGGGCGAGCGCGGGCAGGGGCGCGCTGCCGCTGGCTTGGTAGTCCAGCACGAAGAAGCGGCTCTTGGCATCGCGCTCCAGGAAGCGCGACTTGAAGCTGTGCCAGTCGTCGCCGCTTTGCAGCGTGAGGACGGCGAGGGCGTGCTCCTGCACGGCCCGGTCGAAGATCGTGGTCGCGTCGCGCGGGGACACCAGGCGTCGGGGTCTCATAGTTCACCCTCCTTTTCGGTCAAGCGGGCCGTCTCGTCGCGCAGCGCGGCGCGGAGGCGCAACAGCGCGACCTCGTTGGCTTGGGCGACGAACTCGAAGCCCACCATGAGGTGCCCTTCCTCGCGGCAGCGGTTCTTGTTACAGACTGCGGCCGGCAGGGCGTAGACCTCATTGGACCACGGCAGGACAAACTCGAGCTCGACTTCGTCGCCAATGCACAGGCGGTCCTGGAGTTCCGGGTCGACCACGCGGCACGCCAGGCCGGTCGGGCCGATGTTCGCGAGGATCGCGACCGGCGCTGAGGGCATGCCCGACGCCGAGAAACGGACCGGTACCGGTTCGATGGGGGCCTTGCGGGCGAAGCGGCGGCGATTGGCGATTTGGATCGTTTCCGGGATGGCGAGCGCGAGCCGCTGGGGAACGGTGTCGTCCACGATGTCCAGGATGAAGGTGGAAAACAGGCAGAGCTGGCTGGAGAGGATCATCCGCACGTCACACATGGCGCCCATGAGCGTGCGCAGCGGGGCGGAGTGGCCCGTGTCGTGCAGGTCGATCGTCAGCACGTCGTTTTCGCGGCCGGATAGCGTCCCCCACAGGAGCGTGTCGTGCGATTCGGGCCGCGGCTCGATCTCGAGCTTGACGTGGGTGCGGAGGGCCTGGCCCAGCACCCGCTGCGCCTGACGTGCGCTCAGATCAAGGGTTATCAGCATGGGTCACGCACCTCCCCGGCCGCGCCCCGGTTGCGCCAAGCCCTGTCGGAGCCGCTCCCATTGTTGATCGTGGACCGTCGAGTCGTCGCGGGGACAAAACCGGCAGCCCAGGACGACGATGCCGTGCGGCGCGATGGCGTGGGCGTGGACGACGCGGGCCACGAACTCGGCGGAGCCATCCTCGCCCGGCAGGGCGATGCAGGCCCAGAGCACGTCGCCGCGTTGCACCCAGCCGGCTTCCCCCAGTGAGGCACTGATCCGGAATCCGCCGGTCGACAGATCGCGCAGTCGGGCGGTGAAGCTGCGCTGGTTGTCGGCGATGCTCGTGCAGCGGGCGTCGAGGGGCGTGCGATCGTCCAGCGCGATACGCCGGTCTCGCCGCGGCTCGCGCGGCTCGATGCACAGCGGCACGGCCAGCTTCCAGGCCCGCACGGGCCCGCCGGAGGCGCGCGGATACCACACCGGGCCCTGCGCTGGGGCGCGGAACCCGAGCAGTTGCTGCTGGTGCTGGAACACGACCTCCACGGTCGCCCCACGGGCGGCGATTCGTCCAGTCCCCTGGGGCGGCCAACGCAGCAGAACCGCGTCGGGCTGCAGCGCCAGGAAACGTGTCTCGATGGAGCCGGGGTCGTCGGTCTGCAGCGCGCGCTGTGCGACGCGGGCCCGCCGCCTCGTGCGGCAGGCTTCGGCCAGCATGGCAAGCTGTGTCTTGCGGCGTGTCAGCGCCAGGACGGCCATGTCTGCTCCTTGCGAAGGCCGCACTTGTCTTCGTCCCGCGCACCCCAGGACTTGACCGGCGCGATTCCCCGCGCGATGTGGACGTTCCGGAATCATCTCGCTGGCGCTGGGCGGGCGCCTGGCGCACTTTCGTGGGGCGGCGTGCCTGGCGCACAGCTATCGGAGCCTGGGCGCGCGTCCAGAAAGATGGCCGTTTCGTGTCCGAGGTCGGCGGCGCCCGAGCCGTGATCGGACGGTCACCAACGCGTGCGGCGCTTATGGCGCGCCGCAGGTTTGTGCGGGCTGCAACCGCATCAGGACGGTGCGGGGTCCTGAAATGCGCGCGGGATAACTCTGGACGGACGCCAAGGCTGAGTTGGCGAAGCACTCATAACCAGGGCGCCGCGACGGACCCCGTCCGCCGCGGCGGACGCTTGGGGTTCGGACGCTTGTCGCGGCCTCGCGCGCGGTCGGGTAGGATCCGGTCCGTCGAAGCGGGCACGGGACTGGCGCATGCAGATCGGAGTGTTGGCGGACACGCATGATCGGTTGCCGACCCTGCGGGCCGCGCTGCTGCGGTTCCGCGAGTTGGGGATCACCACCGTGCTCCACCCCGGGGACATTGTGGCCCCCTTCGCTGCCAAGGTGCTCGCCGGCTTCGACGGCACCCTGCACGTGACCTACGGGAACAACGACGGCGAACGCCGCGGGCTGAAGCAGGTGTTGCCGCAGATTCAGGATGGGCCGCTGCGGCTGGAGCTGGCGGGCCGGCGCGTTTTGCTGCATCATGCCCGCGAGTGGTGCCGGCCGGAGCAGATTGCCGCGGCCGACGTGATTGTCACCGGGCACACGCACGAGGCCCGCGTCGAGCGCCGCGATGGAAAGCTCTTCGTGAATCCGGGTGAATGCTGTGGTTGGGTCACCGGTCGGGCCACTGTGGCCGTCATCGCGCTGGATACCGGCGAGGTACAACAGATCGAGATTCCCACATGAAACCGCAACGTGCTATGGTGTTTCTGGCGCCCGCGCTGGGGCTGGTCGCGGCCGTGCTCACAACGGGCTGCGTCGAGCGAATCGCCAAAGTTCAGACCGATCCGCCGGGGGCCCTGGTCATCGTCAACGACGAAGAGGTCGGGGTCAGCCCGGTCAAGTTCAGTTTTCTGTGGTACGGCGACTACGACATCATGGTCCGCAAGCCCGGGTACGAGACGCTGAAGGTACACCACCGGCTGCACGCGCCGTGGTACGAGTGGCCGCCGATCGATCTGGTCGCGGAGACTATGATCCCCGTGATGATTCGCGACGAGCACGTGCTGCCCACGTTCACCCTGGAGCCGATGCAAACGCCGACGGCGGAGGAGCTGGTGAAGCGGGCGACCGAGCTGCGCGAAGACGCGCTCTTCGAGGGCGGCGAATAGGGCGTGGTTTGGCGACCGCCATCAGAACGCGAAGCGCAAGCGAGCGCCTCAGCACAAAGGGCGCTTGCTGGCGCTGCGCGTTCTGATGGCGCCGCCGCGCGCGGCGACGTAGATACCGCTCGGCCCTACAGGAAGCGCTTCACGCCGATGTGGACGAGGTAGAACGCCACCGCGATCAACGCCATTCCGACGACGATGTTGAGGAAGGTGACCAGCGTGGCCCGCGGCATCTGGCGGACGTCGCGGGCCCGCGTGACCCGGTAGACGGCCGCCACGCACGCCGCCAGCGGCAGGAGCATCCACAGCCGCGTTCCGGGCGGGAGCTTGACCGGGTTCAGGAACAGCCAGCCCAGCGCGAGCAGCAGCGGCATCATGATCCTTTCCCTGGCTCAGCGGCCGGTCGGCCAGGGCCGCCCTGGCGGACCGGCGGCAGCTCGCGGTGGAAGGTCGGTAACCCGCCGGTCTGGGCTCGCGCGACCGCGTCGAGGATGACGAGCAGGTTCAACAGGCCGGCGGTGGCGAGGTAGATCTGCGCCACGTCCGACTCCGGGTAATACGACATGTACCCCATGCGCGTGGCCGCACGCAGGTAGGCGTTGTACTGGTCCCGCTCGGTCTGCTGGTCGGGCACGCGACCAAAGCCGAGCCCGGTCAGAACTCTCTTTTCCGCGGAGCGGCTGATCACGAGCGACGGGAGGGTGTAGCCGCCAGCTCCCAACTCGGCGAGGAACAGCCAGCGACTGGTGACGGGGTTGACCGACGGCACCATGCCGCCGAAGGCCAGGCCGGTCCAGAAGCAGAAGGTGACGGCGACAAAGCAGACCAGCCCCAGGCCGCGGTGCCCGAGCAGGAAGTGCCCGGCCCCGGGTAGGATCCAGCTCAGCACGCCGGCTTGAATGGCTCTGGCAGTCGAGTTCAACTCTTGAACGCCCACGACGGGCCTTTCTGTACGAATCACGTTCCCAGAGGGCACGAGCCATCCGCGCCGCGGCATTGCCCGCACGGTCCCGGAAGCGACGGGCCCTTCGCGGGCGCCGCGTGAGCCGCGAACGTGCTCATGCGCCGGGTCACCTGGCCGTCGCCGCACTTTGGGCAGACTACCTTGCGCGCCGCGCTCTCTGACCGGATCAACTCCTCGAACGTCGCGTGACACGCCGGGCACTGGTATTCGTAAATCGGCACGGCCAAGACTCCCGTCTCGCACTCGCCGGGGCAGTATAAGAACCCCGCCCGCGGCCCGCAACGGCGGTGTGTGTGTGTCCGTTTCCGAGCCCGAGCGGAAGCGAGTGGGCGCATGTGCGAGCCCCGAGCGGCGGCGAGTGGGCCCCGACCCGAGCCCCGAGCGCAAGCGAGTGGGCCCGCTTCTGTGCCCCGATCGCCAGCGAGCGGGTCTTCTCTCCCTTCCAAGCCCGAAGCGCCAGCGAGGGACGCAGGGCGCGCCCACCCCGCCGCAAGCCGGCAGCCGAAGCCCGCCCGACACCTCCGCCCGCCCTCCTCCCCCTTATAGGGGGAGGACAGGGTGGGGGTGATGCCTTCGTCCCTTCGTGCCTTCGTGCCTCCGTGCCTCGTTGCCCGGTTGCCTTGTTGCCTCTCGCGCTTCGGCCTGTCCGAGGAGATCATCAGCTACAAGCGGAGGTGGTTCGTTGTGCTAGAAGACGCACCAACGGCGTTACCAGCTCTGCTAGCCCATAGAAGGGCGGTGCGAGACGTCGGTGCCTGAGCGGAGGGGCCGCGCCTTTTCGGAAACCAGCGACGCGCCGCCAGCCACGGACAATCCTTCGACCCGCCCGAATCGGGCGGTCGCCCCGTGCCGGCCAGCCCGCACCGTCGGTGCGTTACGTGCGCGCTTGCAAGGGCGAGGCTAAACGTTATAATTGAGGCTCGTGTGGCAGAAAGTCCCGTGGCTCGCGGCGGCGGCCGCGGAGAACGTCACGTGAACGAAGCCCGCTGGGAAATAGTTGCCTGCGATTACTGTAAGCAGCGTAACCGTCTCATCGCAGAAAACCGGAGGAACTTCTGCGGCCGGTGCGGTTACCCGCTGACAAAGATGCTCGCGACCGCAGGGCCCGCGCCGCGCAGTCGGCCAACAAACGGCTGGCTGAAGACCTTTCTGGTGGTCGCCGCGGTCATACTCTTCCTTCGCGGCTTGTCAGGTGGGCTTTCGTCGCATCGTCCCGTTAGCACGCCGCCCGTTGCGGCATCTCGCAGCGAGCCGTGGGTTGCTGAGAACGGGTCCTACTTCGGACAGGTGAGCGCCGAGACCGGCCGGCCGAAGACGGTTCATATTGACGGCTATTACCGCGGTGATGACACATATGTCCGCGAGCATTTCCGAAGTCCACCGCGCTGATGGATTGATCCGCACGTGACTCATGGACCGGCAGGGCCTTGAAACCGATTTGGCCGAACTTGGCCTCGAACGGGGCGCTACTTTTGCGAGCGTCAAGGCGGCGTTTCGCCAAGCCGCACTGAGGTTCCATCCCGACCGAGGTGGGGACGCCGCGCAGTTCATTCGCGCTTATGCGGCATACAGGCGGTTATGTGCCCATTTTGAAGGAAGGCAGCCCCACGAATATGGGGAAGCCGCAGCTGCCCACGAGGTTTCTGCCGAGCCGATCGATGAGCTGTCGCAGCGTCTATCGGCGCTGCATGATGCCTTCGCGGACATTCGGCAGGACCTCATCCAGGCAGAGGACCAGTGGGTCCGGGACATTCGCAATCAGGTCGTCGCCGTTATGAACAGCGCGTCGTACTGCTCACAGATCGACGCCATCCTCAAGAACACGATCAAGTACGTGACCCGGCAGTTCGCCAGGGAAGTCAGCAGCATCATCGAAAACAGCGTCGGGACCGTCGCTCAGCAATTCAACGGCTGGATGCTCTCGTGGTTGACGCCGTACTACGACGAGGTGCGGCGCGAGTTTACCCGACGGTGGTGGCGCAGCGGTTCCTCGCTGCTGCTGACAATCATCGGCGGCATTTCTGGCGGGTGGGCAGCGCTCGCGAACGGTCCGCTCTGGGTGTGCATAGTAGGCGCGATCGGAGCGACCATCGGATTCTTGCTGGCATTTCCGCTCCACTCGCTCATCGGCTTAGCCCGCTACCGCGCTGAAGCGAACGTACCTGTGATTGCAGGCCCGGGCGTGTACGTCGACAAGTCACACTTGGAGGTTCTGACCTCAGCTGTCACCGACGAGCAAATCGCGTTGGGGGGTGGCCTAGCCGGCATGTACGCGTTCGGCCCATGGGGAGCCCTTGCGGGCTTGGTACTCGGTGCGATAGCTGGATCCGCCTTTGGCCAGGACGTTGCCCAGCGGCGGCGCGTTGCGATTGAGCAGTTGGATGCGTTCTTGCCGAGGGCGTGCCGACAGATTCGAACGATACTCGTTGAGCAGTTGGAGCGCATTGAGCGTGATATGCGCGCGGAGGTTACCCAAAACTACCGCACCGCCCGAGAGCGTGCGGCTTCATGCGTTTACCTCCTTCCTGCCCCGTAGGCCAGGTAGGCGCGATTCTGCGTGGGTCCTTCTTCGGCGCGATCGCCCGGGTCAGTGACGATTACGAGCTTGGTTGGGTTATGGTGGTCGCTCTCGTTATGGCAGGCGCGTTCTGGACGGAGGCCCGCATCAGCATCGCGCTCGGCATTGTCGGCGTGCTCGTCACGGTTAGCCTCGCCGTTTGGGGTATCAACTACCGGGCTATCTTGCGCGAGGACATTTCCGTCATCCTGAGACGATGCCGGGAATCGCAAACGTGGGATGACCGATCAGAACTCAAGTTAGGTCAGTGGCTTCTCGACACCCCTGAGGATCAACTTCACAAATGCAGACTCCTCAAGCTTCGTCGAATTCGGAATAGCTTGGCAGACTACTTGTACATTCACGTATATGGCCGCGACCCAGTTCCAGCCGCCGGTTGGCTTGAGCGAACACTCCAAAAGTGCGCTGATCGCCTTCGATACCGCCGGGAGAGCCGCGTCCGCCAGCAGAAAAACGCCAAGGGCCGGAAACGCCGTCGTGCAGCGAGGTAGTCCGACGGCGCGGCGATGAGGGTGGTGACGGCCAGCCTGCCCCAGAAGCGGAACCTGATCTCCCAGTCCGCCCGGTCGTGTCCTGCCGTCCTCGGGCGTCGTCGTCGCGGCTCGCCGCGCTGAGGCCGGCAGGCCCTTGGCCGCAATGACGATGGACGTGGGACGGCTCCCCGCCTGCCGGGCCGGTTCCGAGTCTGAGCGGTCCCAGTTCGTAAGCGACACCGCGGTAACAGGCGTCCGTAACACTTCTGAACGGGCGCTCGCGAGAAATAGGATCGCCGACTTGGCCCCTCGCTTGCGCTTCGGGCTCTGACAGGCGGTTCTGAGCGACGCCGCGCCCTGCGCGGCAGCGCCGAGAGACCGGTGGTGCATTTCAGGTTCAGCGCGGTCCAGTGGACCGAAGGAGGTTTGCGATGCAGAACTTAACCCGTGCGAGCGAGGAGCTTTTCCGGCGTGGGCCGTGACCTGCCCCCACTTTATGTACCGGTCGCCATGAGAGTCGGACCACGTATTCGATCCGCGACCGGCCTGCGCCGCCGGCGTCTGATGGCCCAGCGCAATGCGCGGCCGCCGCCGATTGTACACTTGTCGGCCGGGACAGTCCGCCGCGGCGGACCGGCCGCCACGGAGGGTCCGAACGACGGGCGGCCTGTCGAATTGTCGGCCGGGGCGTCAGAATACCCTTACCGTGGAAGAGGACTGCGCGGCGGTGTCGGCGTCAGGTCGAGAGGGGGAGGGCGAAGACTCTGCGTCCGCAGCGCTGAGGCGTTTTGTCAGCTCGTTGTGTGCGGGTTATCGCCGGCTCCGCGACGCCGGTGCGCCGTCCGCGGCCGACGAAGGGGCGATGGGCGAACGTCTTCAATCGCTCGTGCTGGCGGAAGCGGCCCTGCGCTACGGCGCCACGTCGGGTGTCAATCGTCGCCGGCCGGCGCAGGTCGCCGTCCTGGGCCCGACGCAGACCGGCAAGAGCACCATCGTCAACCTCTTGCTTGGCAGCCCGCTGGCCGAGGTCAGCCCCCTGGCCGGCTTCACGGTCCACCCACGAGGATTCTGGATTCGTGCGACGGCGAGTGACGACGGGTGGACTTCGTCGCTGTTTCCGGGTTGGCACCGCAGCGAGCCGCCGGACCTGAGGCGCGACGATCTTGAGGCCTATGGCCTGTGCCCGGTGCCGCCTCCGCCGGCGCTGGTGCCCTGCGTCATCTGGGACACGCCGGATTTCGACTCGCTCGCTGCCCGGCAGTACGCGCGCGGCGTGCTGGAAGTGGCGGCCCTGGCCGATTTGTACCTCCTGGTCCTCAGCAAAGAGAAGTACTCTGACCTCTCGGTGTGGCGGTTTCTGGAACTGATCGCGCCGCTCGGCCGGCCGCTGGTGATTGCCCTGAACAAGGTGACCGCCGACGCCGAGGAGACCTTGCTGGGCTCGTTGCATGAGCGCCTGGTGCAGCGGGGTCAGGCGTGGGGTGCTGTGCCCATCGTCACCCTGCCCTATGACGCCGGGCTGGCGGCCGGCGAATCGAGCCGCGCGTCCGCGTTGGCGCCGCGGCTGCGTGACGCCGTGCGCGAGCGGCTGGAGCGCGCCACCCGGCGGGAGACGCGGGTCGCCGGCGCTCGGGCTCTCCTGCGCCGGCACTGGGACGCGTGGCTCGCACCCGTGCGGGCCGAGCATGAGGCCCACGCCGAGTGGCAGCGCATGGTTCTGACGGCCGGCGCGGAGTTCCTGACCGCCTACACGCGCGATTACCTGGAGCATCCGCAGCGGTACGACAGTTTCCGGCGGGCCGCGGTCGAGCTGCTCAGCCTACTGGAGCTGCCGCGGATCGGCGGAATCGTGACCTGGGCGCGGCAGTTGGTGACGTGGCCCGCGCGGCAAGTCATCGCGGCCGGAAGAGGCTGGTGGACGGAGCGGCATCGTCCGCGCGGCACGGCGCACACGCTACAGGTGGAATCCGCGGTCTTGCTGGACACGCTGGATGGGCTGTTGGCCGGCCTGCAACGCGACGTGGGACGACGCTGCCGGCCGACGACCGCGGGTTACCCGTTTTGGGCGGCGCTCGAGCGGAAGTTGGAAGCGGAACTGCCCCGTGTGCGCCAGGTGTGCGAGCAAGCCATCGCGGCGCACCATGAGCGCGTGACGCGCGAAGTGCATGAGGCGGCCAACCGGCTGTTCGCGGAATTGCAGAAGAGCCCCGCGCGGCTGACCGCCTTGCGCACGGCCCGCGCCGTGCTCGACGCCGGCAGCATCCTGCTCGCCGTGAAGACCGGCGGGCTCTCGCTGCTGGATGCGGTATGGGCGCCGGCGACGTTTGCCGTGAGCTCGCTGCTGATGGAGGGCATTGCCGGGCTGGAGATGGGGCACGCGGCCCGCGACCTGAAGGTTAGGCAGCGCGCCGCGGTAGAAAGCGTACTGGTCGGCCGCACGCTCCTGCCGCAGTTGGGGAGCGTCGCGGATGGCCTGGAAGGAGCCGGCCTGTTCGGCATCACGGCCGACGCGTTGCAGGCGGCGAGCGCAGCTCTCGTGGCGTGGGAGGCCCGGTCATGAAGGATGCCTTCCAGGCTCTCCTCGCGCGGGCCCGAGACTGGTTTGCGCAGGCCCAGGCGGCGGGGTGGCTCGACGAGACCGACCTCGCGCGGCTGGCGGTGGTCGAGCAAGGCACGCCGGGGGACCTGTTCGTCGATGAGCAGGCTCGTCCGCTGGTGGTTGCCTTCTTCGGCGGCACCGGCGTGGGCAAGAGCAGCCTGCTGAACCGGCTGGCGGGAGAGGAGATCGCGCGCACCGGCGTCGAGCGGCCTACGTCGCGCGAAGCGACCCTCTACGTGCACGAGTCCGCGCGGCTGGCGGATCTGCCGAAGGACTTGCCGGTCGAGCTCGTGCGGATCCAGCGGCACCGGTCGGGAGCGCACCGCAGCGTGCTCTGGATCGACGCCCCAGACATTGACAGCACGGAGGAGGCGAACCGCCGGTCCGCGCTCGCGTGGCTGCCCCACGTGGACCTGGTTTGCTACGTGGTCAGCCCGGAACGCTACCGCGACGACGTCGGCTGGCGCGTCCTGCAACAGCGCAGGTGCAAGCACGGCTGGCTGTTCGTCCTCAATCGCTGGGACGAAGGGGAAGAACGGCAACGCGAGGACTTCGCGCGCTTGCTGCGCGAGGCCGGCTTTGAGAACCCGGTTCTGCTGGTCACGTGCTGTCTGCCCGCCGCGGCGGGCCGAACTCTGCTTACCCCAGACCAGTTCGACCAGATCCAGGCCGTGTTGGCCGGACTCGTTGACGCCCACGCGGTGCAGGAGCTCACACGGCTTGGCTATCGAGCCCGCCTGGCGGAGCTGCGAACCGCGGTGCAAGCCGCCGAGCCGAGGCTGGGCGACGAGCAGACGTGGGCGGGACTCATCGGCACGAGTCGGCAGCGCTGGCGAACGACCCTGGAGACGATCTGCGCTGGTGCGGAGTGGCCGATGCGGACCCTCGCCGCACGGTGTGCGAATGCCAACGACGGCAATCGCGATGAGCTGCTTGGCGGGTTATGGGACGAGTGGGCACAGTCGAAGCTTATGGCCTATCTCGACGGAACCGAGCTTGCGTTGCGGCGAGCGGGTGTCAGCGCCGGGCCTGGTCGGCGGCGGCTGGACGAAGTGGCGGCCGGGGCGGCGGCGCGGGTCG
>Ga0315289_10011080_pt1 | contig 12815 bp, 7 predicted proteins | sample YL17G11_40_MG_FD_203452 | JGI IMG/M metagenome (GOLD analysis project Ga0315289, IMG submission 203452) | Sediment microbial communities from Yellowstone Lake, YNP, Wyoming, USA - YL17G11_40 | ecosystem: Environmental > Aquatic > Freshwater > Lake > Sediment | place: USA: Wyoming | collected...
GAAAGGTCTGGGTTCTCAATTTCCTGAACCTTTTCGTCAACTCGCTCGGACTCATCATCTTCCTGAACTTCAGCGCCAACGAGGTCCGCGACCGCGATTATTTCTACGGCGGCGCGTTTTTCTTCTTCGCGGTCTTCATCGGCATCGGTGCGACGTCGCTTCTCATCGCGCTGGGCGAGCACGCGAAGGGCAGGGGGAAGGAGGCGGCCGCGTACGTCGTGCCGGCCGGGTTGATCCTCGTCATGCTTTCGGTCCTTCCCGCGCAGCACTTCCGGTTCACCCATGATCGATCGAACAACTACATCCCCCGGGACTACGCGTACAACATCCTCGCCGTGCTGGAGCCCGACGCTATCATATTCACGAACGGCGACAACGATACGTTTCCCCTCTGGTACATCCAGTGCGTCGAGCGCTACCGCACCGATGTGCGCGTCGCGAATCTGAGCCTCCTCAACACCGACTGGTACATCAAGCAGCTCCGGGACGAGGAACCGAAGGTCCCGCTCGACCTCACCGACGCCGAGATCGAGGGGATGCATCCAGTCGCCCTCAAGGGGGGAGGGGTCGCCTGGAAGCGCGACCTCGCGGTGCAGCGCATCATTCAACAGGCCGATTGGAAGCGCCCGGTCTACTTCGCGACGACGGTGCCGCTCGAGATATGGAAGCCGTACGAAAACTACCTCGAAATGGAGGGGATGGTGCGGCGGCTCGTCCCGCGCGAGGGCGCAAACATGATCAACGAATTCATGCTCGAGAGAAACTTTGACGCTATCTTCGAGTTCCGCGGCGTTCTCACGAAGGACTGGCAGGTCGACCGCTCCGTGTACAAGGACCGGGACACGGAGGGCATGTTCATCAACTTCGCCGTCGCCATGGCGCAGCTCGGCCAGGAAAAGGCGATGGACCAGGACTTCGACGAGGGCGTCCGCCGGATGGAGATCGCGCTGCGGTTGGATCCGACGCTCAAGGCGGCGAAGATCCTCCTCGGAACGTACTACATGATGAACAATCAGGACGAGAAGGCCGTCGCGCATTACATCGAGATGATCCGGCAGGAGCCGGTGGAGGGGGAGTACTGGCTGCGGCTCGCGCGCATTTACGAATTCAAGGATCAGCTCCCGTTCGCGCTCCAGAATATCAACGAGGGGATCCGCCTCGCCCCCGGCAACAGGCAGCTCTACATCGATGGTTTCCGCGTCGCGGCGCGCACGGGAAATGCGCAGATGGCGAAGGACTTTCTCCGGCAGTGGCTCGACAGGAACCCCGATGATCAGGAGATGCAGGGCGTTTTCGCGGGCGCGGACAAGCTGCTCGAGAAGGAATTCGGTCTCAAGGCGGTCGGTCAGGAGCAGGAAGGGAAGACCGGGAAGTGAAGGGAAAGGTCGTCGTGACGGGAGCGGCGGGCTTCATCGGCTCGCACCTCTGCGAACGTCTCCTCGACGAGGGCTACGAGGTTCTCGGGGTGGACTCCTTCACCGATTACTACAGCCCCGAACGCAAACGGTTTCACCTCGTCTCGTGCGCCGGGAGACCGGGGTTCACGCTCGCCGAGGAGAACCTCGCGACCTGCGACGTAGCCCCGCTCCTCGAGGGAGCCCGGGGAGTCTTCCACCTCGCGGCCCAGGCGGGTGTGCGCAAGAGCTGGGGGAAGGAATTCGCGCTCTACATCGAATCGAACATCCTCGCCACGCAGCGCCTGCTCGAGGCGCTCAAGGACGCGTCCTCGATACCGTTCATCTACTCGAGCTCGAGCTCCGTATACGGCGAGACGCGCATGCTCCCCATGCGGGAGGATCATCCGGCGGTTCCCCTTTCCCCCTATGGGGCGACGAAGCTCTCGGGGGAGCATCTCTGCGAGCTCTACCGCCGCAGCTACGGCGTCACGTACCGGGCGCTCCGGTACTTTACCGTCTACGGGCCGCGCCAGCGGCCCGATATGGCTTTCAGCCGCTTCATCATGGCCGCGCGCGCGGGGCGGGCGATCGAGGTCTACGGCGACGGCGGACAGACGCGGGATTTCACGTACGTGTCGGATGCGGTCGAGGCGAATCTCCGGGCTTTTCTCTACGATGGTCCCGTGTCGGTGTTCAATATCGGCGGGGGGAGCCGCGTGTCGCTCCTCGACGTTCTTGCGATCATGGAACGGGAGCTCGGGAACGTGCGGTTCGACGTCGCGTTCGTCGAGCGGGCGAAGGGGGACGTGACCGATACGTGGGCCGACACGACGCGGGCGCGCGACGAGCTCGCCTTCACGCCGCGCGTCGGCCTCAACGAGGGAATTCGAAACGAAATCGCCTGGTACCGGGAATATCTCGAGACCGTTGAAGGGAGGCGGCGTTGATATGCGCGAGAAAACGAAGTACTTCGGCTCCGTCGTCATTCCGCTTTACAACGAGCGGGACAGTCTGAGCGAGCTCTACAAGCAGCTCACCTCCGTCCTGGAGCGGACGTTCGCCGGGTACGAGCTCATCTTCGTCGACGACGGTTCTACGGACGGTTCGATCGACGCCCTGCAAGAGCTCCGCGCGCGGGACCGCCGCGTGAAGATCATCTCCTTCAGGCGCAATTACGGCAAATCGGCTGCTCTCTCGGAGGCATTCCGCGTCACGCGGGGGGATGTAGTCATCACGATCGACGCCGACCTCCAAGACAATCCCGAGGAGATTCCCGAGCTCGTCGCGAAGCTCGACGAGGGGTACGATCTCGTCTCCGGCTGGAAGATGAACCGCAGGGACCCGATAACGAAGACGCTTCCCTCGAGGCTCTTCAACTTCACGACGTCGCTCGTGAGCGGCATCAGGATTCACGATTTCAACTGCGGGCTCAAATGCTACCGGGGAGAGGTCGTGAAACGGATATCGGTCTACGGCGAGCTTCACCGCTTCATACCGGTCATCGCGGGATGGGAGGGATTCCGGGTGACGGAGAAGAAGGTGACCCATTTCGAGCGGAAATACGGGCAGAGCAAGTTCGGCCCGGCGCGTTTTTTCAACGGCATGTTCGATCTTATGACCGTGATGTTCCTCACGCGTCGATCGACCTCGCCGCTCCATTTCTTCGGCCGCGTCGCGTTCGCCTTCTTCGCCGTCGGCAGCCTCATCACGCTCTATTTCCTTATCCTCTGGGCCATGGGGAGAGGGCTTCACGTGAGGCCCCTCATGGTCGGCGGCCTCGTCATGATCGTGATCGCGATCCAGATCGGATCGTTCGGGCTCCTCGCGGAGCTTTTCACGTCGAAGGTGGAACGGACCTTCGCATATCGCGAGTACCGGATCGATGACTAGGGAAAACGAAAAGCGCCGGTTCTGTCTCATCGGGCCAACGTATCCCTACCGGGGCGGGATCTCGCATTACAACACGTGCCTCATGCGGGAGCTCGCGAAGCGTCATGAGGTGCGCGCAATCAACTTTTCGCGTCTGTATCCCGGTTTTCTCTTCCCCGGCAAAACGCAGCTCGATGAGAGCGCGACGCCGCTCGTGGCGGACTCGGAACGCGCCATCGACTCGATCAATCCCTTCACATGGATCGGGGCGGGCTTTCGCGCGGCCCGGATGAGGCCGGATGTCACGCTCGTGCAGTGGTGGCATCCCTTTTTCGCCCCGGCGGTGTTCACGATCTGCTCGATTCTCAGGCTCATGCGCCGCGGAAAGGTCATTTTCGTCTGCCACAACGTGCTCCCTCACGAAAAATCGCTCGTGGACCGGCTGCTCGCCCGGCTCGCATTCGCCGTGGCCGACGGCTTCCTCGTCCAGTCACGCGAGGATCGGGAGAGACTGCTGCGAATCAGGAGGAAGGCCCCCGTGGCCGTTCATCCGCATCCGATATACGATTTCTTCGGTACGGGGAGCGCTACGAAGGAGGGGGCCAGGCGGGCGATCGGAGCGGGAGAGGGGCCGCTCCTCCTCTTCTTCGGATATATCAGGGGTTACAAAGGGCTCGCCTATCTCATCGAGGCGATGCCGCTCGTTAGGAAAAAGGTTCCGGCGAAGCTCGTCGTCGTCGGGGAGTTCTACGAGGACAGCGGTCAGTACCGGTCGCTCGCCGCGCGGCTCGGGGTCGATGAGGCCGTTCGTTTCGAAGAGCGCTACGTCGGGAACGAGGAGGTCGAGAGCTACTTCGTCGCGAGCGATCTCGTTATCCTCCCGTACGTCTCGGCGACGCAGAGCGGGATCGTGCAGATCGCCATCGCGTTCGATCGCCCCGTCGTGGTGACCGACGTCGGGGGGCTTCCCGAGGCGGTCGTGCCGGAAAAAACCGGATTCGTCGTGCCGCCGCGGGACCCGGACGCGCTCGCGCGCGCCATCGTCCGGTTCTTCGAGGAGGGATGGGGCGCGAGGATGGCGCCCTTCTTTGCGAACGAAAAGAAGCGTTTTTCGTGGGAGGCGATGGTCGAGGCTCTCGACGGGCTCCTGCGTCTCGTCGAGAAAAAGTAAGGGGCTCCATGGATCGTACCGTCCACGTGATCGTGCTCAACTGGAACGGGACAAACGTCATCGGGCCGTGCCTCGCCTCGCTGGCCCGCGTCACGGATCCGCCCCTCGAGCTCATCGTCGTCGATAACGCCTCGAGCGACCGCTCCGCCGATATCGTCAGACGAGAGGCGCCCGGCGCCGAGCTCATCGTCAACGAACGCAACCTCCTCTTCGCCGAGGGGAACAATGTGGGGCTTCGGCGCGCGATCGAGCGGGGAGGGAGGCTCTTTCTCCTTCTCAACAACGACACCGAGGTCGATCCGGCCTTCGCCGCACGCATGGTCGAGGCGCTCGAGCGTGACGCGGATGCCGGGATCGTCGGTCCGAAGATTCTCTACGACGACGATCCGGGGCGTATCTGGTACGGCGGGGGTGGCTTCTATCCGCTCGTCTGGATTCCGAAGCACGATCATATTCGAAAGATCGACGGGACGTACGGCGAACGCGGCGGTGAAACGCTCTGGGTCTCGGGCTGCGCAATGCTCATACGGAAGGAAGTGATCGACGCGATCGGTCTTCTCGATCCGTCGTACACGATCTACTGCGAGGACGTCGATTATTGCCTCAGGGCGCGAGAGGCGGGGTGGAAGTGTCTCTACGAGCCGCTCGCGCGCGTCCGGCACAAGGTGAGTTCCTCGAGCGGCGGGGGCATGACGGCGTTCAAGCTCGAGAACAGGATCGCGAGCACCTTCAAGCTCTACAGGCGGTTCAAGCCCCTGTGGTGGAGAGCTCTCATGGCCCCCGCGCAGGGCGCGGGATTCGTCATCCTCGCGCTCGCGTTTCTCCTGAGCGCTCGGCTCCCCCTTCTCCGGGGCGCGCTGCGCGGAGCGGCGCGGGTTGTCCGCGGCGGATGAGCATATAAGACAAGCATTATTAGGGGTTTGCTCGGACGCCCGAAAGATGGTAGACTTAGAATTAAGCGACGGAGGTTTCGTTTGAGAAACAATGCACCCTCGCCGGCGCATGGGCAGGGCATCAAGCTCCTCGAGCGCCTCGAATCGGCGGCTCCGTGGCGGCGCGCTCTCGTGCTCGCAGCGATTCTCGTCATCGTGCTCTGCGCCCTGATGAGCGACGTCGTGTTTCAGAACAAGATCTTCCTCGTCCCCGATTCGCAGGCCCCGATGAGCTTCGCAGCAGTGGGGGAAAAGGCGCTCGCGGAAGGCACGTATCCCCTCTGGAATCCGTACATGTTCTGCGGAATGCCGAGCTACGCGAGCCTCTCGTTCACCCCGTACGTCTATCCGCTCTCCTACGTTACCTATCTTCTCCAGCATTACCTCCATTTCCCCGAGATGACGTGGCTCCTGTTCCATTACTTTATGGCGGGTGCCGGGGTGTACCTTCTCGCCCGCTGGCTCGGCGCGCGCTCTTCGGTATCGATCCTCGCGGGCGTCACCTTCATGATCATGCCGAACTTCGTCGCGAACGGCGCGTACGGCCACGGCTCCCAGGTGAGCTCGATCGCGTACATGCCGTACGCGCTCATGCTCGCGTGGTACATAATGCGGGGGCGCCGGCGCCTCATCGCGGCGTCCTGCCTCGCGATCGTTCTCGGCTTCCAGATGCTGCGGGGGCACGTTCAGATCGCCTACTACACATACCTCCTCATCGCCCTCCTGTTCATCTTCGAATCGATATGCCTGCTCCGTGCGCGGCAACCGCGCGACGTCGCCAAGTGCCTCGCCTTCCTCGCCGCCGCCGCGGTCGTCGCGGTGGGGATCGCCGCGGTGCTCCTCTTGCCCGTCAGGGAGTACGCGGCGCACTCGATCAGGGGAGGGGGCGGGTCGGGAGGACTCGATTACAGCTACGCGACAGGCTGGAGCCTCCATCCGAAGGAGATGCTCACCTTCGTTTTCCCGTGGGCGTTCGGATACGGCACGCCGACCTACTGGGGAGAGATGCCCTTCACCAATTATCCGAACTACGTCGGCGTCGTGACCGCCGCCTTCGCGCTCTTCGCCCTCTTCTTCGTGAAGAATCGCGTGAAATGGTTCCTCGCGGCCGCAGTCCTTTTCGCCACGCTCGTGAGCTTCGGGAAATTCTTCCCGCTCCTCCACGGGCCGATGTTCAAGTTGCTGCCGTACTTCAACAAGTTTCGGGCGCCGGTCATGGCGCTCATCGTCCAGCAGCTCGCCGTCGTCGCGCTCATGGCGATCGGCATCGAGGAGTTTCTGAAACGGCGCGATGAAGGGCGGCTTCCGCCGTGGCTCGGGCCGAAGCGGATGAAATGGATCCTTCTCGGCTCCTCCGTCCTTTTTCTGCTCATTCTGCTCGCGAGCGGAGGCATCAGAGACGGCATCGTCGGGAGCGCCGCGATCCAGGCGCGGATCAGGGGAAGCGATCCCGATCTGGCGGCCTCGGCGTTCGCCCACAGCCTTCTGAAGACGCTGATCCTCGTCGTCGCGGTGTGCCTCATTGCGTTCCTCGCCGTGTCGCGCCGTATTCTCGGCAACACGCTCGTGCTCGCCCTCGCGGTCCTTGCCGCCGTCGATCTGTTCGCGGAGGACCAAAATATCCTCCATCCCGAACGGCGCTGGCCGGGAGCCCAGGGGGTCATCATGGACAAGGGCGCACGCGACGAGATCCGGAAGCCGAACGCGGTGACGAATTTCCTCGCGGGCGATACGACGTACTTCCGCCTCTTTCCGGCCCCGGACGCCCAGCTCGGAACCTGGGGCGTGAGCTCTCCCCTCTTCAGCGAGAACCGCTTTATGAACTTCGGCATCTACTCGCTCGGCGGCTACCACGCGGCGAAGCTCAAGAGCTACCAGGACATCCTGGATGCGATGTTCGCGAGCTTCAACGAGAAGCAGTACCCGGCGGCGATCATCAACATGCTGAACGCGAAGTACATCCTCGCGCACTTCCCGCTTTTCCGCGAAGGCTCCCCCTTCCCGCTCGTTCTGAAATCGGGCGACGCGTATCTCTATGAGAACCCGGCGGCGCTTCCCCGCGTCTTCTGCGTCGACTCCTTCCGCGTCCTCTCGAAGAGCGAGGCGCTCGCGGCGCTCCGCGCCCCCGATTTCGATCCGTCGCGCGAGGTGATCCTGAACGAGGCGCCCTCGATCCGCCCCGAATCGGCCGCCGGGTCGAGCGCGCGCATCACGAAACTCGATCTCAATGCGATCTCGATCGCGGCGCACGCCGAAAAGCCGTGCATCCTCGTGCTCAGCGAGATCGCCTATCCCGACTGGAAGGCGGAGGTTGACGGTGCGGAAACGCCGATCCTCACGGCGGATTATTGTCTGCGAGCGCTGCCGCTCGGCCCCGGCGATCACGAGATACGGATGCACATATCGTCGCGCGTGCTCCGCGTGTCTCTTCTCATCTCGATCGTGAGCTTTGCGGCGGCGGTCATGGTTCCCGCGGTTCAGGGAATCGCCGCCGCTCGGTGGAGGTGAACGCATGGAGACCCTTGTCGTCATCCCGACCTACAACGAAAAGGAAAACATCGCCGAGATAATGAGCGCCGTTCTGAAGCTGGGAAGCGGCATCGAGCTCCTCGTTATCGACGATAATTCCCCCGACGGCACGGGAGGGATCGTCGATTCGATGGCCGCGGTGAACCCGCGCGTGCACGTGCTTCACCGGGCGGGAAAGCTCGGGCTCGGCTCCGCGTACATCATGGGCTTCAAGTGGGCCCTGGCCAACACGAACGCGAAGTACGTCTTCGAAATGGACGCCGATTTTTCGCACGATCCCCTGGCGATCCCGCAGTTCCTCGAGGCGATCAGGACCAACGACGTCGTGATCGGCTCGCGGTACATCAGGGGGATATCGGTCGTCAACTGGCCCCTCGAGCGGCTCATCCTGAGCTACGCGGCGAATAGGTACACCCATTACGCGACCGGCCTTCCCATCAAGGATGCGACGGGAGGATTCAAGTGCTTCCGGCGCGAGGTCCTCGAGGCGCTGCCGCTCGACCACATCAAGAGCGACGGATACTCCTTCCAGATCGAGGTCAATTTCATCTGCTGGAAGAAGGGATTCCGGTTCGTCGAGATACCGATTCTCTTCGTCGACCGGCGGGTCGGCGTCTCGAAGATGTCGAAGAAGATCGTCCGGGAGGCGGCGTTCATGGTCTGGCGGCTGCGCTTCATGAATCCGCGCAAGTGGCGCTCGATATGATCCCCGGGGGAGGGGCATGGATCTCTCGATCATCGTCATAACCTACAACAGCCGCGTTCCCATCGAGCGGTGCCTCGCCTCGCTCGAGGCGCACGAGCCCTTCTGCGCGCACGAAACGATCGTCATCGACAACGCGTCCGGGGACGGGACGGCGGGGGCGGTCGCGAAGCGCTTTCCGCGCGTTCGCGTCGTCGCGAACGGCGAGAACATCGGCTATTCGCGCGCCGTCAACCAGGGGATCCGGCTTTCGAGCGGCCGTGCGATTCTCATCATCAATCCCGATATCATCGTGCGTGAAGGCTCGATCGACCGGCTCATGGAATTCATGGATGCTCATCCCGACGCCGGCATCGCGGGATCGAAGCTTGTGTATCCGGACGGGAGACTCCAGCATTCGTGCCGGTCTTTCTACACGGTGAGCGCGCTCCTCTACCGCCGGACGCTGCTCGGAAAGCTCTTCCCGCGGGCGAAACCGCTCAGGGAGCATCTCATGCTCGATTACGATCACGAAACGCCGCGCGCAGTCGACTGGCTCATCGGCGCCTGCATGCTCGTGCGGCGCGAGGCGCTCGCCATGGTCGGCGCGATGGACGAGCGCTTCTTCCTCTATTTCGAGGACATCGACTGGTGCTACCGGATGAAGAATCACGGATGGTCGGTATACTACGTGCCTTCGTCGGTCATGGTGCACACGTACGAGCGATCGAGCGCCCGGTCGTTCCTGCACAAGCCCTTCCTGTTTCACATGCTCAGTCTCATGCGCTACTATGAGAAATGGAACAAGTTCTTCTATGCCGCGCGGAGGAACCGCGGCGCCATCAAGGCTTCAGTTCTCGTCCTTTCCGACCTCGGCGCCCTCAATCTGAGCTTTATCGCCGCGTACTTCATCAGGAATCTCCTCCAGCCGCTCTTCATCAACTATCTCTACCCGGTGGGCTGGTACGGTTTCTTCATCCTATTCTACAACCTCGTCTTTTTCATCGCGTTCCTCGCGGGAGGGCTCTACCGTGTGCGCCGGGAGACTCCCTTCTCCGAGGAATTTGTCCGCATCGTGCGTTCCGTGATCATCGGGCTCGTGGTTCTCATGGCGGCGACGTACCTCAGCAGGGTGCGGATCTATTCGCGGGCGGTGGTGATCGGGCAGGCGATGCTCGTCGTTTTCGCCGTTGCGCTGTTCAGACGTGCGATACGGCAGATCCACCGCGGGCTCGTACAGGCGCGGTTCGACCTGAAACGCGTCGCAATCGTCGGAACGAAAGAGGAAGCGGTCGACCTCGGCGAGCGCTTCGCCGGCGCGAGCGATCTCGGGGTCGAGGTCGTCGGGTACGTCGGGGAGGGCGCGGACGCTCTCGGCACGGCGGAAGATCTGAGCGAGCTTGTCGAGCGGTTCAAAATCCAGGAGGTCCTCATCTGCGAATCACGCCAGAACGATGGCGCGCTGCTGCCGTTCCTCGCGCATTCGCGGCGCCGCGTGATCCAGATCAAGATCATCTCTCCGCTTGCGCGCTTTCTCGGCACGGGCGTGCGCGTCGAGGAGTTCGCGGGGGTCGCGGTCTTCTCGATGGAACGGAGGATTCTCTACCGCCTCGAGCGCGCCCTCAAGAGGCTCTTCGACTGTATCGCCGGTATCGCGGCGCTTCCGTTCGTTGAATGTGCCTCTCTCGGGTACCGCGTGTATGGTAGCATGGGGGGCAGGGTGGCGTTTTTCAGAGAAGAACGCGCGGGAAAGGGAGGGCGCGTGTTTTCCTGGCCCCGCGCCGTGCGGGCTTCGGGGCGCGAAGCGGGGGATGCGGTGAAGCCGGCGCTGTGCCTCTCGCTCATCAGGGGGAGCCTCAGTCTCGTCGGGCCGCCGCCGCTCTATGCGGGACAGGCGCTCGGGTTCGCCGACGCGCTCGAACGGGTGAGACCGGGCATCACGGGCCATTGGCGGCTGTCGCGACAGGGATCGAGAAAACAGGTGCTCGAAGAGGAGACGCTGGGACTCGAGTCATGGTCGTTCGGGCGCGACATCATGATACTCATGGAGTCGATAGGGCCCGTGGTATCGGGGGCCTATCCGAGATGGTTCTTCACCAAGGGGGATGCGACGTGAGGCGGATTCTGATTATGCTGGTCGTATTCGCGGCATTCGCGTCGAACACCGTGTTCGCGGCGAGCGGCGATTGGAACGTGTATTTGAACGCGAGTGCGATAAATCGAATCACGTGCGTCGGAGATTCGATCTGGTGCGCGACGAGGGGGGGAATCCTCATCTTCAACCTCGTCGATTCATCATACGTGCAATACCTCGACGGTCTCGGGTTTCGTTCGACCGACGTTTCGGGCGTGGCGAGGGACGGTCACGGAAGCGTTTGGGCGAGCTTCACGACGAGCGGCGTGGCGCGGATCGACCGGTTCGGGAGCGGCAATCCTTCCGTGAAGCTTTACAGCTCCGTCATCGACGGTCTCATGAGCGACAGCGTCACCTGCATCGTGGCGGCGGGAAACGACGTGTATTACGGATCGAGGAGAGGTGTGGCCAAGTTCTACGATAACCTCCATTCCTTCGAGCCGGTTCTTTCGGACAGCCTCGAAGGTGTGTTTGTGCACGATCTCCTCGTCCGGGGGGATACGCTCTGGGTCGCGTGTGAGAAGGGGGTCGCGCGCTTCCTGCGCGGCAATTTCCACTACACGATGTACCGGATCGGCGCCGTGACCTCGCTCTGCGTTCACGGCGGAGCGGTCCACGGCGCGGGGATGAACGGGGTTCAGCGATTCGACGGGAGCGCCTGGATCTCGCTCGGCCGCCCCGAGAATTTGACTCCCATCGCGGTCGCATCGGGCGCGGGGACGCTCTATTGCATAACGAAGGGAAGAGCCTACCGACACGCCGGCTCATCGTGGACGAATATCACCGCGAACATGAAGACGCTGTTTGCCCAGAACTACTACATCTGGTCCTCGTTCGACATGCTCACGTCGATCGTCGTCGACTCGCGCGGCACTCCGTGGATCGCAAGCTACGAGGCCCAACTCGACCACGGCGCGTACCTGTGCGCGTACGTATCAGGCGCGTGGATCAACAAGGCTCCCGTGCAGCTTTCCCAGAACGGCATCGTCGCCCTTAGCCTCTCGCCGGCGAACGGCATCTGGGCGAGCACGCGGTACTTCGGGATCAGCTTCCGGTCGAACGGCGGCGGATGGGCGATTTACTCGAAGCTTCGGACCCCGGCCGACCCCGCGGGGCTTACCTATTTTCTCAACAATATCGCGCTCCTCTACGATTCACAGGGCTACCTCTGGAGCTGCGCGTTCCTTGATCTCGACCGGATAAAGATCAACGATCCCTTCGACACGGTCGACGATGAGTGGACTCATTTCGCCCTCAACTCGGGGACGATCACGTCGAACCGCTTCGTGAAGGCGAAGGAGGATCCCGCGGGAAACCGCTGGTTCCTCTCCGACGACGAGGCGCGCAACGAGGGGATGTTCGGCATCAACATCGTGAGCGCCGACGGCACCTCCTGGCTCAGCGTCAATCCGAACACGGCGCTCCCGATGGCGGGGGGAAGCGTGTTCGACGTCGCGTTCGGGCCGGGGGGGGTCGTGTACCTCGCCCTCAGGGGGTACGGGGTCCAGGCTTGGTACACGGGCGGTTACGACTGGGCGCACCTGAGCGAGCTGGCGGGGGACGGGTGGACCACGATCGTTGAGCCCACGGATCTCACGAGCAAAGAGCTCTATGCCGTCGAGCGAGGAGCCGACGGCACCATCTGGGTCGGCACATCGGCCGGGCTCGTGCGTTGGAAAACCGGCGCCATCGATTCGCTCACGATCAAGATGCGCCCGGGCGAGCGCGGCCTCATCGGCGCGAAGGTGTTCGACCTCGAGTTCGACGGCGCGGGGAACCTCTGGGTCGGGACCGATCTCGGTCTCAACAAGATCACTCCCGACGGCGTGATTGAAGCGTTCACTTCCGCCGAGGCGTGGCAGGGGGATCTCTACCCGAGCTCGGTTATCTCGCCGCTTCCGTCACCCGTCTGCGCGGCCCTCCAGTACGACCGTCTCAACAACCTGCTGTGGATCGGCACCGGAAACGGCCTCGCCCGGCTCGATGTCGCGCCGCCGCGCGTCGCGGATATTCCGCTTTCGAGCATGATCCTCTACCCGAACCCGATACACATCTCGCGGGGGGACCGTTCGCTCAAGATATCGAGAATCTCGGGCGAGGT
>Ga0315289_10011083_pt1 | contig 12811 bp, 11 predicted proteins | sample YL17G11_40_MG_FD_203452 | JGI IMG/M metagenome (GOLD analysis project Ga0315289, IMG submission 203452) | Sediment microbial communities from Yellowstone Lake, YNP, Wyoming, USA - YL17G11_40 | ecosystem: Environmental > Aquatic > Freshwater > Lake > Sediment | place: USA: Wyoming | collected...
CACGGCGGCGGACACGGCGGATGCGGCGGACATGGCGGCGGACACGGCGGCGGACATGGCGGAGGACACGGCGGACATGGCGGAGGACACGGCGGACATGGCGGCCAACGGAGATACCAGCTTATTTGAGTCTGAAAACCAACGGTACATGTCTGATGCTGAAAGGCGATACTACCACAATAAGAACTTGCCATTTGGCACTGAGAAATTGTAGCCATGCTGTAGCCTGCCCCTGAGCCAACGCAGCCAGCGTTGACCGCCCAACTGCCTGGAGCCACCACGCAAGACTGAGCCTGGCCTATAGATGCAAAGCATGCAGAAGATAACAGCAGAATGCCTGCGGTGAAAACTACACATTTGTTAAACATCTTCAGACCTCCTTTTCTGCTTTAGTGTTGCCGCTTTCCATTTATTGCTAACCACACATTAGCAATCGCAACAGTCTGGACAATCTTTTACCCTTTTGGCCGACCTCCTTTCTCCCCTCGGGCAATACTGCGACTCGTCGGACGAGTCTGATAACGGTATCTTATTTCTGTTATCATCGCGGTACTGGTCCTACAAAAAAACCCGCCAGAACACTGATTAGCTCTGTCGGGCTCGCTTATCGCAAAGTAGAGTCCGCCGCGAAGTTACACCATGGTCTGAGTCCCCTCTGGCGTTCTACCTACCTATTATCATATTATCATATTATAGTTTCACTTCGGTCTTTACTTTTGTCAAGCAAAAATAGTCGCTTTTGAAAATTTAGGAGTCAGGCGGCGGCCTTCTTTCTGTAAAATAGGAACAGAATGATGCCCAAAGCAACCAGCCCGACAAGCCCTTTTTCCCCCAGAGCTTTTAGCAGCACGGTAAAGTTGGCGGCAACTCCGTTAAAGAACGGAACATCCTCACCAAACAGTATTGTGACCAAAACTCCAAGGGCAACCAGCAGTAAAGAGATCTCAGTGATCTCGGCGAGCCACTTCTTTATTTCTTTGAGAAACTCCATCGCTAAATCTCCTAACTGAGTCCTGCGAATACCGCTGGGCCGCCCCGGGGCGCCGCGGTCCCATAATACTAATCGGTCTATCTCTGCAATTTGCTTTAGGCTATCTTCCGCGAGACAAGCGGATTGCAAACCGGCGGTCAGCCTGCACGGGTTCTGAGAAATCGGTTAAAATGCCGTAGACTCGGCCATAAGGCGGGGTATAATTAGAAAATGTCGCTCAGCACGTAGCTGAGAGAGCAGTAGGGCGCGCCCCCGTGTCTCCCGACTCGCCTGCCTTCCGCTTGGCGGGCAAGAGTCGGCCGGCGGGTATGTAGCGTGTACGTGTTTAGCCAGGGAAAGAACCATCCCTAATCCGCCCCCGCTCTCCCGCAAGGGATGGCTGGCGCCATTGTCTTCGACAAGAAGACGCGGGGGCGGATTGAGGATGCCACCCGATGGGACTGAGGAGATACGTGTGGCAGCCTCAAGCGCAGCTTGGGAATGGGAGTGTTCAAAGTTGGCTAAACACGTACTGCGGTGTTCTGCATACCCATCCGTGGACGTGCCTACTCCGCCGAGGTCCGCCGCCGGCGGATGAAGGCTGGATTTGTGGTATGCACAGCATACCCTACCTTTTATGTGCGTTAAATAGTTCCGGATGGTCTTAAAAAGGAGGAAAAATCAATGCTACTACGCAAAACAGGATCGGTTTCGAGACGGGGTTTTCTGGCAGAAAGTGTTGCTGTGGCGGCTATGCTGGCATCCGGTGCGGAGGGAAAGTCCAGGCCCCAAAAGGAAAAGAAGAGCCAGACGAAAGAAAAGAGTAAACGCCGGACTCCGATTGGGCTTCAGCTTTACTCGGTTCGTGAAGACTGCCAGCGTGACCTGCCGGGCACGATAGCAGCGGTGGCAAAGATGGGCTACGTGGGCGTCGAATTTGCCGGTTACTACGATCGCAGTGCCGACCAGTTGCGCAAGATGCTCGATGACAACGGCCTGGTTTGTTGTGGCACGCATACGGGGCTGGATACGTTACTCGGCGACAAGCTCCAGCCGACCATCGAGTTCAATAAAACGCTGGGCAACAAGTACCTCGTTGTCCCCTCGTTGCCTGAGAAGTACACGGCCTCACGCCAGGCGTGGCTGGATACGGCTAAACTCTTCAACGAGCTGGCGGAGAAAGTCAAGCCCCACGGAATGCTTGTCGGATACCACAACCACAGCGTCGAATTTGCCCCTATGGATGGCGTGATTCCCTGGGATGTCTTCTGGAGTAACGCCAGCCAGGATGTGATTATGCAGCTTGACACGGGTAATGCCCTGCACGGCGGGGCCGACCCTCTTCCCTATTTGTACCGGTATCCGGAGCGGGCGATCACCGTGCACCTGAAGGAGTTCAGTAAGACCGACGACAAAGCCCTGTTCGGGCAAGGCGACATCAACTGGAAGGCTTTCTTCGCCCTTTGCAGAGCGGTCGGCGCGACCGAGTGGTACATTGTCGAGCAGGAAAGTTACGCCTATCCGCCTCTGGAGTGCGTCGAACGGTGTATCAAGAGCTTGCGTAAGATGAAGCTGGTGTAGGAAACGCAATCCACAGATTTCACGGATGAGCAACGATTCCCACAGATAATCCGTGAAATCTGTGGTTAAAGATTGTACTTCTCGCGAAAGAAGTTGTTTGCATGAGGCAGCCATGCAGGGATCTGGTAGAACCTGCTCATGATGCCGCGCAAATACTTCTGCCGATACTCTTGGTAGCTGAAATCATATCCCAGCACGAGAAATAAGGACCCTTCGACCCCCGCCTGCGCGGGGGCAAGCGTGCCTCTGCGAAAGCAGAGCGGCTTTATCTGCACTTTTTCAAAACAAGTGCTGTAGCGACTTTCCTCTGCCTTACCTATTTCCAAGATCAGCAGGTTTTTCCCATCGAGTTTTTTGAAATCCGTTCGGATGTCATCCTGTCGAGCGTGACGTGAACCATTTCCAAATACAATCACCGGCTCCCCACAGCCCGCTCCGGCGAAGCCCCTACGCCGAGCCAAGTGATACTCCAGAAAGGCAGATGCCGAATAGCTCCTGGTCGCAAAGACAAAGTCGCCTCCATATTGTTCAAGTAAGCGGACCACCTTCTGTGGGTGTATGTAGAAGATAAGCGAAGCCCGATCGCGCTCGCTGACCAGCCCCTCCAAGCTTTCCAGCGGCGTCAAAGGAACTGCAAGCAAAAGACAGGTTTGTATCAGCGAGAAAACGCAAGAAAACTTGATGCTTTTGACGATTTGATTTGCGTCGAGGGTCAAGCCGGCAGCAACGAAGGCACAGGGCAGAAAAGACCAATACCAGTGGGGCCCCACAAATTTCTTGAGTGAGACTATAACAAAGACGCACAAAGGAACCAGAGCAGCCAGCGCGAAGATCCTGAAGCCTGTCCCGAGCGAAGCCGAGGGGCCTGTCCCGAGCGGAGTCGAGGGATTCTCTTTCCACAAAGTATGCACGATGCGAGCTCTATTCTTGAGCAAAAAGTACACGACGGGTGGCGTCATTAGATAGAGCAGAGAAAGGCCTAAGCATAAGAGGTTGGCGGCTGGATTCGGATTAGACCCGAATCTATTGAACCAGTTGTGCATGATATTTGGCCAGCCATTTTGGTAGTTCCAGAAAGCGTTCTGTGCTATAAATGGCATCGCGCCCAGAGCGAACAAAATGACCCCTTTGATCCTTCGGGCAGACTTACGGAGCGACAGGAAATAGACCAAGTAGGAAAAAGCCAGCAGCACCGCAAAATACTTGGAAAGAAAAGCCAGACCCCAAAAAACGCCCGAAAGAAAATAGTATATGTCGCTGCCTCTGGTTTCCGCCCTTTTAGACACGGATTTACACGGATTCACGCCGTTAGAAAGCAGGTCTGTGCAATCTGTGAAATCTGCGGTCCTTTCCGCTTTGAACAGCCGTGCTCCGGCAAGGGCCTCCGCCCTGACGAGCAGGAACACCGAGAGGAAAGAAAATAGCAACAGAGGATCATCCGGTGCAACGAGAAAGAAAGCGGTGTTCATGGGGGAGACCATAAACAACAGGAAAACAAGGTACGCCTTGCGCTCATCATACGGCTTCAGCAGCACATACAGTCCAACCCCAACGGCAGTGCTAAATGCTATGGGCAACAATCGCAGCAACAGCACGGAGTCACCGACATACAACAGCAGATGCAGCAGCCAACCTATCATCGGAGGATGGTCGTAGTATCCGGCACTGATATGTTTTCCCCAGAGGGTAAAATACGCCTCATCCCCGACAAAAAGGAAATACCGAGCAAGCAGACATTTCACCGCCAAAGAGATAACAATAACCGGAATAAGTTTCCGTGCCCAGCTCGCTGCGCCGGCCGCGGGGCAGCCGCGAGAAGATTTGAGATTTGAAATTTGAAATTCAAGATTTCCGCCGGAGGCGGGCACGCTGTCCTGTGTCGATAGATCGCAGTGCATCAAATCTTTTCCTCACCGCAGGCAAGCATTTCCACGCATCAGCAAATAGAAGCTGATGGCAGGGGTAACCATCCCTGGCAAACACTTGTCTTTAATTCCATCTGAGCGGCGTAAGCTCGCAGTTTCTGTACAAGTTTACGCACGTGTTGTCAACAAGTTATTATCTCGGAACCGTATTCAAACGGGAAAAATGTGCGATTTGGGTTCCTGCACAGCGTGGTCTTTCACACGTATCAAGTGTTGACAGCAGACTGCCGATGTGAAATAATCCTCTGGGTTCCCGCCGTGCTCCGGCGAGAGCCTTCGTGCTCCGGCAGGGGCCTCCGCCCTGACGAGTCGCCTTGACGAGCAGAGCGGGATCTTATTGAAAGTGGAGACATGAAATGGCTAAGCGTTTAATAATAATCTCAATGGCAGCGTTTTTGAGTTTCGGCTCGATTTTTGTTGCCGGCTGTGCAACTGACGCCCAAACGGGCGCTCTTATCGGCGGCGCCGGCGGCGCAGCGATAGGAGCGGCGACCGGCGGCTTCGGAGGGGCCGTGCTTGGAGGGGCCCTCGGCGCCGGTGCCGGCTACGTTGTCGGCAACGAAATGGATAAGTAGTAACCCAGCCCAGCAGAAGCAAAACAGTACGCTGTCTGGATATGATCCACATTGCCCCTTTAGGGCGGCTCTTCTGCTTTTTTACCGCTGAGAACGCGGAGCTCGCCGGCTTGCTCGGCGCACCGCCTTCGGTTGTCGGTGTTGTGCTCTCCGTCGTCTTGGGGTTTGCCGGTCGCCGACGCTTCCGGCTCTGATTCGCTCTGCGGTTAATTCGATCTCTTTCGCAGGGGTTTTCCCTCCAGCTTCTGTTTCATCAGCCGGCCCATCTTGAACCTCACCGTTGGGCGGGCAGGAACTTCAACCGGCTCCAGAGTCTTGGGATTGCGAGATGTCCTGGCTGCACGCGTCTTAATCTCGAAGACGCCAAAGTCGCGGAATTCCAGCCGATTGCCTCTCGCAAGCTGGGCTATAATCTCTTCGAGAAAACACCCAATTACCCTCTTGGTCTTTGTTTGCGTGGTCTGCGTGATTCCGGCAACTCGATCGCTAAGCTCTTTCTTTGTGATTGTTGGCATCAGCCACCTCCAGATTAGCGGATGATTACGTCAATAAAGTTCAACAGAGTGGCAATAGTGTACTGAACGATGATGCCGCAATCAACCACAGATTTCGTGGATTACGCCGATTTCTATTCTTCGCCTATTCGAGCCGTGTAAATCTGTCTTCATCTGTGGATTTGGCCTTTAGAGCGTCGGCTCAGTTCCAAAGTGCAGTCTGTAGTCATCAGGGGTATCAATACGAATCAGTATCCCACGCTCGGATGTTCGCAGCTCGAGTATCCGCTGCTCGTTTGAGCACAGGACGAATCTGGCGCCCTGTTCTGCCGGGGCGCTGAGCAATTCATCGAACACGGCCCTTGCGAACAGCGGGGGATGGCCTCTTTTGTTGTCAAAAACGGGAACTATGATTGGGGCATCCGTTTCTTTGAATTTGCCAATAATCTCATTCACTACCTCGGCGGTAATAAAGGGCATGTCCGCCAAGCAGACAAGTATCGCCTGTGTTTGCGGCGGGGTAGTTTTTATCGCCGCGATAAGAGACGACAACTGCCCTTTCTGGTAGTCTTTATTTATGACAACGTTAACACCAGATAGATCGACTGTTTTTTTTGTGGCTTCGGCTTCCGCCCCCAGAACTACGGTAATTCTGTCGGCGTCAGATAATCGCAGTACAGCGACAATCTGTTCTAAGAATGTTCTACCGCGCTCCGCCGAGGCGCCACGCGAAGACGAGTCCCTGAATCTTAACAAGGGCTTTGGCTTGCCCATTCTCTCTGACGCACCGGCTGCCAGAACCACAGCATTTATCATTGTTTTTCGCTCCGTCGCCATAGCTTTGGAGCGTCGGCGACTTCCTGTAGTCCGCCGCGGGCGGATATTTTCATGTGCTTTGGTGCGGGTGTTTCTCCGAGTCTTCGTATCTTAGTCAGCTCGCATACTATGCTCAGGGCGATTTCCTGTGGGGTGACCGCGCCTATTGAAATGCCGATGGGAGAATAGACCCTTCGCAGCGTTTCCCTCGGAATTCCTTTTTCCTGGAGTCTTTTCAGGATAGTTGTGGTCTTTTTTTTGCTGCCAATCATACCGACATATTTCGCATCGGTCTTGACGGCTTTTTCGAGGACCGTCTGGTCTGATTCGTGACCCCTAGTGACAATAACAATATAGGAATTTTTAGTGACGTCAATTCTGTCGAAGACGGTTTCAAAGCTCTCAACAACGATGCTGTCTGCATCCGGGAATCTGCCTTGGTTGGCAAACTCCGCCCGGTCGTCACACACAGTAACTCGAAAATTTACCGATTTTGCAAGCCGGCAGATATAGTAGGATAGGTGTCCGGCGCCGAAAATAATAACCATCGGTTCTTCCAAAACAGGCTCGATAAACATTTCCACCCCGTTTTGCAGTGTTCTCCTTTCAGGTTGTTCTCTGTCCATTACGCTTCTAATGGATACAACAGCTTCGGGCGGTAAATCAAGATTAGCCGGCGTATCAACCTGCTGCTCTCTCAGGAAGACTTTTTTGGGCGCTCTTTTGGGCGAAATAATGGAAAGCAGTGCCCCTTTTTGCCCGTTTTCGATAGCGGCCAAAATGTCTTCAAATAACGGGAGAGCTTTTTGATTGAAGATTTCGACAAGAACTTCCATCGACCCTCCGCATATTCCTCTTTGAGTTCCGGCGGAGCGGGCCCCCTCGCTATTCGCCGGGCCGTCAAAACTGAAGGTTTTTACCGCTGAGTCCGCACAGGACGCCGAGCTTCTTAATTTTGATTCCGTCAGGGCCGGACCTGGACGGCTTTCCTCTGCGGTCTCCGCGTGCTCTGCGGTTAATCCCTGCCGGTTTTCTGTCTTCGCCAGGCTGCTTTTAGCCATATCAATTACTTCGGCTTCAGCCAGGCCTCCTCCCACGGTGCCGAGGGTGTGGGCCTTTTGCCCCCAAACGAGCATTTTATAACCCACTTTCCCGGGGGTCGAACCTTCTGTTGAAATAACCGTTACCAGGGCAACATTTTCGCCCGTTCGCAGAATAAGGGCTGCATTTTTATATATTTCAAAATCATTCATGGTACAATGCTGGGCATTGTAAATTTTCAATTGCCAATTTTCAATTTCAAACTTGTTGGCGACATGAAAAGCAGGAGAGGTCGATATGGTGGAAAACGTTTCCTTCACGCTTAACGGCAAATCCATAAGCCTGACCACGGATAGCGACCGGATGCTTCTATGGGTTTTGCGCACCGACCTGGCCCTTACAGGAACCAAGTACGGCTGCGGCGCAGGCTTATGCGGCGCCTGTACGGTTCTTGTGGACGATGAGCCTGTCCATTCTTGCCGGTTTCCAATCAAGGGCGTAAAAGAAAAAAAGATTCTTACGATCGAGGGATTGGCCAAGAACGGCAAACTCCATCCAATTCAAGAAGCGTTTATAAAACACGATGCCCTTCAATGCGGTTTCTGTACGCCGGGCATGATCCTCACTGCGTATGGTCTATTACTGAAGAATCCTCAGCCGACGGAGGCGCAGATTATCCAGGCTATGGAGGGTAACCTGTGCCGATGCGCAGCACACGCCCGTATCGTTCAGGCTATCCAATCCGTGGCCGCCGTTGAGAAAGAGCCACAGAGGCTTGTCCTGAGCGAAGCCGAAGGGACACAGAGTTCACAGAGACCTGTCTCCAGCGGAGCCGAGAGATAGAAAAATAGAATACTTCCTCTGAGTTCTCTGTGCTCTCTGTGGCAAAAAAAGAAGGAGTTCAGCGATGACGAAAGAAAACCAATACAAGCAATATCAAGACTTGGATTTTAGCGATATAACCGCTGGTCTTTTACCGCTGAGATCGCCGAGTCCGCAGAGAAAACAGTCTTCACGACCCTTCATCTCGGCGCTCTCTGCGTCCTCTGCGGTTAATTCGATTCGCCCTCAGCTTGATCGACGCGCGTTTTTGAAAAGCGTTGGCGGCGGCATCGTAATCCTTTTCTATCTCGGCGATCCTTCGGTGCTACAGGCACAAGGACGCGGCAGAGGATACCCCGATGATTTTAACGCCTATCTTAGAGTGGCAGCGGATGGCCGAGTCGCCTGCTTCACGGGCAAAGTTGAGCTGGGCCAAGGAGTAATAACTTCCTTAGCTCAGATGCTGGCCGATGAGCTTGACGTATCTTTGGAATCGGTGGATATGGTCATGGGCGACACAGCTCTGTGTCCGTGGGATATGGGTACTTTTGGGTCTATGACCACCCGTTTCTTTGGACCCGCTCTCAGGGGCGCAGCGGCAGAAGCCAGAGCCGTTTTAATAGAGCTGGCAGCCGAGCATCTCCAAGTCTCCGCAAACAACCTGGTAACAAAGCAGGGCGTAGTATTCGACAAGAATCAAAAAGAAAAGCGTGTCACGTATGCCCAACTGGCCGACGGCAAGACAATACAACGGCGGGCAAAACAAAAACCCGTCTTGAAGACGGTGTCCGAATTCAGTATCGTCGGCAAGCCGGTTTTACGCCGGGACGCGGTGGAGAAAGTTACCGGAAAGGCCCAATATGCCGGCGACATCCGGCTGCCCGATATGTTGTATGCGAGCATTCTGCGCCCGCCCGCTCACGGCGCAAAATTAGCCGGCATTGACACCTCTGCGGTAGAAAAGACCGAAGGTGTTCAATTGGTCCGGGATGGTGATTTAGTCGCTGTTCTTGCTAAGAGTCCCGATGAGGCGGAAAAGGCCCTGGCAAAAATCAAGGCCCAGTTTGACCTGCCGCCGGCACAAGTCGACGACGAGAATATCTTTGAGCACCTGCTCAAGAATGCTCCAAAAAGCGATGTAGTAGATAGTGGCGGCGACATCAAAGCCGGCGAAAAACTCGCCGACATTACGGTTGAGCATACATACTTGAATAGCTATGTCGCCCACGCCCCTATAGAGACGCATACCGCTTTAGCCAAAGTTGAAGGTGACAAGGCAACCGTCTGGGCGTCGACTCAAGCGCCTTTTACCATCAAAGACCAGGTAGCGCGGGCCCTGGGCTTACCTGGTGAAAATGTCCGTGTTATTACTCCTTTTGTGGGGGGAGGATTTGGCGGAAAAACTCAAGGCTCGCAGGCGGTAGAGGCAGCAAGGTTGGCAAAGTTAGCCGGAAAACCTGTCCAGGTTGCCTGGAGCCGGGCGGAAGAGTTCTTCTACGACAGCTTTCGGCCGGCAGCGGTGGTTAAGATAAAATCGGGAATTGATGACTCGGGCAAAATCGTTCTTTGGGACTACGGCGTCTATTTTGCAGGCTCAAGAGGCGCTCAGCAGTTTTATAACATAGCACATCATCGCACGGTGAGCTTTGGAGAATGGGGTCGAGGCTCGCCCGGTACGCATCCCTTCGGCACCGGCCCGTGGCGTGCACCGGCCAACAACACCAATACATTTGCCAGAGAATCGCAAATTGACATTATGGCTTCTAAAGCAAAAATGGACCCTGTGGAATTTCGCCTGAAGAATCTAACCGATGCGAGAATGATAAGAGTTCTCAAAGCGGCGGCAGAAAGATTCGGCTGGACTCCATCGTCGCCGCATAGCGGTCGCGGATTCGGTGCAGCCTGCGGCATGGATTCAGGGACCTACGTAGCGACTATGGCTGAAGTCGAAGTAGACCGGCAAAGCGGGCACGTTCAGGTCAAGCGCATAGTATGTGCCCAGGATATGGGCGTGGTGATTAACCCCGAAGGAGCGAAATTGCAGATGGAAGGGTGCGTCACGATGGGCTTAGGCTATGCGCTGGCCGAGGAAATCCGTTTCAAGGGCGGAAATATCCTTGACTCGAACTTCAATACATACCAAATCCCTCGATTCTCATGGCTGCCAAAAATCGAGACAGTGCTTGTTAAGTCGGACGATATTTCCGCCCAGGGAGGCGGCGAGCCGGCGATTATTTGTATGGGCGCCGTTGTTGCCAACGCTGTTTATGATGCAATAGGCGTAAGAATATTTTGCCTGCCGATGACGCCCGCACGGATAAAGCAGGCAGCGGCAAAAGGCGCCCAAGCGTCTGCGGTTACACCCGATTATTGCCGGAGTACGTGAATACTGCTGGGCGGTAGAGCGATACTTACGCTCTCGTTACAGTCGGCTTTTAACATAGCAAATGTCGCCTGAGTGATGTGTGCAACGACGTTGAGCGGACCGTCGAGTTCCAACCTGATGTAACCGCCGCAGTCGCGCCAGCGAACCAGATTGGCAGCAAATTCGTTTTCACCCCTGCGATGATGGTGAGTGGGGGGAAAAACAAGCACATTTTCCGGCCTGATCACGAACTTGATTTTGCCCTGGTGGCGGCCCGGAACCTGCACCTCAATACTAGCATTAACTCGGGCGAGGCAGCTATGTGCGCTGCTGCTTATCAGCTCACCGCAATAGATGTTTTCGCACCGCATAAAACGGGCAACAAACTCAGTGTTTGGCCTGCGCAGCAATTCATCCAAAGACCCGACCTGCTGGATGGCGCCCTGGTACAATATGGCGGCGCGGTCGGCTACAGAAAATGCCTCTTCCAAGTTATGGCTCACATGGATGGTGGTCAGGCCGAGCCGGCGCTGAATGCGCAACAACTGGGCACAGATATCTTGTCGACTGACCTCGTCCAGGGCACAGACCGGCTCATCCAGCAGCAAGACCTTGGGATGTAAGACCAGGGCCCTTGCCAGTGCGACCCGCTGTCTTTCGCCGCCGCTGAGGCCGTTAATCCTGCGCGGCATAAGATGCCCGATCCCAAGCAAGTCAGCGATTTCCGTGACCTTGGTGGCAATATCCTGTCGTTGATACCGGCGGGCGCGTAAACCGAAGCCGATATTCTGCTCGACTGAAAGGTGTGGGAAAAGGGCGTAATCCTGCGGTACATAACCAATACCTCGTGTGCGAGGTTCAAGGTGCGTGACGTCACGGCCGTCAATGAATATTTTTCCGGAACCCGCCCTCTTAAGGCCGCACAGGCACTCCAGAAAGACGGTCTTACCTGAGCCGGGCGGCCCTAAGAGAATAAAATATTGCCCGGCTGCGACCTCGATGCCGACGTGCTGCAACGCGAATGTGCCGATGCGAAAACAAAGCTCTTCTGTGCGAATCATACGATTGTCAATTGTGAATTTACGATTTAACTGAGCCACCAAGAAGCCGAATAATAGTTATGGCAACCAGAGCCATGAAGATAAGCAGTAGTGCTATTGCCAAGGCTACCTCGAGGTTGCCGACCGATTGCTCAAGAAAGATGGTGGTGCTTAGAACCTCTGTCCGGCCGCGAAAGGACCCGACAAAAATCATCAGCGGTCCGAAAAGACCGAATGCCCGCGCCCAGGTCAAAATGCCGCCGGCAACAATTCCGTTCCTGGCCAGAGGCAGGCAAACCCGGCGAAAGCTGTCCCAATGGGTACAACCCAAGGTCAACGCCACATCCTCCAGACGTCGGTCGACACTATCAAAAGCAGCCTTGGCCGAACGTATGGCAAAACTGGCGGCAGCCAGAAACTGACACAGTACTATGCCTTTGGGCTGAAAAACAAACTCCAGACCCAGGTCTTCTTGTATCCATCGGCCAAGACTTGTTTGCGAGAAAAATACCAGCAGCGTAAGACCGACGACCAGAGGAGGAAATACAACAGGTAAGTCAACGAGAGTATCGGCTAAGAGCCGGCCGGGAAATCGAAACCGGCTCAGAGCGTATCCCATAGGTACGGCAAAAAGTAAAGCTATAAAAGTCGTAGCAAAGGTCGTCCAGATACTCATCCAAAGCGCGTGCCGGATGAATCTTGAGGTTAGAACCGTTATGACTGCCTTGGCATTTATGTAGAAAGCGTCCGTGACAATCAGTAGCAATATGAAGACCACGAATGCAGCCACAAAGAAAAGCGTTGCAGCAGCGAAGACGCGATCGCGCCAGCCTCTTATAGGAGTGCACACCACATCTTTCATTCGAGACTTCTCTCCGATACAGCAGCGCCTTCCACGCGGGTCCCGCCTGGACAAAAAGGTTAGTATATCTGATTGGTATGCTTATCGCAACGCCATTGATGTAAAGATACCCCATCGTCCAATTTACAATTGTCAATCTGCAATTTTCAATTGCCCGTACCTGGGAAACTTCCGGCCTTGGCAGCCGCTTCGGCGCAGTAGAAGCTCCTTCGGCGAAAAAGTGCGGCATATTAGTACTACAGCGCAGATAGAGCGATACTGTGCTGATTGTAACTCATTTCTCTATGTGGACTTAAATTCTAAATCCTCATACTACAGCG
>Ga0315289_10011085_pt1 | contig 12808 bp, 11 predicted proteins | sample YL17G11_40_MG_FD_203452 | JGI IMG/M metagenome (GOLD analysis project Ga0315289, IMG submission 203452) | Sediment microbial communities from Yellowstone Lake, YNP, Wyoming, USA - YL17G11_40 | ecosystem: Environmental > Aquatic > Freshwater > Lake > Sediment | place: USA: Wyoming | collected...
AGCCGTGAGACCGTCTCACCCAATGTAACCAACCCCAGGCGTTGAATATTGTGCGGAAGGTCAAACCCATGTCCAAGCGGTCCCACCAGGTCCAGGGCTGTTCCTGGCATCCAGGAAATTGGATATAGTGGAGCTGCCCAAAAACCATGTGGGGATTTTTCTATCGCAAATAAAGGGATCCCTAGTACATCTTTCAGGTTATCCAGATCCGAAGCCATCAGATACTGCCCGATAGATGGAATTGCACCAGCCGGGCAGGCGATGCGTACCTCCATGTGCCTGCCCGTTTCAAGGCGGATTTCACTCACCTGACCCTTGGTATGCCCCATGTCTGCATGGTATCACATTTTACGGATTTCCCCGCCAATAACTTAGGTAATCTCAGGGAATTACCATGACAATAGCGGTAAAATCGGGCTATATTGCCCGGTTTTACCCATGGATCGGTCCATATTGAAATCGGGTTATAATCAATTCAGATAAATAGAGGAGATACAAAATGAATGTCGCCAGCTTTATTCGAATATTTGCAGCTTTCGCTTGGATATTGTTCCTTGGGCTGATTGTCCTGGTTGTATTTCGCGCTTCGCGGAATAATAAGATCAAGGGGTCGGTGCCCATCCTGCTGGTAGTCCTGGCAGCTGCCCTGATCTTATCCAGTGTCAGTGCTGGGCTGGTTTTCATTCAGCCGGAAGAGCGTGGGGTGGTCATTTCAGCACTTCAGCCAACCGGTTACCGCCTGCTGCCCCTTCAGCCTGGTCTGCGGTGGATCATCCCGTTTTTTGAGAGTGTGGTCGTCTACCCGATTTCACGCCAGACCTATACCATGTCCATCGCTCCCAGCGAAGGAGCCATCCAGGGGGACGATTCGATTGCTGCTCGAACCTCCGATGGTCAGGAAATCTTTGTGGATGCCTCCGTGATTTATGCCATTGACCCCGAAAAGGTTGTGCAGGTGCATATCGACTGGCAAAAGCGCTATGACCAGGAGCTTGTGCGCCCCCTGGCGCGCGGCATTATTCGGGATGTGGTCTCGCAATACAGAGTTGAGGAGGTGGTCACCACCCAGCGGGTTCAAATGATATCCCAGATATCTAAGGATATGAACAATAAGCTGGAGAACAACGGTTTAACATTGGTTGATTTTATCCTGCGTAACATCACCTTCTCGCCCGAATATGCTGCCTCGGTGGAACAGAAACAGGTGGCTGATCAGCTGGCACAACAGGCTGCCTTTGTGGTCGAGCAGCGCAGACAGGAAGCTGAACAAGCCCGGCAGGTTGCCCAAGGTCAGGCAGACGCGGTGGTGATCAACGCACAGGGCGCTGCGAATGCGCGTATCCTCCAGGCTAAGGCTGAATCCCAGGCGTTGCAGCTCATTGCTACTGCCCTGCAAAACAATGACAAACTGCTGCTCTACCAATACATCAATCAGCTCGCCCCAGGCATCCAGGTGATGCTTGTCCCGAACGACAATCCGTATCTATTAACGCTGCCTACCCTCCCTGGACCTACATCACCTGCTACTACAGCAGTTCCGACCCCATTACCGACCGCGACGCCATAGAGTATTCGATAATATAACGACCATACCGAAGATGATAAGCCAACCCGATAATATTCCCTCTGGACGACAAATCCGCCTGACGACCCTCTCAAGCTGTGCAGGCTGAGCGTCCAAACTGAATGCGGAAACGCTGGCGCAGGTACTGCGCCCCTTGCAAGGCATTTTTAACCCCGCAGATTACCCCAACCTGCTCGTAGGGCTGGGAGAGCCGGATGATGCCGCCGTATGGAAGTTGGACGACGACCGCGCCCTGGTTGTGACGACCGATTTCTTCACCCCGGTGGTGGATGACGCCTATGATTTCGGTGCCATCGCGGCTGCCAATGCCCTCTCTGACGTGTACGCCATGGGTGGCAAGCCATTCCTGGCCCTTAATATTGCCGCCCTGCCTCCCGATTTGCCCACCGAAGTCACCACTAACATCCTGCGCGGTGGAGCGGATATTGCCCGCCAGGCCGGGGTGGTCATCGCGGGTGGACACACCGTCCAGGATAATGAGCCCAAGTATGGATTGGTCGTTTTGGGCTTTGTCGACCCGCAGCACATGCTCACCAAAAAGGGACTACACCCAGGAGATATCCTGGTGCTCACCAAGCCGCTTGGGTTTGGCACCACCACCACCGCCCTCAAACGCGAGCAGGCGAATCCGACAGACGTTGCTGAGGCCGTGAAGTGGATGAAAAAGCTGAACAAGGTTGCTGCAGAGCTGGCACAGGATTTTGATCTGCACGGTGGTACCGACGTCACCGGCTTCAGCTTGCTCGGGCATGGCTACGAGATGGCCGAAGCGTCTAGTGTAGGTATCCGCTTTAACTTTGATAAAATCCCCTTCATATCAGGTGCACACAACTACGCTGAACAGTTCATTTTCCCAGGTGGTTCATACGATAACCGCCTCTATTTCGGCTCCAGTGTGCACTTTGACCCTTCGCTCGATGAACCATCCCAGATGCTTCTTTTTGACTCACAGACCAGTGGAGGCTTGGTTCTCGCCGTGCCCCCCGATAAGTTGGACCAGCTTCTTTCACGCGCAGCTCAAATGGCTCAACCCGTGTGGGTGATTGGGGAGGTCATGCAGGGAAAAGGAATAGAAGTCACTAAATAAATTGAGCTTATTCATATGCACACAGAGCCAAAAGGCTTACCAGGCTTCTGTGTGCTTTTTATTCAAAATGGTGCCACATGCCTACAAGTGCTGAATTAAAATTTACCTCCCGCCGTTCACCTGTCTATGGTTTGGGCGGCATGGTAGCCACTTCTCAGCCCCTGGCTGTTGCAGCCGGGCTGGAAATACTTTCACAAGGTGGCAACGCCGCTGACGCAGCAGTAGCTACCGCAGCTGCCTTGAACGTCACCGAGCCCACCTCCACGGGCCTAGGTGGTGACTGTTTCGCTCTATATTACGAGGCTTCCAGTGGGCAAATTTCTGCACTCAATGGCTCAGGCCGGGCTCCAGCCAGCCTGACGATCGAACGATTGCGAAAAGAAGGGTTAGAGGATAATCTACCACCCCTTCACCCTTACACCATTACCGTCCCAGGGGCATGTGCTGGCTGGTGCGACCTGCTGGCTCAACATGGGCGGTTACCGCTGACTAAGGTTCTGACACCTGCCATTCGCCTGGCGGAGCGAGGTTTCCCGGTCGCCCCAATCACTGCTTATTTTTGGGAACGCAGCTCCGAACGGTTAAGAAATGCTCTTGGTGGCGCAGAGCTGACGATCGATGGGCGCACCCCCCGCGCAGGTGAGATCTTCCATAATCATGGGTTGGCGCGCACCCTGCGTAGGGTCGCTGAGGGCGGGAAGGCTGCTTTCTACCAGGGGGAGCTTGCTGAAGCCATTGCATCGGTAGTGCAAAAGGCTGGTGGCTGCCTTAACCGGGACGATCTGGCTGCTCACACCAGCACCTGGGAACAGCCCATCAGCACCACCTATCGCAATCTGCGGGTGTGGGAGTGCCCTCCCAATGGGCAGGGGTTGGCTGCGCTTTTGGCGCTGAACCTGTTGGAAGGTTTCGATATTGCCTCCATGCCTCCCCTCTCAGTCCAACGCTTGCACTTGATGATCGAAGCCATGCGCCTGGCATTTGCCGATACGCGCTGGTATGTTGCGGACCCCACTTTTAGCCCTGCCCCTTTGGAATGGCTCCTATCCAAGGATTATGCTGTTGATCGACGCAAGTTGATCCATCCCAATCATGCCACTCTTGACCCATCGCGCGGCACCCCCACTTCATCTTCCGACACCGTTTATCTCAGTGTGGTGGATGCTGAGGGTAATGCGTGTTCCTTCATTAATAGTAATTACATGGGCTTCGGCACGTGTATTGTCCCCTTTGGCTGGGGGTTTACATTGCAGAATCGCGGGGTGGGATTCTCCCTTGATCCCTGCCACCCCAACGCCCTGGCACCGGGAAAACGTCCGTACCATACTATTATTCCTGGGATGATCACTGTGGACTCTACCGGGTCATCCCATCTCCCCAATACCCTTTATGCCAGCTTTGGCGTAATGGGGGGCTTTATGCAGCCTCAGGGGCACATACAGGTGGTGCTGGGACTGTTAGATGACGGGTTGGACCCTCAAGCTGCCCTCGACCAGCCCCGCTTCTGTATCGATGACGGTGGCTCGGAAGGTCAGGTGGCCCTGGAGGAGGGCATCTCACGTGAAGTTCAGTCTGATCTGGACAAGATGGGGCATACGACCTATTCAGTTAGCGGTCAGGCACGGGTACTCTTCGGACGCGGTCAGATCGTCCGACGCGACGCTATAACAGGAGTGCTATGCGGCGGCAGCGACCCGCGTGCCGATGGCTGCGCCGTAAGCTTGTAAACCTAAACTAGATCATATTCCCTTTACCCCCGCTCGGGTTTTGTTCCTTTTCGCGCGGCCGGGTCGGGTACGGCATGGGTATATACAGCACGGATGGCCTGCCTCGGCCCGATTGAGGGAACAGGTTCATCAGCTGATACACCTCTTGGGGAACATCGGTGTTCACCTGCAAGCCCATTTCTTTTGCATCCCCTACACCAATGGGGTAATCATGCGTCCAGATGCCGCTGGAGAGCATATCTGCCAGAGTTTCAGCTTTCTCACGCGGCATTTGCCCGTGACTAAGGATATTAATGATCAGGCTGCGGATTTGCCCGACTGCCTTGCGGGCGATATCCGCCATGATCAAAGTCTCGTCATCCACCTCATTGGCTTGTTTTTGTTCCACCGCCTTCAAGATGGAATTGGCAGGCCACTGACCAAGCTGCGGGTCCACGGGTCCTAACACGGCATTTTCATCCATCACGATTTCATCCGCGGCCAGAGCCAGCAGCGTCCCGCCAGACATGGCGTAATGAGGAACGAACACTGTCACTCTGCCCGGGTGGCGGCACAACGCCATGGCGATTTGTTCCGTGGCGAGCACCAACCCTCCAGGTGTGTGCAAGATCAAATCAATCGGCACATTTGGGTCAGTCAGCTTGATCGCCCTCAGCACCTCTTCAGAATCGTGGATGTCAATATAGCGCGCCACAGGGAAGCCGAGCAATGCCAGGGTCTCCTCGCGGTGGATCATGGCGATCACCCGCGTTCCTCGCTTCGTCTCAATGGCTTTGAGCAAGCGCACCCTGGCAGCCTCGATCATTCTTTGCCGTACGATGGGCTGAAGCAAAACCAGGATGAAGAATATGATGAACAGATCTAATATGGTCGACATTACCAAGCTCCTATGGAACCAAATGGGGTTTTAACCCAATATAATCTAAGCTACCTGCGCCCTCACCAAAATATCCCTACCAGGGTATCCCTACCAGGGATAATATTCATCGGGGTATGACTTGGGAGGATTCCTCGACCTGCCAGCGAATAGCCACACCAGCAGTAAGCCACATACGAAACCTCCCACATGCGCCCAATATGCCACGCCTCCAGAGGCTGCTCCACCCACTGCAAGCACCCCACTAAAGAACTGTAGCAGAAACCAGATGACGATGAAAACCAAGGCGGGGATGTTGATAAACCAGGGTAGGATGAACAATGGGATAAAGGTGACCACCCGGGCACGTGGGAAAAATATCATGTAAGCTGCCAACACCCCGGCTATGGCACCACTGGCTCCGATGGCAGGCACCTGAGATGTTGGCGCCACAAATGCCTGGGTTAGACCACTCACCACACCACACACCAGGTAAAAGAGCAGGTAACGGATTGAACCCAGGCGGTCTTCAACGTTATCCCCGAAGATGATCAAGACCCACATATTCCCGATGATGTGCACCCAGCCCCCATGCAGGAACATGGATGTAATGAGCGGAGTGGCACATCCCTTGAACAGAGTGACCATACCAGGGATGGACGCCGTGGATATTCCATTCAGGATGGGTCCTGCGCATAAGCTGGGGGTAACGCCATAAGTTGAGATCAGCCAGTTCAATTGTGACTGCCCGAGTGGCAGTTCAATCAACACAAATACCAGCACATTGGTGATAACCAACAGCCAGTTGACCAGTGGGAACGAGCGCGAGCGGATGGTGTCCTTAATTGGGATCATGACTCACAGGCTTTACTTATGCTTCTACCAGGTTGTCACCCAAGACCAGGCTACAGTGTCGCGGGAGGCACGCTTTCTGGAACGCTCTCGGGCGATGTTCCTAGGCCAATATCCACCTTATCTTCCATGGTGATCTGACCGCGCAGGAACGCCCCTTCCTCGGTGGAAAACGAAACTGTGACTACATTCCCCCACACTTTCCCCGTGGAGCGTATTTCCAGCTTTTCAGCCGTGATATCTCCTTTGACCGCACCTGCGATGATGACCGTGTTGGCGCGTAAACTTTGGCAGGTCACTCGACCCGTTTCACCTACCACGAGTAAGCCTCGCATGGCAATATCACCCTCGAATGTGCCTTCAATCCGCACCCCACCACTCCCGCCCAGGTTGCCATTCCAGTTGATACCCGCGCTAAGCACGGATGTGATCCGGTCTAATGCAATCGCAGAAGGCTGGGGGGCAGGAACGGTGGGGGTGGGGTCGGTTCTCTTGCGGAACATTTATCCTCCTATTTCACGCCTTCCGGTAGCTCAAATATTTCGACAATATTGTACCCCGAAACAACCCTGAATACCTCGCCAGCCTCGCACATGCCTTTGATCACACCTGATGTCGTAAACCTGCGTGCAAGGTTTCAAGGAAGTGTATCTTTCTCGACACTTCTAAGTTCAGCTCGCCTTCTGGCGAATCTTGCCATGCCTTTTTTTCTCTCTAACTGTTACGCGATGGTGAATATCGAGCTTCGCATTGGGAGAGGAGCCTTCCCGGCATACAGAATCGCCTGCCTGGCGCTCTGAACCTGCGCAAGGTGCTCGTTGATATACATGCGTGCCAGATCTCGTTTCCGCTCAGATACGCGCCCATCTTGCAGCATCAGCCAGGAGTTGACCAGGTACACCGCCATATCTGCCAGGTCGGAGGCATAATAATCGATCACCTCGCGCTCCTTCTCTTTCAAGAAGTCCGTCGTTTCTTTGAATTGTGCCGTCTCTTCGCTCAGCCGGGTTTTGAGGTCTGAAAGCTCCTCCCCATAGTCCAACCCAGCCCATTCGTCCAGTAGCCCGTCCAGCGCGTGCCCGAGCAATTTACCGGTGGCAGCTACAATTTGGAGCTGGCTGGTGCCCTCATAGATGTTGGTCACGCGCACGTCGCGGTAGTGGCGTTCCACATTGAACTCGCGCATATAACCCACCCCGCCGTGGATTTGTATCGCCTGGTAACACACACGGTTCCCCATCTCAGAGGCATAATATTTCGTCAGAGGCGTCAAGGTTTCTGCCATGACGGAGGCCTGTTTGAGCTTTTGGCGCAGGGCGGGGTCTGGGGTGGCATTACCTTCGGAGAGCTGCTCATATACCTTCACGCGATCCACCCATCTCCCGGTTTCGCTGATCAACGCGCGTGTTGCCTCGATCTCACCCCGCATGGATGATAGCATCCGCGAGACGGGTGGCAGGTCACAGATGGGTTGGTTGAACTGGTGACGTTCCATGGCATAGGTGTATGCTTCACGATACGCGGCTTCAGCAATCCCCACCGCCTGCGCACCCACAGCCAGCCTGGCGCCGTTCATCAGCGCCATGGCATAGCGCATCAAACCATACCGGCGCTTGCCAAGCAGCTCGGCTGGCGTATGGTTATACTGCACTTCGCAGGTAGGGGAGGCATGGATGCCTAGCTTGTTCTCAATGCGCCGGATGCGCACCGACTCATCCCGCTCAACGACGAAGAGTGATAGCCCGCGCGCATCGCTGGAGCCTGCTTCACTACGCGCCAACACCAATGAAATATCCGCACAACCGTTGGTGGCAAAGCGCTTGACACCATCGATATACCATTTCCCGTCGGTCTCATCATAAGTCGCCTTTGTCTGTACTGCACCCAGGTCCGAACCGGCATCCGGCTCGGTCAGGATCATTGCCCCCGAAGCTCCATCCCGGCTGAAGCGGGGGAGCAGACGTGCTTTCATCTCAGGTGATCCATATTCATTGATGGCGGCAGAGATCTCCTGCAGGCCAAAGACCGTCATCAGGCCCGCATCGGCCCGCGAGACAATTTCCACCATCATCTGAAAGACTGACTCGGGTAGATTCAATCCCCCGAACTCCCAGGGCAGCATTGCTCCCATCAGATCAGCCTGCTTGAGCGCAAGCAGCCCTTCCTGGGTAGCAGCAGTATAGGTAACCTGCCCATCCTCAAAATGCGCTCCCTCTTGGTCAGCTTCAGCTGCCCGCGGGGCGATCACCTTGGCGCTTATCTCACCCAGCACCTCCAGCAGCAGGCGGTAGTTATCCTTGGCATCGGCATAATGGCGCGGCGCAGCCGGGTATTCCTTGTGGTATTGGTATCTCTTCTCTTTGATTTCCAACACATCCTGCAGCTCAAGCTGTTCCAGGCGGAATTGCAGGTCTAGATTATCCAGGAAAAAGTTATCGTTCATTAGATCTCCATGTTTATTTGGCTTTTTCGCGTAAGGATTTGATCAGCAAGGGCAACACCTCCGCCACATCGCCCACGATCTTGTAATGTGCGATCTGAAAGATGGGTGCATTAGGGTCGGTATTGATAGCGATGATCTTGCTGGATTGATCCATCCCCGCCCGGTGTTGTATGGCTCCTGAGATGCCAGCTGCGATGTACAGGCGTGGCCTCACTGTGCTACCGGTCTGACCAATCTGGTGCTCGCGGGAGATAAAGCCGGCATCCACTGCTGCGCGGGACGCACCCACCTCTCCGCCCAACACATTCGCCAGCTCTCGCACCAACTCGAATTCTTCCGGGCTATCCACCCCTGCCCCAGCCGCCACGATCACGGGCGAATCTTTAAGCCTCACCGTCGGTTCACGTTTTTCACGGCTCAACACCTGCAAGGCTAAATCTCCAGTCTCGAAAGCTACACTTACTTTTTCGATCCGTCCCCTCCGCTTGAGATCTGGCTCACCCCGGCGCATCACCCCTTCGCGCACTGTTGCCATCTGAGGTCGCGTTCGGGGGTTGACGATCGTGGCGATGATGTTTCCACCAAAAGCAGGTCGCACCTGGTACAGCAGGTCTTTGTATATCCTATTTTCCTTCTTCGAAGTGTAATCCCCAATCTGCAGGTCAGTACAGTCGGCGGTTAACCCAACCTTTAGAGCACTCGCTAGTCGGGGTGCCAGGTCGCGCCCCACTGGTGTGGCTCCAATCAAGAAAATATACGGTTTCCCTTGGCGCGCCAGGTTAGTGATGACCCGGCAGTATGGCAGTGTGCGGTACATTTCCAGCTCTGGGTCATTAGCCAATAACACCTGGTCCGCCCCATGCTGAATGACCTGTTCTGCCAGATCACCGATCTGATCACCGCATAGCACTGCCCACACTTCACTTCCCAGCAGTTTGGCTATCTCGCCCCCTTTTGCCAGCAGCTCCAGGCTGACTTCAGCAATGCGCTGATCTTCTTGCTCAATAAAAATCCAAACGTTACGCTCAGTGGTCATTTTTATGCCTCTATCCAACAATATATTCCTGGATCAATTCGGCAATTAGCCCTTGTATCCCCTCTAATGTCGGCTGGATTTCCTTGCTATCGGTGGTTTCGAGCACCACATAGTTGACTTTGTACACCTGGGTGGGTGAGCCTGCCAAACCCAACCCTGCTTCATCCACATTCAAGTCCGCTGCCGTCCAGACATCGATTTTGAGCTTTCGCTCCGCCAGGTATTCATCCAATGCTCGCTCATTCTCAAACTCACTCCATTTTTTAAGCAATTTTGGATATTCATTGGGTATCGCCGCCATTTTATATTCAATTCGCTTGCGGGCAGAAGCCGGGCGTGGTCGGTTGGCAGACCCAACCACTGTCAACAAGCATGGCAATTGGCATTTGACGAGTTCCGTACCCAGGTCGAAAGCCCGGCGCACCACGATTTCATCCCCTCGCAGGTCTATGATCGCCTCAGCATATGTGATTTGTGGGATGCCCAGCTTTTCTGCCACCTGCGGACCCACCTGGGCCGTATCTCCATCGATCGCCTGCCTGCCGCAAAAGACCATGTCAAACCTGCCTAGTTTGTCTATGGCGCATTTGAGCGTGTAGGATGTCGCCTGGGTATCTGCCCCGGCGAATTTGCGGTCAGAGAGCAGCACCACACGGTCAGCACCCCTGAACAGGGCCTCCCGCAGGACCTCCGCTGCCTGCATGGGTCCCATCGTAAGGACGGTTACACTCCCCCCATTCTGCTCTTTGATGCTCAGCGCCATCTCCAGCGCATTCAGGTCTTCAGGGTTGAAGATAGCCGGCAGCGCATTGCGGTTCATTGTTCCTTCCGCAGTCATCACTTCCCCCCGCACATTACGCGTATCAGGCACTTGCTTAATCAGTACCACACAATGATAGATTTGATTGATAGGCATTCACAACTCCTTGATGACCGAAATTAGTTGCGCAGTAAGTGGTAAGAAGTAATTAGGTAGGGGATTCCTAAGTCTCGTACCTGGCTATGAAACGCCAGGGGACACTCTTCCATGGTTCAGGTACACCATTTAAACCCACTCGTGGGCCAATCGTCACGCATGAATCGGGGATAGTTTCACCCAATTCAACGAAAATCTCCGCCTCGGGTGCACACAGGTCAATATCATTTTGCTCTCGGTTAATCGCCAGCGCGATACAGATTTTCCCCGGTCCATCGGTCCATTGTTTCTGTGGTCGCCCCTGCCGGCGAGTTGCGATGCGCTCAATTCCCTCGATGGGTTCAATCCCCCGAATAAGCACTGCCGCCGGGAAGCCCTCCCTTTCAGCCACAAAATTGAGCATCCAATACATCCCATAGGTAAAGTACACATAGGCATGCCCTGGAGGTCCATATAGAACCCGCGTGCGCGGCGTGTACCCGGCACTCGCATGGCAGCCAAGGTCCTCTTCGCCTATATAGGCTTCGGTCTCGACGATGATCCCCGCCGTGCGCTTGCCACCCTCCAGGCGCACCAGACGTGAACCAAGCAGCTCGCGTGCTACCTGTAGTGTCGGGCGGTTAAAAAATTGGCGCTCTAACCGTGGTGTGTAGGTCATCCGGCAATTTAACCACAAACACCCCATCCTGCAAAGCTATGCTTTGTAAGCATTTGCAGGCTTTAAGGCTCGTGTGAAAACTTAATCATCACTGGTTATTTGGTAATTCGGTGCTTCCTTGGTGATGATCACATCATGCGGGTGGCTTTCGATCAATCCGGCATTGGTGATGCGCACCAGCTTGACCTGAGTGTGCAAGTCCTCCAACGTAGCCGCTCCAGCATAGCCCATCCCTGAGCGTAAGCCGCCCACCAGCTGGTAGACGTAATCATGCACGTTGCCCTTGTAAGGTACGCGCCCTTCGATACCTTCGGGCACCAGCTTGCCACTACCACCCATGGCACTGCTGTAGCGGTCCTTGCCATACCCTTGCATGGCAGCCAAGGACCCCATACCGCGGTATTCCTTGAACCGCCGCCCTTCGAAAAGCACTACTTCACCCGGTGATTCATCCAACCCTGCCAGCAGGCTGCCTAACATAACCACATCCGCCCCTGCCACGATGGCTTTGACGATATCCCCACTGTACTTAATCCCTCCATCCGCAATCGTTGGGATGCCATATTTACGCGCCACCCGTGTGCATTCATAAATTGCTGAAACCTGCGGCATGCCGGCACCTGAGATCACGCGTGTGGTGCAGATGGAACCTGCCCCCACCCCAATTTTGATCCCATTCGCCCCGGCTTTGACCAATGCCTCAACCCCCTCCCCGGTGACCACATTCCCGGCGATGACGGGCAGGTCAGGCCAATTCTGGTGGATGCGCTTGATCGCCCGGATGACCCCTGCAGAATGCCCATGCGCGGTATCGACCACCACCACATCCACTTCTTCCTTAACCAAAAGCTGGAGGCGTTCCTCCAGGTCAGCCCCCACCCCCACCGCTGCCCCCACCAGCAACCGCCCTTGTGAATCTTTGGCTGCATCGGGGAAATCGCGCGCCTTCTGGATGTCTTTGACGGTGATGAGCCCTTTTACCACACCCTCCTCATTGACCAGCGGCAGCTTCTCGATCTTATGCTTCTGGAGCAGCTGTTTGGCTTCCTCCAGGCTGATGCCCACTTGGGCCGTCACCAGCGGTTGAGGTGTCATGAACTGCTCGACCGGCAGGTCATAATCCGCTTCTTCAATGAAGCGTATATCCCGGTTGGTGAGGATGCCCACCAGCTTTCCATAGACGTCCACAATCGGTACACCGCTGATATGATAGGTGGACATGATTTGCTCAGCTTCCCGCAGAGTGGCGGTGGGAGGCAGCATGATCGGCTCGACGATCATGCCTGATTGTGAGCGTTTGACCTTGTTCACTTCAGCCGCCTGTGCCTGGGGTGCCTGGTTGCGGTGGATGATGCCGATGCCTCCCTCACGTGCCAGGGCGATCGCCAGACGTGCCTCAGTTACCGTGTCCATCGCTGCCGAGACCAGCGGGATATTCAAGCGGATGTTGGCTGTGAGCTGACCACTCACATCGGTCTGATCAGTCAGCACCTCAGCGTAACCCGGGACGATCAGCACATCGTCAAAGGTGAGCGCTTCGAATTTATTGAACAGTTCTTCATTCATACACGATTACTCCAGGGGGTATTGGATATATACTGAAGATGATCTTATTATCTTACCCTACAGTGTGACGATTAATTGGACG
>Ga0315289_10011086_pt1 | contig 12808 bp, 12 predicted proteins | sample YL17G11_40_MG_FD_203452 | JGI IMG/M metagenome (GOLD analysis project Ga0315289, IMG submission 203452) | Sediment microbial communities from Yellowstone Lake, YNP, Wyoming, USA - YL17G11_40 | ecosystem: Environmental > Aquatic > Freshwater > Lake > Sediment | place: USA: Wyoming | collected...
AAAATGGAATGCAGGAAGAAGGAAAATTTGAAAAAATGCAACTGCACTTATCCATGCGACAAGAAAGGCATTTGCTGCGAATGCATCGCATATCATCTTTCAAGAAACGAGCTTCCGGCATGCTGCTTCAGCAAACGGGCTGAAAAAACCTATGACAGAAGTTTCGAGAAGTTTGCTGAAGACAAAAAGTTCAGCCGGTAATGAAATCAACGCGAATGTGCCATTTGTAGGGCGCGATTTCTCCGACTTTTTTCCATCCGAGAATCCTGCAGCTTTTTTTTGACTTTTTGCATTCATTCATGATTTTCTCAACAGCAATGTCCGGCATCTGCTCTTCCATCAAGAAATCATAAAAATGAATGATGCATTTTTTGCCAGCAACAGCAAGAGCTGGCTGCAGGAACGAATCTTTGAGCTGCGGGCGCGGCATTACTATCCTGTCAAATCTCATTTTGTGCCTCAACTTCGGCAAAATTTTGTTTACATCTCCCTGCAGAATCTCAAGATTATGCAATTTGTTCAGATGAACATTTTCCTTTGCATACTTGCTGGCATTTCTGTTAAGCTCAACAGCAACAATATGCTTTGCTGCTGAATTTTTTGCAATCACAAGAGCATAAGGCGCGACTCCTGAAAACAGCACAAGAACTTTCTCTCCTTTTCTCACTTTACTGGCAATTTCAAGCCTGTCATTTGAAAGTCGCGGAGAAAAATAGCACGTCTCAACATTCAGCTTTATTCTTGTTCCGTTTTCCTTGTGCTCTGTTTCCTTTGTTCTCGCTCCAGCAACATAATCCAGCTTTCTTGTTCTTAATCTTCCTTTCACTTTCCCTGCTTTTTTCAGAACAGTTTTGATATTGCTGTGCTCTTTCAACAGGGCATTTGCGATTGTTTTTTCCTTGCTCTTCAATTCTTTCGGAATATCAACTATCACAATGCTGCCGATAACATCAAAAGCGCGCGGCAGCGCGCGCAATTCCTTTGCTGTCAGCTTTTTTTTCAGCGCCTCTTTCAAGTCCATTTTAAAGTGTTTATTGTTTTTTTCCTTCAAGGATAGTGCTAATTTTTTCCTTGTTATTTTTAAAAAATTCAGCTATCTCTCTGGCTTCTTCAATAGAGACTCTTTGTCCGTAATATTTTGAGCCGTTTCGTTTATATCTGAATCTGTCTAGTGTATCAAGGGCAGATGTATTAAAACCATATTTTGCTAGATAAGCAAAAGAAGCCTGATGAGAGTAAGATTTAAAGCCATCTATTGCAAGCAAAGCATCTGCAAAATCCCTAAGCGCGTCATAAACATTTTCAAAAACTATTTTTGCAAATTTTGAAATATCCAACAGGGATGCATCTTTTATTCTTTCCTTCATATCTTTTATAAGAGACCTAGCCAAAGCCTCATCTTTTGCGGATTGCTTAACTTCCTGAGTCTGAAGAAAATATTCAAATTGCCTCATTTTCTGTCCAGATAGCCATAAATTACAATCCCGTTAATCAGATTTACATACAATTCATCAGGAATGCGTTCATATTGCAGAAGCATCAGGTGGATTTTTCTTCCTAATTTTTTTTCAAAGGCGCTAGCATTTGCCATCTCTTTTTTTTCTGTTATCAAGGCAATGTCAATATCACTTTTCCCAACATCATCGCCGCGACTATAACTTCCAAACAAAACTATCGCTTTCGGATGATAAATTCTAACTAAAAAATCGATTATTCCTGATTCATATATTTTTGACAGATTATACACTCTTTTTCGCGCAATGAAAAAAGGGCTGTCCAGATTTGCTGATATTTCAGCTATATGCTTCTTGATCTCCTTTCTAACAATGCCTTCTTTCTCAAGCCCCCTTACAGCGTTTATCACGCTGTTTGGGCTTACTTTCGCCTCTCTTGCAAGCTCTCTGACATAATATCTTCTTGCCGGGTCTTCAAAAATTTTTGAGATTATATTTTCTTTTATTTTCATTTTTTTGTGCGGTTGTATATTTTTTTATACAATTGTATATAATTTAGATTTATAAATCTTTTGCTTTTGCGCTTGCCAGTTTTTCTTTAAGCTTATTGCTGATATCCTCTCTGTATATCCAGATGATGCCCTCTTTTAATACGGCAATTTTGCCGCTGTCTTCGAGATATCTGAATATTAAATTAAGGGTTGGCCTCATTATTTTCTTTTTAAGCCTTCTGTCCACTTCGTTTTTTGATAAAGGATCTTTTGCATTTTTTATTATCCCCTCCACATTCAATATTGTATCCAGCCTTGGAAAATGCAATATCTGCTGTTTTAATGCTTTCATTTTTATATATTTATATCATAGTATAGATATATACTATATTTAAACCTTTCTATTTTTATCTTAAAAAGATATTTAAACACAAATTAGTTGATAAGAATAACAAAAGAGGAAATATGGCAGAAGATTTGGCGCCAAAACTTGCAGGAATTATATTAATTGTACTTGGCGCAGCCCCTTTCCTAAATTTGCCAATTCCAGCTCCGGGAAGCATTCCTTATCAGGCTGTCATAATTTTGCTAGGTTTAATCTGCCTTTTTGCAAGCGGCAGAAAGAAAGAGCAGGACATCACAAAGCTTCTGAGGAAGCTTGGCAGATAAAACCATAATATTTAAATATAATAGGGAGTTTAAAAAAAGATGAAAAAGGGCGCGATAATTAGTGCATTAATATCTTCAGTTTTGGCTATAGGCATTGCTACAGCACAGGAACTGCCTGCGCCGCCAATTGCAATGAATGATATGCTCACATTTCTTAGCCAGATATTCTCAGGAATTTTAGTTGGTGGAGCAGGGATTTTAAGCGCAGATTTATTCGCAAGATTGCTTCTTTTAATTGTATTGATCGTAGTTCTTAGAAAGCCTGCAGAGCTGATTACCAAAGAACCAGGTACTGCAACAATTATTGCGGTTATAGTTTCTATACTTGGAATACGATTCTTATCATCTGAAGTTATACAAGGAATTCTTTTGCCTTATGGGACAATAGCCATTGTTGTTTCAACATTCATTCCATTTATGCTTTTAACCTATTTTTTAATTAACATGCCATATTCATGGGTAAGAAAGATAGGATGGATAATGACTCTTGTAGTATTTATAGGGTTGTGGTGGATGAGATGGACAGACATAGGAAACATGGCGTATGTTTATCTGATTGTTGCAATCCTCTCAATAATCTTATTTTTCTTTGATGGGACAATCCAAAGATGGTTGACAAATATCAAACTGAAGGGAAGGATGGATACAGAAGCTTATATTGAGATTGCAAGGCTTGAAAAGCAGATGGATGATTATGTTCAACTGTTATCAGCAGCCTCATCTGGTTCAAAAGAAGCTGCTGCTTTGGATAAAAAGATATTTGAAGTAAGAAAAAGAATTGCTCATCTGCTTACAAAATCAAAGTAATAATATTCTTTAGCACATAAAACCTTTTAAAATGCAGATGCAATAGAAGGCTATGATAATCGGCCTGACAGGGACAATCGCTTCTGGAAAAGACATTATTTCAGATGCTCTCAAAAAGCGCGGTTTCATCGCGCTTTCTCTTTCTGATGAGGTCCGCGAGGAATGCAAAGCCCGCGGAATAGAGCTGACTCGGGAAAATCTGCAGAAGCTCGGCAATGACATGAGAAAAGAGTCTGGGAATGGAATACTTGCCCAGAGAATTTTGATGAAAATAACAAATCCCCAGAAAAACTATGTTATAAACGGAATTCGCAACACTGCTGAAGTCGCTGAGCTGAAAAACTGGCCTTCTTTTTATATGATGGCAGTTGACTCGCCGCAGCAGACAAGATTCCAGAGAATGATGACAAGAAACAGGCCAAGCGACCCGAAAAATTTTTACGAGTTCACAAAAGTTGATGCAGTGGATCAGGGAAAAGAGCAGGATAACAGCGGGCAGCAAGTTTTGGCATGCATGAAGATTGCTGACTGCAGCATCTATAATGATTTCAGCGTTGAAAGGCTTATTGACAAGGTTAATTTTATGGTTCAGCAAATCATGAACAAAGATGCTGTGACAAGCAGCGGCGCGTCTTATACTTAAAATGGAAAAATATGATGTTTATCTGTTTCAATATTCAGAAGGAAACAAGATAACAGAAGACAGGTTTTATGTAAAAAAGTCTGAAACATTAGATTACGCAAGCTTATTTGATACGATTAACACTCTTAATATCTGTGAAATCAGCAAAACGCTTTTTCCAAAATCAAAATCAAAGCATTATACTCAAAAAGACATAGCAGATTTAGTTGAAGAAAATGTTTTAGAAAAGCAAGGATTCATCAAAGTATCTGGCATCAAAGAAATAAATGAATGCCACCACGAAAAAAATAAATGGAATGTTTTTAATGTTGAAATCAAGAAACAACATTTATGGGCAAGAATATAATCAATTTCTAGAAAAATCTTTTCAAGTCCTTTTGCTTCAGGCTTTCCTTGACTTCTTTTAGCTTCGCGAGCCCGTTTGAGATTCTTTCATCAGAAAATTCGTGCTCATGGACAAGAATGCGCTTGACTTTTTCCTCGTTTACTGGCTTGAACTTAATGTCATAGTGTTTTGTGACATTCGGCTTGCTGAATTCGTGGAAAATTTCCTGCCAGTCAAAATTAACCTCTTTTGTTTTGGCGACTTCCCTGAAAATAATAGCAGGAGACTTGTATTGTTTCACGATTTTTAATGCGTTTTTCGGCCCTATGCCGACAACACCCTTGGGATTGTAATCTGTCCCAACAAGAATGCCGAGGCAAATCAGCTGTTCGCGGTTTATCTGCAGGCTGTTTAAAACTTTCTGCAGCTCAATCATCTGCGGGGAGATATTGACATAAACTCCTGATGATGTTTTTCTTCTCGTTGCCAGCGTGAGATTCTGAATCAGTTTTGGCGCTCCGAAAAGCAGGCTGTCATAATCTTGAGAGGCAGATGCATAAACTTTTTCCTGTGCAGCCATGAAAGCCGCCTGCGCCTCCCCTTCTCCCGGAGCCTGAACAACAGGAATTCCAAGAGCGTCAAGAAGCTCCTTGCTTTCATCTATCATCTCTTTTGTCAAGTAAGAAATTCTTGCGGCATATTTCGCCCTTTCTTCCATTGTCTCTGCTGTTTCAAATCGCGCTTCTGCTTCTTCTTTCACAGCAGCTCTCGCGACATGCGTTGCTTCTTTCAGTTCCGGCGCTTTGCCGTCAAAAACAAAAACCAGCTTGATGCCTTTGCTCACAAGATTGATTGTCCTGTAAAACAATCCCGATAAATAAGAAGTAATTCTTCCTTTGCTGTCCATTAACGGAGTTCCGTCCGGCTGTCTTATTGTTGTAAGAAACTGATATAATGTGTTAAAAGCGTCAACTGCAATCACCTTTCCTTTCAAGTCATCAAAAGTGATTTCCTGCCGAGGGACTATTTCGCTTATCTGCAAGCCCATTAAAAGAAAATGATTGGCGCGCTTAAATAATTTTTTGTTTGCCTCTAAAATCCTGATTATTTCAAATGACGCATACAATAAAGATTCTTTATATAACCGGAATCATTTTTTATTTTTATCTTTCTTTCTTGTTCTATTTTTCTAAAATAAATATGATTTGGGATAATTTCTAAAAGGCAATCTATAGTTTTGCCATATGAGTCTGCTTTACGATAATCGCGAATTTTTGGATCGCCGTCTCTGTAATGTCCTATGTAAAGATTATTTTCAAGCTCTTCTCTTGTAGCGAAAACTATCTTACGCGCACTTATTGCACTTACTACCTTTTTAGCAATATCCCTTATATTATCCATTTTGTAGTTACTTTATAATGATGATACTATAAAAATCTTTCGCTATTGAAAGATTTAAAAGTTTGCGCTGTTTATTTTTAGCATGGAAATCGAGTTCATTCCCCTGGATTACGACTATATTGATTACGAGAACGGCAGTGTAATCAGAATATTCGGCAGGACAAAAGAGGGCAAGCGTTGTGTTATCATAGACAGAACAGATTCTTATTTCTGGCTTTTTCCAAAGCCAAAGGCAGATATTGAAAAATATTCTGAGCGCATCAAAAAAATTTCATTTGAGCACGCGGGCAGAAATGTCAGAGTCACTGATGTTAAGATAAAAGAGAAAAATTTCATGGGAGAAAAGAAAAAATGCCTTCAAGTGTTTGTAAGCAATCCGAAAGATGTAATTGCTGTCAAGGACATTGTGAAGAATTATCCTGAAACAGATGAAAAGAAAGAATTTGATATAAATTACGTGACAAGATATATAATTGACAAAAATGTAAATCCTCTTGTCTGGCACAAGGCTTCTGGAAAGGAGATTCTTGATAATGAGTTCGGAGAGCTTGATGCAGATATTGTTCTCAAGGCTTCTGAGATAAAAGAATCCGCGCAGCATGAGTTCAAGCCGAAAATTCTCGCGTTTGACATAGAGGCGAGCGAGTTAGAGCTTGGAAAAGGGGAGATTCTGATGATTTCTCTTGCAGATGACAAAGTAAAAAAAGTGATAACATGGAAGCATTTCAAAGACGCTCCTTCCGAAGTTGAATTTGTAAAGAACGAGGCAGAGCTTATTGAAAGATTCAAGGATTTTGTCAAGGAATACAAGCCCGACTTTCTTGTCGGCTATTTTTCCGACGCTTTTGACCTGCCTTACTTGAGGGCAAGAGCTGATTATCATAAAATAAAGCTTGATTTAGGAATAGATGGAAGCAATGTGTCTTTTATCCGCGGGATTCTTACATCATCAGAAATTCGCGGCATTGTCCATATTGACTTGTACAAGTTTGTCAATAATATTATTTCATACACTTTGCAGAGCGAAACATTAAGCCTGAATGATGTTGCAAAAGAGCTTGTTGGAGAGGAAAAGCTAAAAATAGATTTGGGAAAAATAACAAAACAGCTGAAGGAAAAATCTCTGAAAGAAGATGAGCTGAAAAGATTCGCGCTCTATAATCTTCAGGATTCAATCTTGGCATCAAAGCTTTTTTTCCAGCTGTGGCCGAATATCGCGGAAATGACAAAAGTTGTCCAGGAGCCGTTGTTTGATGTTTCAAGAGCGAGCTATTCCCATCTTGTCGAGTATCACATTCTCCACAATCTAAAGGAATTTAATGAAATCGCTGAATCAAGGCCGATAAGAGATGAGATTGAGAAGAGAAGGAGCAGGACAAAATACGAAGGGGCTTATGTTTTTCAGCCAAAGCCGGCGCTGTATGAAAGAGTCGCTGTTTTCGATTTCCTCGCATTGTATCCAAGCATAATAATCAGCTTCAACATCTCGCCTTCAACAATCCGCCTTAAAAAAGAAAAAAATATGTTTGAAAGCCCAGAGCTCGAGATAAACAGAAAAAAAGAGAAATTTTATTTTACAAAAGAAAAAGGTTTTATTCCTGTGATTCTTGAAAGGCTGCTGGAGCAGAGAAAAAAGATAAAGCAGCAGCTAAAGGGGAAAAAAGACGCGACACTTGAGGCGAGAAGCTATGCCCTCAAGACTCTTGCGAACGCAACTTACGGATATCTCGGATTTTTCGGCGCAAGATATTACAGTGTTGAATGCGCCGCCTCAATAACAGCATTCGGCAGGCATTTTATCCAGGAAGTCATAGAAAACGCAAAGAAGAATGAATTTAATGTAATCTATGGAGATAGTGTTGGTGGAGATACTAAACTAATAGTCAAAAAAAATGGTGAAGTCTATGAAGAGAGCATAGGAAACTTATTTGAAAAAAAAGATAATGAATGCCTTGGAAAAGAATATAATTTGAAATATGATGCTGAAGTTCTGACTCTTGATGAGGGTGGCAATTCTGTTTTCAAGCCAATAAATCATGTTATGAGACATAAAACTGATAAAAAGATGTATAGGATAAATTTTACAAATAGATGGTATATAGATGTGACTGAAGACCACTCTTTAATGGGCTATCAAGCAACTAATTTTAACAATAACAAAGAAAATAAAAATAATCCATTAAAAAGAATTATAGCAATAAAACCTGGAGAAATCAAAAATAAAGCAAACAGCATTATCTCTTTAAAAAAAATACCCTACAAGGAATTTAAAAGTAAGAATTATCCAAAAGAAGTTTATGAATTTATAGGATACTTTGTTGGAGATGGCAGTTTTCGAAGAAACAGTTATCAGAAGAAACATGATAAAGATTATTATCTTGGGCTCTCCTTGGGTTCGGATAAAAAAGAAGTTTTAGATAAGCTTATTTTACCCCTCATTAAACAAGGCTATATCAAAAGCTATTGGTTAAGCAAAACAAGAGAAGGTGATTTGACTATAAACGGTTTAAAATTAGTCAGATTAATATCTGAAAATTTAAGAAGTAAAGAAGGCAAAAAAGAAATTCCAAAATGGCTGTTTGAAGAGAATGAAAAAAATATTGCTTCATTTTTAAGAGGGTTATTCTCTGCAGATGGCTGTGTTATGATTAGAAACGATGCTCCGATTATAAAGTATACTTCTATAGAAGATAAATACATAGAAGAAGTGCGCAGATTGCTATATCGCGTCGGAATATCCCATTCAGTATTCAAGGAAAATTCAGTTAATAAATATAAAGATGGCAATAAAACTTATTCTAGAGGGACTTTTTCCAAGAATATAATTATTCAAGATAAAGAAAGCTTTTGCCAAAAAATAGGGTTTATTCTTGATAGGAAAAACAAACTGGCGGGAATAAAGACAAATAGCCTCAAAAGAAAAGCCATCAAGCATTTTGAATTTGATATCCAAGCAGTTAAGAATATAGAGCAGATTAAAACTCTGGAGTATGTTTATGACATAGAAGTCAAAGGAAATCATAAATTCTTTGCAAACTATGTGCTGGTTCATAACACAGACAGCATCGCAATCGAGCTCGGAGAGAAAAGCGAGCATGATGCGTTAAAATGGCATGACAAAATAAACTCTGAGCTTCCGGGAACAATGGAACTTGAGCTTGAAAATTTTTACAAGCGAGGAATCTTCGTTACTAAAAGAACAGGCGAGTTCGGCGCAAAGAAAAAATATGCTCTGCTCGCAAAAGATGGAAGCATAAAAATCAGAGGATTCGAGTCAGTGAGAAGGGACAGATGCGAGCTCGCGAAAGAAACTCAGGACATTGTTCTTCGCAATGTTCTTGAGGACGGAAATCCGGATTCTGCGATGAAATATGTCAACAAGGTTCTTGAGGAAGTTAAGAAGAAAAAAGCCCCTGTTGAAAAGCTGATAATAAGAACTCAGCTGAAGAAAGCGATTGAGGAATACACTTCTGTTGGCCCTCATGTTTATGTTGCGGAGAAAATGGAGAAAGCGGGCATTCCAGTCAAAGCCGGAGCATTAATCGAGTATGTAATCGCTGAAGGAAAAGGAAAATTAATCAGAGAGCGGGCAAAGCTGCCCTCTGAAGTCAAAGAGGGAAAATATGACGTTGATTATTACATAAATCATCAGATACTGCCCGCTGTCGAGAGCATTCTCGCTGTTTTCCAGATAGAAACAAAAAAAATCGAGGAAAGCAAGAGACAGAGAAAACTTGGGGATTTCTAGCATGGCGGAAAAAGAAATAGAGCTGTGGAAAAAATCAGGGAAAATTGCCGCAGAGATAATGCAGAAAGCAAGAAAATTTGTCAAGCCAGGCATGCCTCTTCTTGAAATCGCTGAGATGATAGAAAATGAGGTTGAAAAAAGAAAAGTTTCATTCGCGTTTCCTGTGAATCTTTCTTTGAATGAAACAGCCGCGCATTCCTCCCCGACTTATGATGACAAGAGAATTGCAGAGGGGATTTTAAAAATTGACATTGGAATAAGCGTTGACGGATATATCAGCGACACAGCATCAAGCATTGACCTGACTCCTGACAAAAGATTTTCAAAATTAATCAAGGCATCTGAGGATGCATTGAATGCGGCTGCAAAAATGGCAAAAGCAGGAACTCAACTGCAGGAAATCGGAGCAGTTATCCAGGAAACAATAAACAAGGCGGGCTTCGCGCCAGTGGCGAACTTGAGCGGGCATGGGCTTGAAAGATGGAGAATTCATGCAGAACCGAGAGTTCCGAATTACAACAATCATGATTCAAACACATTAAAAGAGGGGCAGATAATAGCGATAGAGCCGTTCGCAACAGACGGAGAAGGGATGGTTGAGGACGGAAAGCCCTCGGGGGTTTACATGCTTCTTGAAAAAAAACCTGCAAGAGGCAAATTGTCGAGAGAGATACTTGAGTTCATTGAAAAAAATTACAACACTCTTCCTTTTTCTGCAAGATGGCTCGTTAACAACAAAAAATTCGGCTCAAAAAGCCTGTTTGCCCTGAAAGAGCTTCAAAATCTCGGAATTTTGCATCAATTCCCCCAGCTGATAGAAAAAGCAAAGGGCAATGTAAGCCATTCTGAGCACACTTTTTTTGTAAAAAAGAATGGCTTGGAGATACTTACGAAAAGAGCGCAATAGAAAAATAAAAAATAAAAATAGAATAAAAACCTCAAAATTTAAAATAAAAAATTAAAAACTAGACCAGTTAAGATCTAATCACCTTATTACTTTTTTTTCTTTTTTGCCATTGTAGTAGTCCGACTATTTTATTAATAATTAAACGAAGTTTTTGTTTATATATCTTTCTAAAAATTTTTTGAAACTAAAAAGTAACACTTAATAATTTTTTTAAAAATTTGATGAAAAAACAATTAAAATAAAAAAAGTAAATTCTCCGACGGAGAATTTATCCCATGTAATCAGGGCGTTCCTGCTTTCTTGACTGCTGCTTCATCATCACTTCAATCTCTTTGTATTGTTTTGCTGTTTCTGCGCTCACAGAAGGCTTTACTTTTTTCAAAGCACTGTCAAAATTTTTCTTTTTTACAATATCTGCCTTGATATCATCTCTCAATGCAAGCATTGCTGCCTCTCTGCATAGTCCTTCTATATCCGCTCCGACAAGCCCTTCTGTTTTTTCTGCAAGAACTGTAATATTGATATCTTTTGCGAGAGGCATGTTAGCAGTATGAATTTTAAAAATTGCCAATCTTGATTCTTTATCAGGAACAGATGTAGTAACTATCCTGTCAAATCTTCCCGGCCTTAAAACAGCGGGATCAAGCATGTCAGGCCTGTTTGTTGCTCCGATAACAATAACTCCTTCAAGTCTTACTAACCCATCAATCTCAACAAGCAATTGATTAAGGACTCTTTCAGTGACTTTTGTTCCAGCATCATATCCTCTTCTTCCTGCAATCGCATCTATTTCGTCGAAGAAAACAATGCACGGCGCCACTTGTCTTGCTCTTTCGAAAACTTTTCTTATTCCTTTTTCGCTTTCTCCAACCCATTTAGAAAGCAATTCAGGCCCTTTTATCTGGATAAAATTCGCTTCGCTTTCAGTTGCAACTGCCTTTGCCAGAAGTGTCTTGCCTGTTCCAGGAGGTCCGAAAATTAAAATTCCTTTTGGAGGATGTATTCCAACTCTTTCAAAAGATTCGGGATATTTCAGAGGCCATTCGACAGCTTCTTTTATTTCCTGCTTTAATTCCTCCATTCCCCCGATATCTTTCCATTTTACATTCGGATTTTCAACATAAACTTCCCTCATTGCAGAAGGCTGGACAATTTTCAATGCTTCTTTGAAATCTTTGTCGGAAATTATTAATTTTCCAAGAGTTTCCTGCGACAATGGTTCATTTTCTTTCAATTCAAGGCTCGGCAGTATTTTTCTTAATCTTGCCATTGCAGCTTCTTTGCATAATGTTTCAAGGTCAGCGCCCACAAAACCGTGAGTCATGCTTGCATAATGGTCCAAGTCAACATCTTTTGCAAAAGGCATGTTTCTTGTGTGGATTTTCAAGATTGAAAGCCTTCCTTTTTTGTCCGGAACACCAATAGAAATTTCCCTGTCAAATCTTCCTCCTCTTCTTAATGCAGGATCAAGAGCGTCTGGCCTGTTAGTTGCTCCGATAACAACAACTTTCCCCCTTGACTTCAAGCCGTCCATCATTGTTAATAACTGAGAGACAACCCTTCTTTCAACTTCTCCGTAACTTTCCTCTCTTTTTGGCGCTACGGCATCAATTTCATCTATAAAAATAATTGTCGGGGCGCTTTTTTCAGCCTCTTCAAAAATGTCTCTTATTTTTTTCTCGCTCTCTCCGTAAAATTTTGACATGCATTCCGGCCCATTCAGCAAAATAAAATTCGCCTCACTTTCATTTGCAACAGCTTTTGCCAGAAGTGTCTTGCCTGTTCCCGGCGGGCCGTAAAGCAAAACTCCTTTTGGCGGCTCTATCCCTAATCTTATAAAAAGCTCGGGATGCCTTAATGGCAATTCAACCATTTCTCTTATTCTTTTGATCTCATCTGTCAATCCGCCAATGTCTTCATATGTCACATCAATAACCTTTTCTTCTTGGATTTCAACAGCAGTAGGACTAAGGATAAATTCAGTATTTTCTGTAATGATAACGGGCTGTTTTGGATTAGCATTCACTATAACAAATCTTGTTTGCTGCTGGCCAAATTGACCGAAATTTAGATTGAACGCCTCTTTGAATATTGCTGACAAATCATCATCTTCAAAAAAATTAGTCATCATATCTCCTCCTCTTCTTTGTCCGCCCATAACAATTATATCTCCTTGTGTAACCACTCTTCCAAGCAGCCCCCTCTTGAAAATGTCAGGCTCTGCGTGTATTCTCACTCCTTTCTGCGCCGGCGCGATTGTTACTTTTTTCGCTTCCTTGACTTCGGCCTTTTCCACAGAAACAAATTCTCCTATGCTTATCTTGGCGTTTTTTCTTATTATTCCATCGATTCTGACACTCTGC
>Ga0315289_10011088_pt1 | contig 12807 bp, 10 predicted proteins | sample YL17G11_40_MG_FD_203452 | JGI IMG/M metagenome (GOLD analysis project Ga0315289, IMG submission 203452) | Sediment microbial communities from Yellowstone Lake, YNP, Wyoming, USA - YL17G11_40 | ecosystem: Environmental > Aquatic > Freshwater > Lake > Sediment | place: USA: Wyoming | collected...
GGTATGACTATTGGCTCAAGGGCATCGACAACGGGATCATGGCCGAGCCGCCGATCCACTATTTCACCCTGGGGGCCGCGGAAGGAGATGCCTGGAAGGACGCGCGGCAGTGGCCGCTGTCGGAAGAAAAGCCGACGCCCTACTATTTCCAGGGGGCCCCCTCAGGAAGCATCCGCTCGGCGAATGACGGCCTGCTCGACGGGAAAGCCCCCAAGGGAAATTCCGGCCAGGATGATTATACTGTGGATTATACGACTTCCTCCGGTCCGGCCACTCGCTGGCACAACGGCCGCGGCGGCAACTTCGCCTACCCCGACATGGCGGCCAATGACGCTAAGGGCCTGACCTATGCGACCTCTCCCCTGAAAAAGCCGGTCCAGGTCACGGGCCATCCCATCGTCCACCTCTGGGTCACTTCGACCGCCGACGACGGCGATTTCTTCGCCTACCTCGAGGAAGTCGACGAGGCCGGATATTCACACTACTTAACGGAGGGAGTCCTGCGGGCTTCGCACCGTAAACTCGAGCAGCCGCCCTTCAGCTATATGAACCTCCCTTATCATCGGAGCTACGCCGAAGATGTCGCACCGCTTCCCTCCGGCCAACCCGTTGAGCTTGTCTTCGACCTGCATCCGACCTCCAATATCTTCGACGTCGGCCACCGCATCCGCCTGACCATCGCCTGCGCCGACCAGACGAGCTTTTACACACCAGTGCTGTCACCCGCTCCCAAAATCTCGATCTACCGGAACGGCCAGTTCGCATCATACGTCCAACTTCCCGTCATCCCCGGGGCCGGTGAAGAGGAAGTGGTCAAAGGGTTTGTCCTCTCCACAACCTTGATCGTCGGCGCCATCATCATCGCCGTGATCGTCCTGTTCTTATTCCTGAGAGCAAGGTTGAGAAGATAACGGCGATCGCAGGAGGACTTTCGGCGGCATGACGAATCGGAATCCGTTTGGCCTCGACCTCGTTCTCCTCGAGCGGCGGCTCCGCGGACCAATGCCCGGACTTGTATCGCAGCTCAAGATGGTGCCCGACCCGCGGCCCGGAGATAAGACCTACCAGGAAGCCGGAGAGACATGTCTACGGGCGGGCGTGCTCGTCCTCCTCTATCCCCGGGAAGGTCATCATTATCTCGTCCTGACGCGGCGGACATCACAACTGGCCCACCACCAGGCCCAGGTCTCGTTTCCCGGCGGGCAGATGGACGAGCAGGAAAGTGCCGTCGAGACCGCCCTGCGCGAGGCCGCGGAGGAGCTCAACATCGTGCCGGCGGAGGTGCGGGTCCTCGGCCAGCTGACGCCCCTCTACATCCCTCCGAGCAACTACTGCATTTATCCCGTTGTCGCCGCGGCCGAAAGGAGGCCCGACTTCCGGCCTTCGCCTCACGAGGTCGCCGAGGTGATTGAAATCCCGCTCAGCCATCTCCAGGACCTAAGAAATATCAAAAAAGAAAATTGGCCCATCCGGGGTCTTGATGTCACCGTGCCCTTCTATTCTTTTCAAGCGCACAAGATCTGGGGCGCAACGGCCATGGTCCTGGCCGAGCTCCTGGACTTGGTTAAGTGATTTGCGGCGTACGCCTGGGCCGGCTCAAGGCCGTTGAACCGGAAGAGAAGAGCCGCTGTCCGAATAGATAATTCTCCCCTCCAAGAGCGTCAAAACGACCTTCGTCTGGTGAATCTGCTGGGCGGGGATTTTGAAGAGGTTGCGGTCGAGGACGATAAGGTCAGCGGCTTTGCCCGCTTCGACAGAACCCCGCGTTTTCTCTTCAAAGCTCAGGAAAGCGCCGTTCGTCGTATAGGCGGCGATCGCCGTGGGAAGGTCGATGAGCTCGTCCGGAAGCCAGGCCGGTCCGGCGGGCATATCCGGGCCGCGCCGCGTCACCGCGACCTGGATGGCATCGAGAGGGTTAAGGGATGACACCGACCAGTCGCTGCCCCCGGCATACATCCCTCCGCTCCGGACGACGCTTCCAATGGGATAAAGCCTCGATGATCGCCCGGGTCCCAGAATCGGTTCGGTGAGCTGAGTGATATAGGTATCGGCGTACGCCCAGAGGGCCTGGAAATTGGCCACAACGCCGAGCGCGTGGAATCGTGGGATGTCCGCCGGGTCGATGAGCTCCAGATGACAGATGTGATGCCGGGCATCGCGTGGGCCGTTGACCTTCCCGGCTTGCTCCATGGCGTCCAGGGTCATCCGGATGGCCCGGTCGCCGATCGCATGGACATGGATCTGAAACCCGGCCTTGTCCAGGGCGACGGCCAGACGGTCGATATCCTCTGCTTCCAGGATGGGCGTTCCCCGGTCGCCGGGGCGGTCGAGGTATGGTTCGAGAAGCGCCGCGGTATGGGACTCGATGACGCCGTCCATGAATATCTTGGCCGCAGTTGCCTTGAGATAATGGCCTTGGGATTTCTCCCGTTTCCGGACCAGATCATCGATCTGCCCAACCCCTTTTTCCGGGTCGACGTAGATCGAGGCCAGCACGCGCAGCGTCAAGTCTCCGCTACGGTCCAAATTTGCGTAAGCTTCAAGAAGCTTGTCGTCGGCGCTTGCCTCGATAATGGAGGTAATGCCGAAGCGATTGGCCAGGGCAAGCCCTCCCCGAAGGCCGCTCAGGTATTCCTCAGCGGTGGCCTCCGGGATCAACCGGTCGACGAGGCTGGCCGCAGCCTCCCTCAGAGTTCCGGACGGCTCCCCTGTCCCCGCTTTTCGCTCGATACGGCCGTTCTTTGGATCCGGGGTTTTCGCAGTGACGCCCGCTATATCAAGGGCACGGGAATTCACCCAGGCCGAATGGCCGTCGGCCGCCGAGAGAAAGACCGGCCGGTCGGAGACGACAGCGTCAAGCTCCTCTTTGGACGGGTTCGCTTCCGGAAAGACGGGAAGGGCCCAGCCTCCCCCGACGATCCAATCCTTTTTTGGATTCTCGGCCGCGTAACTGCGAACTCGGGCCAGGATTTCTTCTTTTGTCTCCAGGTCGTTGAGGTTGCACTGCTCGAGCTCCATGCCGCCGGAGATCAGATGGACATGAGAGTCCTGGAACCCCGGAAGCACCATTTTTCCGGCGAGGTCGAGGACTTTCGTCCCCTCCGCCCTGTATTTTTTCACACCCGAGTTCGGGCCCACAAAAACGATCTTGCCGCCGGCGACCGCAACCGCCTCGGCCCATGGCTGTGCCTCGTTCAGCGTATAGACAGCAGCGTTTTTGAGGATGAGCTCTGCGGCCGGGCTGCCGGGCTCTCTTCCGCTCCGGCAGGACAAGACCAATGAAAAAACGACGATCAGCGCCACGAGGCCGACCGTCAGGCCGCGGTTTAATCTCTCGCTTCTTATTTTCAGGAGAGTCTCTTTCATTATTCCTCTCATTCGCGTTGGAATATTATGCGTTCGGCCCTATCCTCAGGCAATGGACCACTCTTCATTCCGGAAAGAGCCTGGCGCCCCAGCCGCATTGTACGGCATAATCCAGGCATTTTTTAAATATATCAGAGGTGAGTTCCGGACAGCGAACGCCCTTAATATCGAGGATCGGGCCGGCTCTTTCAGTCCCGAATATCCTCCGGTCCCTCATATACGGGCCGTAGGCTTCGAGGTAGGTTTCAAAGACCGCGTCTAGGGCATTCCGCGGTTTTCCCTCCATCTCTTGCCCAGAGCAGGCCGAGATTCCCCGGATGTGGAAAAACGCCTGGGTGTATTCGATGATGTCTTCGATTCTCGTCTGACGGCTGTTGACGAGATGAAAGAGGCCGCCGTCGTTCGCTTCTTCCCTGATTGCCCCGAAGGCACGGACAAAGAAGTCAATCGGGACGAGGTTGATGCCGGCTCCGTCTCCGGCCATTATCCGCAGCGGCATGACCGTCCAGCCGTCCCCGTCCAAGCGCACGCCCATTTCCGCCGCTCTCCGCCCGCCGCGCTCATGGATATCCGTTTCGTAGAGGTTTTTGAGAAAAAGGGCCGTCCGCACGGGATAGTAGAGGGCGTTGAAGAGGAGGCTCCGGCCGGTCTCGGAGTGGCCGTAGACGATGGAGGGCCGATAGACCGACAGCCGGAGGCCGGCCTTGGCACAGCGCTCAGAGGCGAGCCACTCGGCTCTGCACTTGGTCTCTTCATAGACGTTGGTGAAGGCGGATGGCCGGACCATTTCCTCGAGGCAGAGTCCGGACCCGAGGCCGGCCACAAAGGCGCTGCTGACCAGATGGAAACGGCGGCAGCGGCTGCGCCCGGCCAGGTCGAGCACATGGCCTAGCCCGTCCAGGTTGACGGCCTCGACCTCGGGCCGCTTGCGCTCGGCGAATGACGTGCTGGAGGCGCAGTGGACGATCTCGTCGATCTCTCGTGATATCGAGGCCGAGACATCCGGTTCCAGTCCGAGCCCGGGGTGGTCGAGCCGGCCTTCGACCAGCCGGACATTTTTCTTCCGGCCCGCCTCAACGCCGAGCCAATCCAGAAGCCGGCCGACGCGGTCCGCAGCCGAGAGGCCCTGCTTGGAGCGGGCCAGGAGGATAACCTCCTCCCCCTGCTCGAGGAGGTGGGCGGCGATATGGGCCCCCAAAAAACCGGTTCCGCCCGTGAGCAGGATCATCGGTAGAGGAAATTTTCTTTCCGGGAACAGCCCTGGGAGAAGACGTATTTGAGGAAGGTCACTCCCTTGGTTCGATCCGCCAGCCCGTCGAGCCAGGGCCCGATCTCGGCCATCGCCCGCCCGATTTTCGCGCGCTCGGCGGGGTCGGTGTGGTCGATATAATAATCGTACTCCAGGATCGCCCTCTTTCCGAGGTCCATGGGGGTGAGAAACCCGAAATCATGGTCGATGCCTTGGGCCGCGGCGATCCGGGCGAACTCCGCGTTGATATGGTTGATGACGTCGTTCCGGTCGAGCGGCACATAGACGAGAAAAGCGAACATGTGCTTGCGGCGGGACATGCGGGAGCTCACGATCCGGAACATATTGAGCCAGGTCATGTCGGTGAAGCGCGGTTGAGAGTAGAGTCCGGCGTAAAGCTCCCGGAGGTCTTCCTCCACCGCCCCGGCGAGCGTCTCGGGCGAGGGTCTGAGCACGGCCTCGATGAGCGGCCTCATCTCCGGCCGGATGAGAATCTCATAGGGAGGGCGGCCGGCCTCAAAACCCTTGACCAAGTCCTGCCACTCCCGGTCAAGGAGCCGGGGAAGGCCGAGTGTCAGAGTCCGCCAGAGACTGCTGTCAATGACCGGACCGGCCAGCTGCCTGATGGACTCCCGCGCATAGCGATCGCCGATAGCGAAGACGACATAGCGGATCCCCAGGCTCTCCGGGAGGACGTCTTTCAAGCGGTCGGCCAGGGCCTTTGACGGAGACATGAAGTTGGCGATGTAATGGACGCCGAGAACAGCGACGGCCAGGCCGATGCGCCGCCGGCCCAGCTCACGGGCCAGGGCTACGGCCTCATCAAAATCCCAGAACGGGACGAGCAACCCGTCCTCGTCTGCGGTCGTCGGCTGGAGCTTGACCGTCGCCTCCGTGCAGATACCGGGCGCCGGGATGACGGCATTCTCGAAGGCGAAGACATTGGGAGCCTGCTTGTCATTGAGCCGGTAAATTTCGCCGCGGGCATTGACGAATTCCATGTCGATGAACCCGTCGGCGGCAGTGCCATAAGCATATGACCAGGTGGAGAATGTCCCCGTACAGACGATGTTACCGCAGACCGTAGCGGCCGGCTCGGCGGTGTTGATTCGGAAGCCATGCCGGAACACTTCCTGCTGCAGCTCGAACGAGGTGACGCCGGGCCCGACGACCGCGCTCCAGTTGTCCTTGTCGATGGCGATGCCTCGCATCCTCTGCATATCGAGGACGATCCCTTCGCTGAAGACAAACCCGAAGACGCTCCCTCCGTTCCCGCGCACGGCGTAGGGCAGGCTGAGCTCGTTGGCCAGCCGGACGACGGAGGCGACCTCCTCCCGCGTGCCGGGAAGGACGACATACCGGGGCATCCGCATGTCCGCCAGCGGGAAGGGATCGTTGGCGTAGGTGACGAGAACGGCCGGGTCGTTTGTCGCCCATTCGGTCCCAACGATGCTCCGGAGGCGCCGGAGCGGCTCGTCAGACGCGATCGAAACAGGCTTCCCGCCGGTCTTCAGGTAGTCCTCGACAAGATCCTTGAGCGCTTCCATAACCTTGAGCGGCCGCAGGCCGGTGACAAAATGACACTGCAGGTCGCAGACGCCGCACATCGTGCAGGTCTCGGCGATGTGAACGAGCCCCTCAGTTACGGGGATGAGGTTGTCGGCCAAAGCCGCATAGAGGTCCATACGGCCCTGGGGGTAGTAGCTGACGTAATGATATCTCTTACCCGGAGGGCAGAGCCCGGTACCCAGGTAGTCGATTTTGCACATGGCATAGTGGCGGCATTGTGCGGCCGTCTTCAATACAGCATCATCGGCTTTGACCATTTTCGATCTCCTTGCTCAAACTCCTGTTTATCTTTCGTGGCTGAATAGAGGGTTGCCACTCCCTGGGAAACTCGCTGAGAACAAACGTCCTGAAAGCCGGCCCGCCGGATGGTCCTGACAACCTCCTCGGGAGGCGGGAAAACGCGGATGGATTCCGCCAGGTAACGGAACGGTCCGGCTGTCCCGCAGATCATCCGACCGACGAGGGGCATGACCCGGAAAGAATAAAAATGATAGAGGGACTGCAGCCAGGCCCGCGCCGGGAGGGAAAACTCCAGCACCAGGAGCTTGCCCCCGGTTTTGAGAACCCGGTAGATTTCCTTCAGGCCAAGCTCGGGGTGGACGAAATTGCGCAGGCCAAACCCGAGTGTGACCGCCTCAAAGCTCCGGTCTGCGAAGGAGATGAATTCGGCATCGCCCTGGATGCAGAGAATGTTGTCTCCTCGGGGCGATCGCCTGATTTTCGGCCGGCCGGCCTCCATCATCCTCCGGTTGAAGTCGTAGATGATGACCCGACTGTGATCGCCGGTCCGGGCCGCGGCCAGTAGGGCGAAATCACCCGTCCCGCCGCAGAGATCCAGGACCCGGTCCCCTTCTCTGAGATCCAGGAGGCTAATCCCCTTTTTCCGCCAGCGCCCGTCCAGGCCCGCGCTCAGGACCGCGTCGGCCAGGTCGTAGGTTCCCGCGATGGGGTCGAACTGCTCGCGGACGAGCCTCTTCTTCTCCTCGGGTGAGACCTCGCGGTAACCGAAGGGAACCCTGTCCGGTATCATCGGCATATATTAGGCCTTCCGTCGGCGCGAGACAACAAAAAAAAGCGCTTGATTATTTTCTCCGTTCCGGATATCTAATCTCGGATGGCTGCTCAAGGCCTGACACCCCATCAAGGAGTCCACCCATGAGTGACACCCTGCCTTCTTCCGCCGTCTCCGTTAAGTCCAGGATCGAGCTGCCTCGAGTCTTGGGACTCTGGGACGTCGTTTCTATCGTCATCGGCGGCGTCATCGGATCGGGCATCTTCCTCGTCCCGGCCGAAATCGCCCGCGGCGTCGGCGCTCCCCTTCTGATCTTCGCCGTCTGGATTGCCGGCGGCATGCTGAGTTACTTCGGCGCCCTGTCCTTCTCGGAAATGAGTGCCGCCATGCCCAAAGCGGGAGGGATGTACAATTTCTTGCGAGAGGCCTTCGGCCCGCTTCCCGCCTTTTTGTTCGGCTGGACGCTCTTTCTGGTCATCGACTCCGGAGCCATAGCCACGCTGACGGTGGCCTTCGCCTCCAATTACCTGCCCTATTTTGTCAAGATCTCTCCCTTCGGCCAGAAGCTTGTGGCGGCGGTCTTCATCCTCTTCCTCGTCATCGTCAACTACGTCGGCGTCCGCTGGGGGGCCAACCTCCAGAACTTTCTGACCGTCATCAAATTCGTCGCCCTGGCCGCCGTCTGCGTCATCGTCTTTATTTTCGCCAAGGACGCCAACGCGTCCAATTGGATCAGGCCCCTACCGTCGGGCCTGTCCGGAAGCATGTTCGGGGCGTTCGGGGTCGCCCTCGTCGCTTCCCTTTGGGCATACAAGGGATGGGAAGGAGCGACCTACAGCGCCGGTGAGGTCAAGCGGCCGGAACGGAACCTCCCGATGGGCCTTCTTATCGGCACCATGACCTGCGTCATCATTTATGTCGTGGCCAATATGGCTTACCTCTATGTCTTTCCCGCCAGCAGGATCGCCGAGTCCCCCCGGATCGCCAGCGACGTCATGAACGTCGTCGTCGGCCCCCTGGGCGCTTCGATCATCTCTTTCATCATCCTCTTCTCGATCATGGGCGCCGCCAACCAGACCATCCTCTGCTCGCCACGCGTTTATTTTGCCATGGCCCGGGACGGGCTGTTCTTCGACAAGATCGCCGACGCCCACCCCAAGTTCCTGACGCCGCATATCGCCATCATCGCTCTGGGCGTCTGGAGCCTTGTCCTGACGCTCCTCCTCGAGACCTTTCAGTCTCTCTTTACCTATGTCATTTTCGGCGAATGGATCTTCTTCGGCCTGACCGTCGGCGCGGTCATCGTCCTCCGGAAGAAGCGGCCCGACCTGCCGCGGCCGTACAAGACCTGGGGCTACCCAATCACGCCGATCATCTTCATGCTGGCCGCCCTCTACATCTCCGGCACCAGCCTGGTCAACACGTTCAAGGAGTCGATGTTCGGGCTGATCATCATCCTTCTGGGTGTGCCGGCCTACCTCTATTGGAGGAAGAGAAAGAAGTGAACCCGACGCGCCTCGTCGAGATGGCGAGCGCCTTTTACGAATCGAGTGTCCTGTTCGCCGCTTCGGATCTCGGACTCTTCGCCAAGCTGGCCGAACTGGGCGAAGCCGATGCCCAGACCCTGGCCGGTTCCTGCGGACTCGACCGGCGCGGCAGCCACCTTCTCCTCGACGCCTGCGTCGCCGTGGGACTCCTCATCAAGGAGGGGGACCGCTATCGCAACAGCCCCGAGGCGGCCCTCTTTCTCGTGCCCGGCTTGCCGGGTGACCTGAGCGGAGCCATTCGTTATAACCGCGACGTTTACGGGGCGTGGGGAAAGCTCAAAGATTTGGTCAAGACGGGAAATCCGGTCGAACGGCCCGAGCTCCATCTGGGCGAAGACCCGGAACGCACGCGGACCTTTGTCCTGGCCATGCACGGCCGCGCTATGGGCATCGGCCAGGCCGTTGTCCCTCTGCTCGACCTGTCCGGCCGGAAGGCCCTCCTCGACGTAGGAGGCGGGCCGGGGACATATTCGATGCTCATCGCCCGCGCGTTTCCCCAAATAAAATGCACCGTGCTCGACCTCCCCGACGTTGTGCGCATCGCCGGAGAGATCATCTCTCAGGCCGGTGTCGGGGACCGGGTGCAGACGCTGGCCGGAGATTATCACACTCTTACTTTTTCCGCTGACCAGGACGCGGTCATTTTGTTCGGTGTTCTGCATCAGGAAGACCCGGCCGCGATCCGGGACCTCCTCCGGCGGGCTTACGGGGCACTCCTCCCTGGAGGCTCCATCGCTGTCCTCGACATGATGACTGATGCAAGCCACACCCGGCCGAAGTTCTCGGCCCTCTTCGCCCTAAACATGGCGCTGACGACCCCACACGGGTGGGTGTTCTCAGAGGACGAGCTCAAGGCGTGGCTAATGGAGGCCGGCTTCTCCGACTTCAATTGCCGTCCTTTGCCGCCGCCGATGCCGCACTGGCTGGCCACAGCCAGAAGACCGTGAGTTTATGGATTCATATGGTTGGGCAAGACTACCTAGAAAATCCCCTTCTCCTCTATCCTCCCCTACCCGAGGGGGAGGAGAAAGGCGGACAAACCACCTCAAGGACAGGAATAGCGAGGACAATCTAGCTATCCTCCTCCCTTGGTGGGAGGAGGTGGGGAGGAGAGGGATTTTCATGGTTCGGGGGTGGCCCGGAGGGCCATGAGAAGTTAAAAAGAAGGAACGATCATTATGAAAAGAACCGTGCCTGTCTTGTTTGCTATTTTCGCCCTTTCGCTCGGCACCAAAACCATGGGCCGAATCCCGGAGGGTCAAACTGATTTATTCGGCCAGGGGGCCATCGTCCAAATCGGGGTCGTGGTCAAGGATATCGAGAAGGCATCCGCGGCCTATGCCGACCTTCTGGGAGTCGCCGTCCCAAAATGGTCCTGGACGGATACAGCGGACAAGGCCCACACCCAGTTTAAGGGAAAGCCGTCGCCGGCCCGGGCCAAGCTGGCCTTCATCGAGCTCAAGAATATCACCCTCGAGCTCATCGAACCCGACACAAATCCCAGCACCTGGCGGGAGTTCCTCGACACCAAGGGCGAGGGTGTCCATCACATCGCCTTTGAGATAAAGGGGATGGACGACAAGACCGCGCTCCTGGCAAAGAAAGGGATGTCTCTCCTCCAGAAGGGCGACTACGAAGGCGGACGCTACGCCTACATCGACGGCGCGGCCAAGCTCGGCCTTATTTTGGAGCTCTTGGAGAATTTCTAGCCAAGACCCTTACCAGGAGGCTGCGACGAGCTTTCCCCCGAGGAAAGTTCAATCCGTTGTCATTAATAATATCGCCCGATCAGTGGATGTTCGACGATGAACTTCCTCAAGGCGAGGGGATCGACCATGCCCTGACATCGAAAGACGATTTTTCCACCGGGTTCGACGACGAGGGTATAGGGCAGTGCTCCCTGCCAGGCCGGGTCGATCGTTTCGATGAGCGGGTAGATGCTCTCCCCCGTGAAGATAGCATTCTTATTTGAGGCCTGGTTTTTCTTAAGAAACTCGAGAGCCCTGCCTCGTTTATCGGCCTTATCGGCGCTGATGGAGATAAATTCAAAGTCCCGGTCCCGGTACATGCGGTCGATTTTGACCAGTTCGGGGAATTCTGCGGTGCACGGGGCGCACCACGTCGCCCAGACGTTGATCAGGCGGAGTTTTCCCGAGGAGTTCGCCAAGATTTCTTTTACGGCCGCTAGTTCAATAGGCTCGAGGTTCACGGGCCGCTCGGCCCACTCCTTATACAGCTGCTTCGTGTATTCATCCTTCCAAGCCCATTTGATGGAGCAGCCGAACACTTTTGTCTTGGCGGGCATAGGCTTCTTCCCGTCGAGAAGGGCGTCGATGGCGTTCCTCAGGTCTTCGGCCTTTCCGGTCCCCGGCTTTTCTTTATCATCCACCCGACCCGCGTATTGGAGAAGGCGATTTTCATCAAAGATAAAAACGTGGGGCGTGGCAACGGGGCCATAGCCCATAGATGTCTTCTGATCGCCTCCATCGTAGAGATAGGGAAAAGGAAATTTCTTGTCCCTGGCCCGGATTTTCATTTCCTCCAGCGTATCCCCCACGTCGGTGTATCCCATTTCGGCCAGGTTGAGAGCCTGCGGGCTGTTGGGTGAAATCATGACCATGCCGACACCCTTGGCCCTATAATCGAGGCAGACGCGGATCAGCCGGTCCTCATAAGCCTGGGCCGTCGGGCAATGGTCACAGCTGAAGACAACGACAACTAACCTGTACCGGTCGAAATCCTTGAGGCTCCAGGTTCTGCCGTCCGTGCCCATAAGACGGAAATCCGGCGCTCTTGCGCCTATGGCCAAAGTTGTCGGGTCCGGATGCGACGGCTGAGCCGCCAGGCGCAGTCCGCCCAAAGCCAGGATCAGGATGACCGCGAGAAATGTTCGTTTCATCAGATTCGGATCCTTCACTCCCAACTCTTCTCGGGCACGGACTACTTGACTTGGCCGCTCTTGCCACGGATAGGCTGTCGTTCTTGGTTCCGGCTACTTGAGCTCTGGAATCCGGCGGGTCAGTTCCGCCCAGTCGTCTCCAATGGCCGCCTGAATAAGCTTGATGGCTCCCGCGAAGGCGGGCTCGGGCAAAGCCTGCCGCCAAATCCGGGTCATGTTCTCCCGATCGTTATGCCCTAGGAGCGGATAAAGCCAGCCGACGGCTTCGGGGAAGCGTTGCTGTGGGATTTTCTGCGCCATTTTCCCTATGATGGCCCCCTGGTTCGGAAGCAGCACCCTTTCATTAAATATTCGATAGAGATGCGCCTCTTCCTTCTCCAGGTGAATGCTCAAGTGGAAATTAAATGCGGCCGTCGCCCGCGCCGTTGCAAACAGATCAGACTCGGTGACTGTCCTGTGGAGCAAGTCGAACAGTGAGTCGAGACCGCGATGGTCCCGCTCGTATGCTTCGGCCACGAGTGGAGCAACGCTTTCCAGAGCCGGGAAGACGAACTCCTCCTCTCCACTGGCGTGCCAGACGAGGACCTCATTAAAGAAAAAATGGCGCTTCAGGACCAGGTCCAAGCCACTGCGTCCGCGAGCGGCCTCGTAGGCGGAAGCATCTATCGCGGCCAGGTCTTTGCGGAAAGCGTTATGAATCGCTCGAATGGCATCAAGCGGAACAGTCAGGTTTCTCTCCTTCCTCGAGCCGGAGCTAGAACGAGAGCTTGACGCCGAGGCGCGCCGACCATGGTCCAAAATATCTCGAGTACTTGCCAAACCGTGGATCGGGGTTCGCATCGGCCAATTGGGCTGTGTAATCGTAATTCTTGGTCATGATTTCCGCATCTTCAGCCCAAATGCTGTTCCTGTTCAACCACATGAATTTTTCCTGGGCTGTCTTTGTATTGGTGAAGTTGAAGACAGTCAGGTTGACCTGGGCCGTGGATTTCTGGCCGAGCTTGAGGGTGTATTCAAGATAAATATCGGACCAGAAGGTAAAGGACAGCCGTTCTCCCGTGTCGAAGCGGTTATTGGGATAGTAGCCCATATCCCTTAAATTCAGGATGGTGGTCAGAGGAAACCCGCTCCGGCCATAGCCTACGACACCGATGGTCAGCCCGAA
>Ga0315289_10011090_pt1 | contig 12807 bp, 9 predicted proteins | sample YL17G11_40_MG_FD_203452 | JGI IMG/M metagenome (GOLD analysis project Ga0315289, IMG submission 203452) | Sediment microbial communities from Yellowstone Lake, YNP, Wyoming, USA - YL17G11_40 | ecosystem: Environmental > Aquatic > Freshwater > Lake > Sediment | place: USA: Wyoming | collected...
CATGCGCTCGGCAGAGACGTGACCATCGCACCATGCGACGTTCGCCGTCCCGCCCTGACGGAAATGGATAGATGGGCTGGTACGCATGCCCTGTTGTGCGCCAGCCAGAACTACGTAAGGCGGCTCACAGAAGGAGTACTCGATCAAATGGGGATAAGGGCGGCGCTTGGGCATCGCCGTATCGGTGAACATGACGGTCCTGGACGGACGGCGAATGTCGGACGTGAGCGATGCAACCATGGCCGCGTCCGGCAATGGGTTGCGATGGTAAGTTCCTCCGACGTAGGTGGCGTTGTAGCCATATCCGCCGCAGCCGGACTCGAAGGCGTTGGGATCGTTGGGCTGCGATTCGAGCATATGAGCGAGCGGGCATCTCTTCAGTCCGCTGGAGCGCAAGAAGAATGTCCAGAGCGGGCCTTTGGTCGGGTCGAACTGACCAGTAGATGTTGTGCGGCTGCCGTGCCAGCGCCGAAGATTGCCATAAGGGCCCTGGACGTATATATCAGGCGCCGCGGGGACGTAGCGGGAGTTGTTGTCGTCGGTGTAGAGCAGGACGGCGAGGGCGAGCTGCCTGATCTGGCTTGCGCACCTGGCTCTCTGGGCGGCGATGCGAGCAGAGGTGAATACCGGGAAGAGCATGGCCGCAAGGATCGCCACTATCGCGATCACGACCAAGAGCTCGACGAGCGTGAATCCAAAACGAAAACGGGCTCTCACCCATTTTCGGCCGGCTTGCCGGGTGAGAACCCGGGACGAACCTTTCGAGTCCGCCATCTTTGCCTCCGAAGATGAGCACGAACTTCAGGTCGAGGCATGGCAGGTTTTCTGACTTTCGGATCATCCGGCTTCCGGCTCCTTCCCATCCCGAATAGTTTCGGGACAGTGGACTAGCTACCGTGGCCGTCCCCGATTACAGCGGCGGGCCCGCGATGGACTTTCACCATCTTCCCTCTTCGTTCCCGAAAGCATTCGGGAAAGCCCTGCCTCGCATATTCGATTGCGATTACTGTAGCGCGGAACGGGCCGGCTGTCAAGGGCCGGGGCAGGGGGAATTTTCCCCAGAAAATTTATGCCAAAGTAGTTGATGACGGGGCCGCCATCTGCTATAATCTGGGGGTCGCTGGGGGGCGTCTCCAAAATCTTTGCACAGGAGTTGGCGAAGGTGGGGAAGCAGCTTCAACTAGGAGAGGACGACGCTTTCCTGGCACTCGAGCGGGCATGGGAGCAAGCGCGGGATGCACTTGCGGCCAAAGTCACCAAGCCCTCGTTCGAAAGTTGGGTTAAACCGATAGTTCCGCTGTCCTTCGAGGACGGTGTTGCAGTCTTAGGCACCCCCAGCCGATTCGCAAAGCACTGGCTAGAAGGAAAGTACCTGGAGGACATCAGGGCCCTGCTCGAAGAGCAGCTTGGGCAGGGCATTCGGGTTGTACTGCGTCAGGCGACGGAGCAGCAGCCGGGACTCCTCAGGGAGCCGCTGCTGGCAACCGAGAAACCGCCGACACGTCCGGCGGACGACGCGTCGTCCATCCCCCTTAACAGCCGGTATGACTTCGACTCCTTCGTGGTAGGCCCCTGCAACAGGCTTGCCCATGCGACAGCGTCTGCCGTGGCCGGCGCGCCAGGCGGAACCTACAACCCTCTCTTCATCTATGGCAGAGCCGGCCTCGGCAAGACCCACCTGCTCCACGCCATAGGCCTTGCCGTGCTCCAGTGCCTGCCGCACCTGCGCGTCGCCTACGTCCCTGGCGAGACATTTACGTTTCAGTACGTGACCGCGCTGCGCGAGCACCGGATCGCCGAGTTCCGCCGCCGGTACCGGAACGTTGACGTCTGGCTAGTGGACGACGTGCAGTTCCTGGTCGGGAAGGAAAGGACCGAGCAGGAGTTCTTCCATACCTACAACGCGCTTTACGATGGCGGGAAGCAGGTGGTCCTTTCGAGCGACAGGGCGCCGAAGGAGCTGGAGCTCGACACAAGGCTGCTGTCTCGCTTCGAGTGCGGGATGGTGACCGACATCGCTCCGCCCGACCTCGAAACGCGGATGGCGATCCTCCAGACCAAAGCCGCACGGGAGCACTTGACCCTGCCGGACGAGGTGGTTACGTACGTGGCGCGGGTCGTTCGAACCAACATCCGCCAGCTTGAGGGCGCGCTTATCAAGCTCCACGCCTACGCGGCCCTGATGAACGCGCCTGTTACCCAGACGCTCGCGGAGGACGTGTTGGGAGGCTACTTCCGCGAGCAGGAAGCCCTCCCCCTTGATCCCGTCCTCGTCCAGCTCGCTGTGTCCAGGAGGTTCAAGGTAAGCCTGGACGATCTCACTGGGTCCAAGCGGAGCCAGGACATAGTCCTCCCCCGGCAGGTCGCGATGTACCTGTCACGGCAGCTGACCACAGCTTCCCTCCCGGCCATCGGCCGCGCATTTGGGGGGAAGGATCACTCCACCGTTCTGCACTCGATAAACAAGGTCGGCAAGCTCGTAGAATCGGACCAGAAGCTCTCAGACATCGTGAGCGAAATCTCGGCCGAGCTACGCGACGGCAAGCAGCCCTGACCGCGCCGCGCCCGACCTGTGGAATCTGCTGTTGAATCGCCTGCGGAAACAATGTTGGCAACCAAGCAAGCGTTCTTCTTCCGCCATGCGTCAGTGGCCCGTGCTCTCATCCCCGCCCGTTCTCCACACCTGCTCTCAAGCGCGACGCCCGCAGAGCACCCGCGCATGTCCACACCTTCCCCCCACATTACAACAACAACAATAGATAGAGTATAATACTTTAGCTTTCCGGAGAGTACCCTCACCATGCGCATAACCAAGCTCCAGCTTATCAACTTCCGGAACTACACGAACGACGTCATGGAGCCGGATCCTGGCATGAGCGTGCTGGTTGGGCCCAATGCACACGGGAAGAGTGCTCTCCTGGAAGCCGGGTACGTTCTGGCTACAAGTAAGTCCCACCGTACCACAAGAGATAGCGATCTTATTCGGATCGGGGCGGACTGCGCAAGGGTATATGGAGAAGTTGAGAGAGAAAAACGTGAAGACACCGTTCTCGAGATAAGGCTCGCACGAAAAGAGAAGAAGGTAGTCAGGATCAACCAGGTGAGACACGAGAGGGTCGGACATATCGTGGGCCAGCTGAACGTGGTCATTTTCTCGACGGCAGACCTGGATATGGTGAAAGGGGATCCGTCTCACCGCCGACGATTTCTGAACCTGGAGATATCGCAGGTAAGCCCCCAGTACGTGTATGCGCTGGGCAGGTACAAGCGCGTGCTGGAACAGAGAAACAGGATGCTGAAGGAATCGCAGCATCGGGGGTCGAGTAACCAGGGATTAGGGGTTTGGGATAACCAACTGGTGCACTATGGGTCTATAATGATCGAGAAGCGGGTGGACTTCCTGAAGCGGCTGTCCGAGATCGCCGGACCTACCTACGATCGGCTCGTGGGTGGAGTGGAGAGCCTGGAGATGCACTACGAGCCAAGTGTCGTGCTGGAGGGAGGGGCTAGGGTGGAGGAAATCAGGGAGTCCTTCGGGTTGGAGGTCCGCGCTAACAGAGATCAGGATGTTGCGAGGGGCACCACAACAAGAGGGCCGCATAGAGATGATATAGGCTTTCGGGTGGACGGGATGGACCTCCGTTCGTATGGCTCCCAGGGCCAGCAAAGATCGGTAGCGCTGGCCGTGAAGCTCGCAGAGATAGGACTGGTTGAAGAAGCGGTCGGTGAGTCGCCAGTTGCGCTTCTTGACGACGTGGCGGCGGAGTTGGACGAGGAGCGCAGGAAGCAGGTGTTCGAGCTCACGCTCGGGCGATGTCAGACGGTGGTGACAGCGACATCTCTGGGTGACCTGCCGCGGGAGGTGTTGGCTCAAAGCACCGTCTTCACGGTAACGTCGGGGACGGTACGTAGGTCATGATGCAGGGCTTTTCGCATCTGGGAGAGCTTGTCAAGGCTGGGCTGGAGCGCGTCGGGCTGCACGGGGCGGTGCGAGAGAACAGCGCGCTTGCCCTGTGGGCGGAAGTAGTGGGTGAGAAGACAGCGTCAGCCACGCAGGCGGACCGGGTCCGGAATGGGATCATGTACGTGACCTGTCGCGACAGCCTATGGGCCCAGGAACTGCACTTCCTTAGGCCTATTATCATAGAGAAGCTCAATGAGCGGCTGGGCGGGGAGGTCATTAGGGAGATCCGGCTGTCGGGCGTCGGTTTCCGGAAGACTGGCCGGCGGGAGGAGGAAGAGAGCGCTCTGCCGAAACAGGAAGAAGGGCCGGCCCTCACGGACCGGGACCTTGCCGAGATCAAGGGGGCGACGGCGGCGATCACGGAGCCTGAGCTCGCAGAGCGGGTGGTGAGGGCACTGCGGGCCGGGAGAGCACTGCGAAAGAGGCGCGAGTAGATCCCAGCATTGGGGGTAGTGTAAATGGCACCTTGGACGGCACGAATTCAGAAGATTGACGATTATAGATGGCTGATTCCGAAATCCTGTAAGTCCGGGATGCGCACAGATGGGCTCGTCTACGCAACTGCAGAGATGATGGAGCAGATCCGAGGGGACGAGTCGCTCGAACAGGTTGCCAATGTAGCGTTTTTGCCCGGCATCTGCGGCAGATCAATGGCCATGCCGGATATACACTGGGGCTATGGGTTCCCAATCGGCGGGGTCGCGGCGACCTCGGTGCAGGACGGCGTCGTTTCGCCGGGCGGTGTCGGCTTTGACATCAACTGTGGGGTCAGGCTGCTCCGCACAGACCTCACGATAAAGGATGTGCAACCCAAGATCAGGGAGCTCGTGGACCAGATGTTCAGAGATGTGCCTTCGGGCATCGGGAGCGAGGGAAAGATTCGCGTGAACGAGTCGGAGCTGGCCCAGGTTATGAAAAAGGGCGCAGGGTGGATGGTAGACCACGGGTTCGGATGGGCTGAGGATATCGAGGTGACCGAGCAGGGGGGGCGCATCGAGAACGCCGATCCTGGCGTTGTGAGCGACAAGGCTGTGAAGCGCGGACGGCCCCAGCTAGGCACTCTGGGGGCTGGCAACCACTTCCTGGAGGTCCAGGTGGTTGAGGAAGTGTTCGACGAGTCGGCAGCGCAGGTTCTTGGCATCACCGGCCCAGGGCAGATCACAGTCATGATCCACACCGGCTCGCGCGGGTTCGGCTACCAGATCTGCGACGACAGCCTGGTGGTGATGCAGCGCGCCGTGCAGAAGTACGGAATCTCACTTCCGGACCGGCAGCTTGCCTGCGCTCCGGTTACATCTAGCGAGGGCCGCGACTATCTCGGGGCAATGGCCTGTGCTGCTAACTACGCCTGGGCAAACCGGCAGGCAATCCTCCATTGGGTGCGGGAGGCGTTCGAGCGGGTCATGGGCGCCGGCGCGCACAAACTTGGGATGCATCAGATCTACGACGTGGCCCACAACATCGCAAAGATCGAGGACCACTTGGTTGACGGGAAGAAGCAGAAGCTGTGCGTGCACAGGAAGGGAGCGACGCGCGCGTTTGGGCCGGGGCATCCGGATGTGCCGGCACGGTACAGGTCGGTGGGGCAGCCGGTGCTTATCCCTGGAGATATGGGCCGTTACTCCTACCTGCTCGTGGGGACGCAGCAGGCGATGGACGAGACGTTTGGCTCGACGTGCCACGGCGCTGGCCGGCTGCTCTCCCGGCATGCGGCGGTGAGAGAGGCGAAGGGCCAGGACATCCAGCAGGTTCTTGCGCAAAAGGGAATCCTCGTCCGGGCCGCAAGCAGGGGAACGCTTGCTGAAGAGGCGCCTTTTGCCTACAAGGACGTGGCAGACGTAGTGGAGGCCGCCGGCGGCGCTGGGATTTCTCGCAAAGTCGCCCGTATGCGTCCGCTGGGCGTGGTTAAAGGTTAGACAAGGAGGAGGGCTGCGCTTGGGGAAGATTCGAGTTGGGGTTATCGGGTGCGGCGCGATCGCGAGGAACAGGCATCTGCCGGTGCTCGCAGCGCAGCCGGACGTGGAGCTTGTCGGGGTATGCGATGTTGATTCGGACTGCGCAAAGTCGGTCGCGGAGCAGTACGCCGTCCCCCGCGCCTTTTCCGACTATCATCAGCTCGTGGGGATGGACGAGTTGCACGCCGTAGACGTCTGCACGCCGAACTACGCGCACATGGAGCCGACGGTCGCTGCGCTGCAGGCGGGGAAACACGTGATGGTCGAGAAGCCGATCGCTCGGAACGCGGCCGAGGCCCAGGCAATGGTGGACGCCGCCCGCAAGTCCGGCGCGAAGCTGATGGTGGCCCAGTGCTGGCGGTTCAGGTCGGACTCCCAGGTGCTCAAGAGGTTCGTTGACGGCGGCGAGATGGGCGAGATGTATTATGCCCGGGCTCAGGCGTTACGACGGCGCGGGATTCCTGGCTGGGGCGTCTTTACGGACAAGGAAAAGCAGGGCGGGGGGCCGTTGATTGACATAGGCGTGCACGTCCTGGACTGCGCGATGTGGCTCCTCGGCCACCCCAAGCCTATCGCCGCCTCCGGCGCCACTTACACGAAGTTTGGGAACAGGCCCGGTGTCGTTGGTGCTTTAGGGACTTGGGACCACACGAGTTTCACAGTCGAGGACTTCGCCGCCGGGTTCGTCCGATTTGCGAACGGGGCGACGCTCACGATAGAATCGAGCTTTGCGGCGAACATCGAGAAGGACGCTCTGAATCTCCAGATTCTCGGGACCGAGGGAGGATGCCAGTTCGACCCCCTGAGGATATTCCGTGAGGAACACGGCACGCTCGTTGATCTCACTCCCGCGTATCTCCCCACCGTGGACATATATGAGGCAGAAATCCGCGGATTTCTGGACGCCATCGCCGACGACACCGAGCCTCCGGTTACGGGCGAGCAGGCGCTCGTAGTGTCGAAGATCCTGGACGCGATCTACGAGTCGTCCGAACGAGGGGCGGAAGTGAAGATCGACTAGAAAGCCCGGGGACCCACAGGCGCTTGGAAAACGAGATAGATAAGCTCAGAAGGCTGGCGTCCTTACGCACCATGGTCGGCCTCGGGATCGTTGCGCTCCTGGCTCAGATGGGATGGGCCACTCTCAATTTCTCGGCGCTCCCGATGTGGGTGCAGTTCGACCTGGATCAGGGGCAGTACCTGGGAGTGATCCTGGGCGCGTTCATGTTGACCGAGGCGCTTCTACGTCCGTCACTGGGGGCGCTCTCGGATAGGGTCGGGCGGAAACCTCTCATGCTGGCCGGCCCAGCAATGGGCGTGTTTACCTCAATCGCGACGATCTACCTGACCCACCCGCTCCTCATGGTTCTGCTCAGAGCCATTGACGGGGTCGGGCTGGCGGCGTTCTGGCCGGCGGCATTCGCGGCTGCGGGCGATGCGGTGGAAGAGAAGTACCGCAGCACGGCGATGAGCGTGGTGAACGGTACCGGGATGGCGGGGATCGCCCTGGGTATGCCGCTCGGCGGCCTGGCAAACGACCTGACCCACTCGCACACGGGAGCGTTCTACTTTGTAAGCGGGATCTTCGTCGTGACCTTCCTGGTTGGGATGGTCATATTCCCTCGGGAGGCGCACAGGCACGAACACATCGAGCATATGGAGGAAAGGCGGCATCTGCCCGACAAGACCGAAGTCGCGAGCGTTATTCACCTGGTGCCCGATATGCTCGTCGTGAGTGTGGTGATATTCACTGCGATCGGCCTCCTCATGCCCATTGTCAAGCTGTACGCGGTGAACCAGCTTGCAATGAGCGAGACGCAGTTCGGAGTCATGGTGGCGCCGGTCGCGGCAGCGCTGGGGCTGCTCTCAGTGCCGTTTGGGCGGTTTGCGGATAAGTGGGGAAAGCTTGTCTCGGTCTGCTACGGGCTCCTGATCTGCACGTTTGGGATGTGGCTGATAGCGACGATACCGAGGATTTGGGTCCTTGCCGGCGCGTCCGCGCTTGTCGGTGTCGGCTTCGCGCTGGCGTTTCCCGCGTGGATGGCGGTAGTCTCGCAGGCGGCCCCATCTGACCGGCGCGGCCAGGTTATGGGGGCAGTCGGGCTGGCGCAGGGCATCGGGGCGATCATTGGCGTGGAGATCGGCCCGTTCATCTATTCGAGCGACTGGATGTCCCTGCCGCGCCTCGGCGTGGTCCATTTCAACCTGCCTTTCTACATGTGTGCTGTGCTGCTGTCGGCCTCCACCTACATGGCGTTCACGTGGGTCAGCAAGGTTCGGGAGCAACAGAGCGGAGGGCGATGGATCACCTGGCGGGAGCGGCGGGCGATTACGGCCGCAGCATTGATCGGCGCCGTCGTGATCGCGGGTTGGGTCGTCCTTCGCTATACGAGGCCCCTCCCCGCGGACAGGGTGGCGTGGCTCTGGGTGCAGGCCGCCGTCCACAACGATCCCAGGAGGGCTGAGCGGTACACGCTGCCATCCTTTGAGCAGGCGGCTTCCGCGGGAAGGACGGCTTCCGAGACAGCGTCTGCCGTTTATTCCCGCTGGGTCAAAACTGACAAAGCGAGCTACACTCTGAGGTCCCCCAGCCTCTCAGAGCATGGCCGGCGCGCGGAGGTCCGCCTTGTCTTCCAGTTCCTGGACGGCCATAAAGCGCAGGACGTAATCGTGCTGGCCAGGCAGGAATCCGGCGAGTGGAAGGTGGCGCGCAGATATTCGACGCGGCCAGAGGGGCTGCTGCCCAGGCTGCTCGCGGCCCGATTCGCCTCTCCCGCCTCGGTGAGGTAGGACCTGGGATGCTCTTCTCGATAATTCTGCTGGTAGTGAGTCTGGGCGGCATACTCGTCGCGGCCGAGCTTTTCACCAATGGCATCGAATGGTTTGGGCGGAGGCTCAGGCTTGGAGAGGGAGCCGTTGGCAGCGTGCTCGCGGCTGTGGGCACGGCGCTGCCAGAGACTACGATTGCCATCGTGGCCGTGATCATCGGCGGAAAGGCTCACACCGAGGCTGGCATTGGGGCCATTCTCGGCGCGCCGATGATGCTCTCGACGCTTGCCATGTTCGTCACAGGGGCGGCGGTGATCGTGTTTGCCCGCCTCGGCGTCCGCAGCACGACGATGGTGGTGGACCATCGCGTTCTCGGCCGCGACCTCAGGTCGTTCTTCCTGGTCTATTTGGTGGCGATGATGGCCGCGTTCGTCCCCGCTCGCGCCGGCAGGATCGCCATCGGCATCTTCCTCCTCGGCGCGTATGCGCTCTACGTGAGGAGGACGTTCATGGATGGATCAGCGGTGAGCCACGGGCAGGAGCTCGGGCCGCTGCACTTCCACCGGAAGGCTCCGGAGCCTCGCCTGCCGGCCATCGCCGTCCAGGTGCTGGCTGCGCTTGGCCTGATGGTGCTGGGAGCGAAGGCTTTTCTGGTCGGCGTGACCACCATTGCTGCCACCGTCGGCATTTCCCCGCTGGTTCTCAGTGTCGTGATCACGCCCATCGCCACGGAGCTGCCGGAGAAGTTCAACTCGATCACCTGGGTCCGGCGGAAGAAGGACACACTGGCTCTTGGGAACATCAGCGGCGCGCTGGTCTTCCAGTCGAGCGTGACACCGGCCATCGGCATATTCTTCACGGCCTGGAGGCTCGAGCGGGAGGCCCTCGCCAGCATCGTCATCGCTGTCGTGGCAGCGAGCATTGCGTGGGCCGAGATGACCTGGCGCAAGCGCCTCAGCCCTTATTCCCTGCTCATCGGCGGGTTGCTGTACGCGCTTTACCCCATCTACGTGTTCGGGATTCTGCACTGAGCGAGGTCGCCCACTCATGGTCGCCTGGAGCGCCCTCGAAAACGCCGTGTCAATCGCGTGGCTCATGCTCACGACCCAATCCATCGTCGGCGGGAAGTCGGAGAGGAATACCGCGTCTCGGTCTTGCAGGCGGGCGCCGATGCTAGGGCCACTGCGTGCGACCGACCCCAAACCAGGCCGGGCCGCATCCGCAGGCCTACCCCCTTCGCTATCCCATAGCCCGGCAGATCCGCGCGCGAGTCCGGCCATGAGTTGACACAATGACTTACCTTGCAGTAAAGTCTAAACCACGGAAGGAGTGCATCTTAAGCGGTGGTAACTGACTCAGCGGCGATAGCAAGGGTCGAGCAACACCTCCTGGGCAACGGTTATCGCAAGGAACTAGTCCGGACCGGGTATCGGTACAGCGTCTTTGACGTGGAACCTGTGGATACGCGACAGGTGGCTCTCGCTGCGTTCTACCAGGAACCGATGACAGCCCAGACCGCCTGCATAGGTGTGGTCGAGGGGGAAGAGCCAACCGCGGGTGACCGCTTCCTCGGCGCCCCTGTTTTCATCGAAGTGGTAGGGGGCGCTGGACGGCGATGGAAGATAACCGCGACTGGACCCCAGTTGCAGGACAAGCAGCCGGTGCCACTCGATCACCTCTTCCAAAGACATGGCGCGGATTGGAGCCCAGAACGCATCTTTCGCGCGAAATCGATCAGCCAGATTGGCCGGTCCGCGCAGCTCGATTTCGTTGACGTCGGCCTCCTGCCAGCTATCGAGCGAGAGGCGGGGGGGAAGCTCGATAGTCTGATAGGCAGCGTACTAGAGGCGGCCCTTGATGCGTACGAAGACAAGTATCCCCCCCAGGGAGCCCCCGTCGACGACATATATCGGATGCTCTTCAGGCTCATTACCGCCAAGGCCCTGTCGGATATGCAAGTCTTGCCAGACCTTGACTTCTCGAAGCCGTGGGACGTGGTTCGGCAAGTCGAGAAGTACACCCACGCCCCATCGCTTGGAAAGATCGACGAAGAGGTCCTGCGCAAATCTGCGCAGACGATAACGCGCAGCTTTCCGTTCTACAACCTCAGCGTCAACACTCTAGCCTACGTATACGAGAATACCTTGGTCAGTTCTGCTGCACGCAAGGCGCGATCCATTCACCTGACACCGCCATACCTCGTAGACTACATCTTGGATCGACTGCCGTTGGAGGCACTGGGCTTCGAAGGAATCAGAGTGACTGATCCGATGTGTGGCGCAGGTACGTTTCTTGTTGCCTCGATCCAGAAACTGCGGGCTCTCCTGCCGCCCGATTGGGGGCCATCGCAGCGACACAAGTACTTCGCGGACAGGATGAAAGGACGCGACATTGACCCGTTCGCGGTAGAGGTCGCAAAATGTGCTCTTACCCTTGCAGATCTGCCCAACCCTGACGGCTGGGACCTCGAGAAAGAGGACGTATACGCCAAAGGGTCGGCGGAGCGCCTTGTCCAGAGCACCACTGTCCTCGTGACCAACCCTCCATTCGAGGCGTTTTCGAAGGACGAGCGTACATCCGATCAGTCCGAGTTGACGAAACCCGCCGAACTCTTAGCTCGCGCGCTGCCAGCTCTGCCGGACGGCGCACTCGTTGGCCTGGTCCTGCCGCTTGCCTTCCTTGACGGTGTTAAATTCAGTGGGACGCGCAAGCTATTCAAGGAATCATTTCGAATTCTCGAATTGCTGACGCTTCCCGACAAAGTGTTTGACAAGGCGGATTCGGAGGTTGCAGTTGCGCTCGCGTGCAAAGATAAGACTTCTGGGTCAAGGCCTTACAGCATGGTATATCGTGCGGTAACGGAGAGAGCCTTTGATTCGTTCAGAGACATGAAGTCGGTGTCCCGAGACGAGGAGATCACCAGCCAACGGCTGTTTCGAGAAGGCCCTCCTCACAACTCCTTCTGGGTACCGACCTCTTGGTCAGTGTGGGACCGCCTGGAAGGGTTCAGCCGGCTGGGCGGCGTGGTCGGTATCCACAAGGGCGTTGAGTACAAGAAGGGGGTTAGGTCGGATCGAGAGCCTGTTCGGCATGGCCCGTTCGCCGGCGCCAAGCCTGGCCTTCACAAAGTGCGTCCGACTCTCAGTCCGTTCCTGATTAAGAACGTCAAGTGGCTCGCGACCGATGAAGAATTTCACCGCGGGGACGCCTGGGGCCTCCCTTGGTCGCAAGCGAAGGTCTTTCTTAACGTAGCCCCACGCAGGCGCGGGCCGTGGCGTCTGACGGCCGCCAGGGATAAGGATGGTCTGGTAGCTACCGAACGATTCTTCGGCATCTGGCTGACCGGGACTGCATGGTCGCTCCTTTCCGTGACTGCGCTGCTCAACAGCGCCATCGCGAACGCCTTCGTCTATGAGCACGAAGGCAAGAGGGTCATTCGAAAGGAGACGTTGGCGGCTCTGCCGCTGCCGCCGGCGACGCCAACCCTTCTCAAGACATTGGAGGAGCTCGCCGCGGAATGCGAGCGCCTGGCCGCGCAGTCCCCCGAGGCTGATCTCAAAGACCTGCTCCTCCAGACAGACGCGGAATTGCTGAAGGCCTACGACCTGCCACCCAGGGAGGAGAAGCGCCTGCTTGACGTCTTCCTGAAAGAGCCACGTCCTGGCTGCCAGTCGTTCACGGGCTTCTACCCCCCTGACTTCGCGCCAGCCATCCCACTTCACATGTACCTGTCGACGGAGTTCGGGGCCGCTCGTTCCGACCGCGTGCTGTCCCGCCTACCTGTCGTAGACGACCCGGCAATAACCGACATGCTAAGGCACCTGCTGGGGGCGGACTAGCTGTGCCCGACGCATACTTGTTCGACACAAACATCGCAACGGCTGTCTGGGATAAAGGTAACCCAGATCACCTTACAGCTCGTGCCTATCAGTTATCCCTCGGCGCTAGCGTAACGGTTCTCGTCTCCGTCGTGACCCTGGCGGAGGTCGAGTATGGCCTGCGGATCGCGCCCCGAATCGATGCAAGTCGCCAGTCAGACGTCCGGTCCGCCATGTCCAGCTATCCTCTTGTAATGCCGATAACTAGGCACACGATCGAATTCTACTCGGAAATCCGCTC
>Ga0315289_10011091_pt1 | contig 12805 bp, 9 predicted proteins | sample YL17G11_40_MG_FD_203452 | JGI IMG/M metagenome (GOLD analysis project Ga0315289, IMG submission 203452) | Sediment microbial communities from Yellowstone Lake, YNP, Wyoming, USA - YL17G11_40 | ecosystem: Environmental > Aquatic > Freshwater > Lake > Sediment | place: USA: Wyoming | collected...
CCAACTATCCCAAACCCGACCGTTTCTGGGAGATCGTGGAAAAACACAAGGTCAATATCTTCTATACGGCGCCCACAGCTCTTCGGGCCATGATGCGCGACGGAGACCAGTGGCCGCTGGGCCGCAATATCTCTTCTCTCCGCCTCCTGGGGACCGTGGGTGAACCCATCAACCCCGAGGCCTGGATTTGGTATTACAAAATCATCGGAAAGGAAAGATGCCCCATCGTCGACACCTGGTGGCAGACCGAAACCGGCGGCATCTTGATCACCCCCCTGCCGGGAGCCGTGGTCATCAAACCCGGTTCGGCGACCAAGCCCTTCCCCGGAGTCGAAGCTGCGGTCATCCGGGAAGATGGTTCTCCAGCCAGTGTGAACGAAGGCGGATACCTGGTCATCAAAAAGCCCTGGCCGGGAATGATGCGAACCATTTTCGGACAGCCTGAGCGCTTCAAAGAGACCTATTTCGTCCAGTTCCCGGGGATGTACTTTACCGGTGACGGTGCCCGGGTAGATGAAGACGGCGACTTCTGGCTCATGGGACGGGTGGATGACGTCATCAACGTCTCCGGCCACCGCATCGGGACCGCAGAAGTGGAGAGCGCTCTGGTCAGCCATCCCTTCGTGGCCGAGGCTGCCGTAGTGGGCATGCCCCATGAGATCAAAGGGCAGGGGATCTATGCTTTCGTCACTCTAAAAGCTGGGCAGGCTAAGTCTGAGGATTTGAAAAAAACCTTGGTGGCCCATGTACGGAAAGAGATTGGTCCTATTGCCATGCCGGACAAGATCCAATTCACTGATTCCCTGCCTAAAACGCGCAGCGGTAAGATCATGCGCCGGATCCTGAAGAAGATCGCTGCCGGGGACGTCCGCGACCTGGGCGACACGACCACTCTGGCCGACCCCTCGGTCGTCCAGTCATTAGTCTCCGAGAGGCAATAAACTAGGAGGTTAATCCTGATGGCTGATCCGTCTAAGAGCTCTGCCCTCCCGGGCACCAGCCCTGGCAGCGGCTGGATCGTTACCTTTGCCGGAACCGGAATCAATCTGGCCCTAGGGGTCCTGTACGCCTGGTCGGTTATTTCGAAGCAGATCACCAAGGAATGGGGCTGGAATGAGACCCAGGCCGCCCTTCCCTATTCTGTGGCCATCGCCGTCTTCGCCTTTATGATGGTCCCGGCCGGGAGGCTGCAAGACAAGGTGGGTCCCCGGTTCGTCGCAACTCTGGGAGGAATTCTTTGCGGTATCGGGTTTATCATCGCCAGCCTGGGCCAATCCCTAGCCGGGATGGTCATTGGGTTCGGAGTTCTGGCAGGGGCAGGGATCGGGTGCGGGTATGCCTCGGCAACGCCGCCGGCCGTGAAATGGTTTCCCCCGGCGCGGACGGGTTTGATTGCCGGTCTGGTCGTGGCTGGTTTCGGGTTGGCCTCGGTTTACATCGCCCCACTGGCAAATCACCTCCTGGGTGCTTTCGGTATCCAGAGCACCTTCCTGATCCTGGGGATTGCCTTCTTGATTGCGGTGGTTCTTCTTTCCCAATTGCTCAAAAACCCTCCAGCCGGCTACAAGCCTGTAGCGAATCCCGGTCCCTCTAAGATCGGGGAGAAAGGCGGGGTGAAAACCGCTGCGGCCATAGTGGATTATGAATTCCACGAGATGCTCCGCACGCCCCAGTTCTACCTTCTCTGGATCATGTTTGTTTTCGGTGCGGGCGCAGGGTTGATGATCATCGGTAAGCTGGCCAAGATCGTAGACCTTCAAGCAGGTATCAAGGCTGGCTTTATTTTTGTGGCTCTACTGGCCGTTGGCAACGCCGGCGGGCGGGTCATTGCCGGCGTCCTTTCCGACAAGATCGGCCGCACGTGGACGATGTTCTCCGTCTTCGTCTTCCAGGCCGTGCTCATGTTTCTGCTGCGCGGCCTGGGTACTTATGCCTCACTCTTCGTGGCCTCGGTGCTCATCGGGTTCAACTACGGCGCGAACCTTTCCGTTTTCCCATCGGCCGCCAAGGATTATTTCGGGTTGAAGAACTTCGGGGTGAACTACGGGTTTATCTTTACGGCCTGGGGCGTGGGAGGAAGTCTGGGACCTCTGCTCAGCGGATACATCTACGATGCTTCCAAGAACTTTCACGACGCTTATCTGATTGCCGCTATCTGCCTGCTCATCGCTGCCGGTTTGACCTTCGTGACCCGCGCCCCAAAGGCCAGGGTGGAGGAAAAGATTCTGCCCAAGGTCGCCTGAAAGGCCCCGGCATAGCCTGACACAAGCCGCGCTGTTTCCTGCGAGTGCTGTGTGGGCATAAATTAAAAACCCCTTCGTTGCATTGCAGCGAAAGGGTTTTTAATTCTACGGGAATTGCCGATGGGTCTATTTTGCCGGTTGAGCAGCGGCTGCTATCCCGCCGCCGAAGGCCTCTGCGTCTCTGCCGAAAGCAAGTTTTACGACTGTTGCTTTTTCCTTCTTTCTTAGATCCGCCAGCCATAGGGCCGCATGAAGTGCCGAGACCATCCCCAGAGATGCCCCGATCACGCCCAGAATGATGGCATAGAATTTGGCTTGCTTTGGAACCATTGTATATCCCAGAAATTCGGCCGCATAAGAGCTGGATACCCAGGTTAATAGGATGGCGGAGGACATGATCAAAATCAGAATAGCCATTTTTTTCATTTTTTCCTCCCCTCTCTCCGTATTCATTCCTTACCCACATAGACAGCAAGCGCTGTGCCAGCCGAGAAGAAATCCGATGGGCATAGGCCCAATGGTATATAACTAATTGAAATTGAAGTTAATTTGTAAAAAAAGGTTCTTACTGTGGGAAGGGATCCGCATCCATTCATTATGCGAACCTTGACAAAATGGCAAATGAACCGAGTGTATTTTTATGAGGGAGGAAATTTTGTCAAAAATTAGTTAGTAATAGAACTATTTTTGTGACAAATTGTCATGGGTAGGCATATCCTTATCTCGATTCTTGGTTCAAAAAAACACGTTCTTCGCTGAAAAAGCGCTTACACGCAAAGGTTTGAGATTTTCCTCCGGGTCTGATATATTTATAAAAAGGCATTGCTATGAAACCATTCAGAGATTGGAAAATCCGGACCAAGCTGATCAGCTTCACTCTTCTTCTGGCTCTCGTGCCCCTGGGAGTGGGTGCCCTTCTTTCCCTCGGAAAATTCACGGAAGACCTTAAGCAATCCTATGAATCAGACCTTGAGCACATCGTGGGTAATATTCACGCCATGTGCAGGGCCCAGCAGGAACTCTTACAGAACAAGATCACGGCCGGCCTAAATACTGCGCACTATGTTTTCTTTCAAAATGGGCGATCGGTCTCCATCTCTCATGACCAATTCGTGGAATTTACATCCCAGGATCAATCCACTAATGAATTGAGCCGGGTGCGCGTTCCTCTCTGGTCCATCGGTGGGAAACCCATCACCCAAGATTACACCCTCGTGGATAGGGTCCAGAAGCTGGTTGGGGGAACCTGCACGGTTTTTCAACGTACGGAAGGAGACCGACTGTTGCGGATCTCCACGAATGTACTGCATGCCAATGGGACCCGGGCGGTGGGAACTTATCTGCCGCCCTCCAACGAAGTGGCCAAAACGATCCTGCGGGGAGAGACGTATCGGGGGCGAGCCTTTGTCGTCAACGCCTGGTACATCACAGCCTATGAACCCATCCGGAACAAAAATAACGAAATCATCGGCGCGCTTTACGTGGGGATCCCCGAACAGAGTGCCCTGTCTCTGAAGGAGGCCATTAAATCCATCAAGATCGGCAAGACGGGTTACGCCTACATTATGGATAGTTCGGGAAACTTAGTGGTGCACCCGGCCAAGGAGGGCGAAAACATTCTGGGGGCCAAGGACTCCAGCGGGTTTGAGTACATGCGCGAGATTGCCAGCAAGGCCACACTGCTAAAAGAAAATGAAGTGGGCACCATCCGCTATCCCTGGGCGAATGTAGAGTTGGGCGAGACGAGTCCACGCCTGAAGATTAACAAGTATCAATACTTCCGGGATTGGGATTGGATTATTGCCGCGGGCAGCTATGAAGAGGAGATCTTTGAAGGGGTCGCCCGGACGAAATTTTTTATCACGTTGCTGGCCTTGGGCAGCATTGCCCTGGCGTTTCTCCTGACGGTCATGCTCTCCCGAGTATTGACTCGCCCGGTCATGGAATTGACTGAAGTGACCGCCCGCATGGCGGGGGGAGACCTGACCCAAAAAGTTCGCATCACCACGGGAGACGAGATTGGAACCCTGGCCACTTCTTTTAACCGCATGGCCGACCAGGTCCTCAGCTACACCCGGAATCTGGAAGAGATCGTCCATGACCGCACCCAGGAGATTCAGGAAAAGGAAGAGAAGTACCGGAATCTTTCCAATTTGTTGAACAGCGTGCTGGAAAGCTCGACAGAGTATTCCATCATCGCGACGGATATCCACGGCGTCATCTTGGAGTACAACAGCGGTTCAGCCAATCTCTTCGGATGGACGAAAGAAGAAGTCATGGGTAAAATGCGCATTGAACAAACCTTCCGCCCGGATGGTGGCTCGCGCGGGGTTATCCAGGAAATCTCCCGCAAGGTGGAAGCCGAAGGGATGACCGAGTATGAGCTGGAACGGATTCGAAAAGATGGCTCCCTCTTCCAAGCCCACGCCATCGTCACCGCTCTGAAGGATGCCTCGGGTAAGATTTTGGGCTTTCTAGAGATCGCGCGGGATATTACCGAAAAACTGGCCCTGGAGAAAGAGCTGCGCGAGACCAAGGATTACCTGGAGAACATCGTACAGAGCTCAGTGGACGCTATCGTGACCACCGACCCCAAGGGCCGGATTACTTTTATCAACCGGGCTATGGAGGAGATGGTGGGTCTCTCCCGGGATCAGATCATCAGCCTGCCCATCTCTCAGCTATACATCAACGGCTTGGCCGAAGCTCGCAAGATTATGGCTGTCTTGCGGGAAAAGGGCAGCCTGAAGAACTACGAAACGGGCATGACCCGCAACGGGCGGGCAGTGCCGATCCTCACCTCGGCCTCCCTGCTCAGGGACGAAACCGGCAAGATTATCGGCACGCTGGGAGTGTTTAAGGATCTTACGGAGAAGAAAAAACTGGAAGAAGAATTGAAAAAGACTCAGGCCCATCTCATCCAGGCTGGGAAGATGCGCGCTCTGGGAGAGTTAGTGGCCGGGGTGGCCCATGAACTGAACAACCCGCTGATGGCGGCCGATACTTTTCTGCATGTCATCCGGGAGCACTTGCCCGAAGAGGATGAGAACCGGCATCGAGTCGATTTGATTCAGAAATGTAACGAGCGCATCGCCAAGATCATTAACCACTTAAGAGATTTTTCCCGGCAGTCCCGGTTTGATTTCCGCCAGATTGAAGTCAACGAACCGATCGAGAATGCCCTGCTGATCACCGGCCAACAGCTTCTGAATCACAACATTCGCATCGTCAAAAATTTCCAGCCGGATATCCCCAAGATCTGGGGCGATGCGAACCAGTTGGAGCAGGTCTTCCTCAACCTCATTTCCAACGCCAAAGACGCGATGGAACGGGGGAAACACAAGCGGGAGCTGACGATATCAACCGCTTTGATTCGCCATAACGGCTGGAAGGATGTGCAAATATCGGTAAAAGATACGGGGACAGGAATCCCCGAGGAAAACGTTGAAAAGATTTTTGAACCCTTCTTCAGCACGAAGGAAGTCGGGAAGGGGAGCGGGCTGGGGCTATCCATCTGCTACGGAATCATTGAGGCCCACGGCGGTAAGATCGAAGTGGAGAGCAAAGTCGATGAAGGGGCTACGTTCCGGGTGATCTTGCCGGTCCTGGGCTCGCACTTGGGCACGGCCATGGAGTGGATGGAAGCTTGATGGAATCGGGGTGGAAACAGTTCCCTGTAAGATTTCACCTGCTAAAGGAATGATAACCTATGTCGAAAAAAATCTTGGTGGTAGACGATGACGAATTGGTTTTGATTGCCATCCGTGAACTGCTCACTCCTGTAGGCTTTGCTGTGACCACTTCCCCGAACGGTTGCGACGCCCTTGAGAAAACGGCCAGCGATCAGTTTGATTTGGTCATCCTGGATGTCATCATGCCCGAGATGGACGGGTTCGAGGTGTGTCAACAGATTCGCCAGATCGCTTCCTACGCGGAGACGCCCGTCATGATGCTCACGGCGAAAAGCGGGGAGGAGGATCGACAGCGAGGTCTGGAAATGGGCGCCAACCTTTACTTACCCAAACCCATTTCGCCCAAGCGCCTGATCGCCTTGGTCGAAGAAGCAATCAAATAATTTCGGATTGCGGAAGGCAGATTTCAGATTTTCATTCCGCAATTGGCCATCCACGATGGCAGGAGGGGGGCCGATGGAAAAGGTGATGGAGAATGCGCGGAAGATGCTGGCAGATTGGAAAGGAAATTCCTACGCTTTCGGGTTTGAGGTGCTGGGCCGAGTCGGCGATTACGCGGCCACGTTTGGGAAAAAAGCGTTGCTGATGGTTGCTGAACTGGGTGAGTCCTGGGTTTCGGGAACAGGCCAATCGGTTACAGATTCGCTCCAGGCCAAGGGAGTCGGGTTTGAAGAGATCACGGGCAGCCGCCCTAATGCCCCGCGGGAAGATCTCTACCGACTGGCCCTGCATGTAGCCCGCTCCCGGCCTGACATGATCATCTCGCTAGGGGGTGGGAGCACCATCGATGCCGCCAAGGCCTCGAATGTACTGGCGACCTATTCGCCGGCGGAGGTCAAAGCCAGCCTACAAGTGTCAACAGCAGCGGCCAGCACCATCGATCCGTACTTTGGCACCGGGAATGTTACCAAGGTAAAGGAGCAGACGAAAAAAGCTCCCCTGCCGATGATCGCTGTGCAGACCGCGGCCAGTTCAGGAGCTCATCTGACCAAGTACTCCAACATCACCGACCTGTCCACCGGGCAGAAGAAGCTCATCGTAGACGAAGCGATCACTCCCCAGGCGGCGGTCTTCGATTACGGAGTGACGTTGGATTCTCCGATCCATCTCACCCTGGATGGGGGCCTGGACGGGATTGCACACGCCTGGGAGGTTTTCATGGGCGCGACTGGACAGGCCTATTATACCCGGATGAAGGAAATTGCCGAAGCCGGCTTGAGGTTGATTGTTTACGGGCTTCCCAAGGTAAAAGCCGATCCCAAAGACCGGCAGGCCCGGCTTTGTCTGGGGCTGGGAACGGACCTTGGCGGGTATTCGATCATGATCGGAGGGACCAGCGGGCCTCATCTCGGCAGTTTCTCTCTGATCGACGTTTTAAGTCATGGGCGGGCCTGCGCGATTTTGAACCCCTATTACACGGTCCTGTTTGCCCCCAAGGTCCAGGATCAATTATCGGTCTTTGCCACGATCCTGAAAGAAGGGGGATTTATCAAAGCCAGCATTGAGGGAAAGAAAGGCCGGGCGTTGGCGGTATTGGTGGCCCGGGGCATGATTCAGTTTTCCAAGGCGCTCGGCTTTCCGGTGACGCTCGCCGAGGCCGGAGTCTCGAAAGCCCACCTGAAGCGCATGATCCAGGCTGCGAAAGATCCGCAGTTAAAGATGAAGCTGCAAAATATGCCTACACCCATGGAAGCCGAACGGGGAGATGTGGACCGGCTGATGAAGCCAACCCTGGAAGCCGCATTCACCGGGAACCTGGATTTGATCCCAACCGCCGGCAATGGCTAATACCCAGAAGGAATAAAAGCGGTGACGCGGAGACACGGAGACGCGGGGAGAAATCTCGACGTTACCGTGTCCTACGACTCAACGGAGAGTTTACAATGAAATCTGATTTGCTTGCGACGTTGGAGAAGGTGCCTGTCAAAGGGTGGAGAAAAGTGCGGGTGGAATTTACCGGCGGCCCGCTTGTGGTTTCCGTGCCGCCGGATTGCGTCGAGTTAACGATGAAGAAAGCTGAAGTTTTGAAGAATCCCTCCAAAGATATCGAGAAGGCCATCGATGAACCGATTGGGGATAGGCGTTTAGGAGAGATTATCCGGTCCAAGGGAAAACCTGCGAGTGAATTAAAGGTGGCCATCACGGTCTCGGACATCACCCGCCCCGTCCCCTACAAAGGAAAAAGCGGGATGCTTCCTCCCCTCCTGAAAAAACTTCAGGCCCATGGAGTGCAGAGGCAGAACATCTTGATCATCGTGGGAACGGGGACACACCGGGCCAGCACCCCCCAGGAAAAAATCGAGATGCTGGGGAAAGAAATTGTATCGGCCTTTGCGATTCAAGACCACGATTGCGAAGACCAGTCCTCCCTGGTTTATGTTGGCCAGACGCCCACGGGAACTGAAGTTTTCTTGAATAAGAATTTCTACGAAGCCGATTTGAAGATCGCCACCGGTTTAACGGAGAGCCATTTCATGGCCGGAGCTTCCGGAGCAAGAAAGGCCATTTGCCCGGGTTTGGTGGATCAACGGACCATTCAGAAGTTTCATGGCCCCGGTTTTCTGGAGTCACCTTTCGCTACCAATCTGGCCTTCGAAGGCAATCCCTGTCACGAAGAGTCCCTGGCGGTGGCTAAGGCGGTCGGGGTAGATTTTACCATCACCGTCACCCTGGACAAGGATATGCGCCTGACCGGGGTTTTCGCCGGGGATTTGGAGAAGGTGTTGCAGGAGGCCGTGAGCAAGATCAGACCCTATGTCGAGATCCCGGTGGAAGAAGAGTTTGACATCGTCTTGACCCATGCGGGATATGTGGGCCGTAACCATTACCAGGCGGCCAAAGCCGCGGTGGGAGCTCTTCCGGCGGTGAAAGCAAATGGGGTCATCGTCATTGCAGCGGACAACCGGGATCCGGAGCCGATCGGCGGGCCCGAGTATAAAACCCTGACCCATCTGCTGAAGCTTCAGGGCGCGGAAGGATATGTGGATTTGCTTCGCTCGCCGGCCTGGAAGTTCACCAAGGACCAATGGGAGCCTGAAGTCTGGGGGAGGGTACTGCGCAAAGTGGGCGAGGAGGGATTGATCTACTGCACCTCCGATATTCCCGAAAAGGTTTTCGCCATGCTCCCCGGGGTCAGCGGTTATGAATTTCTCACGCCGGCAGGCAGGAAAAAAGCACGGGCCCAGAAGGTTCAGGAGATGGTGCAAAACGCCGTCATTTATTCTTATAGCGCTTATGAGAGAAGACAAATCACTCCCCGGATGGCCTTCATCCGCGAAGGCCCCTACGCGGTTCCCATCAAAAAAGAATAGGTGATAGGTCATAAGTGATGGGTAATAGGCAAAAGATACAGTAGCCCAACCAGGCAGTCGAGTGTAGGTGCAAGCTGGCCGAAAAGGAACAAATCGTTATCAGCAGACTTAGGCCCGCCAGGCGTAAATAATCAGTCTCTGAAACCTGCTGATGAAAGAAGAAGATAAATGAAAACAAAAGCAAAGACTGTAAGGAGGAAGGCAGAAAATAAACTACACTGTGGGCTGTGCGGCAAAACCCAAAAACTGACCAAGACAGAGTGTTGTGATCAGTGGATTTGTGATGACGAGGATAAATATGTGCTTTTTTCTTATGCGAGAAACAGTTGCTACAGGAATCACCGCCGCTACACGCTCTGCGCCTATCATCATGCTGAAGGACACCCGGGGAATTGGAAAGACTGCGCGCGATGCAGGAGATCGTTTGAAACAGAAATGTATGTTTGGTATGGAACAAATGAGTACAATTTTGAAAAGCTCGAAAATCCTCCAAAGTACAAACCGACAACATGTGCAAAATGCGGGGGGGTCATCAATTTGGGGGAAGATGGATATTCACAACTAGGGAGAAAATATACGTGTTATGAATGTTCGCACGCTGAAATGGTAAAAACGGTTCGTCGAACAAGGCCTTCCACTTGAGGGGCACATTTCCGGTGACCCCCTACTTAATTCTTGATCCAGGATGGAAACAAGGATAAGCTTTAAGCATAGATGGAATGGCGAGGGTGATGATGCAAGGTGGCATTCTCGGAATCCCGGAAGGCAGAAATGAGAGAAAACGACTTAAGAATAGCTGAAGCATTGAAACAGAAGCTCTCTCAAGTTGTTCAACTTCTGGATTTTCGAGTATTCGGATCGCGGGCGAGGGGGGATGCGGATGAATACTCGGATATGGATGTTTTTATAGAGGTTGAACGACTTAACCTGGAGATCAGGGGAAAAATTGAAGATGTTGTCTGGGAAGTCGGCTTTGAAAATTTCATCGTAATTTCCCCTTTAATTTTCACGCGGGATGAAATAAAAAATACACCGTTGAGGTCATCTCCGATTGTAAAAAATATTACCGAAGAAGGCGTGAGGGTATGACGGATAAGCAGGCATTGCTCGCCTATCGGTTGAAACAGGCGGAAGAAACTCTTGCCGATAATTCCCTACGTCCCCCAAGCCAATGGAAATGGAGCATGGGGCGGGTGCGTGTTCGACCTCTGCGTCGAGGCCTTCGGTGGCCTGAGCATCGATAATCCGGTAACCGGCCCCTGGTAATGGAACCAGGGGTGAGGGTTGGCGGCTTTCTCCCGGTGGCGCTTTCTGAGGGGGCCTGGGGAGCCGGGAGAGGAGTTTCCCTCCGGCTCCGCCGATCCATTCTTGAGACTATTTCTTCAACCAGGACGGCCATTCATACTCGCCGGTGGCAAAACTTTTGGGCCAGACGACCACTCGGCTCCCATCTTTCCTCCACTGGCCAAAGGGGAGCTGGCGGTACCCTTCTCCATACCTGGGATTGTGGAGTTCATCAAAGACATATTTTCCGGCCACGCCCACATATTCCATCTTTTCGATAATGGGAACCAGCTTGTCGGGGTCGGTTGTCTTGGCTTTTTCCACTGCGGCCTTGTACATAAAGACCGCATCATAGCTATAGCCCGTGGGATACCCCGGTTGCAGCTTGAATTGGGCTACGTACTTGTCGTAGAAAGGGATCGTCTTGGGGGTTAAAGGAGCACGGGGCGTGTAGACGACGACCGTCTCGCTAACCGCCTTGCCCCCGCAATCCTTCCAGTAGCGATCGGTTACGCCGGTGCCGGAAACCCCTCCAATCATGGGGCCTTTCAAGTCATACCACTGCTTGATGTAAATGGCTCCGTCTACATGGGCCGAGATCTCGTAGATGAAATCCGCCTTGGCATTGATGATCTTGGTGAAGATGGGGGTAAAATCCTTGGTCTCCGTGTCAAAAAATTCCGAGTAAACGATCTCCAGTCCTTTTTCCTTAAAAAAGGCCTCAGCGTCTTTTACCATGCCCCGGGTCCATAGGGCATTTTCCGCCATGATGGCCATTTTCTTCACGTTGAACTTCTTTACGGGTAGGTTGTACATGAAATCATGGGCCGCGGTAGAGAGGTCCCCAGACAGATGCATGACCCGGAACCAGTACTTGTATTTTTGGGGATCCGACTTTAAGAGATCGGACAGGGCTTCCGAAGCGGCGCCCGTGGGGATAAACAACTTTTTATACCGGGCCATCTGGTCCATGACCGCTTTGGCCACGCCCGAAGAACAGGTTCCAAAAACGACCTCGCAATTGTCTTCCAGAACGAGTTTCTTGAAGGCCATAACCCCTTTTTCGGGCTTATACTCGGTATTCCCCAGGAATAGCTCCACCTTCTGGCCCATGATTCCACCCTCGGCATTGACTTCCTCTACGGCCATTTTAGCCGCATTCAATTGGTCCTCTCCCGAAGGGGTTTTAAAAGGAGCGAGAACCCCGATTTTGATGGTCTTGGCCGTGGCCAGGCCGGATGCAAGGAAGAAAAAGAAAAGAGTTAAAACGGCTCCCATCCCCATTCCCCATCTCTTCGTTTTCATTTGGCACCTCCTCTTTTTTTGATTTGAAAAACCCATCTTAGCACATTTCCAGAAGGGTTATCCCTACGCCATGCCCAGATAGGCTTTACGGATCGAAGGATCTCCCAGCAGCTCTTTGGCTACACCCTCTTTGATTAAGTGTCCCTCTTCCAGCACAAAGGTAAAACGGGTCTGTTCCAAGGCCAGCCAGGCATTTTGTTCCACCAGAATCAGGGTTACGCCTTGTTGGTTGAGAGAATGGAGGACTTGAAAGATTGAGCCGATCACTAGGGGGGCCAGGCCGAAAGAAGGCTCGTCGAGGGTTAAAAGTCTCGGCGCGGCCATGATCGACCGGCCGACGGCGAGCATCTGCTGCTCTCCGCCGGAAAGGGTTCCGGCCACCTGTCTTTGCCTCTCTTGCAGAACCGGAAGGTAGGCGTAAACCCGTTCCAAGTCTCTCCTGACTTCATCCTTTTCATTTCGCAAAAAGGCGCCCAGCAACAAGTTCTGCCTGACGGTCATGCTGGGGAAGAGCATGCGGCCTTCGGGACAATGAATTAACCCTTTAAGAATCACTTCCCGGGGGCTGAGGGCAATCAGTTCTTCATTTTCCAGGAGTATTTTCCCCCTTCCGCGAACCAGGCGTGAAAGGGTTCGGAGAAGGGTCGTTTTCCCGGCTCCGTTGCTTCCGATGACCGAAATGAAATCTCCCTTCTCGACCCGCATTTGTACCCCGTGAAGGACTTGAATCCGGTGATAGAAGGATTCCAGGTTGTCGATCTCAAGCCAGGCCAATCTCCGGGCTCCTTTTTCCCAAATAGGCTTGAATGACCCGCGAATCTCGTATGATGGCCTCCGGAGTGTCTTCGGCGATCTTCTCGCCGAAATGGATTACCATCACTTTCTGGACCAGCTTCATCAACTCTCTTAACCGATGTTCGATGATCAGGACGGTGAGTCCCCCATGGTTCAGGTCCAGGATCATACGGGA
>Ga0315289_10011092_pt1 | contig 12804 bp, 6 predicted proteins | sample YL17G11_40_MG_FD_203452 | JGI IMG/M metagenome (GOLD analysis project Ga0315289, IMG submission 203452) | Sediment microbial communities from Yellowstone Lake, YNP, Wyoming, USA - YL17G11_40 | ecosystem: Environmental > Aquatic > Freshwater > Lake > Sediment | place: USA: Wyoming | collected...
CAGTGGGACGTGGAGCACGTCTTGCTAGCCCTGCTCCAGCAGGAGAACAGCGTCCCCGTTGACATACTCAAGGAGCTCAACGTCGATATCGAGCGCATGAAGGAAAGGGTGGAGCAGGCACTTCAACGCAGCCCAAAGGTGGCTGGTGAGATCAAACAGGTATACCCCACCCCCCGCGTCGCCAGCATGCTCCAGAGAGCCTCCAATGAGGCCGCCAGGCTCAAGGATGAGTTCGTGGGTTCAGAGCACCTGCTTATCGCCATGGCCGGAGAGCAGCAGGGTGAATCGGCCCGTATTCTCAAGGAGTTCGGCGTCGACCAGGAAAAGATATACCGTGCCCTTCAGGACATCCGAGGCGGGCAGCGTGTCACTGACCCCAGGGCAGAGAGCAAGTATCGTGCCCTGGAGAAATACAGCCGCGACCTCACCGAGCTCGCCCGTCAAGGCAAGCTCGACCCCGTCATCGGGCGGGACGAAGAGATAAAGCGGGTCATGCAGATACTCACCCGCCGCACCAAGAATAACCCCGTCGTCATCGGCGAGGTCGGCGTGGGCAAGACCGCTATCGCCGAAGGGCTAGCCCAAAAAATCGTAGCCGGCGACGTCCCCGACTCTCTGAAGGGGCGCCGCGTCCTCGCCCTGGATATGGGCGCGCTGGTCGCCGGAAGTAAATTTCGCGGTGAGTTCGAGGAAAGGCTCAAGGCGGTCATGGACGAAATCCGGCGTGCTCAGGGCGAGATAGTGCTCTTCATTGACGAGCTGCATACCGTGGTCGGCGCAGGCGCCGCCGAGGGGGCCATAGATGCCTCCAACATGCTCAAGCCGGCGCTGTCCCGCGGTGAGCTTCAGGCACTGGGCGCTACCACGCTCGATGACTATAAAAAGTATGTGGAAAAAGACCGTGCCCTGGAGAGAAGATTCCAGCAGGTATTCATAGATGAGCCCAGCGTAGAGGATACTATCGAGATGCTGAAGGGGCTGAGGCCGAGATACGAAGCCCATCACAAGATTAAGATTGACGATACGGCGCTGGAAGCAGCAGCCAAGCTCAGCCAGCGTTACGTCTCGGACCGGCACCTTCCCGACAAGGCCATAGACCTGATTGACGAGGCCGCATCCAAACTGAGGATTGACGCCGAGAGCCCTCCGCAGGAGGTCAGGAGCCTGGAGCAGAGAATCAAGCAGCTCTCCGACGAAGAGGAAGCCGCCTCGCAGCGCGGCGACTACAAGCAATCGGCCACGCTCAAGGCGCAGCGTCTGAGCCTGGAGAAAGAGTTGGAAAAGGCCCGGAACAAATGGCTTAAGGACAAGAAAATCAAACACGTAGTTACCGATGAAGAAATTGCCGAGCTTATCTCCAAGTGGACCGGCATCCCCGTAAGCCGCATGCTCGAAGGTGAGACCGGAAAGCTCGTCAACATGGAGGAAAGCCTGCACCTCAGGATTGTGGGACAGGACGAGGCCGTCACCGCAGTCTCCGATGCCATCAGGAGAGCGCGTGCCGGGTTGAAAGACCCCAAGAGGCCCATCGGCAGCTTCATCTTCCTGGGCCCCACCGGCGTGGGCAAGACCGAGCTGGCCCGGGCCCTGGCTGAGTTCCTTTTCGACGACGAGGACGCCATGGTGCGGCTCGACATGTCCGAGTACATGGAGAAGCACACCGTGTCCCGTCTCATCGGCGCTCCTCCGGGATACATCGGGTATGAGGAAGGCGGACAGCTCACCGAGGCTGTACGGCGCCGACCCTACAAGGTCATCCTGTTCGACGAGGTAGAGAAGGCGCATCCCGACGTGTTCAACATCCTGCTCCAGATACTGGAGGACGGACGGCTTACTGACGGGCATGGCAGGACTGTCGACTTCAAGAACACCGTGCTCATCATGACCTCTAACCTGGGCAGCGAAGAGTTCCAGCGCGGCTCGCTCGGCTTCCGTCATGACATTCAGTCGGAGAGCGAGCAGAAGAGGCTCAGGGGTGCCATCGAGACCGCTCTCAAGCGGACCTTCCGTCCCGAGTTCCTCAACCGCATCGACGAGGTCATCATATTCAAGCCGCTCAGCGAGGAGCAGATAAGGCAGATAGTCGACCTCCAGATGAAAGAGGTACAGAAACGGCTGGCCGACCGCAAGATAACCGTGGTGCTGACCGACGAGGCCAAGGACTGGCTGGCCAAGACCGGCTTCGACCCCACGTTCGGTGCGCGTCCGTTGAAGCGTGTCATCCAGCGTGAGGTAGAGAACCCGCTGTCCAAGAAGATACTGCAGGGCGAGTTCAAAGAAGGCGACGAAGTCAAAGTTGACCTCAGCACCGAGGGACTGGTTTTCAGCGCCAACAACAGATAAGAGAGTCATAAACCTGTTACCTTTTGCAGGGGCATCCGCCTGAGGCGGGTGCCCTTACGATTTTGGGGTATAGCACGGCCTGAGATTTGACTGAAACGTTTTTTATTCAATTTTGGGTCGCTGACGGGGGCTTCCGGCTCAGCTTCGACTGAACGTAGATTTCAACCTCAAAAAGGGTATAACCCCAGTCCGGGTTCGTTTACACATTCTTCTGCTTTTCCCCCAAGCTCCGGGGGCTTTAGTCAGTCTCAGCGGAGATGAACGCCTTGTGCCTTAAGCACAAGGATCTCGCATCACCGGCACTGACAGATGGAAGTTAGTGAGGGGATGTCCCGACTCCCCAGCGCTTCCGGTCTTTCACGGAACTCGCACCACAATATGGTTTTGGGGACAATAATAGAACATTAGTTCTTAATCTGTCAAGAAGAAAATGTCGCAGACAGGTGGCTGGCCAGCCTATTCGAGCTTTTGCGAAAGGGGCGCTCAGAAACGGTGATAGCTGGTTGAAAACCAAGAATACGCTGAGGAAGTACATAAAAAGGCCTGAGCGTCGTCATAGATTTGTTCTGTGAGTTCGACTAGTGAGTGCTGCTTCACGGAAAAATCCTTATTAGGTTTTGCAGAATGCTCCATGTATAGAAGCAGGATCCTACGGTAAGGGGCAAGCTTTTCAAATAGGGAAAATTGTGATAGAATCGCGTGGGACAGTCTCAACAAAGAAATTTGGTTGTTCGATTATATGCCGATTGTGGAGTAGGCGGTGTCGTGTATTGCCGCTCACGGGCAGAAACACTAGGAAGAGGTACATACGGCTCTTAAAGATTTAACGCTTGCTTATGAATACCGATCCGACTCCACCAATATAGTTGACAACTTCTATATTCCTTGCTTGAGCCAAAGCATAGAATATTGGAGAGCTGTTGGCTACTTTACAAGCCAAGGCTTAATGCTTGCCGCCAAAGGACTTGCCACATTCGTAACTGGAGGCGGTCGGATGCGTCTAGTAGCAAGTCCTTTGCTCGAGGCTGAAGACATTGAAGCATTCAAGAGAGGTTATGAAGCCAGAGATGACATTTTGGAAAGGGTTATTTTGCGACAATTGGGGAAGAAACTTCTGACTGAAGCGCCGGATTTCGTACGCAACCGATTGGCGTGTCTGGCTTGGTTAATCGCTGAGGAGCGACTGGACATCAAACTAGCCGTTCCTTCCAAACGTCTTCTTGCTGGCGACTTAGGAATATATCATGAGAAGGTTGGCATCTTCGCTGATAGTGAGGGAAATATCGTTACCTTTACAGGTTCTCCCAACGAGACCGTAGGGGGACTGGCTAGCAATTTTGAATCCATAGACGTTTTCGTATCATGGGACGACTATCAACAAAGGACACGTCGCAAGAGAGAAAATTTCGAACGCCTGTGGAAGAATGCTACGCCTAGTCTAATCATTACAGATTTCCCCGTTGCGGCCAAGGAGCAAATACTCAGATTTCGAACGCACGCAAAGCCAACTAGAGACCCAGAATGCGGCATTAAACCCAGCGTATCCACAACGTGGGATGCGTTATTGGAGGGCAGAATGAGAACTACTTCGATATCACAGGCAGGATCCATGTTGAAGGTTTTTTTACGACGGCACTTTGAAGAAATCAAAGCTCAAGAATATTCCCAGGGATGCATACTGGTGTATAAAGGATTCCCTCTAGATTTTGTTGCCAGTGTTGGTCAAGAGTTTGCTTTCCTAAACAATCCTTCGAAAGTTTTCGTCGGTGACAAGATTGACCTACAGGAGGTGCTTGATTGCTCCAAAGAAACTATAGTCAAGATGCTCAGCATTGAGAGTGGAATATACGTAGCCACCTACGAAGAACTGCTGGCGATAGAAGATCGGGTGGACCTGTCGCTTTTCACATCAAGAATTATGGTATACGAGAACAATCTGTTCGAATGGTATCCTAATCAGACGACTTCGCGGTTCCCAAACATGGACGAGGTCGTCGAGAAGGGTGACCCAAGTTATCCAGAAGATTCACTGCTTAACCAGTTCTATGTCTACTCGGATGAAAAGTTCGGGCTCATGTTACTCCAGTACAGGGACATGAAGGTTGCTCACGAAAACATCATTAGGAAGAATTTCTTCGATACAGGATTAGTTGATTCACAAGATTACGTAACAATCGAGACTGACCAAATAGCCGCTGACTCAATACTCGTTTCAGAAGAGGGAGAGAACTACTTCTATCTCAAGTATGCGGTGTTTGGTGATAAAGCACCCGGCAGAAAGCGGATAGTCGTCATTACTGATTCCGTTACACTGAAAACAAATGCGAAAGTGCGAACTGAGTTAGAGATATTGAAACTTGTATACGTAAGTAACGGTTTTGAATTCAGCATCCGCGTCGAATCCGCTAAGCCGATCGTTCAATCCAGGTCAGAATTTAAGAGCATTTTATTAAAACACTGGGGTAGCGATTCTTTCAGGGAACTAATGTTTTATGAGAACCCAGACCTCCACACTGAAAAATATAGTATAGACCAAGGTGCCCTCATTGAGGAAATAGTAATGGAAGCTGAGAAGGCTCAGAGAGGCGAACTCTTCAGCGACATATTCATCACCTCTCCAACCGGCTCAGGGAAATCCTTGTTGTTTCAGATTCCTGCGATATATCTAGGGCAGAAAGAGGATCTGGTTACAATAGTGGTGAGCCCCCTCATAGCTCTTATGTATGACCAAGTGACAGCGCTTCGAGCCAGAAACGTAAGGTCTGCCGCCTATATTAATTCAACTCTGTCACTGATCGAAAGAAATAACGTTGTGCAAGCTATCAAGAATGGGGAGGTCTCGATTCTATATCTCTCTCCAGAACTACTGCTTTCTTACGACGTTCGTCAATTCATTGGAGACCGAAAGCTTGGGTTATTAGTCATTGATGAAGCTCACCTCGTTACAACTTGGGGTAGAGATTTCAGAATAGACTACTGGTATTTGGGCACTTATATTAAGAGACTACGGAAGTATATGCAAGAGCAATCCAAATTCCCGGTCCTGGCTTTAACAGCGACTGCTGTTTACGGTGGAATTGACGACATCGTCTTTGATACTGCAGCAAGCCTTAATATGCAAGCCCCCAAACTATTCATAGGCAATATTCGTAGGGATGAAATCATTTTTGATGTTAGGCCATTCCCCGTGAAAGGAATGCACGAAATTGTCAAGCTTTATAAAACGCAGGAGATAATTGTTGGCAATCTGAAGAACAAGATCAAGTCGATAGTATATTTCCCCTGGATTAACCAGATCAAATCATTGATGGACAATTTGCCGAAACGATACAAAAATAGGATCGATATTTACTACAGCGAAGTCGAAAAGATGCAAAAGCAAGTTGTCATGGACAAATTCCAGAAGAGCGAAATCTTGATTGTACTTGCCACAAAAGCATTTGGAATGGGAATCGATGTGAACGACATAAGGCAAATATACCACCACGCACCTTCTGGAAACCTTTCCGACTATGTCCAAGAAATAGGTCGCGTGGCAAGGAATAAGGATATCATAGGGACGGCAGCTGTTGACTTCTCTCCTAAAGACCTGAAGTTTACCAAAATATTAACCGGTCTGTCTGAGATTAAGCAGTATCAAGTTAAGTATGTATTACAAAAACTGAACGATCTGTATCGGAAGTATGGCAAGAGACAAATGTTGGTCTCCGTGGAGGACTTCGGTTTCATATTTTCGGATCCTATCACTCGTCCCGAAGAGCTTGAAAGAGGGGTAAAGAGCGCCTTGCTACTGCTTGAAAAAGATTTACGTCTGAAAGTTAACGGGCAATACAACGTGATCATGGTTAGACCCAAGGCTTTGTTTTCGATCGTCTTTGCCTGTATACCGGAAATAATAGAGAGAGATTTCCTCAAGAAGTATGGGAGGTATTGCAAGCTAGTCTCATCCGTAGTCAATAATGAGAGACTGGATACAAAAAGTTGTAAAACAATGGATGCCGGGAACATATATGAGCTCAACCTTAATGAGATATGGGAGCGGTACTTTAATAATGACAGCTTCCCTACCGTAAAATACAAGTTTTTTAGCAAAACGCTCTTTACGGAGTTTGGCGAAAGGGACAGGCAACCGAGTCCGCGCTACATGTTGGACATATCGTTAAGAGGTACAGCCCAGGAAGTTCTGGCGAAAATAACAGGCGCTCTTTCAACTTTGGACCAAGTGTTCCGCAAGTTTGGCCCCAAGAGTTTTACCTCGGAGACTTTAACGAGCGAGATACGCAGGCACTTCAAGAGCGAAGCCTCAGCAAGGAGGATCGGTAATCTACTGACCAATCTGTACTCAAGCGGTTTCGAGGTGAATGACTTTGGGGCTAGCAGTTTGAAGGAAGGGGCTTTCTTACATACAAAGAACAATGATAAAGGCGAACGTGTATACACTATAGACTATCCAAGATACAGCCAAGAGAAAAGCTACATACTTAGAAAGTTCGATTTAATGTTTAAAGGTAGCCAGACGTCTTTCACTAAGTTCATCAGCACTACCGGGAGCGACGTTGAATTCAGAATCAAGATAGCCTACCTAATAGAGTCCTTATTGCTAGGTTCTTACCAAGTGTCAGGTGGCAAATTGTCACAGATCTATATACGAATCAACGAGCCATACAAACTACAGCTTCTTGCCGGAGACCCAAACTACACAAACGAAGTCTTACAAGACATATATAAAAAGCACAAAAGATCTGTGGAGCAGATGGAAGAGTTCTTTACGTCAGAAATGAACAATGTTGAGAGATGGGATTACATAGAGAGTTACTTCCTTGGGCACTAATGAGAAACAGTCGTCTCAAGCTGAATTACATGATTTACTATAATCAATCGTCATTACTAATCATATGATGGGCTTGTTCTTTATTATCTCGACTATATCATCAAAGATGTGCTCGAATCGCTTCACTTTAGTGCTTTCCCAATCCACTTTGAAATCCTCTCTCAGAATATAGATTCCATCCAACTCATGCTCGGAGATTACCCTGTCCCTGCTCTTGCCATTGAAACGTTCTCCACTATCCCCAATGGAAAAGTCATCATCGTGGTCTGCAGTGGCGAGAAATACTCGGATACCTCTTTGTACGTCTGAGGATAGAAGTTTGAGCTTCCAGTAACAAGCCTGAGCTATTCTCTCTCTCAAACTTGTTTTACATGATATCACAGCTAGTATTCGTGATTCCCATTTGTGAGTTGCGTCTAACCATACTATGGCAGAGTCGACATCAGGAAGCAGGAGAAAATCACCATACTTTACTGCGAGTTTCCTCATGATTATCTCGTCTCGTTTTGCTTCCTCCGCGGTTAGAACCTCAAGCCCACTAAAATCTCGACTCTCATCACTGAGCTTCTTAACATAGCCTTTCAGGATAGCGTGGACAACGCCCTGGAACCTGTGTCCGATAAACGAGTTCCAAGATTGCTGTCCAAGCTGCTCGACGTACTCCTCTTTTATCATCTTAATCTGATCCCAAGCCTTGTCTGCAGGCGTCTTCCCACTTTCGATATTCGCAATTAACGCTATAATCGCGAGCTTTGGGTCTCTCATAGCCTCCCCCTTTGGTAATACGCCCAATCAATCTTGCGAGCTTTCTGCGATTGCGGCTTTCCTGAAGACTTCTTGACGATGATTAGATACTTGAAGCCACGTAGATAGAAGTTAAATCTCCTTGCTCGATTGAACCATGGCCCGGTATGTGAAGACTGCCCTCTGCGGGAAACGCATATCATATCAACAGGTTCGAAGTATTTGCAAAGACGGTTATATATCATAAAACCGACAGGAGTGAATCTCTGTTTTACCCACTGGTCACCTATTAGCCACCCCAATGTCTTCCCCTCTTTTAATATGCGATAAGACTCGCTCATCACCTTTTCCAGTTCGTCGTAGAACTCCTCGGACTCACTTGATATGTTACCTATGTTATCTGGATGATCGCTATATCGCAGATTGTCCCCATAGGGAGAGTCAATGAAGACCATATCTACACTATCGTTCGCAAGCGGAATGTTCCTGGCATCATTTTGAATGATATCCGACCTCACTGGGGTTATGTCATAGCCTATGGCCCTTCTCCCTTCTTCCTTACATACATCGATCGTTGTCCCGCTCCCACACATAGGATCCACGACTAGGTCGTCGGGATCGGTGTACCGCCAAACCAGGTTATAAATTATCAATGCGGGAGTTACGCCGGCATATTTATTATCTCCTTTGGGTGTTGACCCGTAACTCTGCCTCGGGAAATCCCAAAAGGTAGTTGCCTCAATCATAGGTATCTCTTCGTCAATATCTATCTCACCATTCCAGTTCTCAATCCTCTCTTTTTCTTCCAGAATCAAGCGATGCGATTTCGAAGCCTCAGAATTAGCCACGGAGTCTACCAAAGATGGCATTTCCAAGAAGAAGTCTAAGAAAGCGGCAAGTCTTTCGCCGTGTAATGGTGTATTTCTTGTTACGCCAAATCTTCTTAGTATTCTCGTCGAGTTGTTAAGTGCTATCTTGTTGCCCAGACTCTCGACCCTAACCTGATACGTATATCTCCCTTTCCAAGCCTTCGGGTCTATGTTGAAACCACCGTCTGTAGCTGCCCTGAACACCCCGTGTAAAACATCGGTATCTAAGTTATTCAAGAATAGCAGGTCACCCTTCCTAATCCTGATTACCACAGGCCCGTAGGTTCTATCCGTTCCAAATAGCTTCCTATTCAGACATTCAGCTTCGGTGCTTTCTCCACAAGCAAATATGAAACCACGCACGAGCTGGGTACGTTTCTTGTTGTCGGTTAAGTTGTCAGATGAAACCAGCACTTTCCCAACCCCCTTCAACTAATAATCTGGTTTTTGTACGGCGAATTCTTCAGAGGTTATGCTTTTGCAGACATTATACAGCATACGCCGGGTTTCAAAAAGCAAGTGACTTTTGAGCACTGGGGCTCTACAACTATTCCGATGTACGCCTAGGATAGCTGAAGCGTGCTAATAGGCAGACGATGGATCGCTTGCTTTAGTGAATTTGAGAATGGGGCGAGGAGCTTATTCGCAGGCGTCGTTGTCTCCGCTCCAAAGCTGGTTTATACTAGATTCATCTTGAACAAGAGGTTGAATATGGGTCCGTTAGAGGGAATCAAAATACTCGACCTGTCACTGTACGGGCCGGGCAGGTACTGCTCCATGATTCTGGCTGACCTCGGCGCCGAGGTGATTACTGTCGAGATTCCGCGCAGCACCGGCAAGATGTTCGGCATGATGACCAGCGATACGGAGGCGCATTACATCGGCCTCAACCGCAACAAGAAGTCCATCGCTCTCAATATTAAGAAGGACGAGGGCAAGGAGATTTTCTACCGCCTGGCGGAGAAGGTGGACGTCATACTGGAGACGAACCGCCCGGGGACGCTCAAACGCAGGGGCATGGACTACGAGACGGTGAGCAAGCTCAATCCCCGCATCATCTGCTGCTCTATCACAGGCTACGGCCAGACCGGCCCCTACGCTCGCAGGCCGGGACATGACATCAACTTTGTCGCTATGGCCGGCATCCTGGGGCTCAGCGGCAGCAGGAACGGCCCGCCTTCGTACATCGTCTCACCCATGATCGCCGATGTCCTGGGAGGCACTAACCAGGCTGTCATCGCTATCATCGCCGCCCTGTTCGCCCGCGACAGGACAGGCAGGGGGCAGTATATAGACGTCTCCAGCACCGATGGCGCTGTGTTCTATCACTGGGTCCACGCGCCGCAGTTCTTCCGCGATGGGATATCGCCGGAGCGTGCGGAGTCGCCCACGGGCAGCGATGTGGCCTGGATGAACATCTATAAAGCTAAGGACGGCAAGTATTTCACCATCGGCTGCTTCGAGCCCTGGCTCTGGGGCAACCTGTGCAAGCTGGTAGGCAGAGAGGACCTGATACCCAAGCACTTCGGCTCTTTCGAGGAGCAGCAGGAGTCATACCAGGCGCTCTCCGAGGTCTTCGCCACCAAAGACAGGGACGAATGGCTGAAAGCGCTGGACGAGGCTGATGTCTGCGTCGCCCCGGTGTACAACTTCGAGGAGATGTTCGCCGACCCTCACTACAGGGACCACAAGGTTGTGGTGGAGATGGAGCATCCCAAGCTGGGCAAGGTGAAGATGCTGAATACGCCGTTCAAGCTGTCCGATACGCCGGCTGCGGTGAGGACGAGGCCGCCGCTGTGGGCGGAGCATACAAGGGAGGTGTTGAGCGAGCTGCTGGGTTACAGCAAGAGGAAGATAGACCGCCTGCTTAAGGAGGAGGTCATCGAGTAAGGATGAAAGGATTTGGGGGTGCGAGGAGTCCTTCCTTGTGAAGGACTCCTCGCAATGACATGCGAGAAGGGTGCCTGGATTCCTGCTTTCGCAGGAATGACATGTCTGTAGGGGCAATTGATGAATTGCCTCCACCATATAGAAAAGGAGTGAAAACATGGGGCCACTGGAAGGCATAAAAGTTGTCGACCTGTCGCGCAACAGCCCGGGCAGGTACACCACGATGATTATGGCTGACTTCGGCGCTGAGGTTATCACGGTGGAGACGCCCCGCACGACGGGCACGCAGTCTTTCATGTTCACGGACGACACCTGGTTCCGCTATGTGGGCATGAACTGCAACAAGAAGAGCATCGCCGTAAACCTGAAACATCCCAGGGGACAGGAGATTGTGCACCGCCTGGTGGACAGTGCGGACATATTCATCGAGGGGTTCCGTCCCGGCGCCTCGGCGCGCCTGGGCATGGGCTACGATACACTGAGCAAGCGCAATCCGCGGCTGATCTACTGCGCCATCACAGGCTACGGGCAGGACAGCCCCTATGTGAACCGGGGGGCGCACGATATCAACGTGGTCGCCCTGACCGGCATTCTCGGAGCCACCGGCTCCAAGGACAGGCCGCCCATTCACCTTATCTCGCCCCAGATAGCGGACATGGCGGGCGGCAATATCCAGGCGATAAGCTCCATCCTGGCAGCCCTCTATGCCAGGGAGAAAACAGGCAAGGGCCAGTTCATCGATGTGTCCATCACCGACGGGATGATGTTCATGAACTGGGTCATGAATTTGCGCTACCTCATCAACGGTTTCGTAGCGGAGCGGAGCGAGCTTCCCACGGGCAGCGACATGGCATGGTTGAATGTCTACAAGACTAAAGACGGCAGCTATCTCGCTTTGTCCTGCCTGGAGCCGCATACCTGGGCCAACCTGTGCAAGCTGGTGGGCAGGGAGGACTTCGTGCCCCATCATTTCTCGACGATGGAGAAGCAGAAAGAGATTTACGATATCTTCTGCCAGATTTTCGCCGCGAAGGATAGAGTAGAATGGCTCAAGCTCTTCGACGAGGCCGATGTGGCAGGGGCGCCGGTGAACACCGTGGCGGAGGCACTGTCCGACCCACATGTGGTGTACAAGGGACTGGTGGTTGAGGTGGACCATCCCAAGCTGGGCAAGGTGAAGCTGCTGAAGAGTCCGTACCGGTTCTCCGAGACGCCGGTGAAGCCGAGGCAGCGCCCGCCGCTTTACGGCGAGAACACGGAGGAGATACTGAAGAGCGTGATGAGGGCGAGCAAGAAGGAGATCGCCCAACTGCGCAAGGACGGGGTGATAGAGTAGAAAGGGCGCTGACTGCCCTACTCGCCCATAATCTGGAGCACGATGTCGCGGGAGCGTGCTCTGTTGTCGAAATCGGCGAGGATGATCTGCTGCCAGGTACCCAGGGTCAGTCTCTTGTTCACGAAGGGCACCACCAGGGAAGCGCCCAGCAGCGAGGCGCGCACATGGGAGTAGCCGTTGCCGTCGCCCCAGGTGGCATCATGACGGTAGGTTATATTCCTGGGCACGAGCCGCTCCCACATGCTCTCTAAATCGCTGAGCACGCCGCGCTCGAACTCTATGGTGGTGAGGCCGGCCGTGGAGCCCGCCACGAAGATGGTCACAGTGCCGTTGCTGACGCCCGACTGCTCCACCTTTTGAGCCACCTTGTCCGTTATATCAATAAAGTCGCAGTCGCCCCTTGTCTGAACATGGATTCTTGTATGGCTCACCATCTTATTCCCCCTATTGCGCAAAGCTCGCTGAGATTATAGCAGAAGTCAATTAATGATATAATGAAGGCTGCCGAAAAAAGGATTGCCGATGGACTTTTTTGAGACTGTTAAAAAGAGGCGCAGCGTCTGCAGGTTCAGCGACCGGCCGGTGGCAAACAAGGACATTATGGCCATGCTCGAGGCTGCCATACTGGCCCCCAGCGCTACCAACGAGCAGCCGTGGTACTTCGTTGTAATCAGGGATAAGAACGTCAAAGAGGCAATGAGAGATGTGGTCAACGCGATGGTCGAGGCCGTGACAGCAGCCACCAATGACAAACAGCGGAAGCAACGACTGGCCTGGATGAAATCCTACAG
>Ga0315289_10011094_pt1 | contig 12804 bp, 8 predicted proteins | sample YL17G11_40_MG_FD_203452 | JGI IMG/M metagenome (GOLD analysis project Ga0315289, IMG submission 203452) | Sediment microbial communities from Yellowstone Lake, YNP, Wyoming, USA - YL17G11_40 | ecosystem: Environmental > Aquatic > Freshwater > Lake > Sediment | place: USA: Wyoming | collected...
AGCCCCGCCCCGATGCCCACCATGTTCTGTTCCGCGATCCCGATGTTGATAAAGCGCTGCGGAAACCGCTGGCGGAAGCGCGCCAGTTTCGTGGAGCCTACCGAATCGTTGGTGAGGGCGACGATTCCCGGGTCTCGCACCGCGAGTTCCTCGAGCGCTCTCACGAAGGCGTCCCGGCAGTCGTGAAGCCCGCTCATGAGGCCGCCCTCTCCAGCTCGAGCAGCGCCGCCTCCAGCTCCTCATCGGTGGGGACGCGGTGGTGCCACTCCGGCCGGTCCTCGATGAAGGAAACGCCGCAGCCCTTGTGAGTGTGCGCGATGATGCAACTGGGACGGCCCGGCTCGAACGGCAGCCGCCCGAACGCCTCCAGCAGCGCGGCGTGGTCGTGGCCGTTCACCTCGCGCACGGCCCAGCCGAACGCCCGCCATTTCTCGGCGAGGGGTTCGAGGCGAATCGTCCGCTCGGTCGCGTCGCCCTGCTGGAGCATGTTGCGATCGACGATGAGGGTGAGGTTGTCGAGTCCGAAGTGCGCCGCCGCCATCGCCGCTTCCCAGTTGCTTCCCTCCTGGAGCTCTCCGTCGCCGGTCAGAACGAAAGTCCTCCAGGCCGCCCCGTCGATCCTGGCGGCCAGAGCCGCCCCGACCGCGACCGGCAGCCCGTGGCCCAGCGTCCCGGTGCTAGCCTCGACGCCCGGCGTCTTGGTCCGGTCGGGATGGCCGCTCAGCCGCGAGAGAGGCTGCGCGAAGGTCTCCAGTTCCTCCTCGGGCAGGAAGCCCGCCGCCGCCAGCGTGGCGTACAGAGACGCGGAACAATGTCCTTTGCTCATGATGAAGCGGTCCCGGTCCGGCGCGTCGGGCCGGTCCTTGTCGATCCGCAGCACCGCGAAATAGAGCGTGACCAGGATGTCCGCGGAGGAGAGGTCGCCGCCGGGATGACCCAGTTTCGCGCGGTGCACCATGCGCAGGCTCCGGCGGCGAACGCCGGCCGACAGTTTTCGCAGCTCCTGGAGGAGTCCCTCCGTCTCAAGGGCCATGCTTCACCCTGCGGATTCTCACCGCCAGGTGCGGCCTTCCGGGGAGTTGCAGCTTAAACCGGCCGTCAAACGTCCCCGCTACCGGGGTGATGGTCATCTCCCAGGGATCGATGATTTCCGCGCCATACGGGCCGCCCTTGGGCAGATCGAACTCGTACTCGGCAGGCTGGTTGACGTCGAGGTAGTAGAGATAATACTCTCCCTCTCTGCCGCCCCAGGGGTAGTAGGGCGCCCAGCCGGTGAGCCCTTCGGAAGGTCCCTCCTCCAGGATCTTCCGCAAGAACGCGATTCGCGGCGGGCTCTCGCCGTGCAGCACCCCTCCCTTGGACCACCACAGGATGTCGTTCGGGTCAAGATAAGTCTCGCCGTGGCCTACGTAGGCGCCGGCGACGGTCCCCAGCCAGAACCTCCGCACCATCTCGCGCGCCGAGATGTTGCCCCAGCGCCGCGGGATGTTCCCCTCGTACTTGCATTCGTCGTAGATCACCGGCTTCCGGTAGTTGGCCACCAGCTCGCGCGCCTTCTCCAGCTCCGAGCTCTGGATGCTGACGTGCGTCACCCACGGCTTGCCGTGATCGTAGAGCGCCCCTCCGCCTCCGTTGTGGATAGAGCGCAGATGCTGGTACGGGTCGCTCTCCTGCACGATGCGGAAGAAGCGGTCCCAGTCGGCCATCTTCTTCTCTTTCATGAAGTCGTACTCGTTGGCCATCGACCACCAGACGTTGCGAAAAGCGGCCAGGCGGGCCACGAGATAGCGCAGGTAGCGGTCGTCGGCCTCGGCCGGCATCCGGGCGTAGCCCCAGCGGTCGTAAGGGTGGAACAGGATCAGGTCCGCTTCGATGCCCAGCTCCAGCAGGTCCTGGACGCGCCTCTCGAAGTGCCGGAAGTATTGCGGGTTGAAGCGCGTGTAGTCGTTCTGGCCGGCGGCGTTTCTCTCGAAGGCGTAGAACGGCGGCTCGTTCTTGTTGTAAACGTAGTCCTTCGGGAAGACGCACATGCGCATCTTGTTGAACGGCGCGGCGCGCAGGGTCTTCAGCGTCTGTTGTTCCAGTTTCTCGCCCTGGTGCGCCCAGGCGTAGCAGGTGGTCCCGAACGGGAAGTAGGGAGTGCCGTCGGCGTAGCCAAAATGAGAAATGTTCCGGACCCCGACCGGACCGTGGTTGCCTTTCGAGGGCGGCACGCACGTGAACTGCCCCGTCCGGCCGTCCAGCTCGGGGCTGTTGCTCCGGGTGGTGTAGGTCCAGACGCCAGGCGTGTCGGGCATGAAACGGACGCGGTAGAGCCCGTCGCCGTCGTAGAAGCCATCCACCTCGAGGGCGCGGTGCTGATAGCGGAACTCGGCGCGGAGCTGAACCTCGAGAAAAGGATTGCCGCTGCCGGGGCCGCCGAGAGACAGCTCGAACAACCCCCAGCGCTCGACCTTCTGTGGAGGTTGCTGAGCGCCGGCTCGTGTCGCGGGCCACGCGGTCAAAGCCAGGAGCAGAATGAAGGGAAGGTTGCGGCGGAAAGCCGCCTGTGCATGTTTATGCATGTTTGCCATCCGATGCACGACGACCTTACCATTCCGGCCGGGTCCGCGTCAACCTCCCCCGGGGCCTTGCCTTCCCCCAGATTGAGCGCCGGGCTGCTGCTGGTGTTGGCGGTGGCGGCGGCTCCCCCAGCCGCCGCCGGAGACATTCCGCAACGCGAAATCTGCCGTGCGGCGGCGGGGCGCGAGAGGGGGTCGCCGGGGCTGATCTCTGGCCCCCCGGTGGTTCCGCGATGCGGAACGGAGCAAGATCCCCTTTTATGCGCTTGCCTGCCGTGCCCACCCCGCGTAGCATAGATACTATCGCGACACGGGTAAAAGGGAGGTGTGCGATGAAGCGTCTGTTACAGCGCCTGATTTGGCCGGTGCTGGCCGGCCTGTCCATCACGCCGCCTGCCTTCGGGCAGGCTTTCACGGGTTCCATTTCCGGCATCGTGACCGACGCCACCGGCGCCGTCATCGCCGCGGCCAGGATCACGGTCACCGACATGGAGCGGAACCTCGCGTTCACCACAAGGTCCAACGAGACCGGTTTTTACGTGGTTTCTCAGTTGCCTATTGGACGATACCGCATCGCGGCGGAGAAGAGCGGGTTCCGCCCGTACATTCTCGAAGGCTTCCCCCTGGCCGCCGAGCAGAGGGCCTCGGTCAACATCTCTCTGGAAGTCGGCATGGCCACCGCAGAGGTCACCGTCTCGGCGGCCCCGCAAATGATGGACAGCGTCACGGCCACCCTGAGCGCGGTGGTGTCCAACGACCGGATTGTCGATTTGCCGCTGAACAACCGGAACATATACTCGTTGACCTCGCTGGTGCCCGGCGTGTTCCAAACCAAGACCACCACCGGAGTGGACGACACCTTCTACGGGAATCACTTCATCATCAATGGAAGCCAGGAGGCTACCAGCGACATGGTCCTCGACGGCGTCAGCATGCAAGTGAACCACAACGTTCCCACGATTCCGGCCATCAGCGCGATCCCCTCGGTCGAAGGGATCCAGGAATTCAAGATCCTCACCAATTCCTACCCCGCAGAATATGGGCGCAGCGGAGGCGGAGTCGTGATCATGGTCACGAAGTCCGGCACCAATACCTTACACGGCAGCGCCTTTGAGTTTCTGCGCAACAGCAAGATGGACTCGAACAACTTCTTCGCCAACCGCTCTGGACTCGCGCTGGCCAGCTTCAAACGCAACCAATTCGGCGGAAGCATCGGCGGGCCGGTGCTGTTGCCCAGGATTTACAGCGGCAGGAGCAAGACTTTCTTCTTCTTCGACTACGAGGGGGGGCGCACCCGCGCCGCGCAGATCGCAACCTACACCCTGCCCACTCCGCTACAGCGCCAGGGCGACTTTTCGCAGACCCTCAATGCCAGCGCGCAGCGGCTCGTGATTTACAATCCGTTCAGCACGACCAAGGACCCGGGCAATCCCGCGGCCTGGATTCGCACCGCGTTCCCGAATAATGCGATACCCGCGTCGCTGTTGAATCCGGTGGCGGTCAACATGCAAAAGTACTATCCCCAGCCGAACGCCGCGGGTCTTGCGTTCACCAATCAGAACAATTACGTCGTGCAGAGCGCCTACCCGCAATTCGCGAACCGTATCGAGGCCAAAATCGACCACTATTTCAACCCGGCCAACCGCATCATGGGACGTTACGATGTCCATGACAGCGTGTACAGCAAGCCAAATTACTTCAACAACCTCGCCGACCCTGGTTGTTGCGAGCCGACGTATCAGCGCTTGCAGAGCGCCGTGCTCGACTTCACGCATACGATAGGCACCTCGAAGGTATTGGAGGTCCGCGCCGGAATGGGCCGGGTCGCGGCGAACCGCGTCCACTGGAGCGCCACGCGAACCGGCGTGGGAGGCTTTGATCCGACGCAACTCGGCCTTCCCGCGTCGATCGCCGCTCAGGCAGACCGGCTCATGTTTCCGACCGTCACCGTCCAGGACATGACCCAACTCGGCCCCAGCGGCGGGGACGACTATCACATGTGGGACATGGCATACACCGGCAACGCCAGTATGTCCTGGGTCGTTGGGCGGCACACCATCAAGTTCGGAGGCGACATACGGTCTAATTACGTCAATTACGGACGAGCCACCAACCCGGTGGGGCTTTATCAGTTTTACCGGTCGATGACTCAGGGGCCGAATCCTTTCAGTCCAGCCTCGACTTCCGGGGTGGGTTATGCCTCCTTCCTGCTGGGCACGGGCGGGAGCGTCAGCCAGAGCGCCGGGTATACGACCAACGAGGCGAGCCCCGCCAACGCGAATCGGTATATGGCCTTTTACGTGCAAGACGATTTCAGGGTGCGCTCCAGGCTGACCTTGAACGTGGGTCTGCGGTGGGACATCGAGACGGGCTGCACGGAGCGCTACGACCGGCAGACGGCCATCGACCCGTACATTCGAAACCCGCTCTCGGAGAAGGTGGGTATGAACCTCCGCGGCGGGCCGCTGTTCGCCGACAGCACCCTCGGTCGGCGGGCCATAGTGGACGCGCCGCTGCGCAATTTCGGGCCGCGGGTCGGAATCGCTTATCAGTTGACTCCATCGACGGTCATCCGAGCCGCGTATGGCATTTACTACACCGCCGCGCCCTACGGAGCGAGCCGCCACAACCTGGGAGAAGGCTATTCCACGCAGACCCCCTGGGTGAGTTCGCTGGACGGCGCGACGCCGGTGAACCTGTTGAGCAATCCGTTTCCGAGCGGATTCAACCTATACACCGGCTCAAAGCTAGGGCTGCTTACGCAGGTTGGAGCCACGCTGAACGACGCCTGGCCGGCAACGCTGAAGACGCCGTACAACCAGCAGTGGAATCTCACCATTCAGAGGCAAATCGGCTCCAGCACGCTGTGGGAGATCGCCTATGCCGGCAACAAAGCGACGCACCTGCCGTACTTTCAGCCGGCGGCGCCGGAGTTCAACCAAATGAACCCGTCGCTGCTCAGCATGGGAACGGCGCTGCTGGCCTTGGTTCCGAATCCTTTCTACGGAATCATTACCACGCCGGGCATCCTGTCTCAGGCGACGGTGCAGGCAGGACAACTGTTGCGTCCTTACCCCCATTACACCGGCCTCCAGGCGAAGAACGCGGCCTGGGGCAACTCCAACTACCACGCGCTGCAAACGCGGTTTGAAAGGCGGTTGTCCGGAGGCGCGAGCCTGATGGCCTCCTACACCTTTTCGAAGACGATTAGCGGTGGAGTGGACGGCGTGTGGACCCAGGCGGGCACCGTACGCAACTGGTATAACCTGGCGGCCGAGCGGGCCGTGTCCTCCTATGACCAGCCGCACCGTTTGGTCCTCAATGGCACTTATGTGCTTCCCTTCGGGCGCGGCCATCGGCTGGCCGGAAACGCCGATAAAGTGGTGAACGCTCTCATCGGCAACTGGCAGGTGAATGGCATCCTGACGCTGGCGGTTGGTTTGCCGCTTTACAACTGGAGTCAATCGACGAGCACTGGCTACTCCTTCGGGGGCGCGCAGAGACCGGACTATAACGGCGCGCCCGTGAGTCTTGGCAGCGCGCAGTCGATCAACAAGTGGTTCAACACGGCGGCGTTGAGTGCAGCGCCGCCTTTCACCTTCGGGAATCTGGGCCGGACGGTGACGGCGGTCCGGGCCGATGGTGCTCATGAAATCGACTTCTCGCTGTTCAAGAGCTTCAAGCCGGTCGAACGGCTGACCGTGGCATTTCGCGCCGAAGCCTTCAATCTCACCAACAGCCCGATCTTCAGCTCGCCCAACGTGAGCCAGGGATCGACGCTGTTCGCAGTCGTCTCGGGGCAGCAAAACAGTCCGCGCCAGATCCAGTTGGGTCTGAAGGTTCTTTTCTAGATGTCCGCTCGATTCGCAGTACTCACGGCCGGGCTGGCGCTCAACATCGGGCTGGCGCAGGAGATTCCTTGGCGGCCCTTCACCATGAATCACGAGGCGCGCACGGATTCTCCGGCCGACGTTTCCTTCCTGCTGGATGCGCCCGCGGGTAAGTACGGTTTCATCCAGGTGAAGGACGGGCATCTGGTCCAGCCCAACGGCCAACGCTTCCGCATCTGGGGAGTGAACATCACCGGCTGGACCAAAGGGTCGGAGCTGTTGCCGCCCAAGGAAGAAGCGCCTTTGTGGGCGGCCACGCTGGCGCGCTTCGGGGTGAATTGCGTGCGCTTCCATTTCCTCGACCGGACCACTCGGACCCGGCCGCGGGGACTGATCGACGGAGACCGCAAAGACACCCGGACGATGGACCCCCAGCAGTTGGACCGGCTGGACTTCTTTGTCTCGGAGCTGAAGAAGCGGGGCATCTATTCGAATCTGAATCTGAACGTCGGGCGGACCTACAAAGAGGGCGACGGCGTGCCGGACTATGACCTTATCGGCGTCGCCAAGGCCACGACTTACATCGGGGAGCAGCTACTGGAGCTTCAGCGGGAGTACGCGAAGCAGTTGCTGACACACTACAATCCGTACACCCAGTCGGAGTACCGCAATGAGCCGGCGGTGGCCATCGTCGAGATAGTGAACGAGAATTCGGTCTTCGAGTTCTGGTCCCGGAACTGGCTGCGCGGGCAGTTGACCAAGGATTCGGTCCGGTACCAGCTCGATCTTACTCCCCACTACGAGAAGATTCTCACCGAGCGCTACAACCAGTGGCTCAACCAGAAGCTGCGGCCGGAGGAGCTTCGCAAACTGCGGGCGCTGGCCGGCGTGAAAGGCGACGGGCCCGTCCCCCGGCTCAGGCGCGAGGAATTCCGGGAGGCGCCCAGGGAACGCTTCTCCACGGAGGCCGCTTTCTACACGGACGTGGAGACCGGCTTCTTCCTGGACATGAAGCGCTATCTGAAGGAGACCCTGGGCGTAAAATCGCTGATTGTGGGCACCGCCGACCACACCTACTGGATTCCACCGTACCCGCTGCTCCGCTCGACTTCCCGGATGGACATCATGGACGGCCACGTCTACTGGCAGCACCCGGCCATCTGGGGAATGCGGAACACGCCCATGGTGAACCAGCCGCTGCGCTCCACGGTGGTCAAGCTCAGCCGGTCGCCGTTTGCGAACAAGCCGTACACAGTCAGCGAAGTGAACCACCCCAACCCGAACGAGTACGCCGCGGAGATGATGCCCATCCTGGCGGCCTATGCGGCCTTCCAGGATTGGGACGGCATCTTCTTCTACACCTTCGAGCCAAAGCTGGCCGGGCAGTGGCAGCCCTACCTGGCGGACAACTTCGACATCACGCTGGATCCGGTCAAGATGCCGCAACTGGCCGCCGGAGCGCTGATCTTCCTCCGGCCCGACGTGCAGCCGGCAAAGAAGACGGTGCTGCGGTCGTATTCCACCGAACAGGTCATCGAGAGCCTGCGCCTGCCGGAGGCGGAGCGGCCGTACTTCACGCCCGGATTCCCCCTTTCGATTCCCTTGATGCACGGGTCGCGCATTCGCTGCCTGGACTGCGAGCCGACCGAGAAGTTCACCGCGGTCGAGGCTAACCCCATCATCTCCGACACCAAAGAACTGGCCTGGCACGTTTCCGCGGAAAAGGGAGGCTTAGTAACCATTGACACGGACCGGACGCAAGCGCTGATCGGGTTCGTGAAGGCCAACGGCAAGGCGGTCCGCCATCTGTCGGCCGATGTCCGCAACGAGTTCTGCGCCCTCACGCTTCAGTCGCTGGACTCGAAGCCGCTGTACCGGTCGGCCCGGATGCTGCTGACGGCGGCCGCCCGCGTCTCGAACACCGGCGCGAAATTCAACGAGCGCCGGACCCTGCTGGCCGAGTGGGGCGTGGCGCCGTCGCTGATCGAGCCGGTCACCGGCTGGGTGATGTTCCGGGAGCTGGACGGGGCGGTGGGCCTGCGCGCCAAGGCTCTGGACGGCGCCGCGCGGCAGATCGGGGAGGATATAAGGGGCCGAAGACTCGAAGATGGCTGGGAGATTCCGGTGGGCGATCCGGCGACGACCTTCTACCTGATTGAGGTGATTCGATGAGGCTGCTACGGGAAGAGAGCTTTATGAGAAAACCGCTAATCACGCTTGCGCTGCTGTGTTGTTTCGCCGGACTCCTGCCCGGCGCGACCATCACCGGCGAGCTCAAGCAGTGGCACAACGTCACTGTAACCTTCGACGGGCCGCGCACCAGCGAGACGGCCAGTCCGAACCCCTTCCTCGACTACCGCCTTAACGTCACTTTCACCCAGGGGTCGAAGCGCTACCGCGTGCCTGGGTACTTCGCCGCGGACGGCAATGCCGCCGAGACCAGCGCGACGGAAGGGGACAAGTGGCGGGTGCACTTAGTTCCGGACGCCCCTGGCGTGTGGAACTACCGTGCGTCCTTCCGCGCGGGGCCCGATGTCGCCGCCAGCCTCGACCCGAATGCCGGCAAACCGGTTTCCTTCGACGGCGCCGCCGGCACTTTCACGGTCGGCCCGACCGACAAGCAGGGGCTTGATCATCGCGCGCGCGGCATGCTGCAATACGTGGGCGAGCATTACCCCCGTTACGCCGGCTCGGGAGAGTACTTCATCATGGTGGGCACCCAGAGCCCCGAGAACTTCCTGGCCTACTACCAGTTTGACAACACCGTGGACCACCTTGGCGCCAAGCTCAAGCGCACGCCTTTCCCTGACGGCCTGCACCACTACGAGCCCCACGTCAAGGACTGGAGACCCGGCGATCCCACCTGGCAGGGAGGCAAGGGCAAGGGCATCATCGGCGCGCTCAACTACCTGGCCGGCAAAGGCATGAACACCTTCTACTCCCTCACGATGAACGTCGGCGGCGACGCGCGCGACATCTACCCCTGGACCGGCTACGAGGAGCGCGCCCGCTACGACGTCTCCAAGCTGGCCCAGTGGGAAATCGTCTTCTCCCACATGGACCGCCTGGGGCTGCAATTGATCCTCGTCACCCAGGAGGAAGAGGGCGAGCAGCTCCTCGGCAAGCTCAGCACCATCCGCAAGCTCTACTACCGCGAGCTGGTCGCCCGCTTCGCCCATCACCACGCGCTCATCTGGGACCTCGACGAGGAAATGGACCGCTGGCGCTACTTCACCACCCAGGACGTCAAGGACATCGCCAGCTACTTCCGCGCCATCGACCCCTACCGGCATCCCATCGAGTACGTGCAGTGGAAAGCCGAGCTGATACCGGACGAGAAGACCTACGGCCGGCTCCTCGGGTTCCCCAACTTTGATGCCGTCGCCATGCAGCACGATGCCGAGAATACCCGCGCTGAAACGATCAAGTGGGTGGACCAGTCCGCCAAAGCCGGTCACAAGTGGCTGGTCGGCCTCATTGAAATGAACCCCGGCATTCCGCCCGACGAGCAGGACTATTGGCACCACCGGGCCCGCACACTCTCCATCTGGGGCAACCTCATGGCCAGCGGATTCGGCACGATCTTCTTTAACATCGGCTCGAACGACGACCTTAACTGCGAAGACTTCCGCAGCCGCGACCACTTCTACGACCTCATGCGCTACGTCCACGAGTTCTTCACCCGCTACCTGCCGTTCCAGCAGATGCGCCACCGCGACGAGCTCACCCCGGCGCCCAACGACTACGTGTTCGCCAAGGAGGGCGAGGTTTACGCCATCTACCTGCCGGAGGGCGGCACGGCCGAACTGAACCTGGCCGGGGCGAAGGGGACCTTCGAAGTAAAGTGGTACGATCCTCGTTTCGGCGGCGAGTTGCAGGATGGAGCGGTTCGCGCGGTCGAAGGCGGCGGCCTACGGTCGCTCGGCCAAGCGCCTAAAGAGCCGGCGCGCGATTGGGCCGTGCTGGTTCGGCGGGCTGCCAGAAAGGAACGCTGATGCCTCAGACTTTGGCGCTGCTCCACACCAGCCACGTGCTGATCCCGATGTTCTCCGAACTGTGCGAGCAGATGATCCCTGACGTCGCGATCTTTCACACCGTGGACGAAAGCCTGATCAAGAACACCGTCGCCGCGCAGAGCCTGGCGAAGGCCACGGTGCGGCGTGTGCTGGCGCTGATCCAGAACGCCCGCGACGCCGGCGCAGATGCCGTGCTGGTGACCTGCTCTTCGATCGGCCCCGCCGTGCCGGTCGCCCGCGAGGTCTTCGATTTTCCCGTGCTGCGCGTGGACGAGGCCATGGCGGAAGAGGCCGTGCGGCAGGGCACCCGCATCGGCGTGATGGCCACCCTGCGCACGACCCTGGAGCCTACCGTGGCGCTGCTGCGCGAGACCGCGGCGGCTCAGTCGCGCCGGATCGACGTGGTGCCGTGTCTTTGCGACGGGGCCTTTGACGCGGTGATCGCGGGCGACAATGAGACTCATGACCACATCGTCACCGCCGCGCTGGCTCGGCTCATCCACACCGTGGACGTGGTCGTGCTGGCCCAGGCCTCGATGGCGGGCGTGGTGGAGCGGATTCCACGCGACGTGCGCACCAAGCCCGTGCTCTCCAGCCCCGGCCTGGCCATCGCCCGCGCCCGCGAGGTCCTCTTTGCCGCCCGACAGGCCGCCCTCTGACGACGAGGTTTCGGCTTGAGAAAACGCCACATCGTTCTGCTGTTCCTCGCCAGCCTGGGGACCATCACCTTCCTCGACCGCCTGTGCATCGCCGTCAGCAGCCCAAGGATGCAGCAGGACCTCGGCATCCCGCCCCACTTGTGGGGGTGGGTCCTAGGCGCTTTTGTCCTGGCGTACGGCGTGTTCGAGATCCCCTCCGGCGCGATGGGCGACCGCATCGGCCAGCGCAAGGTGCTCACCCGCATAGTCCTTTGGTGGTCGGCTTTCACCTGTCTGACGGGCACGGCGAGAAGCTTCATCAATCTGCTGGTGACCCAAGCGCTGTTCGGGGCAGGGGAAGCCGGCGCGTACCCCAACGCCTCCGGCGTCATCGCCCGCTGGTTCCCCAGCCGCGAGCGAGCGCGCGCTCAGGGCGTCGTCTGGGGCGCCAGCCGCTTCGGAGGCGCTCTGGCCGCGCTTCTGGTGGTCCCCATTCAGGCGGCATTGGGCTGGCGGGCCGCGTTCTTCATCTTCGGCTTGGTCGGCATGGTCTGGGCTGCCGCCTGGTGGTTCTGGTTTCACGACGACTGCCGCCGGCAGCCGGGCATCACGCCCCAGGAATTGGAGGAGATCGGTCCCGCCCACGCCACTTCGTGGCACGCCGCGGTGCCCTGGAGATCGCTTTTCCGCAGCCGGCAGTTGTGGCTGATCGTGGCCATGTACTGGTGCTACGTCTGGGGACCCTGGTACTATTTCTCGTGGTTTCCCACCTATTTGGTCCGCGGCGTCGGGTTCAGCGTGGCGGAGATGGGCATCTTCGCCACCCTCCCCTTTTTGCTCGGTACGGGCGGCAACCTCCTCGGCGGATTCGCCAGCGACCGCCTGGTGCGCCGCTGGGGACTGCGCGCCGGGCGCCGCTGGCTCGGGGTGGCCAGCCTTGCCGTGACCGCCCTGCTGGTCCTGGGCACGGCGCTGAACCATGACAAGACCACCGTGGTGGTTCTCTCCTCTTTGGGCTTCGGCGTCATGGACCTGATGCTCCCCTGCGCCTGGGCCATCTGCCTGGACGTGGGCGCTAGGCACGCCGGCGTGGTCACCGGCGTCATGAACACCTCCGGCCAGTTCGGCGGCTTCGTCTGCACCGTGCTGTTCGGCTATATCGTCAAGGCCACGGGAAGCTACCACGCCCCGCTGTTTCTGATCGCCGGCATGCTCATGACCAGCGCCGGCCTGTTTTCTAGAATCGATCCGACCCGCCCGCTGGTTGCCGAAGAGGCCAAAGCGGTGCAACTGAATGGAGTGCGAATATGAGAATCCTAGTCGCGGCTGCCGCCGCTCTGCTTTCGGCGGCGCTGTGGTCCCAGACTGTTCCCCAGGGCACCAAGTTCCTGGTCAAGCTGAGCGATTCCCTCAGCAGCAAAACCAGCCGGAAGGGCGACAAGGTTGGGGCGGTGGTCATTTCCCCGGTGTCGCTGCGGGGCGGCCGCTTGGAGGGCGCCGTTGAGGAGGCCGAAGGCGGCAGGCTGCGCTTCAGTTTCCACACGCTGCGCTTCGCCGGCAAGGCCGTCCCGATTCGGACGGAAGTCACCGGCGTCGTGAGTTCCAAAGGAAACGCCGGCCTGGACGACCTGGAGCAGGCCGTGAGCCTCGAGCGCGGCACGGTGGTGGTGAAAGCCCCGGCGGTCGCCATCGACGAAGGCGCCGAAATCAGGCTGGCGGGCGAGCAGAAGTAGTCTCCCAAACCCGCGACAAGCCCGGG
>Ga0315289_10011097_pt1 | contig 12803 bp, 4 predicted proteins | sample YL17G11_40_MG_FD_203452 | JGI IMG/M metagenome (GOLD analysis project Ga0315289, IMG submission 203452) | Sediment microbial communities from Yellowstone Lake, YNP, Wyoming, USA - YL17G11_40 | ecosystem: Environmental > Aquatic > Freshwater > Lake > Sediment | place: USA: Wyoming | collected...
AATAAATGAAGAGTGACTGCTCTCAAACCAGCTTCAGTTGCAAGTAAAGGTATAGGTTGTTCTGCGTGTCTAAGTTCGTGTGCAAGAACTCGTGAGTATAATTCTTTACCAGTAAATATTTCTCCAGTCTTTATATCTTTTGCTACAGTTTTAGTTATATCACTTACTTTAGCAAGTTGTTCTGATATAATTATTTTTCTACCGCCTAAAATTCGTGTTTCTGCCAAAACACCTTTACCAAGTTTTCCAACATCTATTGATTTTAATTTTCCAGTTTCTTGCAAATATTTAGCATATTCAATCGGTGAAACAGTTGTTGGTATGGGTTTTGTTGTAGTAATAACTTTCACTGGCGGAGCTTTAAACATCGCAGGTTGCTCCCAATAGAATACCGGCTTTTCAGGCAAAACTGGTCTAGCTATTACTTCTGGCGGCTTTGGAGGAGTTATCGCCCTAGCAGGTTTTACTTCGAATAGTTTTGCAAACTCTACCTTTGGGCGTATGATTTCGAACTCTCCCATTCTTTTCTGGATATAAACTGGCTTTGCCGCTATTTTTTGCACTCCAGCAATTTCTTCGAATGTTTCAAATTCTCTGATTGCAAATGGAGTTTCAATTTTACCAACTTGTAAAACTTTTCCGCGCCCAGCCGCTACAACTTTTCCAATCCGCTCCGCCTCAAGAAATCCATACTCTATACCACGCAATTTGCCAACAGCAAGCGGAGCTTCCCATGCTATTTCTCTCTTCGCCATGAACGGAATCTCTTTCATGCCTTTCGGCATTGGGATTTTCGCCTTTCCGATCATTATGGCTTGAGGAAATGGCTCTTTGGCAACGATTCCCAAACCAGCAAACTTCGCTCCGCCGATATAATATTCCACTTTAGGTTTGACAAATGCTGGAAATGCTTTTTGCAAAAACAACTGACCGCGTGTAACTGCCGGAGTTACTTCCCTAATCAGACTTACCTTTCCTTTCATTATAAATAATTCTTCAAATTCTGGATGTATTCCAACTTTGGTTGTCGGTTTTTCAAATATGGCAACTTCACGGACTTTTGGATATGTGACTGGTTCTCTTAAATATGAGGTTAGTTTTGATACGCCATAAGTAGTCAATGCAGGCCCGACAAATTCTCCAAGTCTTGCTGGTGCTCCAAACGCATATTTTATACTCGGTAGAATTCCGCCAACAGTTTCAACTGGTTTAGTGATAATCCCTCCTAAAAATTCTGCCGTAGTTACTGGCAACAGAAGTGTTCCAGCTACAGCTCCTCCGACAAATTCAATTACTCCTCGCCCGACATCTTCTGCTCTATATCCGCGAGCTTCTATTTCGGCAAATGTAATCGGTTCTGCTATCCCAAATGTTTCCTTTACGCCCTTCTTGATTTCTTCATGCAAAGGCAATTTCGGCAATGGCGGCGCAGTAGCCATAATAAAAGGAATCTGCTCTGCTGGAGGTCTTCCCCATACAGCAAGCCCAGTTTCTTTTGCTATCGCAAGTTCTGGCGTGATAAATCCAGTTCTGAACAATTCTGGTTTGGCTTCAGTTATAGTCATGTAAGGCAAGCCGCCGATTGTCGGCTCAACCATGCCTATTCGTTCTCTTTGCAGATATGTGGGAATAGTAACTGGTTTGTATGCTTCTTCTGGAGCAACTCCGAATCCCAACGCTTTCATTTGTTCCGCCGCCGTCATGCGTGCGGTTGGCGCAATCGTTGGTGCTTCTGCTGTAGGCATAATTGATATTGGCGCAGTTATCATTGCTTCCGGTTTCGATACTAATGTTGGAACTGCTTTGTGTATCACACCTTCTGTTGTCTTTTCTACTTCGTGGCGAACATCATAAACTTGCCCTTCGTGTTCAACTCTTGCAGAAACCTTACCGCCAAGAAGTCTTACTGAAGATACAACCTTTCCGTTCACAAGTTGTTGTACGATAGGTCTGCCTGTAGGATCGAATAAAACTTTTGTAGTTTTTACAGCAACTACAGCAGGTGCAGAAACAGAAGCGACTACAGATCCGTTTGTCATAATAACACATTATAGTATAACTATTTATACTTATCGTTGCATTCATTATGTTATGTCGCTTGCTACTAAATTCAAGATAATCAAGCTTTCCGAGCTAAGTTGGGAGAGATTATCTATACTAAAAGTCCAACGAAGAAAACGCTCGTTTGACGAACTTATCAAAAGTTTGATATAGCTAGAGGTAAAACATGAAAGGATCTGTGCTTGATGTATTGCTGATTCTAATAGTAGTGCTGACGCTTGGAGTTTTCATAATCGTAGGAGAGAAAGTTCTCGCCGAAGTCCATACCGTAGCAAACGAAACCGGACTTATCAATATTACAATCATCGAGCAAGGCCAGAGTGCGATGCTGATTTTCGATGCGATGATGCCTTTGATTATGATTGGTCTGCTTATCGCCGCCGCAGTAATGGCATTCCTTATACCTTCACATCCGGTGCTTATCATTCCTTCCATTTTCGTTGTGCTGGTAGTCATAGTGATAGCCGCACAATTAGCAAATGTGTATAATGCTATAACCACTACGCCGGAACTTTCAGCGCAAGCCGCGCAGATGACATTCACAAATCAGATTATGTCATATCTGCCGACTGTAGCTTTGATCATGGGCATCGTGATAATAGTTGCGATGTTCATAGCATCTAAACGGCCTATGGAGGTTGGCGCATAATGAAAAATAAACTGATGTTATTTGCGCTTGCCGTGATGTTTGTAATGCCGACTGCGTTTGCGAGCAGTTATGTATTTGCGAGTAGTAATGACATATTAATTGTAAAACAAGACATGATGGATAAATATATTCACTACTATTTCAGAGAAATCTCTGAAGATAGATGGCTCGTAAAATATACGATTGATGAACAATTCTACAACGATGTCACGGCTTGTTACAACAAGCCGGACAACAAAGACATCTGGGAGTCTTTGTTCGGTTTCATCACTGGCACTGATAAGAACAACTGTATCGAAGCAGTCCGTCAAAAGTATTTCTCGGAATACGATACAAACTCTATCAGAAACGATGTCAGAAATCTGAACAAAGTGCCTTTGAAATCTCTGACAAAGGAAATCCATGTTGATAAGCAAGATTACAATTTCCTAGAAAAGAGTGGCGAATTCTACATAGACTTTCCAAATGGTTTTAAAGCTGGAGAAAGCGCAGAATTTGGTTTTCATAGCACGATTATAAACACCACTACGTCATCATCGTTCATAACCAATGAAAGTGATGTCAATAATATTCCATTGGGAATAAATTTAAGTTCCAACAACCAATATGAATATGAAACTGTAGAAAATAGTTTCAGCGATTATACCGCTTACATAAATGAAAAACCGTTAGGAGCGCATTTCATTCGTGTCGAAACATACGACCACTATTTTAATTTCCAAATCAAAGGTGCGGCAAACGTAATAGGTATCGTTGATGAAAACAAAATAACTTATCCGAATTCTTTTGATTTTACAAACATCAGCTATCAATTTACTACAAATTCCATCAAAGAAATAATCATGCTTGCAGATAATACGACTATAGGTCAGAAATTCGAGTTCGATATTCAAACTGATTTAACGCCAGTATTAGAGAATGGCGATTTGATATGGAAAAATTCTGATGGCGGAGATGTTTTAAAAATGCCAAGACCATTCGCAGATGACGCGGCAGAAAATCATATTGATGGCGATTATGTTCTTACACAAAATGGTATTAATTGGGAAATCGAAGTTTCAATTTCTGAATCTTGGCTGGCAAATGCGATATATCCAGTCGTGATTGATCCGACTGTAATATTCTCAACTAGTTTAATAACTTCTGTTAAGACGGCACCATTAAGTAAAAATACATTTGTTATAGCATATTGTGATGACATAAACGATGATATATCTTTTCAAGTCTATTATGCTAACGGGACGCAACTTCTCGCAGAAACTGATGCGGATACAACGGCGGGCAATTGTGCCGAAGTATCGGTATCGGTATCCGCATTCAATTCCACTCACTTCGTTATCGGTTGGGCAGACCAAATCGATAACGATGCTACTTTTGCAGTTTATAACACTACAGGAACGGCGGTTGTCGCTGCAACAGATGTAGATACCACAGCTTCTACACAAGGTGTATCAGTATCCGCATTCGATTCCACTCACTTTGTTTTTGGCTGGTCTGACCAAATAGATCAAGATGCTAGTTTTTCAACTTATTATTCAAACGGTACTCTAATTGCAACTGCAGATGTTGATACCACGCAACAGGGTACCGAAGTGTCGGTATCAACATTTAACTCAACGCATTTTGTGATAGGTTGGTTTGATTATTTTGACGGGCAAGTCTCTTTTGCAATCGGAAATTATACGGGTGTTGTAGTTAGTCAACAAAACGTAGAAAGTCCCGGTACGGGCAGTTTTATTTCGGTATCAACATTCAATTCGACTGCTTTCGTTATTAGTTGGTGGAATAAAGATGCCCAAGATGCTAGTTTCAGAACATATTATTCAAACGGGACAGCTATATCAGCAATAGTAGATGCGGATGCGGCAATCGGTACTGCGGACGTAACTGTTCAAGCAGCTGCATTGAATTCTACTCATTTCGTGATAAGTTGGTATGATTCAGCAGATTACGATTTGACGTATGCTATTTACAATAGTGCAGGAACTGTAAATGTAACAGCAACAGATATCGAAGCGTGGCCTACGGGCGTTAATGCACCGTTTGCGTTTCATGCCGTAGCATCTCAAGAATCGGGAACCGCCATAGGGTTCTGTGGCGATAACTGGATTATGTCTTATGCAAACACAACGACTCAAGCAATTTGGAAATCGTATACTCCAAGTGGGACAACGTGGGACGGAACATGCGCTTTGCCGACCATAAGTTTAACATATCCTTCTAACAACGCATTCATCAAAAATCCTCTTTATATCAATGGAACTGCGGTTTCTATAAGCCCGGATTCGATAGTGACAAACAACAGTTTTTGGACAATAAATTCTGGGACATTTTCATCTTGGAGTTTTTTGAATACTTCGGCTGTGATTGATGGTATTTATAGTGTAATGATAACAGTGAATGATACATATGGTCAAACTAATTCAACAACTGCTAATTTCACAGTGGACAACACAAATCCAATTGTAAGCTTTATTACTCCGACTCCAAACAACAATAGTGTCATAAGCACGACTACTGTTACTATCAATGCCACTCATACCGAAACTAACCCAGACAAACTATTGTTATACATTGATGGCGCATTGAATCAGACGATAAGTTATACCGGTGCTTTCACTAATGTCACAAAGACGTTCACGCAAGGGCTGCATAACTTTAGTGTGACTGTAAATGACACAGCCGGTAACTCGAACTCGACAGGAACATACTATGTCACTATAGATACTATCACTCCGACTATTGCATTCATCGCTCCGACTCCGGCAACCGCAACTATAACAAATATCTCACAGACAATCAATGTGACCGCTACCGATATTCACTTGGACAAAATCACAATAACCGTGAACGGCTCTGTAGTGCAGACTTGCACTAGTTCGCCATGCAACATCACATTGGGACAAGGAGTATATAATTATTCAGCAACGGCCAATGATACCGCAGGTAATTCAAATTCAACAGAAATTCGGACATTACAGATAGATACGACTGTTCCTACGCTATCTTTCATCTCACCGACTCCTGATAACAATAGCAAACTGAATACGAATGCTATAGTAATAAATGTCAGCCATACAGAAACTAATCCGGATAAACTTGTGCTTTACATCGATGGAGCAGTCAATCAAACTGTAAGTTATAGCGGAACTTTCACAAACTTTAGCAAAACATTTGCAGAAGGCAGCCATAATTTCAGTGTCACTGTGAATGATACAGCCGGTAACAGCAATTCAACTGGAACGTATTACATATTAGTAGATACAATCAAACCGACAGTTGCCTTCATCAGTCCGACTCCATCCAACAATTCATTCATCAACAACGGCGCGATTTTCATAAATGTTTCTCATACAGAAACCAATCCGGATAAGTTACTGCTCTACATTGATGGCGCACTCAATCAGACCGTAAGCTATACCGGCAGCTTTTCTAACTTCAGCAAGACACTGGCAGAAGGAATACATAATTTCAGCGTGACTGTAAATGACACAGCCGGCAATTCAAACTCGACTGGAACATATTTTGTCACTGTGGATACCATTGCGCCAGCTATTGCTTTAACATCTCCAGCCATCAACGCCTTCTTGCGCGGAAATACTATCAACATCACGGGAACGGCAAGCGACACAAACCCAGTGTCAATAGTCACAAACAATACTAGATGGACTACAAATAGCGGAACATATACGAGCTGGAAATTTGTGAATGTTACAACCGTAGCTGACGGATTTTATTCCGTTCTAATCACCGCTAACGACAGTGCCGGCAACTCTAACAGCACGACAGCAAACTTTACAGTTGATAACACTAATCCGACAGTAGCATTCACCAGTCCGACTCCTGCTAACAATAGCAATCTAAACGTAAGCTCTATAGTCATAAATGCCACTCATACTGAAACCAATCCGGACAAACTTGTATTGTACATTGACGGAGCAATCAACCAGACAATAAGTTATGCAGGAGCTTTCACTAATTTGAGCAAGACATTATCCCAAGGCCTGCACAATTATAGCATCACTGTGAATGACACGGCAGGTAACAGCGCAACGACTGGCACATACTATGTAACGATAGATACGATAACACCGGCAATTCAGTTTGTTTCTCCGACTCCGACTGATGATACTGTCACAAACCAGAACGTCACTATAAATGTAACGGCCAGCGACACAAATCTAGACAAGATAATCATAAACGTCAATGGGAGCGTTGTCAAGACTTGCACAAGTTCTCCTTGCAGTTATAACTTAACAAGCGATGGAGTCTATACATATTATTCAACCGCCAATGACACATTTGGAAATGCAAACTCAACCGAAACGCGAGTAGTTACTATAAGTACGGCTGCTCCGTTAGTAAGTTTCATATCTCCGACTCCGGCTAATAATTCGTTTATCAATAGTGCTACTTTCGTAATCAACATAAGCCATGCATCTGGTATGCCAGATACTCTAGTGCTTTACATTGACGGAGTTCTAAACGCAAGCCAGAACTATTCTGGATCATATACTAACTTCACTAGGACACTTTCTCAAGGCTTACATAACTTTAGTGTGACTGTAAATGATACGGCCAGCAACAGCGCAACGACTGAAACGCGCTTTGTCACGATTGATACTACGAATCCGGCTATTGCTCTGACATCTCCAGCAAACAACGCATTTTTGAAAGGTAGCACGATTAACATCACCGGAACTGCAAGCGACACAAACCCAGTGTCAATAGTCACAAACAATACTAGATGGACTACAAATAGCGGAACTTATACAAGCTGGAAGTTTGTGAATGTCACGACTGTAACGGACGGTTATTATTCGGTTTTAATCACTGCTAATGATAGTGCTGGAAATACCAATACCACGATTGCAAACTTCACTGTGGACAATACAAATCCGGTCATAAGTTATACAAGCCCGACTCCGAATGACAACGCATACGTCAATTCAAGCAGCGTGACATTCAACGTCACGCATACGGAGACGAATCCAGACAAGATAATACTTTACATCAACGGTACTGCAAACGAAACGCGCAGTTATTCCGGAGCATTTACAAACTTCACCAAGACAATGGCTGACGGAGTCTATACATACTATATATGGCTCAACGATACTGCCGGAAATACTGCCGTTACAGCGACAAGAACACTGACAGTCGATACAGTCGCTCCGACAATCGCTCTAACATATCCGTCTAACAATGCGTTTCTGAAAGGCAGCAATATCAACATGACTGGAACTGCAAGCGATACAAATTACGCATCGGTTGTAACAAATAACAGTCTTTGGACTGCTAACACCGGCACATACTCAGCATGGAAATTCATAAACACTTCTGCTGTTGGAGACAGTTATTATTCAGTAAAAGTGACAGCTAACGATTCAGCCGGTAACTCCGCTAACGTCATAGCTAATTTCACTGTCGATAACACAAATCCGACTATTGCGTTTATCAGCCCGACTCCCAGCAATAACAGTATTTTGAACGTGAGTGCTATTGTGATAAACGTTTCTCATACCGAAACCAATCCGGATAAGTTACTGCTCTATATTGACGGCACGTTGAATCAGACTGTAAGCTATATCGGAGCATTCACTAATTTCAGCAGAACATTAACGGAAGGTTCGCATAACTTCAGTGTTATTGTGAATGATACAGCCGGAAATAGTGCGACTACCGGAACATATTACATATCTGTTGATACGATAGCACCAACAATGACTCTGGCATATCCGTCTAACAATGCGTTTCTGAAAGGTTCTGCGTTTGAAATAAACGGAACTGCTAGTGATATACATTCTGGTTCAGTAGTGACTAACAACAGTCTTTGGACTGTAAATACGGGAACATATTCATCATGGAAGTTTGTGAATACCAGCGCAGTGCCTGACGGATATTATTCTGTGCGCGTGACTGCAAACGATACATATGGAAATTCTAACAATGTCATAGCGAACTTCACGGTTGATAATACTCCGCCAACGATTGATTTTGTAGCTCCGACTCTGGCCAATGGCGGGTCTCAAAGCAGTTCGATTTTGTTTATCAACGTTACACATACGGAAGTCAATCCCGGCACTTTGCGAGTGTATATTGACGGAGTTTTGAACACATCACAATCTTATACCGGAGCATCTACTTACATCGAGATTCCGACAGCATATGAAGGATGGCACAATTATAGCGTGACTGTCAATGATTCGGCCGGCAATTCCAATTCTACTGAAACAAGAACGATAAACTTTGATACGACTAACATAACTCAATGCGCAAGGATACTTACCAATTCAAGTCTTACATACACTTTGAGCCAGAACATCTCCAGTAGTGGGACTTGTATAGAACTCCGCGCCGGCACGCTGGATTGTGACGGCTATTACATAAGCGGCGGCGGGACTGCTATATTAGTGAACTCGACTGCCGACAATACAAAGACCATAAAGAACTGCAATCTGACAAATCTGAACAAAGGCATAGACATATACGATGACGAGACCGGTCTCGGCACAGTCACGCGCTTTAACATCACCAACATCAATATGAAGAACGTATCATATGGCATCATCGAGCGGCCACACACAAACGCTGGCGGTGCTAATTCAGTCGGATTCATAGATTCAGTCGTGATAAACCAGACGACTGTCGGTTACAATGCAAGCAAGACGATCAATGGTGTTAGAGTCACCAACATAAGCGATATGGAGATATACGAATTCTCCGACAGAGCGTTGGAAACAGACATCTCTGACAAGTCCGGCACGATAAATCTGGTCGATGTTATATTAGGATATCCGTCAGATTCAAGCTACTCGTGGATCAAAAGCGACAAGACGGGATATGGCACGAAAAACACTTTCCAAAACCTAGTTCTGAAGAGCAGCACGACTGAAATAAGCCTGTCTCCCGATGCAGCAGAAACTCTGGATGTCGGAGAGCTTTCGTCATCCAATACGAATCTGGAAACGATGCGTGCAAAGCTTGCGAATGCGGGAGATTTCAATACTACGGCTGATGTACTATTCAAAAGTACGCCTTTGCAGACGCAAGCTAATGTTTATATCATGCGTGATTCCAGCGATAGCGGTTCGTTCACAGAATGCCCAGCTAATGTATGTACTGTGACTGGCTTATCTGCCGGTAATCTTGCATTCAATGTGACCGGCTGGACGACTTACGGAGCACTAGAAATAAGCACTTCGACCAGTCCGACAGGCGATGTTTTGGAGACAAACACCTCCACATTCAACATCAACATCAGTTCGTATAACCTTACTGGCGGAGCAGTCTCGCACATCTATAATGGAACTTCGCAATCTGCGACTTTGATAGCGTCTAATTCGACACTTCGCCGATATCAGATTAACCGGACTATACCGCTTGTCGAAGTCAATGATTCTACTCTGTATTGGAATTGGAACATAAGCGCGACATTCTTAAACGGTTCTACCGCCAATGTCACTACAGCCCAAGAAAACCATGATGTTCTGTGGGCATATTATATCACGACTCTTGCGACTAAAGAAAGAGCTCTGATGAACAGCGTGGTAGCATTCAATACGACAGTCAAAACAGATGTGACTACGGCTAACACAAGCGTGAAAACAAATTTCAATAACACATCATACAATTCTACCTTTGTCTCAAACACAAGTTCAACGCGCAAATATACGTCATCAATAACCATGCCTATTCCGCCATCGAGCGCGACTCTCTATGTATGGAATTCAACGCTCAATGTCAGCTATGGCGGCCAGTCGTTCCTGCGACAATCCGACAATTCAAACATAACGGTAGAACAGTTTGCATTTGTCGAATGTGATGTAAATTATACTGTAAAAGCATTCAATTTCACATTCTATACGGAGGAAGATGATACGATAGTAAACGGTACTGGCTTATCTCCGACTGCAAACAAATTCGAGGCCACATTTACCACATATGCTAACGGAAGTTCGGATTCAACGAGCTATAACTTCAGCTTTGCCGGAGGCGTATCATACCAAATATGTCTCAAATATCCCGAATCCACGTTTCTGACAAATGCGCACATACGTTATTCTAATACGAGTTATTCTACTCGAAACTACTTTATGAACAACTACTCGGTTGATAACGTTACCGATAACATCAGTTTGTATTTGCTCGAAAATACTGCATCTTCTCCGATAAGTTTCGTAATCCGAGAAAGTAATGGTATTGATTCCGCAGAGAATGTTGTAATCCAAGCGATGCGTTATTATCCCGACAAAAACGTCTATCGGACAGTAGCTATGGCTTTGACTGACGGAGACGGTAAAGGATTCGCATATCTGAAAATGAATACGGCATTTCATAAGTTTAGATTATACCGCGATGGCGCATTCATGCGCGAGATAGAACAGGGAGTGCTTGGCGGTGCTGATGTCAGTGCCGGATTGACTCTGACATATTCTCTGACCATAACTTCATTGGCAGAAATCATGGAGATATATGAGCAAGTAGAAGGCAGTTGTTCGGCTAATAATGCTACGGCAATAGTCACATGCACTTATGATGATAGTTCTACTCATCTACAGACAATGTATCTTACTATCCAAAAATTATCTAACGTGAGTTGGACTTCGATATGCACAAATAGCAGTATAAACGACAGTGGAACATTGACTTGTAGTGCTGCCAGTGCAGGCAACGGAACATATTATTACTGGCTCTATGGTAAATTTGCATCAAATACACTAATGACTATCAAGATAGCGGATGGAAGTTTCAACGTAGGATTATTAAATATCTTCGGTAGTGCTGGATTGTTGTTTTCAGCTATACTCATAATAGCTCTAGTGATGATAGGTTCGTTTAATCCGATTGTGACTATCTTTATGGGCATAACCGGATTGGTTGTAAGTTCCATACTTGGTATGCTTGATATATCACTTGCGGCACTTGTTGGAATCATAATCGTTGGCATCATAATAGCCATAAAATCGAGAGGTTGAGTTGAGAAATGGGTAATCTGAAAGCCATCGTTGTAACTTTGATAATATTCAGTGGAGTAGTCATAGGAGTATCTGGATTTTATGGTAGTCTTGGTCTACGTTATGGAGTAAATACAACGGATATGGGATTTCTAAATAGAAGTACTGCCGTAGCATCAACACTTAGTGATCTCGAAGATAGAATCAAACAACCGACAAATCTCGTAGAAATAGCATCCTTCATCGCATTCGGGGCATTAGATACGGCTAAATTGACGTTTCAATCCGCCGATACACTGACTGGGATAGTCGGCGACATTTCCGATCCAAACAATATCGGCGGAGCTTTGGCAATACCAGCTTGGGTTTCTACTGTGCTGATAGGTTTAATTATAGTCATAGTCATATTCGCTATATTGAGCGCATGGGCGCGGTACGATATGTAAGTGATAGATATGTCTTTATTCGCAGATCCTACAAACGTGACTTCGGCAGTAGGGCTATTCCAATATGGTAATAGTGTTACGAATGAAATGTTTATGCCGGCGATGCTGTTCGTCATATGGATCATTCTGTTTGTCGCGCTCAAGACGACTTGGCGAACAGAGGCCGCGCTTGGCTCAAGCACGTTCTCCATCATGATAGTCACGATAATACTATCTATTGCCGGCTTGGTCACTGATACGGCGGTAGTTGTGACAGTCGTTGCATTTTTGGCTTCGATGTTTTTGCTTGTATTCGAAAAGGATAGAGGATGATATGGATAAAGAAATAACATCTAAACAACCAAAGAAAGAACCATCTATCTATGATGAGGCAATCATAATTGCAATCGGTACAATGATTATGTTTCTTGCGTTTATGATACCGGCGGCATTTGCTTCGCCGAGTGTAGTTTATAATTATCCGACAGAGCATAAAGATATATCAATTCTTTCTTGGATTTCAGATTTGTTCCTAAACGGAAAATATATTTCAGAAGTCGGGCGTATTTGTTTTACTGATGGTACATGCGCAGTAACCTCGCTGAATTTATCTCCAACAACTTATCTCGCGGCTGGAAACGTAACCGCAGGTTCGTTTGGATCAGATTGGGGCGGTGGTGATTATTCCTTTCCAAATAATTTGTCTGTTGC
>Ga0315289_10011099_pt1 | contig 12802 bp, 9 predicted proteins | sample YL17G11_40_MG_FD_203452 | JGI IMG/M metagenome (GOLD analysis project Ga0315289, IMG submission 203452) | Sediment microbial communities from Yellowstone Lake, YNP, Wyoming, USA - YL17G11_40 | ecosystem: Environmental > Aquatic > Freshwater > Lake > Sediment | place: USA: Wyoming | collected...
TCTACAGAGGTACCCAGAACGGCGTATCGCTGGGTCTCGTTTTCAGGGACACGGGGCTCTCCAACGACATAGGTTTCAAGTTCGCACGCCTGGACCCTGTCGAAGCGGCGAACAACTTTGTGAAGAATCTCTCCAATATCCAGCGGGACCTTGCAAGTTCTGACAAAGATCACATAGTTGTTGTCATCCTCGACGGTGAGAATCCCTGGCAGAACTATCAGAACGACGGCAAGGATTTTCTGCGCGCGTTTTATTCTCAGCTTGTGAAGGCAAAGTGGGTGAAAACGACTACGATAAGTGAATTTCTGAAAACCCATCCTCTTGAGACTCTTCCGACCGTCGAGAAACTCTTGGCGGGTTCGTGGGACGGCCATTCTTTTGCTACTTGGATTGGTGAACCCGAAGAAGACCTGGCATGGGATGATTTGGCTCTGGCGAGACGTGCGTTTGATGAATGGAAGAAAACGGGTCCCGACGAACGCGTGAAGGCTCAGGTCTACGAACTACTACTTGCCGCCGAGGGAAGCGACTGGTTCTGGTGGTACGGGAAGGACAAGGACTCTGGGAATGACGAGCGTTTCGACGAAACTTTCAGAAACACTCTGAAGCAGGCTTACGTTCTGATGGGAAAGGAGCCGCCCAAATACCTGTCCGAGCCGATAATCGGAGCAGTCGTAAAACCGGCGGGGCTCTGACCGGCGGAAGGGAGAAAGAGAAGCTCCTGCTCTCAATGGACGACCCGATTGGCGGTTCGGTGATGGACAAGAACTACAACCCCACGCTCTATCCGATAGTCCAGATAGTTGGGATCTCTTTGCGACCTGCCGATAGACTGTACACCACCTCGCTTCGCATAATCCCTGAGGACGCCACCGGTCACGCCTATTATTCCGTTCTCTTCGAGAAAGACTTTCCTCTCTGGCTCAGAAACAGCACGATTGTCTCCGCCATTGTGACACTGATTGGCGTGTTCCTCGCAGCTACAGTTGGATATGAGTTCTCTCGCTTCAAATTCATAGTTAGAAAGTGAGGACTCTACTCGCTTCTTATCGCCCAGATGTTTCCTGCGACAATGCTCCTTCTTCCGCTTTATGTTTTGATGAAGGGACTTCATCTCCTTGATTCGCTCGGAGGACTTGCGGTGACCTATGTCGCCACGGCGCTTCCGTTCTGCGTGTGGACGATGAAAGGGTACTACGATACGATTCCTAAGGAGCTTGAGGAAGCTTCCCTCATCGACGGCGCCTCATACTGGCGTGCATTCCGCACCGTTGTGCTTCCCCTGGCAGCGCCCGCTCTAGCCATCACGGCGATTTTCTCATTCATGGCCGCGTGGTCAGAGTTCATGGTGGCAAGGGTCATCATCAATACAAAAACCCTCTACACTCTTCCTCTGGGTCTCGAAAGCCTCAGCAGCACATTCCAGACCGAGTGGGCGAATTACGCGGCGGGAAGCGTGCTCGTCTCCCTCCCGGTAGTTCTCCTTTTCCTCTTCCTCAATCGCTACTTTGTGTCAGGCCTCACGTTGGGTGGTGTCAAGCAGTAGGGGAACGTTCACGCTGGTCGGGACGGGTTGACCCCGGGTGGGGTAAAGCAATAAGCGACCATTCAAGCTGGCAGGCGGCTCCTCGGCGCAAAATTCACTATTGACAACTTTGTGTCAATACGACAACCTTCTCTTTGTGGCAGGTGTCCTCTAGTACGTCTGTTGCTGGACACTGCAAGGGCGACTGACTGAAGTGATGCGTACACAGACATCGAGGGCTTTGTGAAAACTGCTGGATTGACTCGCGCATTTCCTTACCCCACAGATCCAATTCATGTGGCGTCCTTCGCTTGACCTCGCCGCCGGAGGTCGGGTGAAAGGTGAGGTGCCTTCAAGAAAGAAGGATTCGGAAATTCGGATAAGTCCAATACTTTCAGCCAAGCTGCTGCTCAATTTTCTTAACCAGCCGGCGGACAGCATCAATGAGACCTATCTATACTGCGATGCCCGCTTTGACTTCCTACCCCAGGAGGACGAAACCGAACATCACTACTTCGAGACGGGGATTAATTTTCCGCTTAACAGCAATGCTTCTATCATCTGCAGCTACTTGCATGGGGAACGCGCGCCGCTGTACCTTGACGAGGAAAAGTTCTCAATAACGCTGGGGGTTCAGTTCTAGTGGAGCGCGTACGTAACGAGCGGATGGAGCAGACCAGTTACCGCCGGTAGCTGATCCGCAACGTCAGCCACTTCCGGGTCTTTATGATTGTCGATGGCACAAATACGATCACGCTCAGGGACTTGAGCAAGTACTCCCAACTCATTCAAGGTCTAGCCGAGGTGCCGGTCACCAGTCTCGATGAGGCGAAGATGGGTTCCTCTAACGCGTCCGCGCACCAAATTTGCTATTGACAACTCTGTGCCTGTACGAGAAGCTTGCGCTTGTGGCAGGTGTCCTCTAGTAAGTCTGTCGCCAGATGCTGCGAAGGCGATTGACTGGTGAGATGCGTCCGCAGATGTTGAGGGCTGTGTGGAAACTGCTGACTGAACTGCGCGCTTCTTTGTTTCAGCACTGACGTAGATGACGGAGCGATCGGATGGATCGCAGAATCACATGTTCGCTATGTTTATCCAGATCCGCCGCCGAGCGCTGCAATGTATCTGGATACGTTGCGAACATAGGTCACTGTAACCGGTTGGAGCGGTGATGGTTACAGCATTGAGACGGGCCGATTTACCAGGATACACTGCGAGATTCTGTCTAGGCTATCAGATATCCTAGTTCAGGATACTACATGTTACACAGACGCGGCGGGCGTTTGAAGTCCAACGCGAGTCGTCTCTCATTTGCCACGTCGGTTCGTCGGGAGGATCGTTCTCATGAGAATCGTTCCTCTGATCGCTCTCTGCGCCTCCTCGTTGCTTCTGACCGCTTCTCCCCAACGCGTCACGGCCAGCTGCACCGAGGCTGAGGTTCTTGTCCTTGAGCTCACACAAGCTTTGTCGCCGCCTGACAACCTAACAGCACACGTGAAGGCAGATCTTGTCGCGATCCGAACCTTCGACCCCTTCTTCGAGAGAATCCATGTCAGTCCGGACTGGGATCCTTCAGCACTCGTCATTGAACTCACACCAGAGGCGATGCAGGAGTTTCTCGCAGGAACATATCATGGTCTTGATGAATTGAACGCCCAGTATGGTCCCGTCGAGATGAGACCTCTGACATTCGGCAATTGGATCAAAGTGACCCTCTCGCAATGTTACAGCCCCCCTCAGCTGGCCATACTGTACGGTGACGCACAGGGTGTTGTCTTCTCAGGGCCGGACTACAATATCGGAGACGGGAGCGACATCCGCATCCAGGGTCTAGGTCTTTACACGTTCCGACTCGCATGGGGAGACTGTCCTTCAGGATGCATCTACGAGCACTTCTGGGTGTTTAGGGTTGAGGGTGCGAGCGTAGAGCTTCTCGAAGATTACGGCGATCAAGTAGCAGTGCGGGAGACAAGTTGGGGTGAGATCAAAGCACGATTTCTCGACAGCAAATAGCGTCCGCACCACCGCTGAGTAACTCGGTGTTGCAGCGGGCAGCGAATGGATAGCCCCTATACCCAACCCGTGTAGGATCAGGCTTAGTGGGCGGTCATCTCCCCCACTAACCTTTCCCCGCTGCCGCTGAACCGCCACGGTTAGACGGACAAACTCGAGACAGGAGGGAAGTTCAATGCCTACTGACAGCCAACGAACCACCACGCAGCAGGGACCGTGGACCCGCATTCGCCCGCTTCAGCGCGGCGAGCTCGATGCCTATACCCATGCAGGGATGGTGATGGGCGAACTTACATGGGGAGGATTCCGGAATAACCTCTGCCGGGTCATGGCGTACTGCCCGAGGCTGATGCAAACGGAGGTGGAGTACTGCAATACCTTCATTTTCGATCCGCCCACCTTCAGGGGCCAGGTTCAGGAGGCCGGGTTCAATGACCGGTTTCTGAAGGAGCTGGTGATCTCGCGGACGTCGTTGATCAACCGATCGAGGTATTCGGTCACGCATCACTCGGCCATTGGATTCGCGCTTTTTGACGGAGCCGGTCGGCGGCAGGAAGGTCACGCGAAGCTCCTGCACCTTCACGAACACGAGCAGCATCCCGAGGTGTACACAGACCTCGAGCGCGTCGTGTTGGACTACACGGCCAAGGTCACGAGGGACGCCCATTCCGTCACCGACCAGGAGTTTGAACACCTCCGGGAGGCGCTCGCCACCGATTCCAAGAAGGACCAGCGGTTGGCATCGCTCCCGCAAGACCAGTTTGCACGGCACGTCGATGCCCGCATCGTTGAGCTGACGTGGCTCATTTGCCATTTCTGCCTTCTGAACCGCTGGTTTACGGTCCTGCAGGTGCCCGACGAAACTGGGCAGGACGAAGATAATTTCCTGATGGCGTACGAGAGCATCGTGCCCGCGGACATCCGTGCGCGGAACGAAATCTTGCTGGCTGGCGGCTTCTGACGCGCCTGGGACCAATCGGCTGTTCTCGAAGAGGAGGAAACAATGTCGAGTAATGTGCGGCAGCAGAAGGGCGCGGATGCCCGACCCCCGACAGGCATGGTGGCGTACGACAGCACTTTGTTCGGACCGCTCTTCGCGGTCAGCGACGAGGGCAGCGCCGGCCGCGCCGTGATCGATGCGGCCTACGGGTCGGCGAAGGCGGCGGCGCTGCCCTCCCTCGATCCGCTGACGCTCGGCGTCCTGCTAGATGGCGAGAGGATGACGAGCGCCGGCGAGGTGCCGATCGGCCCCGACGAGTACGAGGCCCTCTCGGCAGTGGCGCAGGATCGGGTCCTCTGCACCACGAACGTTGGAGTGCGCGTCAATACCCGCCTCACCCAGTTGCTCCCCGAGTTTACCGTAGGTGATCTCGCGGCCGACTCGACGCGCTACGACAAGGTCTACGAGACGTTTGCGCAGTTCCTGCACACCCCTGACGGGCGGCCCCGGCCGTTGAGTGTCCGCCTCGTGCTCGGGCCCCAGAACAACTTCGACACGCTCCGGCCGGTGATCGAGACACTCGAAGCAGGGCGACAGCAGGGGAAGCTCGGACCGCGCGAGGTGCACCGCCTCTCGGCGCTGATCGTTTTCGAGGATGAGATCGTGGCGGAGGCGCAGATTCAGGTTATCCAGCGCGCCATCGACGCAGCCGTGCAGGCAAAGGTGACGGAAGTCGCCATCGATGGCGAGTTGCGCGAGGCCGCGCGCAAGCGGCTCGGCCTGCAGTCGCTGCTGAACGTGCTCGACAGCCAGCAACTCCGGCAGCTCCTCAAGTACGCGCACGAGCGGGGCGTGCGGCTCGCGTATCGCTATCAGCTCGATGTCGAGTCGGCCGCGCGGACGATCTGGACCGGCCTTCATGCGGCCAGAACCAACGGATTCGCCGCAGGCAAGTACGGCCTGGTGCCGATGACGCTGGAGGAGCAGCGCACGGCCATCGAGCTGCTGACCCGCTGGTGCGAGGGGTGGGCCGCGATCCCGGCCTTCTACGTGGACACGCCGCTCGTGACGGCGGACGACGTATATGAGGGCCCGCGCATGGCGGAGGGAGCCCGGCTGTGGCTAAAGGCCGCGCGCGGGGCCGGCGCGACGCTGGTGCTTTTCGACAGCCCGGATCGGATCACGCCCAGACGGCTGCTCAAGCAGGACGGCGGGCCGGGCGACATCGGCGTCTTGTCACTCGATGACGTCGAGTACACCCTGGCGTACGCCAGAGAGCTTGGCGTGGAGATCCTCTGGTCCGGCGGTATCACGGGTCGGCAGGCCTTCGAGTTGGCCAGGCGCCGGGTATTCGGGATCTTCAGCACGTCCAGCACGGCCACAAAGATTGCGGTCACGGCGCAGTTCGAGCTCGACCCGCGCCTGGCCGCCGAGAACGAACCCACGGAGTTCGGCGTGCGCCGGATTCACGGTGTCATCCAGGGAGGGTTCCTTAGCACTGCCATCAAGGGCCTCGATGCCGATCTCGCCTCGTCGATAGAAACGCGCTCTCTCCATCTCCTCTCCGCCGAGCAGGACGCCGCGCAGTCGGACGCCGCCCTGAAGGCACTCGATGCGGACCTAGTGCGGGGCTGGAGGGTGCTGGCGGGCGGCTCGGCTCAGTGGGGCGCCTATGCCAGGCGCCCGCTGCGGGCTCCGTGTCCCGTCCCGGCCGACGCCGTTCGCGTATTTCGGGGCACCAGACAGCCGTCGTTGAGCTACGGCGACCTGGTGGGCAAGCTCGAAACCGTCTTCATGCCGACAACCGTGCAGATGCAGCGGCTCTATGGGCTAACGGCGTACTTGCCGGCGGTGCTGCCGCCGGACCACGGCGCGGGTGTGCCCGACGAGGTGGCGCTGGTGTTCTACCGAACACAGAACGCCTACCAAGAGGCCAAGCGCTGCGTCGGAGGAAGATGCTACAGCGAGCTGCACGAACTTGTCTTCGACATGGGCAGCAGCAAGAGCGGCTTCCCTCTGCTGTTCACCGGCACCGTCGTCGAGGATCAGCCATACCACCTTTTCGACACCTCCGTCGACTGGCAGCTCGGAGCCGCGCGCCTCTACGTCGGTCGGCTGCGGAGCGGCGTGACCAAGGATGCGCTCGTCGCACACGTGCGGGACGAGGCGGCCGCGCTGCGGCGATCTCGAGGCCGCCTCGACGGCGTCATTTTCTGCGTGACGGCCGGGTCTTTGCTGTGGTGGGAGCACGCCGCCGAAGCGCTGCCGGCGTCCGATCGCTTCGCGGGGGTCACAGACGCGGTGTTCGCGGGAGCGCCCCGTCTCGTGAGGGTGCCGCCGGCTCTAACCGTTCCCTACGCGGCCCTTCCGCTGCGCCCGGGGGGTGACTTCGTGAACATGCAGTTCTTTCGGCTGTCCGAGTGACCACATCCATCACAACGAAGGGAGCAGGAAAGGCCATGACCAAAACCAAAACTCAAAAAGGGCTCCTCCACGGCTCGCGCGTGTACCTCTCCGGGCCGATGGACTTCGTGGCATCCAGGGCCCTCGAGAAAGCCAGCGGCTGGCGAACGCGAGTGGGGCAGTTCCTCCGCCAATTCGGGGTGACGGTGTTCGACCCGTGGAACAAGCCCGGCGTTCGCGGCATGCACGAGTACGGCCGGGAAGGCGAACAAACGACCGACGCCCGCCAGGCGTGGACGTACAAGCGAGGCAGGAAGGGCGCGCAGGCGCGCGCCAAGATTGCCAGCTCGTTCTGGCCGGCGCTCCACATCGACCTGCGCATGGTGGACACCAGCGACTTCGTCATCGCGTACTGCCCGACCAACGTCTACAGCGTCGGGACGCCGCACGAGATCATCCTCGCGCGGCAGCAGCGGAAACCCGTGCTGTTTGTCAGCCCGTACGTGACGGTCCCGGCCCTCGGACGGCTCGGCGAGCGCCTCGCGAGCGACCAGGAGAGCCTGAAGCTCCTCAAGGAACTCAATAACCAGGTCCCCATCAAGGAGAACCTCAACGCGAGCCCCAGTCTGTGGTACATGCCCCTCGTGGGCGCGCAGCACTTCTTCGACGGTTTCGGCTTCGAGCGCTACCGCAACCGTTTCGGCTGGTCGAAGACGCCCCTGGATGACAACGAGGCCAGCCACGCGCCGCAGAACCCGTTGCTGCCATTTCTCGAACGGCTGAACCGGGCCCTGCCGAAGAAGTGGAACTCCGCCAGAAAGATGTTCGTGCCTGACGATGACTGGATCCTGTGGGACCTGCGTCCGCAGAAGGGCGGTGCCAATGTCGCCGGCCCGAGGCGGCGGAAGATCTAACACCACGTTAGCAGCGAAAGGAAGGTTGTATGCGATTCAAGTCACCTAGGGTCGGAGGGTTTCAGGTGTTCGCCGTCGCCGGCGTGAACACCATCTCTTTTGCGATCGACGCGACGAAGGAGGCGAAGGACCGTCTGCTCGGGTTCGCGGTCGAACGATTTGATCCCGTCGAGAACCAGCGGTACCCCATGCCCGGGTTCAAGGTGTTCAGGTCCATCATCCCCAACCCGCAGCCGAACCAGTCGGTGAGCACGGCCGACCACCCGATACAGAGCTTCCTGTGGGACGACTTTACCGCGAAGCAGGACCGCGTGTACGAGTACACGTTCCAGCCATTGCGCGGCGCGCCCAAGAACCTCGACCGCTCGGCGAAGCCAGTCACCATCCGAGTGAAAACCGAGCCGCTCGTCACCAGGAACGACCACGACGTATTCTTCAACCGCGGCGTGGCGAGCAGCCAGGCGTACGAGCGGAAGTTTGGAAACCACAAGCCGAACGAACTGGAACCGGCGAAGCGGCAGGCAGCGCTCGACTGGCTGACGCGGGATCTCGACGAGGCGATCCTCAGGTTCATCGCGAGCGCCGGCCCCAACGATACGCTTCTGTGCTGCTTCTACGAGTTCCGCTACGAGCCGGCCTTGAAGGCGCTCGCCGCCGCGCGCAGGAAGATCAGCGACCTGAAGATCATCATCGACGCGAAAGTGAACGAGTACACGGACAAGGACGGCGTGTTTCACCCGAGTTTCCCGCGAGTGGACAACCTCAAGGCGATCAAGGACGCCCGGATCCCGGTGTCCTGCATCATCAGGCGGGACCGGAACCCGTCCGACATCCAGCACAACAAGTTCATGGTGCTGCTGAGAGGCGCGAAACAGACTCCGACCGACGTGTGGACCGGATCGACCAACCTGTCGGAGGGCGGGGTCACGGGGCAGACCAACGTGGGCCACTGGGTGCGCGACGCCGCCACGGCGGCGCATTTCAAGGCCTACTGGGACCTGCTCGCGACCAACCCCGGCTCGGCCAAGAACGACGACAAGACCGTGGCGACCAAGAAGAAGAAGGCGTACCGCGCCGCTGTGGAGGCGCTGGTGAAGGTGCCGACCACCCTGGCGGGGATCCCGAAAGGGACGACGGCGGTGTTCAGCCCGCGCTCAGGGATCGAGGTGCTCGACCTCTATGTGGAACTCGTCGACAAGGCCGAGTCGCTCGCCTGCATCACGCTCGCCTTCGGCGTGAACGAGCGGTTCAAGACCCAGTTGAAGGACAACACGCCCCAGGACCACCTCACGTTCCTGCTGCTCGAACAGAAGGACAAGCCGCGCAAGAACAGCAAGACGCCGTTTGTGGCCATCAACGCGTCGAACAACGTCTACAAGGCGTGGGGCTCCTACATCAAGACCGCGGTCTACCAGTGGGCGCGCGAGACGAACGCGCGGTTCCTGGAGCTGAACACGCACGTCAGCTACATCCACTCGAAGTTCCTGCTGCGGGATCCCCTCGGCGCGGATCCTATCGTCGTCACCGGATCGGCGAATTTCAGCAACGCGTCGACCAACGGGAACGACGAGAACATGATCATCATCCGGGGTAACCAGCGGGTGGCCGACATCTATTTCACCGAGTTCAACCGGCTGTTCAACCACTACTACTTCAGGGCGGTGACGGAGAGCACGGCGGGCGCCAAGTCGCCTGAGGAGTCGGAGCTCTTCCTGAAGGAGACTCCCCAGGAATGGCTGCAGAAGTACGCGCCGGGGAAGCTGAAGACGAAGCGGCTCAAGGTGTTCGCGGGCATGACAGACTTCACCACGGTGTAGTTCCAGTCGGGCCGAGCGGAGCGCTTGCCGTCTGACACGTATGAGGCCTCCCGCTGTCAAGAGATAAAGTTTTCCCTTAGCCGGTGCGATCATCAGCCGCCGCGGCAGAAATGTGGCGTATTAGACGCCAAGGCGATCTATGGAAGATCAATCCCGTTCCGAACACAGGTGCTGCGCTTCACCGGCAAGTATGATCGCCGATTCAGGGCCGCTCGTTGACACTGTCGGTTTTGAGCTTCTCGGTTCCAGTCTAGGCAAAGAAGTGGAGTCTGCGCTCCAGACTGCGTTGTCGGGCGGTGCGGTTTTCGCAAACGGGCACGATGCTCTTGCCATCTTTCGCCGAGCGCTCGCTACTTCCATCCGCAACATCGAGTCGCACCCACGGGGCAGGCTATTCCAGGAGTTTCTGCTCAAAGGTCCTTACGAGGATATCGGCGAGATCCCGACGGATTTGGTCGCCCAGCGTCTCTCAGACGCCGACTCCGCTGCGGCCATCACATTCATCTACTCGCACATGGTCAACTGCTTCAAGGGTGCGGTTACGGAATTGCTTGCGGCGAGAGCCTGCCTCCATCTGCAGAGACGGCTTCAGCAGGACGGCGAACTCCCTCGAAACGCCCGGCTGTATGTCGGTGATTCGGTGAACATCTATAGGGAGAGAGGAAAAGGCCTGCTCAAGGGCGCCGACCAACACATCCTGATCGAAGAACACGGCTCCGGTACGGCTCCGAGTATTACTGTGGCGGGCGTGACGGAGGTCAAGTCATACATCCGATCTGAAAGCCGTCTGCGCGAACAGCTCGACCAGCATCTCCGACGAGCGAAGCGAGGTCTCCGCATAAGCGGAGTTGACTATCCCGCTGAGATAGTTAATGTAGGCTATGGGAAGGATCAACGGGTTGTACGGATTGCTGTTCTGCCCAGCGACTGGAAGCTGCCTCGATCATTCCGGTACGAAAACTCCGAGAATGGCCGCCTGCTTCACGTAGACGCAGGTGAACCTCCACGAAAGGACGACGAGATGACTCAGATGGGGGATGGCGAGTGGCGTATTAACTTGAGATGGTCGAAGGAGGCACTGGCCGAGGTTGCTTACGAGATGACTTTCTGGTACATGGGGAAGATTGGCGAACTCATCTACTCGAAGTCCGTGCCGAAGGGCTGGGAGGAGATGACGGCACCCGAGGCCGGACGAAACGCAGCCAAGATGATGCTCTACTATGCCATTCTGCGTTGCCGCAATGTGCGGGAGGAGCAACGGGCCATTGCTCTATACAACAGCTACGGGTACGGCTACGCACTTGGGATGAGCTACAAGAACGCAGAGGGAAGACGCGAGATGCTTTGGCCACAGGACCTGGATGAGATTCTCGCTACGGGCAAGACGAAAAACGGGTGCACGCTACGCTAAACTCAAATGTCAGAACCGAGGGGTCGCGCTGCGTCTAACCCCTATGAGACCTCCTCGCGTCAAGGGGTAGAGTTTTTCCCTTAACCGGTGTGCGGGGGCAAGCGCCGCCCCGCCCCGCCGCTCAGCGGCGTCATTCGACATTTCGTAGCATCACCTCACACTTGCACAACTAGAAGGAGGTCATATGCCCACTCCGCAAAAACCCACTAAGGACAGCTCCGAGCCACAGAGAACCACTCGGGACAGTTCCTCTTCTAAAAAGCGCGCTAAGCACAGCTCCGAGCCGCACAGACTCGGTCAGGGCAGCTCCGCTCGGCACAAACCCATGCTGGAGACCTCCGCTTCTCAAAAGCGCACTAAGAAAAGCTCCACCCCGCACAAGCCCACCCCGCACAAGCCCGCTCAGACCGGCTCGAGATCCGCTCTGGAAAGCTATCTTGAAATAGGGAAGGGGTATCAGGCTCTTTCCATAAAGGACGTGCTTGAAGCACGCGACGCCTACCATGTCTTCTTGATGCGCAAGAAAAACGTTATCGGAACAGCCATAGGTAAATACCGTTTCCGCAAAGAGGGCGTTCCGGAGACAGTTGCCAAGACGCTGGAGAATTCTGAAGTAAGGAAATACTCATGGCCGTGCGTAATGGTGTTTGTAAAGGAATGGATTCACGAAGCGAGTTTCGGTCAGACCCGTGGTGAGTCGAAAGACGATTATCTGCCCAGACGACTTTATCTCCCGGATGGTCGGGAAATTCCTGTGTGCGTTATAAAGGCTGCGTGGCAGCAAAAAGGAGCGGATCCCATCCTACGGATGAAATTTCCCGGTAGCGTAATTGGCGGTGGTTACCCTGTGATGACGAAAGTGCAGAACGAAGAGCGCTGGGCCACGTTCGGATGTTTGGTGAGCGACGGGAGACTCACTTACGGACTGACAAACGCCCATGTCGCGGGTCGTCCTGGAGAGAGTCTGTTCACGATGAAGAACGGTAACGAGGAAGAGATTGGCGTTTCGTCACAGAAGCAGCTTCAAAAGAAGCCTTTTTCTGAAGTCTACGAGACCTTCCCAGGGAGACACACGCTCGTCAACCTGGATATTGGCCTTATCGAACTGAACGACCTGCACGGTGTGACATCGCAGATATTCGGTCTGGGTGAGATGAAGGGTATCGCGGATGTGAATCATGACACCCTGTGTCTGAAGCTCGTCGGCTGTCCGGTGAAGGGATACGGATGTGCTTCCGGCATAATGAAGGGTGAAATTGTGGGCCTTTTCTACAGGTATGCCGCTGCCGGCGGGTACGATTATGTAGCCGACTACCTTATAGGTCCACGCAACGAGAAAAAGAACCATAGGGGGTTACCCTTTGCACCAAGGAAAGGCGATTCTGGTACCTTGCTGGTGGTCGACGACCCTGAAAGCGTCGAACACATGAAGGCCATCGGCGTACTCTGGGGTGGACAGAAGGACGTGAGTGGCGGAGATGAGCAGCCATATTGTTTGGTAACTAACCTGGGGACCGTTTGTCGGCTCCTTGACGTTGAACTGGTGTGCAACTGGAACACCGGCTATGACGTCTATTTTGGTGCATACGCTCATGTCGTATTGCCTAGCTTGTGCGCAAGCCTAATCAAGGACAAGAACCTCAAGGAACTGATGGAGAACAATGCCAGCAGGTTCAGCATGCCGCTCGGTGAGACCGCGGTGAAGGAAACCAAAGGCTTGAGCAGTGCCGATTTCGTGCCGTTGGCTGATTTAGCGGATTTGGTGTGGAAGAAACGGGG